>Ga0209581_1000372_pt1 | contig 105458 bp, 103 predicted proteins | sample Coa_R2_FD_187160 | JGI IMG/M metagenome (GOLD analysis project Ga0209581, IMG submission 187160) | Surface soil microbial communities from Centralia Pennsylvania, which are recovering from an underground coalmine fire - Coalmine... | ecosystem: Environmental > Terrestrial > Soil > Unclassified...
AGGTGATCGCGTCGATATTGTTGTCGGGTGGTTTCAGTCCAAGCCATTGTGACCTCCATCGAATCTTTGCAAATCCGACGGAATCACAAAGGGCTGAAATCACTCAATTACTTTTCGGCCAGGCTCTTAGGTCAACAAAATGATGCCGCCCGCCGGCAGATTGAGCTGTTCGGCTTCGCGCGACGTCGCCGGCCGAATTTCCGAAATGGAATAGTTGAAGATTTCCTGGTTGATCAGACGGCGCCGAAGCTCGTCCCGCGCTTCGCGTTCGCTCTGCGCCGCCACCCCGTATTGCAGGCGCACCGTCATCCCATCGCGGTCTGCAAACGACACCGTCGTCACAAACGGCACTTGCATTGCGCTCCCCTTTTTCACTTTGCCCTCATCCAATCCTTCAAAATTTAACAAAATGCTACCTGCGCGATTCGGCAGCATCCCGTTTCGAATCAAGGTCGAGATTTTTCAGCGCTCGCCTGGAGTCAGGCGTGTTGTAGACGTGCAAGCGCTGCGCCCCGCGCGAGTGCTTCGAGCTTCAATGCGGCGATTTCGCGGCGCATCGGGGCCATGCCGCAGTTCGTGCACGCGACGATTTTCTGCGCAGCGACGTGTTTTGCCGCTTCATTAATCACCGCTGCAACTTGTTGCGGCGTTTCGATCATATCGGTGGCGACGTCGATCACGCCGACCAATACGTCCTTACCGTCGAGCAGTTCGAGAACGCGCATCGGTACCCGTGAATTGATGCATTCAAGCGAGACCTGATCGATTCGGCTCTTCGCCAGCGCCGGAAAAAACTGCTCGTATTGCCGCCATTCCGAGCCGAGCGTCGCTTTCCATTCGATGTTCGCGGGAATGCCGTAGCCGTAGCAGATGTGCACCGCGCTCGTGCAGTCGACGCCGTCGATCGCGCGATGCAGCGCCGCGATGCCCCAGTCCGCAGCGGCATCCATGTAGACATTGAACGCCGGCTCGTCGAACTGAATGACGTCGACGCCGTCGGTGGCAAGCCCGCGCGCTTCCTCATTGAGCAATTCGGCAAAAGCCATCGCGAGCTTCACTCGGTCGCCGTAATGGGCATCGGCAATCGTGTCGACGATGGTCATCGGGCCGGGCAGCGTGAATTTGAGCCGACGCGTGGTATGCGCGCGGGCGAGCCGCGCCTCGCGCGCATGCACGCGCGAGCGCAGCCGCAGCGGGCCGGTGACAGTCGGACACATCGCCTTGTAGCGATCATTGCGGATACCCATTTCAACGCGCTTGTCAAAGTCGATGCCGTCGACCGCCTCGAGAAAGCCGTGCACGAAATGCTGGCGCGATTGCTCGCCGTCACAGACGATGTCGATGCCGGCGTCTTCCTGAAGCTTGAGCGCGAGCAGTGTCGCATCGTCCTTGGCGGTGGCGAGCCTTTCGCCTTCAAGCTGCCATGGCGCCCATAATTTGTTCGGCACCGCGAGCCAGTCCGGCTTGGGCAGACTTCCGGCAATCGTCGTTGGAAATAATGGGAGAGCCGAAGACATTGCGATCAGCCGATTGCATTACGTGATCGATAAGCCTGGCGGAGGCCGCCAGTCATAGAGCCAATCGTAGCGCGCCAACAGCCGTTCGCCGCCCATGGCGCGCATGGCCGCATTGCGCAGCATAGCCGGTGCGCCTTGCAGGTGATAGTGCCGCCCGTTGCGGGCTGCCTCGCGCTGAACCCGCCGCGCGCGCCAGCGCCGCATAGCGGTATAGGACTTCAACGCCATGGCGGCATCGCCAGGCATGCGCGCCAGGCACTGCGCCGCGACGACGGCATCCTCGATCGCCAGGGCGCCGCCTTGCGCCAAGAACGGCAGCACGGGATGGGCGGCGTCCCCCAGAAGGGCAGCGGCGCCTTGCGACCACGCCCGCAGCGCCCGGCGATCATAGAGCGGCCATTTCAGCCAAGCCTCAGGCAGGCGAACGAGCGCCTGCGCCTGCGGCGCCCAACGCGCGGCCGTCAGATGTGGCAGAAGATCGATGCGGCTTGCCGGCTCGCTCCAGGCCTGCGCATTGGAATCGGGCCGGGTCCGGCCGCCCGCGGTGATGACGACGACATTGATCACTTTGCCGCCCTTGACCGGATAGTGCACGAGATGCGCATCGGGGCCGAGCCAAAGGTGAATCAGGGGCTCGCGAAATTCCGGAGCGACCGCGGTCGCCGGAATCAGCGCGCGCCAGGCGACCCGGCCGGAAAAACGCGGCTGGTCGCTCGCCCCGATAAGCGCGCGCGAAACCGACCACAGGCCGTCGGCGGCGATCAGCGCGTGACCATGCTCGCTCCACGCGCCCGTGCGCCCGCGCGCCGACACGGTAACGCCGTGCGGATGCGTGGCAAAATCCTCCATGCGTATGCCAAGCTTGATCGCGATATCGAGCTGCTCGGTCGCGGCGGCGGCAAGCACCGCCTGTAGATCGCCGCGATGAATGATCCAATAGGGCGCGCCATAGCGCTGCGCGGCTGTCTCGCCCAACGGTATATGCGCGATCTCACCGCCGTTCCTGGCGCTGAGCACGCGCACCGCCGATGGCGAAACGACGTGTGGCCGCAGCCGATCACCGAGGCCGAGATCGATCAGCACGCGAGCGGCATTGGGCGAGAGCTGGATGCCGGCGCCGGTTTCCTGAAGCCGCTCGGTCTGTTCGAGAACGATGACACGGAAGCCGCTGCGCGCGAGCGCCAGCGCCGCCGTCAGTCCGCCGATGCCGGCGCCAACGACAATGACAATGCGCGACGTCACGACGTCGCGAAGCTTAGACGAATTCGCTGCTCAAGGCACATTCCGCGGGCCGGGCTTCCTTTGCGGCGAGGCTCGGATTGTGGCGGTAGAGCGTGGAACAATAGGGGCAGATATATTCGTCATCGTCGCCCATGTCGCAGAAGACATGGGGATGATCGAACGGCGGCAAAGCGCCGACGCACATGAATTCCTTGGCGCCAATCTCAATGACCGGGACGCCAAGGTCGTTATGGAAGTGCGGGACGATCTGATCGGTCATGGTGTTGGTTTCCAGCCGCGTACCGGCGAGGCTTGGCGGTGAAGGCCAGTGGTGACCAGGGACCATAGCGGCCACCGCTGTCAGTTTCCAGCAAAGTGTTAACATGCGCGGCAGTTGTCAAAAAGCCGCAAATTTCTGCCAAGTAGTGACTGGATCGCGCGGCTCGGATGGACCAAATACCGGTCATGAGGCCGAGGCTGTTCTTGTATTACCTGCGGCATCCGGCATGTGCGCTTGCCGGCGCGGCCGCGTTCGCCGTAGTGGCGGCGCTCTTGATCCGCGATGGCACCGCCGCGCGTGAGCAATTTGCCGCCGTCGCGGCCGATCCGGTCAAGATCAGCGATCAAGCCCTCGATCGCGCTTTCAATCGCGACGCCGCCGAGCGCGAAATTCGCGCCGCCCTCGCCGGGGGCGATCTCGACCTCGCGCAAAGCTTTGTCGCTTTGGCAGCCGACCGCGGGGTCGCGATCGACCCGGCGCTTGGTGAAGCGATCAACACCGAGACCGCAAAGCAGGCGACCGTAGGCAACACGGCCGCGCACTTCGTTCACGGCCTGTGGACCGGCGAACCGACCGATCTCGCAAGCCTTGCCGGCACCGCATTCGGCGATCTTTTTGTGTTCGGCGATATCCGCGACGCCGCCCGCGAGGGCACGCGCTATCTGACCGGCCGGCCCTATGATCGCTGGATTCTCGGCCTCGCCGGCGTCGGCATCGGCATTACGGCGGCGACCTATGCCACGCTTGGGGCCGGTGCACCAGAACGCCTGGGCCTCTCGCTGGTCAAGGCCGCGCGCCGTACCGGCCGTCTCAATCCGGTGCTTGCCGTGCGCGCCGCCCGCGAGGCGGTGAAGGTCGAGAGTGCGGGCGGACTTGTCGCGCTTGCGGAAAACGCCGGACGCGTCGAGCGCAAGGCGGGGGCGCAGGCGGCGCTCGATACGCTTGCGCTTGCACAGGAGCCGGAGGACGTTTCGCGCGTGGCGCGGCTCGCCGCCGCCAAAGGCGGCAAGACGCGCGCGATCATCAAGCTGCTCGGTCGCGCCGCCATTGTGCTTTCAGCGAGCGCGCTCGATCTCACGCTCTGGATATTCTGGGCCGCATTGGCCCTGTTCGGCTTTTGCGCATCTTGCAAGCGCTGCGCCGAAGGATTGACGCTGCGGTATTTGCAGCGGCGCAAGCTACGTCGCGCTCGCGCCGCATTGGCGGCCGTCGCGGTGCCCTCGCGAGGCTAGCCCTTGACCAACGGGCAAGCGGGACTAGGCGGTCCAAAGGCTTGGTCGCCCGGAATACGCGTGAGGATCTGGTAATAGTCCCACGGATATTTCGAGTCGTCAGGTTTTTTCACCTGCACCAGCATCAAATCGTGCACCATCAGCCCGTCTTCGCGCAGCCGGCCGTTATGGGCAAAAAAGTCCTCGATCGGCATTTCGCGCAATTTGGCCGCGACTTTCAGCGGATCGTCGGTGCCGGCCGCCTCGATAGCTTTGAGATAATGGATGACTGACGAATAGACGCCGGCCTGCCACATGGTCGGCATGTGATTGACCTTCTCGAAGAACCGCTTCGACCATTCGCGGGTCTTGTCGTCGCTGTCCCAATAGAACGACGTCGTCAGCAGCAGCCCCTGCGCCGCCTTCAGCCCCAGCGCATGAATGTCGGTGATCAGCATCAAAAGACCGGCCATCTGCTGGCCGCCCTGGAAAATGCCGAATTCGCCGCCGAGCTTCACCGCGTTGACATTATCGGGCGGCCCGCTGGCGATGCCGATGATCTTGGCCTTCGAGGCCTGCGCCTGCAGGATGAACGAAGACAGGTCGGGCGTCGCGAAGGGATGCGCGACCGAGCCCAGCACCTTGCCGCCGTTCTGTGTGATCACTTGCGAGGCGTCACGCTCGAGCGAATGGCCGAAAGCATAATCCGCCGTCAGGAAGAACCAGCTGTCGCCGCCGCGCTTGACCACCGCCTGCGCGGTGCCGACAGCAAGCGCATGCGTGTCGAACACCCATTGAATGGCATAAGGCGAGCAGAACTTGCCGTGAAAATCGGCCGTGCCGGTCGAGTGCACGATCAGCAGCTTCTTGCGGTCATTGGCGACGTTCTGCACCGCCAGTCCCACCGCCGACACCGGCACATCGACGATCAGATCGACCTGATCGACATCGTACCATTGCCGCGCGATGCCTGCGGCAATATCCGGCTTGTTCTGCGTGTCGGCCGAGATCAGCGTGACGGGCTTGCCCAAGACCTTGCCGCCGAAATCGTCCACGGCCATCTGCGCAGCGGCGAGCGATCCCGGACCGGTTGCGGACGCTGCCGGACCGGAGAGGTCGGTCAGCACGCCGATCTTGACGACATTGTCGGAAATCTGCTGCGCCTGGACTGCGTCGGCAGCACCCAACGGCGCCGCCAAAAGCGTCGTCAGCCACAAAGCAAGAAAATTGCGCTTACGCATCGCGTCCTCCCGAAATTTCGTTTGAGCGCAAGTCTAGGTTTTTGCGCATGTGCTTTGAATGGCCACGCGGCGGCGCTGCCGCCGAGCAAAGCCACGAACTCCCGCCGCCTCATTCGATTACCTCGTCGGCAATCGCAAGCAGGTTGGGCGGCACGGTGAGGCCGAGTTGCTTAGCAGTCTTTAGGTTGATGACGAAGTCAAACTTGGTCGGTGCCTGCACCGGGAGATCGCCGGGCTTGGCGCCTTTGAGAATCCGGTCGACGTATGTCACCGCGCGCAGGAAAATATCGGTCTCGTCCGGTGCGTAGCACATCAACCCGCCGTCAGCGACCGCCTCGCGAAAGTGAACGACGGCGGGCAAGCGGTACGCCAGCGCCTGCGTGACGATCTCGCGGCGATGCACCGTGTTAAACGCGCTCGGCGGCGCGATCAGGCCGCTATCCGGCGTGCCTGCGAGCTGCGCGATCGCATCGTCGATCTCGGCGTCGCTGTGCACGCGCATTGTTGTCACATCGAGCGCCAAGGCTTCGCGCTGCTCTCTGAACGAGCGCAGATAGACCTCGTAGTAGGGATAGTCGTCGGGATTGAACAGAAAGCCGACTCGCGTCACTGCGGGCGCGATCTGCTTGAACAGGCCAAGCGCCTTGCCGATCATCGAATAATCGATGAAGCTGAAGCCGGTGATGTTGCCCCCGGGGTGCTCGACATTGGGCACGTAACCCTGTGCGACGGGATCGTTGACGACGGCGAACACGATCGGAATCGACTGCGTGGCCGCCTTCATCGCAGCAGTCGAAGACGTCCCGAAGGAGAAGATGACATCCGGCGCAAGCTTCACAAGCTCCGCCGCGCCGGCCCGCACCTTGTCGCGATCGCCGGCGCCGTGGCGTATCTCAAAACGCACATTGCGGCCGTCGACCCAGCCCAAATCGGCAAGACCATTGCGGAATGCGCCGAGACGCGCCTCGCTAACGGTATCATCCTGCCGTGACGCCATCAGTACGCCGACAAGCCGGGTTTGGCCTGCCGATTGTGCCCGTGCCATCAGCGGCCAGGCCGCCGCCGTACCGCCTAGAAGCGTAATGAACTCTCGCCGCCGCATTGCCTTCCCCCCAAAGGCCAGACGTTCGCATGATAAATAACGACGGCCGTCCGCCTACGTCCATCCCGGCACGGCATCAACGCGCATGGTCTCTAGTTCGGGAAGATCGAAGCCGAAGTGCTGTGCCACGAGCGAGCGGAGGGCTTTGCGGTCCGGCAAATGGTCAGGTTCGGCCACGCCATTGCGGATAATGTGAACCCCCTGATTCATGATGTTGACGCGTCCTTCGCCGGTCACAGCGCTGGCGAGAATGTTGTGGGTGAAGAAGGAGGATGGGTGGGTCGATATGTAGTAGTTCATCATTTCGAAATCGACCGGATATTCTTCTTCCATGGTGGAAACCCAGCCGGCAACTTGCTGGCCATCCTTGGTGACGTAGAGGACCCAATCGTTGCCTTCACGGGCTAGACGATGAAACGGTGCGGCCGCCGAGACCGGAGTACCGTCGATGGGGATAGGATAACTGCAGGCAAAGGGACCGAATCCGGGATCGATCACATAAGCAACGCCGTTGATATTGACCGTGAGGAACATGTGCTGCCGTACGCTTTCATGGCGCCGTTCAAAGAGCAGGACTCGAGAACAGTGCCTGACGGGGGAGAAACCGATTGCTTCGAGCGCAGCGCGCATCAGGCTCGCGTGTTCAAAGCAATAACCACCCCGGCGGTTTGCAACAATTTTGGGTTGCAGGTTTTCGGGATCGAGGCGGATCGGACGGCCGAGGAGGCAGTCGAAGCTTTCAAAGGGGATGCTGGCGATGTGAGCCCGGAGAATACCGGCGACGGTATCGAACGTCGGCGCCCGGGGCCCTGTATAGCTGATCCGGGCGAAATACGCGTCGAGGTCAAATGACTGCGCCATTTTCAACCCAGCTCCCTAAAGTTCTGATAATATCAACAACATTAGCATTGGAAAGCAGAGAGTCTACCGAATCGAATCGCATTCGTACGCGCTACAGTCCCGTTTTGTTTGGAAAAGTTTGCGTGCATCCAGACGAAGCCGCATATGATCATCGCGTTTGTGGGATTGACTTCCTCAACGGCGTCATCGTGAAAATGGGACATGAAGCCGGGATCGAAACGCCGTTTCACAGTCCATCGTGTCCTTGATCCACGCGCGCGAGCGCGTATGAAACAATAATCTGCAGTCTGACGTCCGCTTCGGACCCATTCAACTTAGCTTAATTCGGTTAGCAACGCCTTCGCCGTCTCCAAATCAGGGCGCCCAAAGCCCTCGGTGAAGGCGGCATAGACCGGCGCAAGCACCTCGCGCGCTTCCGCCTCGCGCAAATCGCTGCGCAGCAGCCGCGCCAAACTGGTAGCGGCACGTAGTTCGAGCGTCGGGCACAGCTGCTTGCGTGCCACGACGAGCGCCTTGCGGAAATTCTGCTCGGCCTGCGCGTTATTGGAAGGTGATCGCATCAGCAGCGCTTCGCCGTGCAAACGATGGAACTCCGATTCGCAAAAGGAGTTTCGATCGCTACGCATCGCCTCGAACGCGCGCTCGACCCATGCAATCGTTTTGTCGATATTTTTGGCGCGAAGTTCCTGCTCGGCAATCAAGCTAAGGTACGTTGGAAGAAAGGTGGCGGAAAAAGGCTGCGCGATGGTGTAGGCCATTTTCTCAAGGCCTTCGAAGTCGCCGTCGCACGCAGCAAGCCAGCCGCGCATGAATACACCGTCGGCCCACTGCCAGGGAAACTTGTTGCGCTCAGCGAGCGGGAGCAGCTCGTCCGCTGCGGTGCGGCACGCTTCGACGTCCTTGAGCAACATGAAAGTCATGCCGGCGCGCTGTAGTGCGTGCGCCAGCGAAAAGATGTGACCGAGCGCGCGCGCATCTTCGATCGATTGCCAGACCATTTTCTGCGCCTGGTCGAGCAAGCCCTGTCCCCATAGGCTCTGCGCACAGAAGGATCGCGCGCACATCAGGGAATCGTGCCCGCCGAAATAAAAGGCGTGGTCGCGATGTCGCGCGCGGTCATACAGCCGGAAGACTTCGCGCGCCGCAGCTTCCGCACCAGTGAAATCCGGTACTTTCAGCAGCATAGGGACTTTGGCGTGATAGGCCTCAAGCAGCAGGTCGGCGTCGTCAAGTTCTCGGGCGATCGCAACAAGCTCATCCGAGAGCTTGGCCGCATTCTCGTTGTGGCCGCCTGTAGCGGCATTGAACCACATCCCCCAAGTGGCGAGGAAGTGCTCGCGTCCGCGACCAGGTAAAGCGCTGCTGAGCGCTAACGCCCGTACATACTGCTCCTTGGCTTCTTTTGCTGAGGGACCAATTGCGATCAATTGCACGAGGCCCAGTCCCAAACGCAGATTGAGTTCAAGCCCGTCGCGCGTCGCGCCTTCCGGCATTCCCTCGACCAAGCGGAGCGCGTTGCAAAAATGCGCAACCGCTTCCTTCATGGCGAATCGGCGAAGATCACGCTCGCCGGCCTGCCGCCAAAGCTCGATGGCTTTGTCGTTCCGTCCTGCGCCCTCGAACTGTTGCGCCAATACTTCCGGGGCCGTATCGGGAAAGCGTTTTTCCAATACCTGCGCTATGGCTCCGTGAAGGGCCTGGCGGCGAGCGCGCAGCATGGTTGAATAGGCGGTATCCTGGACCAGCGCATGTTTGAACGCGTAAGTGGCATTAGGGGGTGCACCGCGTATCAACAGCAGTTCTGCCTCGGTCAACCTCGCCAGCGCGTCCTGTAACACTGCGTCGGGCAACCCAGCTACGGCCGCGATCTGCTCATAGGAGAATTCGCGGCCGATGGCGGCCCCGATTTGCAGAGCTTCGCGCGCCGAACCAAGACGGTCGACGCGCGCCATCAGTGACGCCTGCAGTGTGGTCGGGATCACGACCTGTTGCGCCGGACTGTCGAGTTCCTCGCTTTCGAGTATGGCCTTGGTAAGTTCCTCAACAAACAGCGGTATGCCGTCGGTGCGCTCTATGATCTGATCGAGCACCGTCGGCGGAAGCGATTTGCCTGCGGTCAGATGCTCCACCAGGGCCAACCGTTCGCGACGGCCAAGCCGGTTGAGTGTCATGCTGGTTACGTGCGGCTGACCAGTCCAAGGCGGCGGGAAGTCCGGACGATGTGTTATGATCAGTAGAACAGGCAAGGTCTGGATGCGCTCGATTGTTAGTGTGAGCAATTCCAGGGAGGTGGGATCGCCCCAATGGACGTCCTCAAACGACATCAGGATAGGCTCGCGCAGCGCCAGGTTTTCGAGCCTGCCCAGCAATGCGTTGAGGATTTCGGCGCGCTTGCGCTTGGGATCTATCGGGACGGCGCTCTGCTCCTGTATGGCCAATCCCAATAATTCGGTCAGCGCGTCTGCGGCCGCCGGGGGCGTGTCGCCGCCTTGCGATAGCAGCTTTTTCAGTTTGTCTCGCTTTTGCGCCGGAGAATCCTCGCGGTCGAAGCCGGCGGCATGCTGAAGTTGGGTGACAATCGGGTGCAAGGCGCTGTGTTGGGTGTGTGGCAAACAAAAATATCGCAGCACGATCGATTGCTCGTCGCTTAGATGCTCAATGAGCGCAGCAGTGAGCCGAGATTTGCCGATACCAGGTTCACCGGACAGCAACACGGCGCGGCCTTCGCCGCCCTTTGCCTGCTGCCAGCGACGCGATAGTAATTCTAATTCCTCCTGGCGCCCAACCAATGGCGTCAGATTCGCCGTCCGCAACGCCTCAAAGCGGCTTTGCATGCTCTGTTCGCGCAATACGCGCCAGGCCACGACGGGCCCGTCGAAGCCCTTGAGTTGTCCAGTATTGACGGCTTCACATTCAAACGCATGTTCCGTCAAGCGCCGTGTGCTCTCGGCGATGACGACGGTATTGGCGGCAGCCGTCGATTGCAGTCGCGCGGCAAGGTTCGGTGTCTCGCCGACGACATTGCGCTCCTGCGCTTCGCCGGCCCCGAGCAACTCTCCCACGATGACTAAACCAGTTGCGATGCCAATCCGCACCTGATGCCGCCCTTCCCCGACCGCGAGAGCGCCTATCGCCTCCACCATCGCAAGCCCGGCCCGCACCGCGTTCTCCGCGTCAGTTTCGTGCGCTTCCGGATAGCCAAAATAGACGAGCACGCCGTCGCCCATGTACTTGGCGATATAGCCATTGAAGCGCGTGACCACTTCAGCGACGCATTTGTGATAAGCGGCGATAACGTCACGGAGATCTTCGGGGTCAATACGAGTCGACAGGGCGGTGGACCCCACCAAATCACAAAACATGACGGTTAGCTGGCGCCGCTCGGCAATCGAACTGGCGCGCGGTGGTGGAGGCTTAACAGCCGACAAGGGAGCTTGAGCAATAGGGGCAACGCCACCAAGCTTAGCGCCGCACTGGCCGCAAAAGCGTGAGCCTGCAGTATTGGTATGTCCGCAGGCGGCACAGGCCATGCTTTGAGGTGTGCCGCAATGCGGGCAGAACCGGCTGGCGTCCGGCATGGCCGAGTGGCACTCCTGGCACACCTTTGTTTGAGTCATAAGTCAATAGGCCCCGCATCCCGGACCACCTATAGCACCGCCATAGCCTGTGAAGCCAATTCCGGCTCTGTAGGTATAGGCCTGCCGTAAAAGTCAGATGAAAACCCAGGTCGCTAGATGGCCGAGATGGCTGCCATTGTCGCTTTCGTGTCCGCAATTGGTCTGATAACCGCCGAATCTTGAAACCCTTGCAGGTCGACGACGTGCCACAGCCGGAAGTAAGCAACGGCAGCAAAACGTCCCTATTCGATCACCTCGTCGGCCAGCAATTGCATAGAGGATGGCACGTTGAGCCCCAGTGCCTTGGCTGTCTTGAGATTAAGAGCGAACTCGAATTTAGTAGGTTGCTCCACCGGCAGATCGCCCGCCTTCGCCCCGCTTAGAATCCGGCCGACGTAGTTTCCGGCACGCCGGTATGCATCGGGCCTGTTGGCTCCATAGGCCATTAGGCCGCCAGCAACTACCGGTTCGCGATACGAGAAGCATGTCGGCAGTCGATATTGCAAGGCTAACTGCGCGATCTCCTTGGCATGGAGATTGAGAAAGGCATCGCTCGCGACGAGAACTCCGGCGATTGACGTTCCTTCGCGGAAGCGAAGAAATGAGTTTTCAATCTCGCTCACGCTCTGGGCGTTTGCGAATATGAGACCAAGGGCGAGCGATTGCGCCGCCTGGTTCGCGTCACTTATCTCAAGACCCGCGTTGGGATTTTTCGGATTTACCAGGACGCCAATCACCCTGGAGCCGGCAACAAGTTCGTGGAGCAACTCCAAGCGCTTGGCGCTGAGCAAATCGCCGAAGAAAGTTGTGCCTGTTATGTTGCCCGTCGGACGGTTGAGATTCGTGACGAGCCCGTCTTTTACCGGATCACTGCCCACGCAAAAGACGATGGGTATTTGGCTGGTCGCGTGCATTGCCGCGAGCGCCGCGACCGGAGTACCAGCCAAGATGACGGCAACCTGACGGCTCACCAATTCCTGCGCTAGTCGCGGCAGCCGGCCGTAATCATCATCTGCCCAGCGATATTCAATGCTGAGTGTGTCACCGAGAGCATAGCCGGTCTGTTTGAGTCCATCCTCAAAGGCTGCAACGACATCAAGACTACGCTCGGCGGCGCTGGCGTGGATGAATCCCACAGACGCGCTAGGTTTTTGCGCATGTGCTTTGAATGGCCACGCGGCGGCGCTGCCGCCGAGCAAAGCCACGAACTCCCGCCGCCTCATTCGATTACCTCGTCGGCAATCGCAAGCAGTGAGGGGAGTACGGTCACTCCCAGCTTCTTCGCCGCCTGCAAGTTGATCACGAAGTCGAATTTGGTCGGCCGCACCACGGGAAGATCGGCAGGTCGCTCTCCCTTGAGGATGCGAGCGGCATAGACACCCACCTCGTGGTATGCGGCCAACGAATCGAGCATGTAACTCGCCAAGCCACCCGCCGCGGCAAAGGCCCGGTCCTGAGAGATTGCCGGACATGAATTCTTGGCGGCCAGGGCGGCAACTTGGACAGATTCGCTCTCAAGGAACGCGTCTCTCGGAATGACAAGCCCATCCACCCGTGAATCCGGCAAAGACGAAAAGACAACCGCAAGGTCGTGCTCGGTCTCGGCATTCATCGTACGAATTTTCAGGCCCAGCGTATCAGCAGCTGTTTGCATGCTCTTTGTTATGATGGCGACGTTCGGATTAGCGGGGTTGAGCAGGAGCCCGACTGTGCCCGCCTTCGGCACAAGCTGATGAAACAAATCCAGGAGCTTCGGTCCGACCTCGACGTCCATCATGCTGGCGCCCGTAACGTTGCCGCCGGGGTGGCTCAAAGAGCCAACCAGACCGATCTGGACCGGATCGCCGATTGTCGTGAAGAGAATGGGGATCTTTGAAGTTGCAGCCTGGGCAGCCTTTGCTGCAGGTGTGGTGAACGCGGCGATGACCGCGACTTGGCGTTTCACGAGATCGGCGGCCAAACTTGGAAGTTTGTCATAAGAGCCATTGGCCCAGCGTGCGTCGATCGAGACATTCTGGTCTTCCACGTATCCGCCAGCGCTCAATCCTTCATGGAAGGCCTTGATGCGAGCGGTAAAGGTTTCGGCTGCCGAGCCACCGAGCAAGCCGATCACCGGCTTCGCCGCTTCTTGAGCGTCAGCCAAGGCGGATCGCCCGATAATTGTGCTGCCGAAGAGAGCGATGAAATCACGCCGGCGCATGTCAATTCCTCATCGCTAGCCGGGCCGGCTGCGTTGCCGCGGCAGAGTTGTTATTCGATAACGTCATCGGCCATCGCAAGGAGCGTTGGCGGGACGTTCAGGCCGAGAGCGCGGGCCGCTTTCATATTAAGGACGAATTCGAATTTGGTCGGCTGCTCGACCGGAAGATCGGCCGGCCTTGCTCCTTTCAGGATGCGGCCGACATAGACTCCCGCGCGCCGGTACATATTCGGATAATTCGGGCCGTATGACATCAACCCGCCGATATTGACGAATTCCCGCGCGCCGAACATGGCGGCCACAGCGTTCTTGTTGGCGAGATCGACAATCGCGTGCGCGCTGGAGAAGGTGAGCGGATCCGGAAATACAAGCAGCGCATTAAAGTGCTGGTTAGCGATTGTTACAAAAGCAGCGGCAAAATCCTGCGGGCCGCTCACCTCGACGGGCGCCACGTCGATCTTCAGCGCCTTTGCTGCCGACCGCAATTCCTGCAATGCTACTTCGGCCACTGGAATAGCTGCGTTCGAGAGGATCGCCACGCGAGAAATATTGAGCGCGATCTCCTTCAAAAGCTGTAGACGCTTAGCCTGCAGGTCTGGAGCGATTGAGGATTGCGCGGTGATGTTGCCTCCTGGCTGAGCGAGGCTCGCAACCAACCCGACCTGGACTGGATCGCCAGGATCGATGGCGACGATCGGGATGGTGCGTGTCGCATTTTGCGCGGCCTTGGCCGCCGGCGTCGCCGTGGTGACGATCACATCAACACCGGCGCGTACGAGGTCGGCGGCGAGCGGCGCGAGCCTGCTCAGATCACCCGCCGCAAAGCGCCACTCCATGCTGACGGCGCCTTCGCTGAAGCCTGCCGCACGCAGGCCCGCCTGAAACGGCTCGCCCATTGGCGTGCGAGCCGACTGAGACAAGAAGCCGATCCGGGGAATTTTGACCGTCTGCTGGGCCCGCGCCCCGAAAGGACGAAACCCCACCGCTCCGCCCAAAAGCGTAATGAAGTCGCGTCGGCGCACGCCTGCCCCCCCAAGGATTAGGAACGGCATCGTAGCTGGTCCACCGGGCGGGCTGGAAGCCTATTTGCTTGCAAGACCAGCCCAATGTCCGAGATGGGGGCAAACCCGGTCCCTCATGCATGATCCGGAAAAGCGGAAACCGCTTTTCCGAAAGAGATCGTGCTTCATCAAAATGCTACCTGTCATGCGGCGACCAGCTTTGCCGCCGATCCCGTGCATCCTATGGTGGCGCCATGCCGAGCTTTACGCATGATGGCGTCGAGATTGCCTATCTCGACGAAGGCGAGGGCGAGCCGATCGTGCTCGTCCACGGCTTCGCGTCGAACAAAGAAGTCAATTGGGTCGGCCCTGGCTGGGTGACGACGCTCACGCGCGCCGGTCGCCGCGTTGTCGCGCTCGACAATCGCGGCCATGGCCAATCGACAAAACTCTACGATCCGGCCGCCTATCACAGCGCCATCATGGCCGAGGACCTGCGCGCTCTGATCGATCATCTCGGCCTGGGACACGCCGATATCATGGGCTACTCAATGGGCGCGCGCAACGCGGCCTTTTTTGCCCTGGCGCATGGCGATCGCGCGCGCTCGGCCATCCTGGGCGGACTCGGCATGCGGCTGGTCGAGGGGGTCGGGCTGCCCGACGCGATCGCCGACGCGCTGGAGGCTGCGCCTGGTACGCCTATTGCCGATCCGACCGCCTACATGTTTCGCGCCTTCGCCGAACAGACCAAATCGGACCTGCGCGCGCTGGCGGCCTGTCTGCGCGGCTCGCGCCAGACGCTCAGCCGTGCCGAGGTGGCCAAGATTGCCGTGCCGCTTCTGGTGGCTGTCGGCACTGCCGATCCGATCGCCGGCTCGCCGCAAGACCTTGCCGCACTGATCCCAGGCGCACAGGCCCTGGCCATTCCTGGGCGCGATCACATGTTGGCGGTTGGCGACCGGGTGTTTAAGACAGGCGTCCTCGAATTCCTCTCAATGCGGCCATGAACTAGGCCATTGGCGGCGGCCAGAAGCCTAGTTTCTCAGTCATTGAACCATAAATCCGCCATTTAGCGCCGGCCCCTTGGATTTGGGGCACTTGCCTCCCAATATGATACCTCACGCCGCTTGTGCTGGTTGATTTCCGGGGAGAAGTCCGATGGCGCACTACCAGACGAAGCCGGCGCTCGACACGGTCGATCCGGTCTGGGCGCGGATCCGTCGTGAGGCGGAAGATACGGTGCGCCGCGAGCCCGAGCTCGCCACCTTCATCTATGCGACGATTTTGCATCACGACACGCTCGAAGCCGCGGTCGTGCATCGCCTTGCCGAGCGCCTCGATCATGCCGCGGTCTCAGGCGAACTGATCCGTCAAGCCTATATGGATGCGCTCAAGGATATGCCGGCGATCGGCGAAGCCTTCCGCGCTGACATCATGGCGACGGCGGATCGCGATCCGGCCACCCATCGGCTGATCGAGCCGGTGCTCTACTACAAGGGCTTTCACGCCATCCAAAACCATCGGCTGGCGCACTGGCTGTGGGAGAAAGGCCGCCGTGATTTCGCGCTCTATCTGCAAAGCCGCGCGTCAGCCGTGCTGCAATGCGACATTCATCCGGCGGCAAAGATCGGCCGCGGCATTTTCCTTGATCACGCCACCGGCCTTGTCGTCGGCGAGACTGCGGTGATCGAGGACGACGTTTCCATGCTGCATGACGTCACCCTTGGCGGCACCGGCAAGGAGCATGAGGATCGTCACCCGAAAATCCGCTACGGCGTGATGATCGGCGCTGGCGCAAAAATTCTCGGCAATATCGAGGTCGGGCACTGTGCGCGCATCGCCGCGGGCTCGGTCGTGGTGAAAGCGGTGCCCAACAATGTGACGGTGGCCGGCGTGCCGGCGAGAGTGATCGGCGTCGCCGGCTGTCCGGAACCGGCGCGCTCCATGGACCAGATCTTTCTCGACCCACTGTAGGACGTTGCGGTAGTGAGCTGCTGTCCGTCGCCGCGGCCGGTGCGAACTTCAAATCCGCCGCAGAAGGTGCTATGCGGCTTGAAACTGGAACTGTGCGGATTGCCGCGTTCGTTTGCTCGGAAATTTTCGAAGCTTCAGGAGACTGCGGTGGACGTTCAGGAAGTCAGAAAGCTCGACGCGTATTTGAAGAAATTATTCGGCAATGCGCGGATCCGCGTGGTGCCGCGGCCGAAGAAGGAGGATTCCGCCGAAGTCTATATCGGCGAGGAATTCGTCGGCGTCTTGTTCGTCGACGACGAGGACGACGAGCGGTCCTACAATTTCCAGATGGCTATTCTGGGCACCGATCTGGAATAGGGCAGCGCACCGTCCGATCTTCGGTCGGCGTCGAAACGTTCTCCGCTCAATCCCGCGCCAGCCGGAATCGAGGTCTTTCCGAGACTCGGGCCGGGTCGCCGCTGTCGTGTCGCTTTCGCTCTAATTGCTTTGCGGATGCAGCTGCGCGATGAGGCGATCGAATCCGGCTCCGACGTTACGCCAATCGGACAGCCAGTCGCGCGGAAACCGCAGTGAAATTTCGTCGCCGCCCAGCGCGCGTTCGTGAATGCAGGTGCCGGGCACTGAACGCCCCGGCCGCGTGCAGCGCGCAAAGAATTGCTCGGGATTACTGCCCAAATAGACGAGATCCTCGCCGCGATAGGGCGAGTCGGACCTGAACGGCAGAACAGCCAGGCCGTCGGGGCCGGCTCCCGCTTGCGCTTCGACATAGCGCGGGTAGATGGTGCGCAGCCGCTCCAGCGGCGGCAGCGTTGCGCCCAATGCGGTGATGGTGACAAACAGGCGTTTGCTCGCGGTCTCGACGGCGGTGGCTTGCGCATGGTCCGGATTGAGCGGCTCCTTGTCCGTCGGCTCGAGCTGCGGTGGCGACAGCGAGGGCCAATCGAAAGCAAGGTCGATGCGCTCCTGCCGGCCAGCATGGCGCTGCACTTTCTCGCGGATCGCCGCCGGCGGCACATTGAACAGCACGCCCGCAACGGTGATCGGCAGCGCCGGGGCATCAAGCGCCGCGGTCTGGCCGGGCCAAGTCGGCCATAGCAAATAAGTGACCAAGGCCGCTGCGGCGGCCACGAGCAGGACCAGGCATGCGAACGGCAAGGTGAGCACCGGGCGGGCTCGTCTGCGCCTCGACTGGCGCAGCCTTTGGCGTGTGTCGTATCGTGAAGCCGCGTTGGCGGTCATGCTGCTGTCTAGGCCGTCCTGCTCGAATCAACGCGCAGTATGGCACGGACAGTCGGGGCATGATCTTGCAAAGCCTGATGTTGATGCGGGAATGGGTGCCCGCTTTCGGAAAAGATCAGGCTTAAACAGAAAACCGGAGCCGGATGCGTCCAATCGAGCGCCTGACCCGCGGCGATCAGGGCTTGGCGCTGACAGGTTGCGACGAAGATGGCGCCGCCTGCGATGTGCCTGAGACGGGCTGCGAGCGCGGCGGCCCGGCAGCGGGCTTCAGCGACGCTTCAATCTGCCCGGCCAGCGTCGCTGCAATCTTGGCATGCGCGGCGGCGTTAAAATGGATGTGGTCCCATTGGTAGAAATCCGGCGGGACCGGGTCGGGGTCGTAGACGATGACATGGATATGACGCGCACGAAGTCTCGCCACCATCGCCGCGATGTTCGCCGCCCGCCGCTCTTTGCTGCCGAAGAAGCGCAGATCGTTGCCGCCGGGCTGCAGGATCACGATGTCGGTGCCCTTGGGCACCGTGGCATCGAGCCGGGCAAGCATTCCGGCGGTGACGTCACCCCAGACGCCGGCATTGGTGACATTGGCGTTGATGCCCTTCTTGCGCAGAAGCGCCTGCAAAACCGCCGGATAGGCATTCGCCGTGCCGACGCCAAAACCCGACGTATTGCTGGCGCCGATCGCGACAATATTGAGGGTTGCGGCGTGAAGCGGCGTCACCAGGCAAAGTAGGAGCGCAACGGCAAACCCATGCAGCGTAAATTTCATTGGTCAATTCCCCCGATGCGGCGCCCTCTGCCGTTAACCTTTCCTTAATCATTTCGTAGCGGTGCGGGCCGGCGTCTGCAATGGCTTATAGCCCACTTGGAGCCCGTCAGTGCGGGCGAACACCAAGCCGGGGAATTGTCCGCATGTTGTACGCCGTGCAGCCAGCACTCTCGCCGGAGACAGTGCAGTCGTTGTTCTCGCTCGCCTTCGGCTTTGCCGTCGCTGGCTTATGCGCGAGCGGCTACCGCCTGTTCAGCACACATTTTCCGAGCTTCCGTCTGCTCGAGATCGGCCCGGTGCCGGCGCGTTTCGCCGCCGTGCCGCTGTTAATCTTCTCCGCGCCGTTCATCATCATGCGCAACACGCTGCGCGGGCGGCGGCTCGAGCGCCGTCGCGCCGAGATCGTGATGGTGGCGACCGTGATCGCCGGGCTGTGGAGCCTGATGTCCGGCACCGTGGTGGTGCTCGCGCTGCAAGCCCTGCTTTAACGTCATTGCCGAGCCCACAATTGCGACGCTCCGCGGCTGCGGCGCAACACGAAGCGGTGCACCGCTGATCCGGGACGTCGCAGGCGTGGCGTATTCAATGCTCGGAGCTTGTGAAGATCCCGGATCGGCAGCGCCGCACCGCTTCGCATTGCGCGCTGGGAAGCGCCGATAGGCTGGGCATCGCGTTGCGAGGCCGCCCGTGACTTGCGAGGATGCCCTCAATCGCAGATGTTCGGGACGCGCCGGTCCCACGCATGACGATGAGAAAAGCATGCTCTATGAACTCGACGGCCATCGGCCGGAACTGCCGATGGAAGGCCAATATTGGATTGCGCCGAACGCGACAGTTGTCGGCAAAGTGCGATTAAAGCCGGACAGCAGCGTCTGGTTCGGCGCCGTGCTGCGCGGCGACAACGAATGGATCGAGGTCGGTGAGCGCTCGCAGATCCAGGACAATGCGACGCTGCATACCGATCCCGGTTTTCCGCTGACCATCGGCCCCAATTGCGTGATCGGCCACAACGTCATCCTGCACGGCTGCCGAATCGGCCCCAACACGTTGATCGGTATGGGTGCCATCGTTCTCAACGGCGCGCATATCGCCGAAAATTGTCTGGTCGGCGCCGGAGCATTGATCACGGAAGGCAAGACTTATCCGCCCGGATCGCTGATCGTCGGAGCGCCGGCCCGCGTGCTGCGCCCCCTCGAAGAGAACGATATCAAGATGATCGCCGGCGGCGCCGACATCTATGTCCGCCGCTTCAAGCAATATGCGAAACAGTTGAAGCCGATCGCCTGAAAGGGCGAGCGGCGACGGGTCAAGCGGCGATTTTTTGCTTGTCATCCCCGGAGTGGCGCGAAAAGTAATCGCCGTGCGGTTCCAGGAGTTCATGGCGATCACGGCCGCAGTCACGTTCACCAGTTCCCTCTCCGAGAAATGCGTCCGCGCTTCCCCGTAGACATCGTCGGGCACGTGGCGCTCGCTGATCAGGATCACCGCTTCGGTCCATGCCAACGCGGCATGCTCGCGGGGCGTGAAGATCGACGCTTCACTCCAAGCATGAAGCAGATGAATTGGCTCGTCACTCTCTCGCTGCCGCAAAAGTGGCATATCGGCAGCGGCAATTGTCAGGTCGATCGATGACGGGGCAGCAATCTTCAGCGCCAAATCTCGCGTGGTGTTTCGGATCACCCAAAAAAGGTGCGGGCGGCCCTGGGGGAGGCCGCCCGCGCGCGAACCCGGTCTGGGGACGGGGAGGGGTGGGGACGTGACCGGGGTCGCGTAGCTCTTGTTGATCGTGCCTAGATCTTTCGTTTGAGCATGATCTTTTCAAAATTGCCGGTTTCCACTGTACGGATCATGCATCTAGCTCTAGCGCGATGATGCGGTGGCGGGCGCCGGATGCGGCTCGCCGAGCGCAACCCATACATTCGGATCGGACTGCGACTGGCGTTTCACAAAGCGGTAGCCAGTGTCCGACCACAGCAGAATGTCGTCGGTCTGATTATCAAGGATCAATTCGCCGCGATCGGTTTTGACCGTGAGAACGGCATGACCGTCGCCGGCTCGATCGCGCACCACGGTGATAAGCAGCGCCTCGCGCGGCCATCCCGCCTGCATCAGCATGCGCCGCTTCTGCAGCACGTAGTCTTCGCAATCGCCGTAGCCGTCGTCGGGATAATTCCAGCGTTCGACAACGCCCCAATGATCCATATCGGTCATCGGCTTGACGTGGGTGTTGACCCATAGATTGATGCGCTGAAGATCTTTCCAGGCCTCGGCGGAGAGCACGACATCACGCGGCAGCGACGGCTTGGTTTTGCACTCCGGATCGTATTCGACACAGAACTCGATCCAGCCGATTGGCGGGCGGGTGACCTCGCCGATGGTGATGAAGAGTTGCCGGTCTGCCGCCGCGCTCATCGCCGGCGCGCCGATCAGAGCGAGCGTGACAATGCCCGCAGCCGCGCCGCGCTTGAAGACTGTCTTTGCGCCCGAACGCATTGTGACCCCTTCCCGTCTTTCGGGGTCACGTTTCGCACAAAGCTTTTGCAGGCTCGCTAAGTAGAGTCGTTCAATTTGAAGTAAAGTCGTCTCAAGAACCGGCAAAAATCCGTGCGCGAGCTCGACCAATACTGAAATAAATTCGAACTATTCTTGTTTGATTCAAATTGTATCGAAATCACGACTTGTCGCTATGGCGCGGCTGTTCCGCACGCCGCGCGCGGTGCGCGAGCCCACACGCATCACGGCTTGGCGGCGCGCCGAGGCGGGCAAGGAGGCGCGTCGCGCCGGCGCGAAAGGCTTAAATTTTGCGGAGCGCGTTTACCCGCCGCACACGTTCTCTTCAAGGAAGTCCGGATGCTGCAGGCGGGTAAATTCGATGGCAAAGCCGTCTTCCAGGTGGCGCACCACCCGGCCCTGCACCTTGCCGAGCGTCACCAGGGAGCCGATCGGCGGCCGCTGATTGGTGGCAATGCCGGCCCCGGACTCCGAAACGTCGATAATGCGGCAGGTGAGATTGACGCCGTTGGGCATGATCAGGCGGCCGATCGGGTTGCGCGGCACGACGCGGCCATGGCGCCGGTCTTCGGGCAGGCCGAGGATGTGGCGATTGGCGAGCCAAGTAAGCTGGGCGGCGAGCTTGTCGCGCTTGCGCGCGGTTGCCGAAATCGTCATGGCGAAGCCATTTTGGAACAGCCGGGCAATGTGGCCTTCGAGCCTTCCCAGATGATCGACATAGGCGATCACGCGCTCCCCCGGCGCGCCGGCGACCGGCGCAATCAGCGCCATGCCGCCGGGCGACATGTTAACGACCTGGCAAGGGAATTCACGGCGATCGGCCAGCATATAGCGGCCCAGCAAGTTCACATTGACCCGCTGATGGCGGCGGCGGTCCTCGTTCAGGGCCCGCAAGCTCGGTCGTCGTTCCGCTACGGCCATGTTTCCACTTCGCCTGCCGGTCATGAAAGCTAGGCGGGCGATGTTAATGCTGCGTTAGCCGGACTTCGTCTGCATTTGCGGTAACAGCGTGGGTTAGAGGCGCCCGCCTTCATGAACCGTGAGCTGGCCGCGGCGCGTCGCCATGAAACGCGGCAGAATGCGGCGCTCCAGCGAGGCGCCGATATGGCGCCGGGATCCAACACTGAGCGGGCCGAGCGGGACGGAACCGAGCCATTGCGGAATCGTCAGCGGCGCCAGGATGCCGATGGTGCGGGCGAGGCTCGGCCGGGTCGAGCTGAGCGGCAACAGCAGAAGTTCGAGATCGATCGGCTCGCCATGCGCGTTCTGTGCCGTCGCAGCGGCCACTGTGCCGACCTGTTCGCTGTCCAGGATGGAGACCAGATCGGCAATTGTCGGCTGGCTTGCGGCGGCCCAAAGCCCAATGAATGGCTCGTTTTTGAGCTCGCGACCGAACAGGGCACAGACCCGCGTGCCGGCGAGCCGGAACGGGTGCCCGGCACCGCCATCAAGCGCCAGGATGAAGGCGTCGCTCAGCACCTGCCGAATGGCGCCGGGCTCGATCTCAGCGCGCTCTGGCGCGGCGCGCTTGCCGCGCCGCTCCTCCCAATAGGCGTAGAGCTGGCGGCTTGCCGCGTGTTTCATGGTCCACTCCCTGCAGGCGCGCCGCCCGATCTGTCCCGGCTCGGGACAGTTGTGACGGCGTGCGGCTATGTGCGAGGGACCGCAGCAGGGGGCGTGCCGCCGCGGCCGGCAGCTCAGGCTCAGCCGCGCTAACGCGAGATTAGGCTTAACAGAACGTTGACATTGGCTCGCGGCAGCGGGCCGCCTAACCTGCCGCATACATGATCTACCGATCAGCTGCCGCCGGGTCCTGCCGGCGGCCTTTCCAGATAACGGGAGGCGAGGGGATGTGACCGAGGCCGAGCGATCGCTTTGAGCGCAAGCGCAAAGGCCGGCCTCGGCGCGGAAATCCCGCGCGATGCAAGAGGGAGGATTTGATGTCCTCCCTCTTGTATTTTCGCCCTCGCCCGTCGGCATTTCGCCACTTCTCGAGGCGACTTGTTCTTCCAGCGCTGTCCGCTTATCTCGGCACGCAAGGACGTTGGAATTTTTTGGTGACGCAGCAGCAATATCCCAAGCGACGCGAGCCCATTTTCAATGTGCCGCTGATCGTCATCGCGACCGTATTGGTTCTCGTGCTTGTTCATGCCGTGCGCGTCTTCGCGCTCAGCGATGAGCAGGACCTGCAATTCATCCTGGCTTTTGCATTCATTCCTGCGCGCTATGGCGCCGAGCTCGCTGCGAGCGGCGCCTTTCCCGGCGGTTTCGGCGCCGACCTGTGGACCTTCTTCACCTATGCGTTTTTGCACGCCGACACGATGCATCTCGGTCTCAATCTCGCCTGGTTCTTGCCGTTTGGCACCGCCCTGGCGCGCCGTTTTGGCGCGTGGCGCTACGTCGTCTTTCTTCTGGTTACGGCGGCGATCGGGGCTTTGGCGCATCTTGTCACGCATCTGGGCGCGACCGATCCGATGATCGGCGCCTCCGCTGCCATTTCCGGCGCGATGGCAGCAGCGCTGCGTTTCGTGTTCCGGGAAGGCGGACCGCTGAGCGTGTTTCGGCGCGAGTCAGGCGAACTCTATCGCATGCCGGCGACACCGCTTCGGGAGACTCTTCGCGATCCGCGCTTTTTGTTGTTCCTTGGGGTCTGGCTCGGCCTCAATGCATTATTTGGGCTCGGTACGCTTTCATTCGGCGAAGAGGCGGGACAGACGCTGGCCTGGCAGGCGCATGTCGGCGGGTTTTTCGCAGGCCTGTTGCTGTTCAACGCTTTCGATCCGGCGACCCCCCAGGCGGAACGCCAGACCGAGCCTGCGCCTCGCTCGGACTAAATCCAGATCCCGCCGACTGGGGCTGCCGCTTGCGGCTGCAAAGCTTTGCGTTTTTCTTGTCTTGCAGGCGCGGGCGCGCCGGCCGCTGCTGCATCGCAACTCATCTTGCGGGTTTTGCCGAGGAACCCGGCGGCAGGTGAAAGCATTAACGCTAATACCTTTGCTGCGCTCCGGCTTGGGAACGCTGCGGGTGCCCGTGCAGGCCAAAAAGCTGCGATACCGTCAAAACGGGCATGCGGTTTCGATGTTTCGAAATCATCTCGCGCATCAGGGAGGCTTAAAATGACCGTGAGCATCATCCTCGCGCAGAAGGGCCGCGAGGTCGTCAGCATAGAGCCGAATGCCAGCCTTGCCACTGCAATAAGTTTGCTTGCACAAAAGCGGATCGGTGCGCTCGTCATTCTCGGCGCCGATCGCCGCGTGGTCGGCATCCTCTCCGAACGGGACATCGTGCGCGCGCTTGCTGAGCGCGGCGCGGCGGCACTTGCGGAGCCGGTCAGTCAGACCATGACCCGCAAAGTCTCCACCTGCAGCGAAGGCGAAACGATCGCCAGCATCATGGAACGCATGACGCAGGGTAAATTCCGTCACGTTCCGGTCGTCGATCAGGGGCAGGTGGTCGGTATCATTTCGATCGGCGATGTGGTCAAGCACCGCCTGCAGGAAATGGAGCGCGACACCGCAGCGATGCACGACTATATCCTCAGCGCGTGAGCGGGCGGTCGAGCCGTTGAGTCGCTTGAGTGGGCCAATCTATCCGGCGTCGCTGCGCCGACGATCTCCCGCTTATCTTAGCGCCGGCGCTGCGCTATGATCAGAGCGCCTTTGATGGCTGTCGCGGAGGCCCGCATGCGCAGGGCAGCGCTGATGCTGACGATCTTATGGCCGCTTTTATTGGTTTTATTGGCACTCGACGGAGCCGTCGCCGCTGCGCTCGCGCAAAATCCCACGCCCACGCCGCCGCAGACGACTACCGTGACATCGACGGTGACGAACTGCATGATGAACTGCAACTCGACGGCGGCGAATTGCCGGACCACCTGCGTGCTTCCGAACGGCATCACCGGCACGGCGGCGAGCAGCAGCACCCTGAGCAGCGCGTCGGGGGGAACATCGTGCCAACTCGCCTGCTCGACGAGCCAGATCGCCTGCCAGACCTCGTGCGCGCAACGCTCGCCCTCGCGGTGATTTTGGCTCAGCTCAGATCGGCAATCGCCTGATTAATCGACTCGACGGCTTTTTCCGTCGCCGCGCGCCCGATCTCGATCGCTTCGGCGGCATGATGAAAGTCGAGCCAGCCAATCGGACCGATACGCGGGGTGATGTGCACATCGGGCGGATCGCCGGCCAGCCGCATGCGGGTCAGGCGGTCCTGCATGATGTTGAAAGACTCGACCATGACGGTTGTCAGGCTCGGCCGTCCGTTGCCGGCGATGATCTGGCGCTTGAGCGCGCGCTCGGCGCTGAACATGCTGCGCAGGCGGGCAAAACTGTTGCGCGGCTCCTTGATGATCGCGCTTTGCCCGTCGCCGGGATCGGCGCCGTGGCTGGCGATCGTGGCGCCGCGGCCGAAACGGTCCGCCTCCATGTTCACCGCGATGACGACGCGCGCGCCAAACGCGCGCGCCGCCGAAACCGGGACCGGATTGACCAGCGCGCCGTCGACCAGCCAGCGTCCGCCGATATGAACCGGCGGAAAAATGCCGGGCAGTGCATAGGAGGCGCGCAGCGCCAGCGCCAGCGAGCCTCGCGTCAGCCACACTTCGTGCCCGGTGCCGATCTCGGTCGATATGGCGGCAAACCGGATCGGCAGTTGCTCGATGGTCGCTGCGCCGATGGATTCCTCGAGTCGGGTGGAAAGCCGTCCGCCGCTGATCAGCCCCGATCCGCCGATCCGCACGTCGAGATAGCCGATCACGCGCCGCATCGTCAGCGACCGCGCCCACTCCTCGAGCGCGTCGAGCTGGCCGGTGGCGTAGCAGCCGCCGACCAAGGCACCCATCGATGTGCCGACGATGATATCAGGCTTGATGCCGTTCGCTTCCAGCACCCGCAGCACGCCGATATGGGCGAAGCCCCGGGCAGCGCCGCTGCCGAGCACAAGGCCGATGGACGGTTTGCCGGGGCTAACGCCGATGCGATGGGCGTCCGCGACTTTGTTGTCAGTGTCGATTGCGCGCACCTGATCCTCGCGGATTTTCACGACCGAAGATTGCGGTCTGGCGGATCATAAGCCGAGGGCGAGGATAGGGGGAAAGTCATGGCTCGTCAGCTAGTTCTAACACTTAGCGCAGAGGTTGGTTCGGCTTGACTGTGCCGCGCTGGCATGAAATTGCCGTGTTTGGGAACGACAAAGACCGCGGACGCGGGGGTGGGACGTGCGCGCGCTTCGATATTGCGCTGGGGCAATTGTCGCGGTCATGCTCGTGTCCGCGCCGGCGTCCGCGCAAGTGCGCAGCCTTGTGGCGCCGCAAGCGACCGCGGCAGCGCCGCTGACCGGCGGCATCGGATCGCCGGGCGCGACTCTGGTCAATCCGGCACCACTGACGGCACCGTTGCCAACACCTGCCGCGCCGCCGCCGGTGGCGCAGACCATGCCGGCCGTACCCGCCGGGCATGTGGCGCTCGCGGTCACTGCCCGGTACGGCCAGAACGCGGCGGCGATCAGCGGCGGGCTCATCTGGCGCGTCTATGCCGCCAAGCCCGACGCAACCGGGGCTTTTCCCCTGATCAAGGAGGATCATGGCGCCGCGCCGACCTTCATACTGCCTCCGGGCGGCTATGTCGTGCATGCGAGCCTCGGTCTCGCCAGCGCGGCGAAAGCGGTGCAGTTGCGGGCCGAGACGGTCCGCGAAGTCCTTGATATCCCCGCTGGCGGCATCAGACTGGAGGGCCGCGTCGGCGATGTCCGCATTCCCCCCGGGCAGATTTCCTTCGACATCTTCGCCGGCAGCCAGTTCGCGAGCACCACCGAGCGGCGGCCGATCGCACAGGCCGTCATGACCGGGGACGTGGTATTGCTGCCGGAAGGCACCTACAACATCGTGTCCAATTACGGCGACGGCAATTCGGTCGTCCGCTCCGATGTACATGTCGAGGCGGGCAAGCTGACCGATATCGTCGTGACCCACCGCGCCGCGGTCATCACCCTCAAGCTGGTCAACAATCCGGGCGGCGAGGCGCTCGCCAACACGCAATGGACCGTCCTGACGCCGGGCGGCGACGTCATTAAGGAATCGATCGGCGCCTTCCCGCGCCTGGTGCTCGCCGAAGGCGACTACCACGTGATTGCGCGCAATGAAGGCCGCAGCTATCAGCGCGACTTCAAGGTGATCACCGGGGTCGACGGCGAAGTCGAGGTGCTGACGCGGTAGCCGTCAACCGGCCATCCGTTTGTTCTGCGAGGCAGGAATCCGGAGAAGCGCTGCAGCTTTGCCAATTTGCGCCGGGTCCTCGCCTGCGCGGGGACGCGCGGATCGACGTCACGCCGCCTTCTTCACCCGTTTGACGTCCGGCGGCACCGCTTCCTGCGCCAGCGCGGCGAGCGCTGCTCCGAGCGGCATCGTCTGCTGCTTGTCGCTGCCGAGCCGGCGGATCGAAACGGTGCGTTCGGCCGTCTCCTTCTTGCCGACCACAAGGAGCACCGGGACCTTGGCCAGCGAGTGCTCGCGCACCTTGTAATTGATCTTCTCGTTGCGCAAATCACTCTCGACGCGCAACCCCATCGCGCGCGCGGCGGCGACCGCTTCGCGCGCATAGTCGTCGGCGTCTGAGATAATGGTCGCGACGATGGCCTGCAGCGGCGAGAGCCACAGCGGCAAATGTCCCGCACAATGCTCTATCATGATGCCGGTAAAGCGCTCGAGCGAGCCGAACATCGCCCGGTGCAGCATCACCGGCGTCACTTTGTTTGAATGTTCGTCGATATAGTAGGCGCCAAGCCGGCTGGGCATGTTCAAATCGACCTGTACCGTGCCGCACTGCCAGTCGCGGCCGATTGCATCGCGCAGGACATATTCGAGCTTGGGCCCATAGAACGCGCCCTCACCTTTGTTGAGCGTCCATGGCCGGCCTGACGCTTCGAGCGCCTTGCGCAGCGCGGCCTCTGATTTGTCCCACACGGCATCGTCGCCGATGCGTTTCTCCGGCCGATCGGAGAATTTGATGGTGACGTCGTCGAAGCCGAAATCCTCATAGATCGACAGAATAAGGTCGTTGACCTTGATGACCTCCTCTGCGATCTGCTCTTCGGTGATGAAAATATGCGCGTCGTCCTGCGTAAAGGCGCGCACCCGCATCAAGCCGTGCAAAGCGCCGGACGGCTCGAAGCGGTGCACCTTGCCGAACTCGGCAAGCTTGAACGGCAGATCGCGGTAGGATTTCAGCCCGTTCTTGAAGATCTGAATGTGGCCGGGGCAATTCATCGGCTTGACCACATAGGTGCGCTCGTCCTCCTCGCGCGGCTGCACCAGAAACATGTTCTCGCGGAAGGTCGCCATATGCCCGGACGCAACCCACAGCGAGGAATCGATGAGCTGCGGCGCATTCACCTCGGCGTAGCCGGCGTCCGCCTGACGACGGCGAATATAAGCCTCCAGGGTCTGAAACAGCGTCCATCCCTTGGGATGCCAGAACACCGAGCCGGGCGCCTCTTCCTGGAAATGAAACAGATCCATCTCACGGCCGAGCCGGCGATGATCGCGCCTTTCCGCCTCTTCGATTTGCTTGAGATAGGCGTCGAGCTCTTCCTGCTTGGCAAAAGCGGTGCCGTAGATGCGCGACAGCATCTCGCGGCTTGAATCGCCGCGCCAATAGGCGCCGGCGACTTTCATCAACTTGAACGCATTGCCGATCTTGCCGGTCGAGGTCATATGCGGGCCGCGGCACAGATCGAACCAGTCGCCCTGCTTGTAGATCTTGATCTCTTGATCTTGCGGGATCGCGTCGACCAGCTCGACCTTGAACAACTCGCCCTTGTCGCGGAACACCTTCTTGGCATGCTCGCGCGACCAAATTTCCTTGGTGAAGGGCCTGTCGCGCGCGATGATCTCGCGCATCTTGCTTTCGATCGCGTCGAAATCTTCCGGGGTAAACGGCTGGTTGCGAAAGAAATCGTAATAGAAGCCGTTCTCGATCACCGGGCCGATGGTGACCTGCGTGCCGGGCCACAGCGTCTGCACCGCTTCGGCGAGCACGTGTGCGGCATCGTGGCGGATCAGCTCCAGCACCCGCGGATCTTCGCGGGTGAGAAACTCGATCTTGGCATCGTGCGCGATCGGATCGGTCAGGTCGGCGAGCTTGCCATCGAGCGCCATCGCCACCGTGCGCTTGGCGAGCGAGGGCGAGATGCTCTTGGCGATGTCGAGACCGGTGGTGTTTTGCGGATATTCGCGGCGCGCGCCGTCGGGGAAGGTCACAGCGACCATCATGCACTCCTGTTGCTCACTCCTGCGAACGAGCGCAGGTAAGCGGAATCGAAACTGGCTGGCTTTTAGAGCATGAGCCGGCAAAGTGGAAGTCGGTTTTCTGGCTGATTCTGGAGCTGGCAAGAGACCGCCGGCACGCGCAGGGCAGCGTCAAGCCGCTGCCGTATTGGTCCCGCGCCAACGCGCATAACGCCACGGCACATACCAATGCGCATCCGGTGGCAGCGCCTGAGGCACAAAATCGAGTCCCGATGTGCCCCACGGGTGACAACGCAGCAACCGCGCCAGCGTCATCCAGCCGCCTGCCCACAAGCCAAAGCGGCCGATCGCCTGATCGGCATAGTCCGAACAGGTCGGCAGATGCCGGCAGTTGAAGCCGATCAGCGGCGAGAGCGTATAGCGATAAATCGTGATCAAGCCGCGCCCGAACAAGCGCGGGGCACGACGGCAGGTCTGCACAAGCGTCTGAACCGCCGGCTGCACTTTATCGTGCCGCCGTCTTGGCGGTCTCTTTGGCAAGCTCTTTCGCGCGTTTCGCCTCGATCTGGTTGATCGCGTCCACCACCGCATCGAACGTCAAAAGGGTAGAGGCATGGCGCGCCTTATAGTCACGCACCGGTTCGAGCACTGCGATATCGGCCCACTTGCCATTCGCCGGCGGCGGCCCATTCTCTTTAAGCATTTTGCGAACGCCTTCGCGCAATTCACGCAGCTCATCGGCCTTCGAGCCGATGATGTTGCGCGCCATAATCGATGAGGAGGCTTGGCCCAACGCGCAGGCTTTGACCTCATGCGCAAAATCGGTGACCGTATCGCCGTCCATCTTCAAATCGATGGTGACTGTCGAGCCGCACAATTTGGACAGTGCGGTCGCCGACGCATCCGGCTCGGCCAGCCTGCCGATCCGGGGGATGGTGCCCGCAAGCTCGATAATGCGCCGGTTATAGACCTCGTTCAGCATCGCTATGTCGCAGATTCACCCGATCGAATCAGGGTTTATTGTCTCCCGCCGCCAAGCCACTATATAGGCTTGGTTCCGCACGATTTGAAGTTCCGGAGATGGAGCAGGAATGGACGCAGTCATCAAGCAATGGCCGAGAGGGGAAACCCTTGGTGGGCCGCTTCCGGATCACGTCCGTAACGCTCCTGCACCGGTTGAAAAAAGGCCCTCCCGCGAGGAAGCCGAAGCCGCCGTGCGGGCACTGATCGCCTATATCGGCGACAATCCGGCGCGCGAAGGTCTTCTCGATACGCCCAAGCGCGTGGTCGGCGCCCTCGACGAGCTCTATCGCGGCTACCGCGAAGTTCCCGCCGAGGCCTTGGCCCGTACCTTCGGCGAGACCGAGGCCTACGATGATTTCGTGCTGGTGCGCGACATTCGTTTCACGTCGCATTGCGAACATCACATGCTGCCATTCTATGGCAAGGCGCACGTTGCCTATCGTCCGGTCGAGCGCGTGGTCGGGCTGTCGAAGATGGCGCGACTGGTCGATACCTATGCGCGCCGCCTGCAGACCCAAGAGCATCTCACCTCGCAGATCGCCGCCGCGATTGATCAGGTCTTGAAGCCGCGTGGTGTGGCCGTGATGATCGAAGCCGAGCACACCTGCATGACCGTGCGCGGCGTCAAGAAACCCGGCGCCTCGACGGTTACGACACACTTTCTCGGGACGTTTAACGATAATGCCAATGACCAGCTGCGTTTCATCACGCTGGTCCGCGACCCGGTGAAGGCGCCCAAGGAAATCGGTTGAATAGACCCTGTCGTCATTGCGAAGCGGAGCAATCCAGTGCTGAGATGCCGTTCTGGGATTGCTTTGTCGCTTCGCTCGCGACGCCGATTGTGCGGCGAGCATTCCCGCTTGGATCTCGCCGCCGAAAAGATTGAGGGCAAGATTGCCAAAGACATCGCCATTCGCCCCGCCTGGTGCGAGCGTCGACCTCGAAGAAGGCTTGACGCTGACGCCGAAATTCGACGCTGATGGGCTTATCACCTGCGTCGCTACCGACGTGGTGTCGGGCGACGTGCTCATGGTCGCGCATATGAATGGCGAGGCGCTCGCCAAGACGATCGCGACAGGCGAGGCGTGGTATTTCAGCCGCTCCCGCAACGCGCTATGGCAGAAGGGCGAGAGGTCTGGACACACCCAGCGCGTCGTCGAGATGCGCATCGACTGCGATCAGGATGCCGTGTGGCTGAAGGTCGAGCAGGCGATTGCCGCCTGCCATACCGGCCGGCGCTCCTGCTTCTATCGCGCCGTGCCGCTCGGCAAGCCCGGCTCGACGACACTGGAATTTCGCGACGATCGCGTGTTCGATCCGAAATCGCTTTACCGCAAGGATTGATCAGCGGAGACTTGTTCGTCGCAGGCCCAATGTTGCTAATTGGGGTGCAAAATCCGGTGCTTTGCAATCGCGGAATTCGGGGGATAGCGGAATTCGGGGGATACATGGATAGGCGCGAATTCGTCATGCTCGTGGGCAGTGCGGCGGCAACGGCAATTCTGCCGTCGGCCAGCGCCCAGCAGCCGACGATGCCTGCCGTCGGATTTCTGCGCAATACCGATGCTGATAGCTCGCGATCACTGGTTTCTGCATTCGCTCGTGGGCTGGCGGAGAACGGCTATATCGAAAGGCGGAACCTTACGATCGAATATCGCTGGGCAGACAATCACAATGATCGATTGCCCGAACTCGCCGCCGAGCTGATCAAACGTGACGTTGCGGTGATAGTCGCAGGCGGCGGCTCCGTGGTGGCGCTGTCAGCCAAGTCGGCGACGCAAACCATACCGATCGTATTCGAGCTTGGCGGCGATCCGGTCAAGATGGGACTGGTCGACAGTCTTAATCGCCCGGGCGGCAATCTCACAGGCGTCGCGCTTTTTTCCAATGTCATTGGACCGAAGCGCGTCGAGATCCTGCACAACTTGGTACCAGGCGCTAAGACAATCGGGTTTCTTGTCCAGCCGGACAATCCCAATGCGGAGCGGGAAATAAAACTGGCCCGAGATGCGGCAAGCTCCCTGGGACTTCACCTTGATGTCTTGAGTGCCCGGAGCAAGGACGAGATTGCCACGGCATTCGTGAAATTGCGCCAATCCAATGCAGGCGGTCTGATTGCAATGGCAACGCCGCTATTTGTGGCTAATCGCGAATATCTCGTTGCTCAAGCAGCCCGCGACGCGATACCGACGATTTATCCGTTCTCCAGCTTTGTCAAAGCGGGCGGTCTCGTGAGTTATGGCGATGACCTTGCCGATGCTTTCCGCCAAGTCGGTATCTATACCGGCCGAATCCTCAAAGGCGAGAAGCCTTCCGATCTTCCAATCGTTCAGCCGAGCAAATTTGAACTGGTAATCAACCTCAAAACTGCCAAGGCCCTGGGTCTAAACGTGCCGGCCCAGATGCTTGCGCTCGCCGACCAGGTGATTGAGTAGACTGTCGGCACGGCACATCGCTCAGCGCGCTATTGCAGGTCGATGGGCTGATAATGCCCGTTGGCGTCGAGCTGTGTCCCCCAGACCTTGTGCACGCCCTGGTGCTCGGAGCGGCTGAAGGTCACTGGCGTGCCGAGTCCAATGTCCAGATCACGAAGATTTTCAAATGTTCCAACCAGCTTCTCGGTGTCGAGCTGCGGCCCGTTGCGCTGCAAGGCGGCTGTCAGCACCATCGCGTCTACATAGCCCTCAAGCGATACGTAATCGGGCGCCTCCCCGGGAAAATATTTGGCGAGCGCGGATTTGTAATCGAGGACCAAGGACGAATGGCCTTCGACCGCCGGCACCACCTGCGTGACGATCACGCCGTTTGCATAGCGGCTGCCCAGCAGCATCAACTCGTCGGCCAAGGCCGTGCTGCCGACAAACGAAACGCTGGTGTAGATCATGTCCGGGTATAGGTCGCGAGTCTTTTCGATGAATTTGGCGGCGGCCCGGTAGGTCGGGACCATGATCACCGCTCTGATCGGAATGCGCCGCCTTTGCCGGAGCTGTGCGACGGCATCGTCGACGTCGACGGTGTTGCGCTGATAGTTGAGCCGCAAGATCGGGCTGTCATTGCCGCCGCGCAAAGCGCGGATCGCTTTCTCGACGCCGGCGAAGCCCGCGTCGCCGTATGCGTCCTGCTGAGCGAAGACGGCGATCTGCTCCGGCACCAGTCGCCGCACCTTCACCAGGTAATTCACCACGGCGGCGGTCTCTTCGGCGTAGCTTGCGCGATAATTGAAGACGTAACGGTCCGGCGGATCGTTCCGCAATAGGCCGGCGCCGGTAAAGGCTCCGAAAAACAGCATCTTGCGATCGAGCGCATAAGGGAGCGCGACCGCAGCTGTCGGCGTCCCCACATTGCCGATCAATCCAAACACCTGGTCTTTGTCGTAAAGCTGCTTCATTGCCAGTGCCGTCCGCGCCGGCTCGTAGCCGTCGTCGGCCGCGACGAGACGCAGTTGCCGGCCGAATACTCCGCCATTGGCGTTGGCGACGTTGAACGCAGCCTCGATGCCGAGCTTCATATGCTGGCCAAGCTCCTTGGCCGGCCCGGTGAAGGGCGCCGAAATGCCAAATCGAATTTCCGTTTGGCTGACCCCGCGAAACGTGTTGTTGCTCTCTTTGCCCAACGGATTCGGCGACAGCGAGGCTTGTTGTGGCGCTTGAAGCGGCGGTGCGGCTGCCGGTGCTCCGCCAGGGACCGCTGTCATCGCTGTGGCCGGAGTGAGCGCTCGCGTTGCGGGCGCGTTACTGGCTGGGCGGTCGGGTGATTTGGCGACTTGTGCGGTCTGCGGATCTGCGCTGAGCAGCGGACGCACATTTTCGAGAAGCGGCTTCCCGAAAACGACCAATAGCGCCACCACACCGGCAAATACCCCCACCAGCACGGTCCGTCCGATCAACGTAAGCAACCCGTCTTCCCGCTCTTCCCGCGGTTGTGGGACCGGTTCCGGCCATAGATCCGGCCTTGTCGGCCATTCGCGATGTCGCTCCGACGGCAAGGGCGCTGTTGATGCCGAAGCAATATAGGGCGCTCGTTCAGCTCCGGCCTGTTCGCGATGACGCCTTGGAATGAACTCGTTTAATTCGGAATCTGTGTTGCCGTCGTTGGCTGGAGCACTCACGAAACACCCCCTACGCACGCACTCGATTTTTTCTTGTTGTCGGCGGTAAAACTATCGTCTGGCCGGTTCTGAAATATGACCAAAAGGGGACAAGCTCGCGGCAAAGGCTGCGCGCCGAGACGATTGCAACGCGCGAGGCTTGACCTTTGCACCGATCCCGCGCCTTCGATACAGAGTGGCTTATCGCAATAGCTGAGCAGCCCAAGCTTGGTCGGCTCAGTGCTTGCGGCATGATTGAAATTTCGAATGGCTCAGTGCCGCACATTTGCGGTGAGCGGATAATCTGCACCGGCCATGTCGGATAATTGAGGGCGCATGCGACGCGCGCGGCGACCGGCGGCGCGGCGGCGGTCGCGGCCAGCAAAAGCTACCCCAGGCTGCGTCGCGCAAAAAGGGCCGCGATTTGCGATGCCGGCACCAGAACTGATGTGCGGATCGCGTGACCGCTTTGTCGGGGCCGAAGCTTAAGCCGGCGTCCGTGCGCCGCGAAGGTATAAGCATCGTTACCGGCTTCCTGAAACATCAATTCAACTCGACGGTTCAGACGCAGCGATGTTGAAAATAGTTTGTGACAAATTGATCCCATGGGACGGGATCATCGATGCGTTTGGCCATCACGAGATTGGCGCGCGCCGCCGCGATAGCGATTGCAATTGTCGCATCGTCCAGTTCGCTCGAAGCGACCGGGCAGCCGCTGTTTGCGACGCTGGGCAAGGTCGCTTTCAACTTGGCGGCCGTTTTTTCCGAAATGGAAGAAGTGCGCCGAAGAGTGACCGAAGCGCTGGTTGTAACGGCGCAAGAGCGCGGCGCATAAGCTTAGGGCGAAGAGCGATCTCCGCCAACAGCGACGCGAATGCGCCGGCGGCGGGAGCGCGACCGCAGGCGGCCGCGCTCCAAACGCGCTCAGCGGTGGCGATGCCGATAATGGTGAACGGGCAGCACCGGCTGCAGGTCGACCTGCGTCGCGGCCGCAACTACGTTGAGCCCGGTCTGGCCTTCGACACTCACTGGCTGCAGCGCAAATGAATTGTTTGCGCCCACGAGGCCGTTCGCGCCCACCCCAATCCCGATCGCCGCGCCGGCGGAAAAGCCGCCATAGACGCCGGCCAGTGCGCCGGGCCCGAGACGCAGCGTTGGCGCGAACACCGCCCATTCCAGGGCCACATTGCCGCTGATGCCGGCTTGGGCGCCGACGCGATGTACGGTGGCCTGATAATATTGCAATGGCCCGCCGGCGCTCGGGGTGAAGACGCAGTTGAACGGCTGATCCGACACGATGACATAACTTGTCGATTGTGCGCTTCGGCAGCTCAGCAGCCCCACCTCGACGTCGGCGCGGGCCGGCGTCGCCACAGCTACGCCCAGGCCAAACAGCGCGGCGGCGAATGCGGCGCGAGCCGCAGGTTTGATACGCATCATATATTTCCTTGCTTTCAGTTGGCTTCGATCCAAGCGAACCGCGAAAGCGATCCGCCCGCTGTCTCACATGCTAAGCGCGACGGTCGATGGTGACGTGGCAACCCAGCGGCGGTGACCTAAAGTGGACGAATTGGACAAAAGTGTTGCCCTGATGGCCCGATGTGATGGTTTTTCGGGAACTGTTGCTCGCAAGGCACACTCGGCGCCGCGGCGGGCGCTTGTCGCTCGCCCGCGGCGCCATCAATCTCGGGTCACGAGACGAATAAACCAGAGCGGGATGTCAGATTGCGCCCTAATAGGCGCAATTCTCGTAGCCCCAGTTGATGATGACGCCGTGCTGCGCGGCTGCCCAAATTTTGCAGACGAGAGCCCGGCCGCCCCAATCGGCGCCGAGATGGGCGGTAGTCCGCCAGTAGTAGATTCTCCCGCCGTCAAGCGAAGCCCGCCGAATCGGACGACCGAGCCTCGCAACGGCATCACGCACGAGCTCGCCGCGATAGGCGCTCAGATCGTGGGCAAAGTTGCCGCTGTTGAAGCCGCACAGCGTCGCTGCAATCGCGATCAACGCGAAAAGTTTTGCGAGCCTTCGCAAGCGAACCTCCCGTCGCTCCTCGCCGCGGTTTACAACTCCGAATAAGAATCGATGGTTTCACGAAGACCCGTCGTGCGGATCGGTTCCAGCGCGTGACCAGCGCCTGCATCGATAAACGAAGTCTGCAGTGACGCCGACAAGGCGGACCAACGTGCCGTGCCGCGAGCGCCTCAGCCTGATCTGACATTTGAGGGATGAACCGGACCGGTCGCGAAGCACTCCGAGGACTTCAGCAAAGCGGACTTGGGCTCAGCGGCTCTGCTTGACTCTTGGATTGACTCTTGGACTACGCAGGCTCTGCCGAGATTTGACGATCGAGGCGCCGCTGCCGGGTCTCCTGCGCGGACTTCTCGATGTGAACATCGCGATTGATGACTTGCAGGTTCGGCAGACCCCAATAGGCAAGCAAATCCGGCCAGGGCCGGTCGCGGTAGTCCTGCCAGACCTGGAACAGAGGAATGCGGTGATCGACCTGGGCGTCCTTCCGCAGGCGTCGGCCGCTTGCGCCGCAGCGGCGCGATTGCAGACGCCGTAACAGGCGCGCTTGGTCGTTCGGCGCATTCCAAAATTCCCAGGCAACGACGCATGCGGCGTGCCAAACCGCGTTTTTGTTGATCCCCGTTTGCCAAAGGTCGCTGTGCCAGCCGAAGCGATAGATCGGCTGGCCGCAGATGCAACACGCGCCCGGTCCGAGCGAGTAGGCACTTTCCCGGTATGGCGTAGGCGGCGTTCGGAACGTGGCCGGCAATCCGCTGTCATGCTCTTCTCCGAGCCTCCAGCGCCAGCCGGCCGGCGCGCCGCTGCTGCGCGCAAGCGCGCGCGCCAAGCGCTCCGCCCGCAAAGGATGCCCCGACCAGTAGGAGTTTATGGCGAGCCGCGGAGTCGGCGGGATGAACGGTCTCCTCAGCGCGCGGTCGAGCACGGGTTTTGGGAAGGGCTGCGGCAGGCGCTGCAGGAGGCGCTCGCGCGAGCGCCTGTTTTGCGCATCCTTCCGCCGCTGCCACTCGGATTGCATGCCGCCCAGGATGCGCGCACGGCAGTAAACTCTTGGCTAAGCCCGCGGCGCATGTCGATCTGTACCTGGCGGGCAGGGTGGACAGGCGCCGGAACCTACGCAGCCGACGCGCCTCTCTCTCTCGCGCGCGCGTGAGCGCGAAAAACGCGGCCCAAGGAGAATTGACTTGCGGTCAACCTGCGCGAATCACGTCCCGCTGGGGCGGCTCATCGAATCCTCCGTGATCCACAAGCCGCATTCGCCACAGCCGTATCTTCGGATTTCGGTGATCCCGCAGGTATCGGCGGTGCTGCGCCTGAGCTGCATCGTGCGCCCACATGTGGGGCAGGGTAGCGGGATTGGCAACCGATCCCTCGGAAGACGATCTGTCTCGCGCAGCCACATAATGCACCTCACCGTTTCAAACGATTGGTTGAAATTCAAACATCCGTTTGAGACGACGTCAAGTCCGGATTTGGGCGATATCGCGGCCGTCGAAATGGCAGGTTGCATATTCCACGGCGCGATCGGGGAAGTGCGCGGCCTATTCCCGGCGTTCCGTGCGGGCCAGGAGCTGCTTGGCGCGACAAAGATGCGGGCGGTCGTACATTACGCCGCCGATGCCGACTACGCCGGCCCCAGGATTTGCGGCGAACGCTGCAACGACAGCGCGCGCATGCGTAATCGCACTCGCCGATGGCGTGAACACATCGTTGATGATCGGCACTTGCGCCGGATGGATCGCCATTTTCCCGGTGAATCCGTCGCGGCAGGCTTCCTCGCATTCGCGGCGAAAACCTTCGGCATTGCGGAAATCGACATAGACTGTATCGATCGCCTGCACGCTCGCTGCAGCCGCGCCGGCAAGGCAGAGCGTGCGGGCGAGACGATAGGGATCGAGAAAACGACCTTGTGCGTCCCGATTGGTCTGTGCGCCAAGCTCGGCGGAAAGATCTTCCGCGCCCCAGGTCAGGCCGATGAGCCGCGCGCTCGCGCCGGCAAAAGTGCCGGTGAGGAACAATGCGGCGGCGGTCTCAGTCGCGATAGGCAGTATCTTGATATGGCCATCCGGCAGGCCGGCGGTTGCTTCACGAACCGCGAGTTTTGCATCGGCATGGATAACGGCCGCGCCGCCTTCGGTCTTGGGCAGCATGATGGCATCGGGCCTCGCCGGCGCGATGGTATCGAGGTCGGCATCGGTCAGGCCGGTCTGCAAGCCGTTGACCCGCACCATCACATAAGGGCGCGCCGCGCTTGCCATGGCCTCCTTCAAGAAGGCGGCCGCGCTCTGCCGCGCCGCTGCCTTGCCGTCGAGCGCGATTGAATCTTCAAGATCGACAATCAACGCATCGGCCCCGCTGGCCATGGCTTTGTCGAGTTTTTTCGGGCTGTCGGCCGGAACGAAAAGCAGGGAGCGCATCAAATTCACCTCACGCCATTCCGGATTGCCGCGCAGCGGCAAGTCCGGGATCCATACTCCCGGTGCACGGATTATGAATTCCGGGCTCCTCTTTGCGCTCGGCTGCAAAACGCCCGGTTACTCCAGCGCAGCTCGGAACGACGACGTCATTTCGGCCGCATGCGAATAAAGGCCTGGCGGCGGCATTCGGCGACAAGCTTGTTGTCCTGGTTATAGGCGCGGTGATGAAACTCGACGATACCGGCGCCGGGCCGCGACTTTGACTCGCGCTTGCTGATCACCTCGGTCGTGCAATGCACGGTGTCGCCTTCGAACAGCGGGTGGGGAAATTTCACTTCCGTCATGCCGAGATTGGCGATGGTCGTGCCGACTGTCATGTCGGAGACCTGGATGCCGATCATCAGCCCAAGCGTGAACAGCGAGTTCATCAATGGCTGCCCCCATTCGGTCTCCTGCTCGCAGAAGTGCCGGTCGATATGCAGCGGCTGCGGGTTGAGCGTCATATTGGAGAACAGCATGTTGTCCATCTGCGTGACGGTGCGCGTATAGCGGTGCTCGGTCACTTCGCCCGGCACGAAATCCTCGAAGTAAAGGCCTCCGCGCTTGTGTCTTACTGCTGTTGCCTGGGTCATCTTTGCCTCCGCAAAATCAACAATTCTCGTCGCCGCCGGGGCGTTAAGGCCCCATTTACCATAATCGTTAATGATCACTAACGCTCATGACAGCCGGTGGGAGCCGGCAAGGGGAGCACAAGAGCACGTCATGCTGGTCGACTCCAGCAATTCCACCGCCGGTTCGGCGGTGATCGGCGCCATTCGGCAAGCGGCTCAGGCCACCGGCACGAGCTTCCAATACCTGTTGGCGACGGCTCAGGTCGAGTCAGGGCTCAATCCGCAGGCTGGCGCCGCGACGTCCTCGGCGCGCGGCCTCTTCCAGTTCATCGAGCAAACCTGGCTGGCGACGCTCAAGCAATCGGGCGCGTCGCTTGGCTACGGCCAATATGCGGACGCCATCACCAAGACGGCGTCCGGCAAATACGAGGTGCGCGACCCAGCGATGCGCAACGCCATTCTCAAGCTGCGCAATGATCCGACTGCCAACGCGCTGCTGGCCGGCGCCTTCACCCAGGCGAACGCATCGGTGCTGGCGCAAAAACTCGGCCGCACGCCGAGCGAGGGCGAGCTCTATATCGCGCATTTTCTCGGTGTCGGCGGCGCGGCACGGCTGATCTCGCTGGCCGCCGACAATCCCAATGCCAGCGCGGCGAGTTACTTCCCGAATGCGGCGCATGCCAATTCCTCGATTTTTTATGATCGCGCAACCGGCACGGCGCACAGCCTCGCGCAAGTGCGCGATATTCTGACCGCCCGTTATGATGTCGCAGCCCGCGAACGTCCGGTCGGCGGCGAAGGCGTCGCCCAAGCTTCCGCAGCTTTCGGAGCGAGCTCCGCGGCAAGCGCCATGCTGCACGTGATGCCCGTTGGCAAGGTTGGCGCGAAAGCCGAGCAAACTGCAGCGGCGGCAGCGCTCGATCCGGCCGGCCTCGCCAGCGCCTATGCCGCGGCAGCGCCCGAACGCACGGCGGCAAATAACGAGGTGTTCCACAGTCTATTTTCGGATCCGGGCCGCTCCGCACCAGTTGCCGCAGTTGTGAGTCAATTGTGGGGCCTGTCGGACACGAGCCCGGGTGCAAACGCCGGTCTCCTCGGCAATCTCTTTAAGGACAAGGGCCCGCACGGCTAGACCATCGGCGCCGCATGAAAAATTGCGACCCAAACAGCATCTTTTATGGTGAACGCTTTGTTAATCCCGCCGCCCTAGCATCGCACCAAAGCCTTTCTGCGCCCTCCTGACGAACCATGATCGTCCGCGATTTTCTGCAATGGATTCGCACCGCGCCGGCCAGCGAGCGGGCCGAAGCAACCAGCGCTTTGGCGCGCGCTTATCTCTATTCGGATTTGTCACCCGATGACCTTGGCGCCGCCGAAGGCGCCATGCTGATGCTGCTCGACGATCCCTCGCCGCTGGTCCGGCGTGCGCTGGCGGACGCGCTGGCGGCCAGTCCGAGCGCGCCCCCGGCGATCATCCTTGCGCTTGCCGCCGACCAGCCGCAGATCGCGGCTCCGGTCTACGCGCTGTCGCCGCTCTTTGTCGACGCCGATCTGGTCGATGCGGTCGCGACCGGCGGCGCGGCGATCCAGGCTGCGATTGCCAGCCGCGCGGCGCTGCCGCGCGCGGTGGCGGCGGCGATCGCCGAGGTCGGTACGGCGGAATCCTGCCTGGTTCTGGTCGAGAATTTCGACTGCGATATCGCGCCATTTTCGATTGATCGCATCGTCGAGCGGTTCGGTCACCTGGCGGCGATCCGCGAGGCGCTGCTGGCGCGCGAGGACATCCCTGCCGCGACCCGGCAGACGCTTGTCACCAAATTATCCGAGACGCTCGCCGGCTTTGTCGCAGGGCGTGCTTGGCTCGAGCCCGAACACGCCAAGCGCGTTGCGCGCGAGGCTTGCGAAAAGGCCGCCGTCGCGATCGCGGCGGAAACGCCGCAGACCGAGCTCGGGCCGCTGATCCGACACTTGTGCGCAAGCGGCCAGCTCACTGCGGGTCTGATCCTGCGCGCGCTTTTGTCCGGCAATATCGTGCTGTTCGAGGAAGCGCTCGCGGAACTTGCCGACATGCCGGTCGCGCGCGTATCGGCACTGGTCCACGACCGCGGCACCGCCGGCTTGCGCGCGCTGTTTGAAAAGGCGCAGTTGCCGCCGTCGACTTATCCGGCGTTCAGGGAAGCGATCGAAGCGATGCGCGAAGGCTTGTTGTGCGAGCCGGGCGGCGCGACACGCCTCAAGCGGCGTATGATCGAGCGGGTGCTGACCCGATGCGAGAACGAAGATGTCGAGGAGCTCGCGCCGTTGCTCACCCTGTTGCGCCGCTTCGCCACCGAGGCGGCGCGCGAAGAGGCGCGCCTGTTCTGCGACGAGCTTGTCGCCGACGATTTGGACGGACGCTCGGCTGCAGCTTAGAACGTCACATCTTTAGCGTCGAATAGGGGTCGAATAGACGCTGCGCATTAGCATGAATCCAACGCTTTCGCAGAGACGAGCGCAGAGAGACATCCGATTCTAGTAACGCTCTACGATTCGGCGCCGGGAGCGAGCGGCGGCGCAAAAATCGCCTTCAGGTAATCCGGCCGAAAGCTGTTCTCCTGTCGCAGGAAGTCGTCGGTGACCTCGCGCAGGCGGCGCGTCAGCGCAGCTGACACATCGGCGACATCGGGCCGGGCATGTTCGCGGGTGATCGCACGCACCGCATCGACATGTTGATCGACGAGCATGAGCGGAATGCGCGCGATGTCTGGCGTATGCTCGAGCAGCCGGCACAGGCTTTCGGCGGCGCCGACCACCTCGGGGTAGCCGAACGTGGCCGCCTCGCCCTTGATATCGTGCGCGGCGCGGAACAGCGCCGCATGGCTGTGTTCCGTCATGCCCAGGTGCTTGAGCGCCTGGCGCGCCGTCTCGATGCGTTCGCATTCCGCCTGCATCCAGGCGCCGAATTCGGACGACAGCTCCTCGAGCGCTGCTTCGGCGCGCGCGATTTGATCCTGCTCTTCCGCAGTGGCGGGCTCGACCACCTTGCGCAGTTCGTTCGCCGGCGTGATGACTTCGTGGTCGGCATAGGTGGCGATCAACGAGCTATGATCCGTGCGGTCTTTGCGTGGCATTCGCTCAAAACTCCATCAACTCGGGATTTTGGCTTTGTCGAGCAGCGTATCTTGCGGCAGCACGTCGGCCTTGCCGCCTTTGCGGCGCTCGATCCCGCTGTAATTCGGATTGACATTACGGCGCCGATCAGGCCCGAAATAGGTCCTGGTCTTCACAAAGGGGCGCGGCCTGACCAGCACGTTGAGAATGCGCTCGTACAGCGCCTTGGCGGAGATCGGCTTGGCGAGAAACTCGGTGACGCCGGCGTCGCGTGCGATCATCACGCGTTTCTTGTCGGAGTGTCCCGTGAGCATGATGATCGGCACATACGGATTGGCATTGGCGCCGGGCTGGCGGATCATCTGCGCCAATTCCAAGCCGTCAAAGATCGGCATGACCCAATCGGCAATCACGATGTCGGGCATATAGTGGGTGAAGGCTTCAAGCCCGCTGGCGCCGTCTTCGGCCTCGTAAACTTCTCGCGCGCCGAACCCATGCAGCAGCGTGCGCAGAATGTGCCGCATATGCGCATTGTCGTCGATGACAAGAAAGCGCAGGCGGTTGAAATCAATGCGGACCATGCAGCCTCCGCCCGGCGGGCGCGCCCGCCCGCCTCGCCGGGCGGCGACCCTAGAGAAACGCCGTAAAGGGTCGGTTAAGCTTTGATCCGCGCGCGCTTCTCAGATTCGCAAGGCCATCAATACCCGAATTGCTCCCGTAAAATGCGCTCATCGAGACTATGGCCGGGATCGAACAGCAGCTGCATCGCGAGCGAGTGATCCATGCTGATCGCGACGGAGCAAACCCTGCGCACCTCGTCATGATCGGCGACCGCGGCGACCGGGCGTTTTTCCGACTCGATCACCTCAATGGTAACATGGGCGCGGTCGGGCAGCAGCGCGCCGCGCCAGCGCCGCGGCCGGAACGGGCTGATCGGGGTAAGCGCCAAAAGCGGTGCATCGATCGGAATGATCGGCCCCTGCGCGGAGAGATTATAGGCGGTTGATCCGGCCGGTGTGGCCAGCATGATGCCGTCGGCGACGAGTTCGGCGAGACGCTCCTTGCCGTCGACCAGTACACGCAGCCGCGCCGCCTGATAGGTCTGGCGGAACAGCGAGACTTCGTTGATGGCGTGGTGCTGATGGATACGGCCGCTTTCATCGCGCGCACGCATCAAAAGCGGGTGGATGACGGTGACGTGTGCAGCGGCGAGCCGCTTGGCCAGATCCGCCTCCGCGTATTCGTTCATCAGGAAGCCGACCGTGCCGCGATGCATGCCGTAGATCGGCTTGCCGGAATTCATGAACCGTTGCAGGGTCGCCAGCATGAGTCCGTCGCCGCCGAGCGCGACCACGACGTCGGCGGTCTCGGGCTTGGCGTCGCCATAGAGTTCGACCAGCCGGGCGCGCGCCTGCTGCGCGGCGGGCACGTCGCTGGCGATAAAGGCTATGTGCCGGTAGGGGGCAGCGGAGCTATTTTTTGGCATTTAGCTGTTTTTTGGCATGTCATGGCCCGGCGGAACGGGGAGGCTGCGATGGACGGCAACGTAGAACGCGCGGTGTTCGTCTATACGACGTTTCCGTCCATTGGCGAAGCCGAGCAGGTCGGCCGCACGCTGGTCGAGCGCCGGCTCTGCGCCTGCGTCAATATCCTGCCCGGAATGGTCTCGCTCTACTGGTGGCAGGGCGCGATCGAGCGCGGCGACGAGGTCGTCATGATCATAAAGACGCGCGCGGCGCTCGCCGAGGCGGTACGCGCCGCGGTGCGGCAGCTGCATTCCTATACGACGCCGGCGATTGTGGTCCTGCCGCTCGACAGCGTCGACCCGGACTATCACGCCTGGATACTGGCCGAGACGAAGGGCGCAGCGTAGCTTAGCGGGTTGCCGAAAACCCGTGCCGCTTCCTCTCGCGATGGCGGGAATGAGCGGGCGCGCGAAGCGCCCGTGCCCCGCTTTCGGCTGCTAATAGGTGACCGTGCCGTCGATGGCTTCTTTGAGCGCCGTGTATTCGCGACATTCGGTGCCGCAAATGCTGCGCACTTTCTCGAGGTCGTCCTTGGCCTTGAGAATATTGCCCTGTTCGGCCTGCCACATGCCGTAATAGGACCAGGTCTGGGCGTGGTTCGGGTCGGCCGCGAGCGCGCGCTCGTACCACACCTTGGCATCGTCGTAGCGGCCGAGCTTGCGGCTGGCATAGCCGATCAGCGTTGCGACATCGGCATTGTCGTCGTAGCCCATCGCGCGCAGGACGGCGATGCCGCCTTCATAGTCGTGCTTGTCGTAAACCAGCGCATAGGCCTTGTGCCATTCGTTCAAGAACTCCTGGCTCGATTTCTGTTTCTTTTTCTTTTTGGGGCTCGGGGTCCCCTGTTGCGTGCCGGATGACGGCGGTGGCGCGGGATTGGCGCCTTCGATGGCAAAGGCGAATTTGGGCACGCTCAAGGTTGCGCCTACCAGAATGGCGGCGGCAAGCAACGGCATTTTGCGCATGACGTCCTCCGGTTGCGGTGCAGTGCAACTATTAACCCCGCACCGTAGCTCTTCATCCCGCTGCAAATATGACCGGCGCACCGGGTGGGAAATTCCCAGGATTACAAGAATTTCACGTAGGTGAACGAAATCCGCGCGCGGACTTCAGGGCGCATTCAGTGCACGCGGCGTAGATTTCGGCCAACAACGGCAGGTTCACCCAATGATGTCTTGGGTGATGTCTTGAGTGATCTTGGGGACAATTTTTGATCGCCTGCCGTGGAACAAAAAGGAGAATACAATGTTGAACAAATTCGCCACCGCGCTTCTCGCCAGCGCTTTGATCGCCGGGCCGGCTCTCGCGCAGACGTCGGGAAATTCGGGAAGCTCGACCCCAACCACGACCGTACCCACCAAGCAAGCTGCGCCGGTCAATGCCGCGCCTGGCAGCACAGCAAGCGCTCCGGCTACGAGCAATGTGCAAACGGCAAAGCCGGGCAAGACCGTCAAGCACGCGAAAATGCACAAGAAGACCGTGAAGCACTCGGCCGGCCGGCTCGGCAAGTCGAACAGCCGGTCGAGCAGGATGCATCAGGCACGTCACCTCAAGTCGGCCAAGACGCATCAAGTCCCCGGCGGCACGTCGGCGAAGCGGTCGTAGGTCCTTCGCGCTTGCCTGCGATCCGGAATATGCACCCAACAACCGGTGCGAACCGAGGCCCGGATCGTACGCACCGACTTGCGGGTAGCCGGCGGCAGACGTCTGTGTCGCCCGCAAGTCGGCACCTCAAGCATGATCGGGGAACGGCTGCCGTTCCAACGGTCATGCGCATCAAAGTCGTCCCCGCGAGCATGAATGAAGCGCCATGCTTAACAAAAACGAGAAACCCGCGAGGATCGGGGAGGCCGGCCTGCAAGCCGGCCTCCCTTTTGTCACTCTAAATTCGGCTGCCATTCGACCGGAACATGCTCATAGCCAGTCGCGGTCTTGAACAGGTGACCGCAGGCCGGGAAGGGGAAGTGATAGCCGGTGACCAGCATGCGATCAGCCGCGGCGCGATCGAAAATCTTTTTTCGCGTGGCGACTGCGGCGGCGCCGTCGATGTCGAAAGAAGCCTGCCAGTCGGGATGGCGCGCAAACACCGCGGGATGCTGCGCGGTGTCGCCCAGCACCAAAAGCGACTGATTATCGGAGTGAATGGCGAACACCGTATGTCCCGGCGTATGACCGGCTGCGGCCAGCGCTTCGATCCCCGGCGCTACTTCCTGGCCCGGTTCGAATCGCGTCACCTGCTCGATGATGTCCGAAAAGATACGCCGCTGATTGCGGAATGTCAGCTTCAGATCCGTATCGGCCGCATTCATATTTGCGTCGCTCATCCAGAACGCCCATTCCGGCTCAGGCACCATGATCTCGGCGTTGGGAAAGATGAGCGCGTTGTCCTTGTCCTTGATGCCGTTGATGTGGTCGGGATGAAAATGTGAAATGACGATTTGATCCACGGCTTTGGGATCTATGCCGGCGGCGGCAAGATTTTCGCTGAGCACACCGGCGGATGGCGCGATCTGGCCACCAGTGCCGGTATCGATCAGGACAAGCTTGTTGCCGGTATTGACGATGAGCGTCGTAAATGGCGTCGCCAGCCTGTCATGCGGCATGAAGGCGTCATCGAGCGCGCGCTCGACTTCGGCGAAGGGTGCATTGCTGATGAATTTGTCAGTGATCGGCCGGTACCAGATGCCGTCATAGAGCGCGGTCAGTTCATAGGAGCCGATCTTGTAGCGATAGATGCCCGGCGTCGCCTTGTCCGCCGGCGGCGCCGCGGCGATTGCCGGAGCACCGGCGGCCGTCATTGCGAGGGCGGAGCCAGCGAGCAGCGATCGTCGCGTCAAGTTTGACATGGTCCTTCCAGAGCGACGTCCTTCCACAGCGACCTATTCGAGCGCGTGGGCGCAGACTGCAGGCCGCTGAATAACGCTTCCAGCCGGTGCATTATTCCAGGCAATTTATTCCAATTGTTGTCGCAAGCTTTGGATAAATTGCGGCATGCCTAGATCGGCTCTGGGCAGGGTTGCAAGTGCGCATCTCAGGCGCGAGCCCAAGGGCGGGGGTGACGGCGCGGCCTGGGAACTGTCAGTTCCCGGTCGCGTCAAGGGCGGCGTCTGGCGTGCCCGCAGCGATCGTTTGAGTCGAATGCCGATTCCGTGTACGACCGACCGCCACCTGCGGAAAGCTTACCCATGTCGAAGCAAGATATGCGCGCCGAGGCCGAACGTCTGGTGAAAGAAGCGATGGAGCGCAAATCCGTCACGATCAAGCAGGGCAATACCCGCATCGAGACCAAATGCGGCAGATGCGGCGCGCCAAACCGCGTCTCCGCCCCACCGGGGCAGACGCGCGTGCCTTATACCTGCAAGGAGTGCGGGGCGAAGCAAGTGACCCTGTGACGGGCCACTGCCTCAATCAAATGCCGCCGGCAGAATAAAAGCCAGAATAACAAGTGCATGGCGACTGAATCTCCGCTGCGGCAGGCGCCTGTATGCGGCAGGCGCCTGTATACAGAAGCAGACGCATTGCACACACGCGCATTGCCTTCCGTCATTCGTCGCGGCGTCGCGTTTCCAAACAGCAGCATCCGGGGCAGCAAATTCCACAATGACTGCCGAAGCGCGATCACTGCGGCCCGGTTCACTTTGAGTTCACTTTGAGCTCACTTGGCGGCGATGCGCTTTTTCGTCCCTGAAGGAGCCTGCGCCTCACGCTCCATCCGGAGCAATCGCAGGCGATGCATGTTCTTGACTGCCGCCTCATGCCTTGCGCGCTCCTGCTGCAGAGCGCTGTTGATCTCGGCCTCTCGGCGCTTCTCTTTGTCGAATACGGATTCGGCTGCTTCGCGGTGCTTCGCGTCCATCAATAATCTACCTGCTGGGGAACGAACGATAACGCGCGACACGACCCAAGGTTCCGTACGTAGAGCGGGGCCCGGAAGGGAAGGCGTCGGACCACGGGCATGGTCCAGCGCAAGCGTCGAGAGGCTGGCCTGCGCACAATTCATCGACGAATATGCTGGACAGTGCGTACCAAGCCTACGGCTTCAGCAACGAAAAACTCCGCTGACCGATGGCAATTCTGCCAAAATCGTCTGATTTATTGGTGCCGGGTGAGAGGATTGAACTCCCGACCAACGGTTTACAAAACCGCTGCTCTACCGCTGAGCTAACCCGGCTCCTTTCGGAGGCTTGGCGGGGTGTTATGCCGGTCGGCTTCGGCAGGATGCCCCTGCAGATTCGGCGTCGAATTGATATCTGGCGGGCCGGCAAGTCAAGCCGGCAAGTCAAGCCGGCACTTTAAGTCTGGTCAGTGAAGCAGGCGGTGGAGCGCCTCCGAAAAGCCGCAAGGAGTCGGCGCGCTGCGGTCGTTTTCGCGTTGACCTGCCAGAAAGCCGTCGTGCCGGCCAGAAAACAGCCATGCGGTTGGACGCCGTTCGCGTCGGAGCCCTGGTATCCCCGGCACTTACGTGACACGGTCCGAATCGACCAGGTCTGGCCGGTCTTTCACGGCAAGAGTTTTGGGCTTCGCGACGAGCCTTGAGGCTACCGATGAACGTGATCGTGCTAATCTCGAGCCTATGACCAAGGGACCTCCGCCCGCCGCGATCGCGTGCTGCTTCGGCCTTGCGATGCTGGCCGCGGCCTTCACGCGGTCTTCGGCACATGGCCAGTCCGCCGACCTCGTGCTATGCGACCGTCTTGCCGCCGATCCGAGCGATCCCGAGAAACCGGCCGATATCAAGGGCGTGGCTTCTATACCGCCGTCCGATATTCCAACTGCGATCAGATTCTGCAAAACGGCGTCCGTTTCGTCGCGCCGCGCGGTGTATCAGCTCGGTCGCGCCTATGCCGCCAATCAGCAGATGCCGGCGGCGCTCACCGCGTACCGCAAAGCAGCCGATAAGGGCAGCACCGCCGCGATGATTGCGCTCGGCAGCCTTTACGCGACGGGAACCGGCGTGACCAAGGACGAGGATGAGGCGCGCAAGCTGTTCGAGCGTGCGGCTTCGGCGGGCAATCCGAACGGCACGACTAACCTGGTTGCGCTTTTCGGTGCGGCCGGTACATCTTCCGATCCGGCACAGGCGAGGGCGCTGTTGTCGAAGGCGGCCGACGCCAATTCGGCCGAAGCGCAGTTTCAGCTGGGCGTGATGATGGCGGAGGGTGCCGGCGGGCCGCAGGACGACGTCGCGGCGCGTGCTTTGTTTGAAAAGGCGGCTGCGCAAAATCATGCAGCGGCGCTGGATTGGCTGGGCTCGTTCGCGGCAAGCGGGCGCGGCGGGCCGCAGGACAAGGAGGCCGCGAAAGGCTATTACGAAAGAGCCGCCGCGCTCGGTAACGAAGACGCCAAGGTTCAACTTGAGCGTCTGAAATGCCCGATGGTGCTCACCACCAAGAAGGGCGAGATCCTCACGCATCTGTGTTTTTAAGGGGCGTCTTGCGGGATCTGTGCGGGTGTTCGCGCGGCCGCATTTTATCCTTTGACGCTGTCGGCGCGTTCCAGCCATAGTGGCGCCTTCGCGCGGAAACCCTTCCCGAGAATTGACCTATGGCTCTACGACGCCCGCTTGATCGCTCTGTTGCGGCAAAGGAAAATGTCGGCACGATTGCAGCCTTTCCGCCGGTAAGCACCGAGCCGAGCCTGGGCTATCAGATCAGATATGCGTATCGCATTTTCGTAAAGGCGCTGGCCGAGGAGCTGGCGCCTTATGGTGTAACCACGGCGCAGTGGTCGGCGCTGCGGGTGCTTTGGCGCGAGGAAGGGCTCAGCCAGGTCGAACTGGCGGAGCGCATGATGGTGGAAAAAGCGTCGCTTACGGCTGTGCTGAAAGCTATGGCCGATGCGGGCTGGATCATTCGCAGCCGCAACAGCAATGACCGCCGCAAGGTGAACATTTATCTGACCGCGTCGGGCCGCCGTCTCAAGGCCAAGATCCTGCCACTGGTCGGCAAGATGAATAAACGCGCGACGCGGCGGCTGTCGTCCGGCGAAGTGCGGCAATTGCATATGCTGTTGGCGCGGGTCATGGTCAACATGCAGAACTGAAAGTCGTTGCGAAGGACGTTCTGTGTTTGGCCATCGGACGAGGCAAATCTCCCTGCTTGCAACGCGTCTCTAGCAGTTTGAGGTTGCCTGCTGCGCTTTCGCTCGCAGGGCGGTGTGCCTAGATTAGGCGGTTAGCACAGGGACGCATCGCATGGCCTCCTCCCGCCAACTTCATCTGGGCGCCTTCATGCGCCCGGCCAGCATTCATACCGGCGCTTGGCGTTATCCGGGCGCGTGGGCCGATATGAATTTCAATTACGCACACCTCAAACAATGCATCCAACTTCTGGAGCGGGCGAAGTTCGACGCCTTCTTCATGGCCGATCACATGGCCGTGCTGAATATGCCGATCGACGCGCTCAAGCGCAGCCACACCGCGACGTCTTTTGAGCCCTTCACCCTCTTGTCGGCGTTGTCCCAGGCGACCGAACGCATCGGCCTTGTCGCGACCGGCTCGACCACATTCGATGCGCCTTATCACATCGCCCGGCGCTTTGCGTCGCTCGATCATATTTCCGGCGGCCGCGCCGGCTGGAATATCGTTACCACCTCGAATCCGGACGCTGCGCACAATTTCGGGCTCGACGAGCATATGGAGCATGGCGAGCGCTATCGCCGCGCCCGCGAATTCTACGACGTGGTGACCGGCCTGTGGGACAGCTGGGCTGACGATGCCTTCATCCGCGATGTCGGGGAGGGCATCTTCTTCGATCCCGCGAAAATGCATGTGCTCAATCACAAGGGCAAATATCTGTCGGTGCGCGGCCCGCTCAATATCGCCCGCCCGATCCAGGGCTGGCCGGTCATCGTGCAGGCGGGCGCCTCGGAATCGGGCCGCCAGCTTGCCGCGGAAACGGCGGAGGCGGTGTTTACTGCGCAAAGCGACCTCACCGCCGGGCGAGAGTTCTATGCCGACATCAAAGGGCGCATGGAGAGGCTCGGGCGCTCGCGCGATCATATGAAGATCCTGCCGGCTTGCTTTGTGGTTGTCGGCGATACGGTGGAAGAGGCGAGAACGAAGCGCGCCAAGCTTGACAGTCTCGTCAACTACGCCAATGCCATCGCCTCGCTGTCGATTGCGCTTGGGCACGATGCGTCGAAGTTCGATCCGGATGGCCCGCTGCCGGACATCCCGGAAAGCAATGCGTCCAAGAGCGGGCGCGAGCGCGCCATCGCGCTCGCTCGGCGCGAAAATCTCACCGTGCGGGAGCTCGCGCAGCGGCTTGGCGGCTATTCCGGTCTCGCCATGGTCGGCACCCCGCAGACCATCGCCGACGAGATGGAGGAGTGGCTCGAAACGGAAGGCTCGGACGGCTTTACCGTGATGTTCCCGTATTTGCCGGGCGGCCTGATCGATTTTGTCGAGCGCGTCGTTCCCGAACTACAGCGCCGCGGCCTGTTTCGCCGCGACTATGAGGGAACGACACTGCGCGAGCATTTGGGCCTGCCGCGACCAAAAAATCGCTTTTTCGAGAATTGATCTTCCCAACGGTACGATCCGCAGCGCATGGCCTCGGCAGCATTGATCCGAACGGCTCGCAATAAGTTTGAACGGCTGACCGAGGCGCTCGCCGATCCGTTGCGCTCCGACCGCGCGATGCTCCTGCTGCTGGGCGGTTACACGGTGATTTGGACCGCCTACGGCAGCGTCGCCAAAAGCAGCCAGGACGTGCACCCCGATATGGCCGAATTGATCGCCTGGTCGCGGGAGCTCAGCTTCGGCTATCCCAAACATCCGCCGCTTGGCGCTTGGCTGGTGCGCTTGTGGTTCAGCATATTCCCGCTATCGGATTGGTCGTACTACTTGCTCGCAATGCTGATGCCGACGATTGCGCTGTGGATCGTCTGGCGGCTCTCGGCCGATTATCTCGACATCGACAAACGCGTCATCAGCGTGGCGCTGCTTATGCTGATCCCGCTCTATAATTTTCATGCGCTCAAATTCAACGCCAACACGATCCTGTTGCCGACATGGGCGGCGACAACGCTGGCCTTTCTGCGCTCCTATCGGACGACGAGCCTGCGCTACAGCGTGCTCGCCGGACTGGGCGCCGGCCTTTGCATGTTGGCCAAATACTGGTCGATAGTCTTGTTCGCCGGGCTGCTGATTGCCGCGCTGACCGATTCTCGCCGTTCGACCTATTTCCGCTCGGCCGCGCCTTGGATCACGGCCGCGGTGGCGATCGCGCTGCTGATTCCGCACATGATCTGGATTTACGAGCATGATTTTGTATCGCTCCGATACGCCGAAGTGACACATGTCTCGGGCTCGTTGGCGACCACGGTGGAGAAGGCCTTTTCGTATTTGGCTGGAGCTGCGGCATTTGCCGCGGCCCCTGTGCTGTTTGTGCTGATAACGGCGCGGTCCGGCCCGCCAGCGATTGACGCGATCTGGCCGGCCGATCGTGAGCGCCGGCTGGTCGCGGCCGCGTTCTGGGGACCGCTCCTGTTGCCAGTCGTCGGAGCCTTGGCAACCGGCTCCATTCTGACCCCGATCTGGCTGATGCCGGCCTGGACCCTGCTGCCGCTCCTTCTGCTTTCGCCGCCGACAATGAAAATTCCGGCGGTCGGCCGGCAGGCCCTCCTGGCGGTGGTGACAGCGGAGCCGGTCGTGATGCTGATTGCGGCTCCCGTTATCGCGTTGGCGATCCACCGCGCAGGCGTGCCGCCGGCCGCCGCGCATGGCCGCCTGCTGGCGGCGCAAACCGAACAGGCCTGGCGGCAGATGACGATGGAGCCTCTGCGCTATGTCGGCTGCGACATGGCCGATGAGGTGATCGCCTATGCGCAGGATCGGCCGCGCCCGCTGCCCTGGCGCTCTGTCGGCGGCCGCGTCGCCGATGAAACCTATGCCGAGGCTCACAACTGGCCATCCATGGCGCAGCGTGACGCAGAGCTAAGCGATGCTGCGCTTGCGCGCAGCGGCATGGCGCTGGTCTGTTCGGTGGATCGGCCGGACTGGCTGCAAGCGGCGGTCGCCAAGAGCGCCGGCGATCCGGCAAGCCGGCGCATCGATGTCGAGCTCACCCGCACCTTCATGGGTTTCGCCGGGCGACCGCATCGCTACGTCATTTTTCTTCTGCCGCCGCGGCAGTGAGCAGAATCACGCCTGCCGGTGCGGCACGCGGGAATTTCCTAGACGACGAAATCCGGCCAGCTCTTGTCGCGTTCCGAAATGAATACCGGCTCGGCCGGCCAGGAGATCGCAAATGCGGGATCGTTCCAGCGCACGCCGCGCGCCAATTCGGGCACGTAGACTTCGCCCATCATGTAGAAGATTTCGCAATTGTCCTCGAGCGTCAGAAAGCCGTGGGCACAGCCCGCCGGGATCGCCAAGGCGTCGCGATTTGCTTCGGACAACTCGGCGGCTGTCCAGCGGCGAAATGTCGGTGAGTGCGGACGCAAATCCACCACAACGTCGAAAATGCGGCCGCGGGTGCAACGAACGAGTTTTGCGTCCGGCCGTGGCGCGGCTTGAAAGTGCAGGCCGCGCAGCGTGCCCTTGCGGGCATTCCAAGACGTATTGCATTGCGGCCATTCGATCGGCAGGCCGGCGGCCGCGAAGCTTCGCGAATCATAGGTTCGAGCGAATAGCCCGCGTTCATCCTCATTGGGAGATGCCCTTACGAGCATCACTCCTGGCAGCGCGGTCGGGCGAATTTCCATGCTCGCTCTCGGCTTGGGGGCCAAACACAGTCCAAGTAGAATATTGACTGCAGCCAGGCAATTACGCGATTGGACTCAGCAATTGCGGGCGTCGTGTGACTGGGCGTGCGGGTGATTGGCCGCCGCGAGAGCGGAGGCGGGGACGCGAGGATGACGCAGAGCGGGGTCGTCTATCTGTATCGCTTTGCCGAAGGACCAGCGCCGGCTCGCAGATTTCTGGACAGCTATCGCGCGCATCCACCAGGCTTGGATCATGATTTGCATATCATATTGAAAGGCTTTCCAAACCGCCAAGCCCTTGATGCCGCGCGGGCCTTGTTCGGCGGGCTTGCGATCCACACGATCGAGCTCGATGACACGGGCTATGACATCGGCGCCTATATTGCGGCCGCCCGATTGGTCTCCAACCGAGTCTTGCTGTTCTTGAACACGTTCAGCGAGATTCTGGCGGATGATTGGCTCAAGCATTTCGACGCCGCGTTGACAATGGCCGGGGTCGGCCTGGTCGGTGCGACCGGCTCCTGGCAGTCCGTCAGCTCCGGCTATGAGGCCGCGGCTCTTAGAATTCTGCGCGACCCTATCCACTACTTGAAGTACTACCTGGGTTATTCCAGGTCCGTTTTTGATCGAGACGCGGATAGCAACGCCCTCGATCAATTCAACGCCCGTCGCGCACTGGAGAGGCTTGGGCGCTTCAGCTTATATCCTTTGCGCATATACCAATTTCCGCGCTATCCGAATCCGCACATCCGCACAAATGCCTTTATGATCGGACGAGAGCTCTTCTTGTCGTTGCAGGCGGGCGCCTTCGAAAGCAAGGTTGATGTCTACAAATTTGAAAGCGGGCGGCACTCGATGACCAGACAGATCATGGCGCGCGGCTTTGAGCCGGTCGTGGTCGACCGCAGCGGCAGGGTCTACCACATTTCGCAATGGAAATCGTCATCGACCTTCTGGATCGATCTGCAAACGAACCTTCTTATCGCCGACAATCAAACCAGCAGCTATGCGGTTGGCAGTCCCGCGCGCCGAACAGTCTTGACGAACTACGCCTGGGTTCCGCCGTCGTCTTGGGGCAAGTAGTCCCGGAATACTCATTTCAGGATAGTGAGGAAGGCTGTCACGCGCTGCGCCCAAATAACAATGAAGGTGTCCTTTCTCATTCCTTCGAAAAATCGGCTCAGCCTGCTACGGCAGGCCGTCTCATCCATCATCGATCAGGACGAAAAAGAAATTGAGATAATTGTTGTTGATAACGCTTCGGTAGAGAACTACCAGAGCTATGTTCGCGAACTCAACGACTCAAGGCTGGTGTATTGCCGGCAGCTGCGCCCTGTTTCGGTAACGGAAAACTGGCAGCAGGCGCTATCAATGGCAACCGGCGATTATATCCTTATGCTGGGTGACGACGACGCGCTGGCGCCCGGTTTTTTTTCGGCTGTGAGGCAGTTTCTTACGAAGGATGGACCGGACGTTATCTATCTCGCCGCGTACCATTACTGCTATCCGAACGTTATTCCGGAAAGGCCAGCCGGCTATTTCGCCTCAGTTCGCAATTCCGAATTTCTGCGCGACAGGCGAGATCCATTTGAGCTGGACGCAACTCATGCGCGCGAGCTCGCTCAATCGGTGCTTGATTTCCGCCATCGCTTTGGCTTGAACGCCCAGCATTTTTTGCTCAAGGCGTCATTTGTTAGGCTCTTCTCCGGCATCGGCGGCATTTATCAAAGTCCCTATCCCGACACGTTTGCGGCTGTTCTGGCGTTCGCACGCGCAGAATCCATCGTCGTTGTACCGAAGGAGCTTGTAATCATCGGCATATCGCCGAAATCTTTTGGCGCATATTATTTCTCTGGGCGTGGCGACCAAGGATTTCGCTTTCTCGACAATGAGCAGGTTGCCGCAGAAATTCGGGCGGCCTTAAAGAGCGTTATTCTTCCCGGCGATGGCAACAACACCAATTGGCTGATCGCAGCGGAGACGGTGAGACGCACATGCCCTTATGATCTGGGCGAGGTGAATTATGCGAGGTACCGGGCGTTGCAGATTAATGCTGTATTACGCGACGCTTATCTGCACGATCACCGAAGCTTGCTTGACGACCTTCACCGAAAGGTCTCTGGATCGGAGGCGCTTCTGGTCCAAACATTGGAATCAGCCTTGACCGCCGTCATGAAAAGCCAGCCTCGACTATTGCCGAAGCTCTTCGACGGCATGACGGCGCAACTCGGACAATACGAGCCCGCACTCGTGTCCGAGTTTGACATCGGCAAGCATGCCAACATTATCGACGCCTATAGGTGGTTGAGCAAAAAGCCGAATGTGGCATTTCCGGGTTCACCCTTCCGCCGGCTGCTTTCGCGGCATTTCAACCGCAACGGCTGACTGGCGGCAATTGAGTGGCCGGTCCGCAGTCAAGCCGCCAGTCGGCGCAGAAAGCCCCTCGGATTGTGAGTTAAAAAGAACCGCTCCTGATTACGATCGGCATAAAAACCAGGATTTTCGGCCAGGAAGATCTCGACTGCCTCCCACGGGCCGGGGCCGAACTCGGCGTGCACCGGGTGCCCATTGATATTAGTATCCTCAACAATCAGATGGCCGCCGCGAGGAATGAAGCGGCTGTATGTTCGCAGCTCATCAAGCACGTGGTCACGTTGATGATCGCTGTCAAGAATGACCATCACGTTCTCGCGCGTGCCGACAACGGCTCTAACTTGATCGACAATCGTCGGCTCCGTGCTTGATCCATGCAGATAAGTGATTCTCGGGTGGCAGGGAACACTTTGGCGATAGGTTTCGTCGACATCGATAGTAATGATCTGCCCATGCCCAAGCAGATCGCAGATCGTCGCCAGGAATAGCGCGCTTCCACCTCGATACGTTCCGGTCTCTATGATCACGTCGGGTTGGGTTTCGCTGATGATTTGCTGGTAATTCCAGAGGTCCGTCGGCCATTTGAACATGCCGTATCCAAGCCAAGAGACGAAGTAGGAGCGACTTCCGTTCGGACCGACTGCATCGTACGTGAGCTTATGGAAGGAGTCGACGAGTGTCTGCTCGTTGGCAGAAAGAGAAGGAGGTACAAAGACGAGAGAGGAGGGACCGATGTTTTGGCGCGACCACAGAGACGGACGGGCGGTGGCGCTATTGGCGTATTGGAATCGGAGCGGTGCGGGGCGAGTCGGCAATCTGTTTGTCCGGCGACCGAAGCGCGAAATCAAAAGCCGCATCCTTTCACGCAACGTGTGGATCATTTTGCTTCCTCCCCACGCTTAGTAAAGATTGGTCTCGCACAGAAACGCAGAACGCTCCGTGGTGGTCGCAGCGCGTTGGCCAGTCCGAATAACGGCGTAAACTGATCAGGTGCGGTTTGCTTGGCGACTGCGCGTCGCAGCCGAGGAAACTCGCCGCGCCGTGATCAAATCTTGTTCGCCCATGCCGCGACCAACAGCCCGAGATTTCCCAAAGTGGTTTGCCTGTAAATGCCGCTCTTGAAGAAGCCGATTTGCCGGCCGATCAGGCTTCGCTTGCGCATGTCGCAAAACAGGTCGAATATGTTGCGATTTTCCTCGGTCATGCGGTCGCGCAGCGGCTTGAGCGCCGCAACGTTGAGGTCGATCCAGCCGCGAAAACGACCGCGCGCGACCATGTGCACACGTCGTGCATAATTGAGCAGGCCTACGTTCGATCCCACCATGTTCTGCGAATGGACGCGATAGCGAACCAGCGGCGTCGGCTCGTAACGGACCTCGCCGCCCACAGCCGTCGTGACCAAATAGGTCCACCAGTCGTGCCCCGGAAGGCTGAGCTTGGTGGGGTTTGCCATGAGATGCTCGCGCGCCGCGGCGTTGAACACCATCGTGTTGCCGCCGGCGATATTTTGAACGAGCGCATTGCGGAAACTGGGCTCGCGTCGAAACAGCGGCGATAGGCCGTAAGCGCGTCCATTCGCGTCGATTAAGCGTGTCCGTGAGCCGAACACCGCCGGGATGTGGCTTGGAACGCTTTCGAGCCAAGCGACGGCGCGCGTCAGTTTCTCGGGCTCCCAAATGTCGTCCTGGTCCGAATAGGCGAAGTAATCGGCGCGTATTGAGCCGTCGCAGGCGAGGCCGAGAAAATTGGCAAAGTGACCCTGGCGCGGGCCACAGCGGATCTGCATCCGGTCTGATCCGAGCATCCTTCGCTGCTGCGACAGGATGGCCACGGTCTCGTCCGCCGAACCATCATCGGATGCGAACAGGCGCCAATCGCGCCAAGTCTGATCGCCGAACGAAGACAGTTGAGGTCCGAGGAATCTTGCGCCGTTGAATGTGCACAACAGGATGGCGACTTGGGGCATGGCGCATCGACATACTGACTGGAACGAATCGGCGAATTGTACCCAGTGTATTCAATCGAATGTATACTGCAGATTGTATCCGACAGAGCGCTCAACGGAGCCAGATCCACAGGCAAATCACAAGCACGCTTTGGTTGGCCGGCGCAGCAGCCAATTTGCGCGTCTAGCTTGCTGCCGATTGTGAGCGAATTCCAGGCGATTCGTCCACTTTTGGGAGAGCGGAAAGATGTCTCGCGCGCCGCAGCCACGCCCGCTCATGGCGCGACGAGCCGCATGGGCTTTGGAACGATGCGGTCACGCGATCGAATTGCGGGCGATTCTCGCACGCCATAGACTGTAAGGTCAGCCGCAAACGGTGCGGAGGAAATCGCCATGGCCGCACAAATGGCCGAAGAGGGCCTGCACGCGCGGGCGCTCGATCGGTGCGAGACGATCGAGCAGGCCAACGTCGAGGCGCTGCGCGCATTGCAGCTTGCGCGCCTCGAAGAGACGCTGTCGCGTGCCGCGCAGGTGCCGCATTATCAAAGGAAGTTCGCCGCCGCAGGGATCAGGCCCGGCGACGTCAAAAGTCTCGACGACCTGCCTAGGCTGCCGTTCACCACAAAGGATGATCTGCGCCAAAACTATCCCTTTGGCATGTTCGCAGTGCCGCTCAATGAGGTGGTGCGTATTCATGCCTCCAGCGGCACGACCGGCAAGCCGACCGTGGTCGGCTATACGCGGCGCGATATCGAGACCTGGTCGATGCTGATGGCGCGCTCGATCCGCGCCGCCGGCGGCAAGCCCGGCGACAAGATGCATATCGCCTATGGCTATGGGCTGTTCACCGGCGGGCTCGGCTTCCACTATGGCGCGGAATATCTGGGCTGCACGGTCGTTCCAGTCAGCGGCGGCTTCACCGAACGGCAAGTGCAGCTCATTTGCGACTTCGAGCCTGACATCATCGCCGTAACACCGTCTTATCTCCTGGCGATCGCCGACGAATTCGACCGCCAGGGCATCGATGCCCGCAAGTCATCGCTGCGCATCGCACTGCTGGGCGCAGAGCCTTGGACCGAATCGATGCGGGCCGAGATCGAGCGCCGCTTTGCGCTTGATGCGGTCAATGTCTACGGCCTCTCCGAAGTGATCGGCCCCGGCGTCGCCCAGGAATATGTCGCTACCAAGGACGGCCTGACCATCTGGGAGGATCATTTTCTTCCCGAGATCATCGATCCAAAGACCGGCGCGGTGTTGCCGGACGGCGAGGAGGGCGAGCTCGTCCTGACCTCGCTGACCAAGGAGGCCATGCCGGTCATCCGTTATCGCACGCGCGATCTCACGCGGCTGCTGCCTGGACACGGCCGCGCCATGCGTCGCATCGAGCGGATCAAAGGCCGCAGCGACGACATGTTGATCATCCGCGGCGTGAACGTCTTCCCGACCCAGATCGAGGCAGCGCTTGCCGCGGAGCCGTTGTTTGCGCCGCACTACATCCTCGAAGTGTCGCGGCCTGAACGGCTCGATGAGCTCGAAGTGATCGTCGAGACCCGTGACGTCCTGCCGCCGGATGCCGTCATGGTGCTGGCGCAGCGCGGCGCCCATCTCATCAAGGCGCATGTGGGCGTGAGCGCCATGGTGCGCGCCGTGCCGCCGGGTACGATCGAACGCTCGCAAGGCAAAGCCAAACGCTTCATTGACAAGCGGCCGCGCAGCTAGGCGGGAGATTTGGTCAAAAGCAGTGACAGTGGGGTGATTGATGACGGTGATCGAGACGGCGGCCAATACTGATGTTCTGGCGCGTGCCGGCTTGCCGGGCGAGACGATTGCCGCGTGGCGCGCATGCGAAGCCATCACCAGCGGGGATTATCGCCGCGACAGCGAGAATTTTTCCCGGCAATGGCGGCTTGGCGCCGAGATGCTGGCTCGCTTGCCACCAACGCCTGAACGCTCGAGCGCGCAAGCGGCGGCGGCCGCGGAAATAACGCAGCGCGATCGCGCCGCGCGGCAAGAATTTCTCAGCGCCTATGGCGAAACCGTCTATCGGCGCCTGACCGACAATTTCGCCAAGTTCAAGCGGGTCGAGCATCTCGTTCGTGACGCTGCCGCTGCCGTGCCGGGCCTTGTCCCGACTGAGGCGCAGCTCGCGCGCGAAAACACGCTGCTGCAGCGCGACAAGCAGGGGTTTGAGATCGATCAGGGCCACTTTCTCTCACATGTGCTTGGGCATGAGCGCTGCGGCATGCATCTGTGTCATGCCATGCTGCTGCCGCGGCCGGAGGCATTCGAACAGGTTCGCCGGTTTGCCGAGCGCGGCAAGCTCGAATTCCAGGGCGCGACGCTTGCGCGCCAAGGCAAAGCGGCGCTGGTGACCATGCGAAATCCGCGCTTCCTCAATGCGGAAGACGAGAGCACGGTCGACGGTCTCGAGACGGCGATCGACGTTGCTACTCTCGACGCGGCGACCGATATCGCCGTGTTGCGCGGCGACACAGTCGAGCATACGAAATATCGTGGCCGCCGACTGTTCTCGGCCGGCATCAATCTGACCCATCTCTATCACGGCAAGATTTCCTATGTCTGGTACATCAAGCGCGACATGGGGCTGGTCAACAAGCTGTTCCGCGGCGTGGCGCGTCCCGATGCGAACCCGGATGAGCTAGCCGGCGGCACAATCGAGAAACCCTGGATCGGTGTGATCGACGGTTTTGCCATCGGCGGCGGCTGTCAGCTTCTGTTGGCGCTCGACTATGTGCTGGCGGCGAGCGACGCCTATATGACTCTTCCGGCGCGCAAGGAGGGAATCATTCCCGGCGCCGCCAATCTACGTCTGCCGCGCTTTACCGGCGATCGCATTGCGCGCCAGGCGATCCTGTACGGCCGCCGGCTCGACTGCGACACCCCGGAAGGGCGGCTCATTTGCGATGAAATTGCAGCCCCCGCGTCGCTCGACGCTGCGCTGGATACGGTCATTGACGGCTTCACCAGCTCGGGCGTGGTCAGCGCCGCCGGCAACCGCCGCGCGCTGCGCGTCAGCGAGGAGCCGCTCGACCTGTTCCGCCGCTATATGGCGGTTTACGCCCGCGAACAGGCCTACTGCCACTTCAGTCCGGCCTTGATTGCCAATCTTGAACGGCACTGGAATGCGCAGAACCGCGCGCCGTAAAATCGCTTTCCCCTAACGCGAGGCAAAATTCATCGCGTCGAAGCGATTTCTTTGCTGCTCGCTCAACTTGGCCTCGAAATTGGCCAGCGCCACCTGCATCGACAAGACGGCACGCCAAGCCGAGTCGAGACGGGCCTCGATCGCGCGTAACCGGTCGAGCGGGCTTGTTGGCACGGAAGCAGGGCAGTGGGCCTCCAGGTCGTTTGCAGCATCGCTGAAGGCTTTCTTGACGTCGGCAAGCGCGCTCTGCTGCGCTTCTGTCGGCTGAACGGATTGATTGATTTGGCGAATTGACCAGTCGATCGCCGCCTGCGATCCGCCGCAGGGCCGCGCCGCGGTACCGGTCATGCTAGCGGGCTCGGCCTCCTTCTGCGCCGACGGCTGGGACGGTAGCGCTGCAAAACGTGATTGCTGGTCGCCCGTCAGCGATTGCTCGAATTCCTGCAGCGGACCGCGAATAATATCGACTGCCATCGCCAGCTCCTCGAGGCGCGACTCCATGAATTGCAGGCGCGCGGTCGGTTGCGGCGGAATGTCTATGGCGCAGGACTTGGCGAGATAGCCGGATGCCGCGCCAAGCGCGCCGCCAAGCTTTTGCAGAAGCGGCATTTGATCCTGTGTCGGCGAGACCTCCTCGCGCAGGCGCTCGACGACGGAGTTGGCATCAAGCGGCTGCTGGCACTGCCGCTGATCCCGCTGACCCGACGCCCGCGCAAAAGCCGTTGTGAATATATTCTGATAACCGAACGGCCACGGCGATGATTGCGGCCAGAAGATATTTTGGAAAATCACCGGAAGCGCCAGATTCGGGTAAAGCAGCGCCGGCGACACAGCGCCTGGCGGTGCCGGTTCGACCGCCTGTGGTCGTGGCACTTCCGGCCGCCCTTCCTCGGATCGCGCCACTTCATGCCGATTGGCATGCATATAGATCGCATGATGGTGGCGGTGATGGCCGAAAAACGGCAGACCGATATGAAACGGTCCAAGGCGCAAACCGAGCGCCGCGGCCGGCGAGCAGGAAATTGCGGCTGCCAGTCCTCCGACTGCAATGAAAGCGCCGACCCTGCGCATGATCGAGCACCGATAGTTTTTTCGGGTTCGGACAACCCTTCGGAATGGTATTCCAGGACGCTTCAAAGAACAACTTAGGTAACCGAACCACTCGCTAACGCGCCTGCGGGCCCGCCGGTTCCACCGGCCTGCTTGCCACGAGCGGCTCGCCTTGCGGCTTATTGCCAAGGCGCAGGAGTGGCACCAGGACGAAAGCGAATGCTGTGAACGCCGCCGATATCACGACAAGTGGCGGCAGGCTCCTGTGCAGGACATTGGCATACAGATAGGAGCCGAGATTGTCGCCGACTGTATTGGCGAAGTTGATGATCGACATCAGCACCGCAAACGAAAATCCTTCGGCACGGGGCGGACAATAGTCGGCCGCGAGCGTGAGCGTCGCGACGGTCGCCAACATCGTGGAAAAGCCGGCGCAGAGATTGATGATGATCGCCGACGCTTCGCTGGCGAGCAGAAGATACGCCGCAGTCGTCAATGTACCGAGCGCAATGCTGATATTGAGAAGGGTGCGCATGGTCAGCCCCGCGAAAAACTTGCGATAGAGCAGGGCGCCGATGATCCAGCCGGCCGACGCGATCGACGACAATATGCCGATAAAGGCCTGCGAAAAATGCAGATCATCGGTCATGTGATAATAGAGCGGCGTGCTCAGGCCCGGGCTGAAATAATAGAGAAAGATAAAGCCGGCCGCGATCAGAAGCTCACGGCGCTTGAATGCCGTCATGAGGCCGTTGAGCGTGGCCTTCAGGCCTTGCACGTTGATCGGCGTCTTCTTCTCCTCGATCAGGAACAGCGTGCCGAAAATCACGCTGAACGGCGCCGCCGCGACGATGGCGGCGGCCGCATGCAACGCGCTCGCTGGCGCAAGATGCTGCACGAGCTCGCCGCCGAGAATGGCAGCTCCCATGGCGGCGATGTTGAACCACAGCCATTGCTGATTGACGAATGTGCCGCTCTCATGCAGCCGTTGGCCGTTTTCCACCAGAACCGCCCCGCATAGCGTGCTCGATATCGCCATGGCATAGGCGGTGAGCATCAGCGCGACCAAGAGAACGTTCGGTTCGGTCAGCCTGGTGATCCAGAAATAGCCGCCAATTCCGGCGATATTGGCCAGGATCAAATAGCTTTTGCGTCGATAGCCGAACAGCGGCACAAAATCGGAGAGCAGCCCATAAAGCGGCTTGATCACCCAGGGCAGGTTGAAAATGGTGACGAAGGCGGTGACCTGAACCGGCGTCCAGCCTTGCGTTTCCTTCAGATAATAACTGAGCGGCTGGGAAATGAGCCCGCCGATCTGCCCCAGTCCTTCGATGACATAGACAAGCGCAAAGAACACCAGCAGGCGGTTGATCGCTCGCTTCTCGTCGGCATTTGTGGGCGACGCGAGCGATTGCTTATTCATCAGATTGTGGGCCCTCGCCGGCGCGCTTGACAGTCATGGCTTGGCATGATCGATCGCTGTCGCGACAGCTTGATCAAGATCGAGCGCTTTGACAATTGTCTCGACGATTTCGCGTGGATGCGGGACGATGGATACGGTGATCGCCCGTTCGTCCGGCGTAGGTTCTTCGAGCGTCTTGAACTGGCTGTCGAGCAGCGCCGGCGGCATAAAATGATCGGCCCGCGCCGCGATGCGTCGGGCGATCAAGCTGGCCTCGCCCTTGAGATAGACAAGCCGGACGTCGCGCCGCTCGCCGATGAGGATATCGCGATAGGCGCGCTTAAGCGCCGAGCAGGCGACGATGCCATGATTGTCCGAACGCCGCGTTGCGTCGATCCAGTCGGCGATCGCATGCAGCCAGGGCCAGCGATCCCCGTCGGTGAGGGGTTCGCCGTGATGCATCTTTTCGATGTTTGATATCGGGTGAAACCAGTCGCCGTCCTCATAGAGCCAATGCAGACGATGCGCGAGCATGCCGGCGATCGTGCTTTTGCCGCTTCCGGAGACGCCCATCACCACGATGACCGCGATATTCTCTCTCGCTTCGGCAGCCTTCATCCTAGTTCTCCGGCGCGGCGGCGCGGTCGACCAGCCAGATCAGCTCGCCATCACAGCGGGCGCGAGCCGCCGGAAGTTCCTCGCCGGCAAGGACGCGCGTGAGAATGTTGCGCTTCTCGGCGCCTTCGACCAAAAACAGCATTTCGCGGCTCGATGCGAGGGCGGGAAAGGTCAGGGTGACGCGCGGCACATAGGGCTCCATGCCGGCTTTGGCTACGCCGACAACCCAGCGGGCGTTTTCATCGAGGGCCGCGGCGCGCGGGAACAGCGAAGCTGTATGGCCGTCGTTGCCCAAGCCCATCAGTACAAGATCAAACAGCGGCCGTGCGGGGTCGAGCCGATCGGCGCCGTAAAAGCTTTTCAGGTCACTCTCATAGGCGCGCGCCGCCAGATCGGGGTCGGCAAGCTCGGTCGGAATAGGATGAAGGTTCTGCCGCGGTGCGGGAACACGATCCAAAAACAGCCCGCGCGCGGCTCCCATATTGCTTAGCGCATCGCTTTGCGGAACGAAGCGGTCGTCGCCCATGAACCAGTGCAGCCGTGGCCATGGCACCTTGCTTTGCCAGGGTTCTTGCGCCAAGAGGCGATAGAGCCGTTGCGGGCTTGAGCCGCCGGTGAGACAGACCGCGGCACGATCGCCTTGCGTGACTCGCGCGACCAGTCGCTGTGCCGCCGCCTCGGCCAGCGCCGCGGCATCGGCAACGACAATGACATTCGGGCGCGAACTCATGCAATGACTCACGCAATGGGGCGCCAGTGGTGGCCGTCGCGCGCGAGTAGCTGATCGGCCTCTGCGGGGCCGTCGCTGCCGGCCCGATAGGCCGCAAGACCCTTGGCGCCCGCATCGCGCCACGCATCAAGAAACGGCTGCACCACCGACCAACCCGCCTCGATACCGTCGGCGCGCGGAAACAGAATGGCGTCGCCGATCATACAGTCATAGATCAGCGTCTCGTAGCCGGTGCTGGGCGGCGTCTCGAAATAGTCTTCGTAGTTGAAAGTCATGCCGACGCCGCCAATGGCGATTGACGGTCCTGGAATCTTGGCGTTGAATTTAAGCCCGATACATTCATTGGGCTGAATGCCGATCACAAGGAAATTCTCCGCCAGACGTTCAACCGGCGTTTCGCGAAACATGGCGATCGGCGCCTGACGAAATTTGATCGCGACCTCGGTCTGCTTCGCACGCAACGCCTTGCCGGTGCGCAGATAGAAGGGCACGCCGGCCCAGCGCCAATTGTCGATCAGCAGCCTGAGCGCCACATAGGTTTCGGTGGTGCTCTGCGGATTCACATCCTTGGTCTTGCGATAGGCTTCGACCGGGCGGTTCTCTACGTAACCGTCTTGATATTGCGCGCGCACCGAATTGCGCAGCGCCTCCGCGTCGTTTTGCAACTGCACGGCATTGAGCACCTGCGCTTTCTCGGCGCGCACAGCGTCGGCGGCAAAGCGCGACGGCGGCTCCATGGCGATCAGCGACAACAGCTGGAACAAGTGATTGGGCACCATGTCGCGCAGCGCGCCGGTCGCGTCATAATAGCTGCCGCGGCGGCCGACGGTGAGCGATTCGGCAACCGTGATTTGCACGTGCTCGATATGGTGCCGATTCCAGATCGGCTCGAACAAGCCGTTGGCGAAGCGCAGCACCAGAATGTTTTGCACGGTTTCCTTGCCGAGATAATGATCGATGCGAAAGATCTGATCCTCTTTGAGGATACCAAGGAGCTTCTGATTGAGAGCCCGCGCCGAGGCGAGATCGGTGCCGAACGGTTTCTCGACGACCAGGCGTCGCCATGCGCCGTTTTGCTCGCGCGCCAGGCCGGATTGACCCAGATGACAGCCGATCGGCGCAAAGCCTGCCGGCGGCGTAGCCAGATAAAACAGGCGATTGCCATTGGTCGACCGCTCGCGCTCGATGCAGGCAAGCTCCTGACCAATTTGCGCATAAGTCGATTCATCGTCGGGCTCGCCTTGCACATAACGGACATAGGCGAGCAATTTTTTGACGACGCGCTCGTCGATGTCGCGCGTGGCGAATTTCGGCAGGCTTTTGGCGAGATCGTCGCGAAACGCCTCGCTCGAAGAGGGACTTCGCGCCACTCCGATCAAGGCGAATGCATCGGGCAATAATCCGGACGCGGCGAGATTATAAAGCGCAGGCACCAAGAGCCGATGCGTCAGGTCGCCGGACGCACCAAAAATGATTAGGCAACAGGGGTCAGCCGGTCGTGCCGAGCTCGCCGCCACTTTGGTCATCATGACGGTTTTGCCTTGTGTCCGGCCCCGGCCCCCGGCTCGCTGTGCTGACCAAAGCCCTTGCGCATGGCCGACAGAATCTTCTCCGCAAACGTGTGATCACGACGCGAGCGGAACCGGGTAAAAAGCGCCGCCGACAGCACGTCGGCCGGCACCGCTTCTTCGATCGCCGCCATGATGGTCCAGCGCCCTTCGCCGGAATCCTCGACCACGCCTTCGAAAGCGGACAGCTTTGGATCAGCGGTCAAGGCGATGGCTGTGAGATCGAGAAGCCAGGAGCTGATGACGCTGCCGCGCCGCCAGACTTCGGCAATATCGGCGAGATCGAGATCGAAGCGCGCTTGCGCCGGCAGCGTCTCGCTCGACGCGTTCTTCAAAATGTCAAAGCCTTCGGCGAAGGCCTGCATGATGCCGTATTCGATGCCGTTATGGACCATTTTGACAAAATGGCCAGCGCCGTTCGGTCCGGCATGGATGTAGCCTAGTTCGGCGCGCGGATCGCGCCCGTCGCGGCCGGGGGTGCGCGGCACGTTGCCAATGCCGGGCGCCAGCGCCTGAAAGATCGGGTCGAGATGATCGACGATCGCCTTTGTGCCGCCGATCATCATGCAATAGCCGCGCTCCAAGCCCCACACGCCGCCGCTCGTGCCGACATCGACATAGTGGATGCCGCGTTCGTTCAAGGCTTTGGCGCGGCGAATATCGTCCTTCCAAAATGTATTGCCGCCGTCGATGATAATGTCGCCGGCCTGCAGTAGTGTGGCGAGTTCCCCGATCACCTCTTCGGTGATCTTGCCGGCGGGCAGCATGACCCAGATTGGCCGCGGCGGCTTAAGCTTTTGCGCAAGAGCGGCCAGGCCGTCGGCAGGGATGGCGCCAACGCGGCTGACCTCGGCGATGGCGTTGGGAGCGTGATCATAAACGACGACTTCATGGCTGTACCGAATGAGGCGGCGCGCAATATTGCCGCCCATCCGTCCCAGACCAATCACGCCGATCTGCATGGAGCGCTCCGTCAGGCGATTGCGCGCTGCACTGCCGCTGCAAGCGCGCCAAGACCGGATTTGAGGTCGCCGTCGAGATGCACGCGCAGTGCCCGCCGCCCGCGTTCGAGCAGGACACTGAAATCCCCGCGGGCTTGCGCCGCCTTGATCACGCCGAAGCTGGCGCGATGGCCGGGAATGGGCAGATCCTGCGCATCATCGGAGGTGATCTGCAAAAACACGCCGCTGTCCGGCCCGCCCTTATAGGCCTGCCCGGTCGAATGCAGAAAGCGTGGCCCGAATTCGAGGCAGGTCGCGACGTGTTGCCGGTCGCGCAACGCGAGGCGCAGCTTCTGCAGAGCTGCGGTGTTGTTCTCGTCCTGCGCCACATAGGCCAGCATGGCGAAATAATCGCCGTCGCCGATGCGCGAAAAATGCGCCTTGAGCCAGCTTTCGGCGCTGCCGTCGGCGCCGGCGCTGCGCAAGGCGGCCGCGTTCGCCTCATCGGTGTAAATCTTGATCGATTGCTCCGAACAGACCGGAGTTTCCGGCGGCAAGGCACCGGCCGTTTCGAAGGCCGCAGTCAGTTCGCGCGTCTTGATCTTGCTTGCCTCGACATCCGGCTGATCGAACGGATTGATGCCGAGCAACGCGCCGGCAATGGCGGTTGCGATCTCAAAGCGGAAAAACTCCTGGCCGATATTCTCGACCGTATTGAGCGAGATGCGAATGACGGGATGACCTGCCTTCTGCAAGACTCCGAGCCTGTGCTCATGCTCAGGATCGGCCGTGCCGGCAAGCCGCAAATCGATGAAGACGCGGTCGTCGCCATAGACGACCGGCGTGCCAAGCGGCTCGCGGTCGACTGGGATGATGCCTTTACCGTTCTTGCCTGTGGATTCGGCGAACAACTGTTCGAGCCAGGCGCCGAAGCTTGCGATTTCGGGCGAGGCCAAAATGGTGACCTTGTCACGGCCCGCTGCGGCTGCGGCGCCCAGGGCGATACCAAGTGCGATGCCCGGATTTTCCGCCGGCGGCACGTCAGGGCCGCACGAGCGTGCCATGACGCGAGCCGATTGCAGAAGCGCCGCGATGTCGATGCCGGCAATCGCCGCCGGAACGAGGCCAAACGGCGAGAGCACCGAATAGCGCCCGCCGATGCTCGGTGCACCATAAAAGGTCTGCCGGAAGTGCTGCTCCCGCGCCCGCTTCTCGAGCGATGAGCCGCGATCGGTAACGGCGATAAAGTGCCGGCCCGCATTGTCGGCGCCCGCGGTGTCGGTGATGCGCTTGAAGAAATAGTCCGCCAGCACATTGGGCTCGGTCGTGCTGCCGGACTTGCTCGAAACGATGAACAGCGTCCTGCCGAGATTGATCTTGCTTTCGAGCGCTTTGATCTGCGCCGGAACGGTGGAATCAAGAATCCGCAAGTGCGGCCAGCCGCTGCGCCGGCCGAAGGTCAAGCCCAAGACTTCGGGGCCGAGGCTCGATCCGCCCATGCCGAGCAGGACCGCGTCGGTGAAGCCTTCGCCTTTGATCTCTTCCGCAAAGGCCGTGAAGCAGCCGATCTCCTTGTCATCGACCAGATCAAGCCAGCCGAGCCAGCGGTCCTCGTCGGCGTCCGTCCACAGCGATTTGTCGCGCGCCCAGAGCTTTCGGATGTTGCCGTGCAGGCGCCAGTCTTCGGCAATCGACTCGGTTTGCTTCTTCACGCCGTTGGGCAGCGTGATGTTCTGCGTGTCGATGCGCGCGCCGAGGATATCGAGGCGCTTCCTGGCGACGGCCGCGAAGAGCTTGTCGGCTGCGTCGGCAAAGAGTTGCACGCCGTCATGAGTCAGTTTCTCCGTGACATCATCGAGCGAGATGCCGGCCCGCTCAAGCGCGCCCAGCAGCTGCCGTGCATGCGCCGGCTCCTCCAGGAGGCTGTCGCGCAGCTTGCCGTGATCGCGAAAGGCGTCCATCGTCTGCAACGGCATGGTGCTGACCGTGTCCGGCCCGATCAGTTCCTCGACATAGAGCACGTCGCTATAGGCTTTGTTCTTGGTGCCGGTCGAAGCCCACAGCAGCCGCTGCACCTTGGCGCCATGCTGCCTGAGCGCATCCCAGCGGGCGCCGGCGAACAGACGCAAATAGCGTTGATAGGCGAGCTTGGCATTGGCGATGGCAACCTTGCCTTTGAGCGCCTCGAGCCGCGCCTTCTCATCGGGGTCGTTGACGCGGGCAATTTTCTCGTCGAGCAATTTGTCGACCGCTGTATCAATGCGACTCACAAAGAAGCTTGCGACGCTGGCGATTTTCGAGATGTCGCCGCCCTTGGCGGCAAGCGCCTCGAGACCGGAGAGGTAGGCTTCGACGACTTGTTCATAGACCTGCTGCGCGAACAACAGCGTGATGTTGACGTTGATGCCGTCGGCGGTGAGGTCGTGGATAGCCGGCAGGCCTTCGGGCGTGGCCGGCACCTTGACCATGAGATTCCGGCGATCGATCTTCCGCCACAGCCGCTTCGCCTCCGCAATGGTGCCCGCGGTGTCCTTCGCCAGATAGGGCGATACTTCGATGCTGACAAAGCCGTCGGCGCCGTGCGTGGCGTCGAACACCGGCCGCAGCACGTCGGTCGCCTGCTGAATATCCTCGACCGCCAGTTGCTCGAAAATTTCGCCGGCCGAAAAGTCGCGCGTGTTTAGAATTTTGACGATGTCTTCGTCGTATTCGTCGGTGTGGCCAATCGCATGTTCGAAGATAGACGGGTTCGAGGTGACACCATGCAGCCCGTCCTCATCGACCAGTCTTTTCAGTCCGCCGTTTCTGGTGAAACCGCGCGACAGAAAATCGAGCCAGACCGTCTGACCATGATCCTGCAGCTCTTTCAAGGCATTCATTGGCTATTCCTTGCAATCCGCTGTTTTGCAGTCCGTGCCAATTCAATTTGAGCTTTCGCAGCTTGCAGCACTCTATCCGAAGTGAATCCAAATTTCTTCATTAAGCCGGTGCCGGGCGCCGAGCCGCCAAACCTGTGCATGCCGATGATCGCTCCGCTCGGCCCGGCATAGCGCTCCCAGCCGATGACGGCGGCAGCCTCGACGGTGACACGCGCGGTGATGTGTGGCGGCAGCACCTCGCGGCGGTAGCTCTCGTCCTGACGCTCGAACAATTCCCAGCTCGGCATGCTGACCACGCGCGCACCAATGCCTTCCGACTTGAGCTTTTCATAAGCCTCGACGCAAAGCTGCACCTCGCTGCCGCTGGCAATGAGAATGACTTGCGGCTCTGCTTGCTCGGCATCCGCCATCACATAGGCGCCACGGGCGAGACCGGCCGCCGGCGCATAACGGGCTCGGTCGAACGTGGGGAGCTTTTGCCGGCTCAAGATCAGGCACGCCGGCTCGGTTTTGAGCTGAACAATGACCTTGTAGGCTTCGGTGACTTCGTTCGCGTCGGCGGGGCGCAGCACGATCATATTGGGGATGGCGCGCAACGCAGCCAATTGTTCGATCGCCTGATGGGTCGGGCCATCCTCGCCCAGGCCGATCGAGTCATGGGTGAAAATATAAAAAACCGGCAGCTCCATCAGCGCGGCGAGCCGCATTGACGGGCGCATGTAATCGCTGAAGATCAGAAACGTGGCGCCGAAGGCGCGCAGCTTCGAGGCGACGAGGCCATTGACGATTGCGCCCATTGCGTGCTCGCGGACGCCGAAATGCATGATCCGCCCGCCGGGATTGTCGGCGCTCAGCGCGCTCGCATTGTCAAATGCAGTCTTGGTGGAGGGCGCGAGATCGCCCGCGCCGCCAATGAGCCACGGAATGTTCTTGGCAACCTGATTGAGAACCTTGCCGGACGCTTCGCGTGTTGCCAGACCCTTGGGATCGGCGGGAAATGTCGGCAGACCGGCGTCCCAGTCCTCCGGCAGGGCGCCGGCCAGCAGCGTGTCGATCTCGCGGCCGCTCTGCGGATGTTCGCTTTTAAAGCGCGCGAATGACTTCACCCATTGCTCGCGCGCTGCGCCGCCGCGCCGCCCGATGCCGTCGCGAAAACAGTCATAGACGCCGTCGGGCACCAGGAACTGCGCGTCCTCGGGCCAGCCGTAAAATCGCTTGGCAAGCCGTACTTCGTCTTCGCCGAGCGCGTCACTATGCGCCGCGGCAGTGTTCTGTTTGTGTGGCGCGCCATAGCCGATAATGCTGTCGACGATGATCAGTGTGGGCCTGTCCTTGGTATTCAGAAACGCTTTCAAGGCCTCGCTGACGGCGGCGCGATCATTGGCGTCGCGCACGTGCAGAACGTTCCAGCGGTAGCCCTTAAACCGCGTCTCGACATCCTCGCTGAAAGCGAGATCGGTGTGCCCTTCGATGGTCACCGTGTTATTGTCGTAGATCCAGCAGAGATTGGCGAGCGCGAGATGTCCGGCAAGCGAAGCGGCCTCGCTGCCAACGCCTTCCATCAGATCGCCGTCGCTGCACATCGTGTAGACATTGAAATCAAAGATCCTGAAATCGGCGCGGTTGTAGCGCGCGGCAAGCCAACGCGACGCGATTGCCATGCCGACGCTGTTGCCGCAGCCCTGGCCCAGCGGCCCGGTGGTGGTTTCGACGCCCGTCGTGCGCTCGCATTCGGGATGGCCCGGCGTCATGCTGTCGAGCTGACGAAAGTTTTTGATGTCGTCGAGACTGATCGACGGCGTCTCCGTCACATGCCCGCCCTCGGCGCGACGCACTCCGGCAAGATGCAACAGGGCGTAAAGCAGCATCGAGGCGTGGCCGTTCGACAGCACGAAACGGTCGCGATTGGGCCACAGCGGATCGCGCGGGTCGTAGCGCAGAAAGTCCTGCCACAACGTGTAGGCAACCGGCGCCAGCGCCATCGGCGCCCCGGCGTGACCGGAATTCGCCTTCTGGACCGCGTCCATCGCCAGCGTGCGAATCGTATCGACACAGACTTTGGCGATGTCCTGACCGGGCTCGACGGCGAGAGCGGTTGAACGCCGGGGCGTGGAGGCAGCTTGACTTGTCATAGTCCGCATCTCTCACGGTGCTCGTGCGCGAAATGCCCCCGATCTGACCAGAACGGCTCAGAGCCAAGCCTGGTTCCATGCCGTGTTATGCGTCGGCGACGGGCACAAATTTCGCGCCAGGGCAGGGAGGATGGATGCGAGCGGCGCTGCCAATTTTTCTGCTGCGCCGGAGCTGAACAGCGTTCTGAAACTAGCGCGGAGGCGCGCGATAAGCGCGCAGGAAATTGCGCACCGCGACGTCGACGACGTGCCTTATCGCTTCCGGTTTCGGGGTGCCGCGGAAATTAAACAGCACCGGCATGAACAGCGTCGATTTGCATGCATCCAAGAACATTGCCGCCGCGAGCTCGTAATCGTCGACCGACAGAATCCCAGCTTCGGACTGGGCTTTGAGATAGTCCGCAAGCCGCGCGATCCCCACCGCGGGTCCGGTCTCGTAGAACACCCGGCCAATTTCCGGCATGCGGTCGGCGATGGCGATGACTGTGCGCAACGCCGAGGCCTTCTCGGCTGCGCACAGGAACTCGAGATAAGCCACGCCGAGCCGCGTCAGCACGGCCTCGACGTCATGGTCGGTGTGATCGAGGCTGAAGGCGCCCTCGGCATGGACCCGGCATTCCTCGTGCACGATGGCCTGAAAGAGCTGCTCCTTGTTCTCGAAATAGACGTAGAGCGTGCCCTTGGATACACCGGCGGCCTTGGCGATATCGCTCATGCTGGCGGCATCAAAGCCGCGCGCCAGGAAGATTTCCCGCGCGCCCTGGACGATCTGCCGCCGCTTGGCGTTATCATCACCGGGGGACGAGGTAGCGGTTTTGAGCTGGGCCTCGGCGTTCATGTCCCGACTCCTTTGCGGCGCGTATCAAGATTTACTAGTGCCTGCAATTTCTTAGCGGAAGAGTCTCAATTTTAATTGACCGAACGGTTCGGTCATATTGACTCCCCATTTCCTCCCCTATATAGCTTGACCGAACGGTTCGGTCAATCACCGCGTGGTCAAACACCGCGTCCGACCGGACCGCGATTTTGCAAACGTCTTGGATGTGGGAACGCGTCATGTACCGCCAGCAAAACGACGACCAGACCGAGGCACACCTTCCGAAGCCGCCTGCACCAGCAGCCCTCGAAGGCCATAGCACGCGCGCGCTCGTTCCAACGAAGCCCCTCGAGCGTGAGGCGCCCGGAGCCGGGCAAGCCGCCCGTAGCAGAATCTCCTTCCACCTTGCTCTCAATCGACGGACCTTGATCGCGTCGGCGGCGGCGATCGCGATCCTGACCGGCGGCGGGGTGGGCGCGCATTGGTGGATCGATGCCCGTTACATCGTGTCGACCGACGACGCCTATGTCGGCGCGCACAACACCACATTGGCCTCAAAAGTTTCCGGCTACGTCGCGAGCGTTCCCGTTCACGACAATGCGGCGATCCATGCCGGCGACGTTATCGCCACGATCGATGACGGCGACTATCAGCTCGCGGTCGACGCCGCGCGCGACAAGGTTGCTACCCAGCGGGCGACGGTCGATCGCATTGGCCGCCAGGTCCTCGCGCAGCAGGCCAATGTCGATCAGGCCAAGGCGCAAATGGTCTCGGCGCAGGCCGAAGCCAAGAAGACGCAGCTCGAATACGAGCGGCAGCAGGCGCTCGCGGTGCAGAAATTCGCAAGCCAGCAGACGCTCGAACAGGCGATCGCCAACCGCGACCAGGCGGCCGCTTCCGTTAAGAGCGCGCAGGCCGTCATCGATGCCGCGGCCGCCAATCTCGATGTGCTCAAGGCGCAGCAACTGGAAGCCTCGCGCACGCTCGACGAATTGCAGACTGCGCTCGCGAAGGCCGAGCGTGATCTGTCGTTCACGGTGATCCGCGCGCCGGTCGACGGCGTGTTCAGCAATCGGGCGGTGCAGACCGGCGATTATGTGCAGACAGGTCAGCGCGTCGCGACGCTGGTGCCGCTCAATGAGGTCTATATAGACGCGAATTTCAAGGAGACGCAGCTGGCGCGCATTCGACCCGGTCAGCCGGTGTCGATCAGCGTCGATGCGCTGCCCGAACATGCGATCACCGGGCGCGTCGCCTCGCTCGCGCCGGCTTCGGGCTCGGTGTTCTCGCTGCTGCCGCCGGACAATGCCACCGGCAACTTCACCAAGATCGTGCAGCGCCTGCCGGTGCGCATCGAGGTGCCGGCAGGCGTCGCGGCGCAGCGCGTGCTGCGGCCCGGCATGTCGGTGGTGGTCAGCGTCAACACCAAGCCGGGACAGGTGTCGCAGGCTGGTCTGACCTCGACGGCTCAGGCGGCCGATCCCGGTCCCAATCTGCAATCTGATCTGCAGTAGCAGCGAGGGCGTGTCGTGGCCTCGACAAGTGCATCCGCTCCCGCACTCGAACCGATCCCGCTCCGCCGGCTATTGGCCTTTCTCGCCATGTGCTTCGGCATGTTCATGGCGTTTCTGGACATTCAGATCGTGTCCGGCTCGCTTGCCGATATTCAGGCCGGACTCTCGGCGTCGGCGGACGAAATTCCCTGGGTACAGACGTCCTATCTCATCGCCGAGGTCGTCGCGATCCCGCTGTCGGGATTTCTGTCGCGCGCGCTCGGCACGCGCGTTTTGTTCACGATCTCCGCCGCCGGCTTCACGCTTGCGAGCATCATGTGCGGCACGAGCTCCTCCATCAACAGCATGATCGTGTGGCGCGCGATTCAAGGCTTTATCGGCGGCGGCATGGTGCCCACGGTGTTTGCTTCCGCCTATTTCATCTTCCAGGGGCCGCGGCAGAAATTCATCGCGCCGGTGGTCGGACTGATCGCCACTCTGGCGCCGACCATCGGCCCGACAATCGGCGGCTATCTCACCGACGCCTATTCCTGGCACTGGCTGTTCTTCATCAATGTCGCGCCCGGCATCATCGTCACCATCGCCACTTATCTCCTGGTCGACTTCGACAAGCCGGATTTCGCGCTTCTGAAGAATTTCGATTGGTACGGCCTCTTCACCATGGCCGGGTTTCTCGGCGCGCTCGAATATGTGCTTGAAGAGGGACCGCGCTACGAATGGTTCGACGATGACACGATCTTCATGGTGGCCATCGTCTCGGCGCTCTCCGCGCTCGCCTTCTTCATCCGCGCGTTCACGGCACGCGTGCCGATCGTCGATCTGCGCGCTTTCGCCAATCGCAATTTCGCGGTCGGCAGCCTGTTCTCCTTTGTGCTCGGCATCGGGCTCTACGGACTGACCTACCTCTACCCGGTCTATCTCGCGCAGGTGCGCGGCTATGATGCACTGATGATCGGCGAGACCATGTTCGTCTCCGGCCTGGTGATGTTTGCGACAGCGCCGATCGCCGGCCGGCTCAACGAGCGATTCGATCCGCGCTTCATCCTGGTGGCGGGCTTTGTGTTCTTCGCCATCGGGACCTGGCAGATGACCTATCTCACCTCGGACTGGGATTTTTGGGAATTGCTGTGGCCACAGGTATTCCGCGGCGTCGGCCTGATGTTCGCGATCATTCCGGTGACCAATACCGCGCTCGGCACGCTGCCGGTCGAGCGGGTCAAAAACGCCTCCGGCCTGTTCAACCTGATGCGCAATCTCGGCGGCGCCATCGGTCTTGCCGCCATCAACACTTGGTTCAACGATCGCATGGATCTGCATTTGGCGCGCCTGCACGAGGCGGTCAATCCGGCGCGCGTTCCGGCGACCGAGATGCTCTCCAATCTCACCGCCCATTTCCAGGGTTCGGACGCGCAACTGCGCGCGCTCAAAGAGATGATGGGCATGGTGCGGTTGCAGGCGGCGGTCATGAGCTATGCCGACGTGTTCCTGATGCTGACCGTGCTGTTCCTCGCGCTCGCCGCCTTCGGGCTTCTGATGAAGCGGCCGAACGCGCCGGCTGAGGCGGTCGGAGAGCCTTGACAGGATCGATCGACCGCAAGCACTTGCGGCTGTTGCAATCGGCACCTTTCTTTGCGGCGCAGAGGTCGCTCGCTGTTGCGGACATTTAAATGCGTGGAGACGCCAATCCCAATCCGTGGAACACGCGCCGCGCCTTGCTGTACGGCGGGGCGATCGGGCTTGTCGCGGCGGCGTTCAAGCTCTTGGCACCATGGAGAGCGCCGCATTCGATCACGCAGATCGTCGAAGAGCTGATTGGCGCCGCGCTCGCCTTCGCGCTGTTGTGCGGGCTTGCGGCGGCGCTGCGCAATTGCATCGCCAGCCGGCTGATTGGACCCAAGATTCAGTAGGTCGTCCCGGCGCGCGCCTATTGCGTTGGCGCCAGATTACCGATGACAAGCACGACATATGCGAGGATGGCGATCCACACTCCATACGCCGTGATGTGCGGAATTGGCGTGAGAGCACTAATCACTGCGACAAGAGCAAATATGAGCGAAGCAATGAACCACCACGTCGACGGCGCATGAAGCTTCACGGCAGCCTCCTTGGACGCGCCTGGTGCGATTAGACTGCGAGGCGATTGGAAGGAAGCTCGCAGGACGGCGGCAGCGCCGCCGTCCTGCACGTTGCAACTAGGCCGTGGCCTTGGACTCGATTGGCTTCCAGATGCTGATATGCCGGGTCTCCGGCATCAGGAAGAGGCTGAGCACGAAGCACACCGCGGGAACGGCGATGGGATAGATCAGCGCGTAGGCGATGCTGCCCGTCGCCGTGTAAGCCGCTGTCGTGATGAACGGCACTAAACCGCCGCCCCAGCCGTTGCCGATGTGATAGGGCACCGACACCGATGTGTAGCGAATGCGGCTCGGGAAGTATTCCGCCAGGAATGCGCCGATCGGCCCATAGACCATCCCGACATAGCAGACGAGGATGGCGATGATGATGACCGCCACGGCGTAGTTGATATTGCTCGGCTGCGTGACCGATTGCAGCCACACATAGAGCGGATAATAGGTGACCGCTGCCAGCAGGAAGCCACCCAAGATCACCGGCTTGCGTCCGATACGATCGGAAAGCCATCCAAACAGGATGAGACTTGGCGTGCCGATGAGGAGAGCCCCTCCGACGATGTACGCGGTGGTCAGAGCGTCGACCTTGGAAACCGTCTGCAAGAAATACAGCGCCCAGAACTGGCCGCTGTACCAGACCACGCCTTCGCCGATCACCACGATGCTGGCGATCAAGACGTACTTGATGTTGGAGCTGAGGAAGGCCTCCTTCCAGGGATTCCTGGTCATCTCGCCTTTGGCTTTGATCTCCTGGAAGATCGGCGTCTCCTGCAATTGCAGGCGGATATAGATGGCGATCGCCACCAACAGGAAAGAGACCAGGAAGGGAACGCGCCATGCCCACGCATCGAAGTCGGCAGTGCCGAAGTAAGTGCGCGTCGCGATGATGACCGCGAGCGACACGACGATGCCGAGCGTCGGCGAGGTCTGCAGCCAGCCTGTATAGTAACCCCGGCGCGCGTCGGATACATGCTCCGCCACATAAGTGATGGCGCCGCCGTACTCGCCGCCCAGGCACAAGCCCTGGATCATGCGCAGACCGAACAGCAAGAACGCGGCGGCTAGTCCAACCTGTTCGAAGGTCGGGAGCAAACCGATTGCGCCGGTGCCGAGTCCCATGCCGCTCAGTGTGATGAGGAACGTGTATTTACGGCCAACCCGGTCGCCCATCCATCCAAACAGGAATGCCCCCAATGGACGGATCAAAAAGCCGGCTGTGAACAGCGCCACTGTGCTCAGCAGCGCCGCAACTGGATGGCTCTTTTCGAAAAACTTGACGGACAAGACCGCAGCCAAGCTGCCGAAAATGTAGAAGTCATACCATTCGATAACGTTTCCCACCGAGGCGGCGAGAATGACCCGCCGGAAATCCCGCGGAATTTGCGCCATGTTCCCCTCCCTAGCTTTGTTTGCGGTCCTTGTTCAACGTTCCGCCGTCCCGAGCGAAACTGCTCGTCAACCACGATGGCTCGATCGCGAACGCTAACGTTTGGGTCGCGTTCTGTCTGTTCGTCGGAGGTCGTAGATCAAAAGTCGCGGGCGGCTATGGAGGCCTGCACTGACGTCTTTGCTGCACTGCGGCCGTGCGCGAGGCGGCGTGGGTAGCACGCGGTTAATGTTACCAAATAATTCAGCGGGCCGGGCCACGCGTTTTAAACGAATTCCTCCTGCGACTTCCCTAGTGTGGCGGCACCTTTGCAGCTCTGCAGGTCCTCATGCGTCTCCTCAGCGCGGCTTTGCTGCTCGGAATTACGGCGTCGCCCGCGCTGGCGCAGCGCGAGCCGGAAATCGTCATTCCGGGCCGGCCCGATGTGCCCGTTTACATCAACGGCATCGACGCATCCTGGGGCATCGTCGAGGGTGAATTCGGTCTTGACCGGCCGGGGCTGATGGCGCCAGCGGTGACCTATCGCCCGCTCATCCTTTCGAACTATCCGACCGAAGTCGCGCCGTTTTTTCCGAAGGACAACAAGCGTCCAGGCTATGGCCGGCTGGAAATCATTCCGCCGCCGAACCGACCGCTGCCGCCGCCGGCGCCGACCTATTACCGCAGCTGGTCGGCCGGTTCCGCGCCGGGACCGGTCACGCAATATCCGCCGTACCCGATGCCGAATATCGACGTCTATACCGGTTGGGGCGGCGGCCGTCGCCATTCACGTCATCATGATCACACGCCGGGTCCTGGTTCAGGTCCTGGTTTCGGTCCGGGGCCGGGACCAGCTCCAGAAGGTCCGTAACTTTTTTGTCCGGCAGGCCGCAGGGCCTGCTGATCCGCCTCCTTGCGGGGCAAGCCAGTAGGGGAAAGTAACATGCATCGCGTTGTTCTTGTGGCCTTGGCCACGCTGTTCACTGCCGGCATGACGTCGATGGCGTCCGCCTGCTGCGATTGGGGCTATGCCGCGCCGGTCGCTTATGTGCCCGCCGCGCCGCTTGCTTACGCTGGTTGCGGCAACTGCGCCGCACCAACGGCGGCCGTGGTCTATGCGCAACCGGTCGCGCCGGCGCCGATCGCCGTCAACGCCTGCTGCGGCTCCGCTTGGGGCGGCACCTCGTATTGGGGAGCTTGGGGCGGTAATTGCTGTGGCGGCAATTGGGGCTTCGGCTCCGTCGGCTGGAACGACTGCTGCGGCTCGGGCTGGACTTCGAGTTGGACGTGGGGCCGTTGCGGCAATTGCGGCTGGAGCGCCGGCTGCTGCGCCACGAGGGCGGCCTATGTCTCGCCGCTCTATGTGGTCAATCAGGGACCCTACTATTCCGGCCCCGGCCTGATGCAGCCCTATGCGACCTATTCGCCGGATACCGCTTATGCGCCGGCCACCGATTATCCCTATGTGCCGGGCTACGGTTATGGCCCGGCGCCGGTGCCGCCGCCCGCTTACACGCATCTCTATTACCGCCCGCACTATGCCTACCGGGCGCCGCTTTATCCGCGTCCGCACTACTGGGGACCGGCCCGCTATCACCGCTATCCGTATTGGCGCCGCCCGCTCGGTGTGCGCGGCTGATAAGCGTCCCACGTCGATATCGGAAAAGGCCCGCGTTCAGCGCGGGCCTTTTATGACGGGGCGACGGGCAAAGCGATCAAAGTCAGGCGGCCTGGATTTTGTTCAGCGTGTCCCCCGCGAGGCGATGTACAGCGCCAGCGCCGCCGCGTTCGACACGTTGAGGCTCTTGATCGCGCCGGGCAGATCGAGGCGCGCCAGCCGATCGCAGGTCGCGCCGGTCAGTTGCCGCAAACCCTTGCCCTCGGCGCCGAGCACCAGCGCCAAGGGCGATCGCAGCGCAATCGATGCGAGATCCTCCGGCGCATCCGAATCGAGCCCCACGGTAAGGAAGCCGCGCTCCTTCAGCGCCATCAGCGCGCGAGCGAGATTTTGCACGACGACGATCGGCACCAGTTCGAGCGCGCCGGAGGCCGACTTGGCGAGCACGCCGGTGGCTTCAGGACTGTGCCGCGCCGTCGTGACGACAGCGCTAACGGCGAATGCCGCCGCCGTGCGCAGGATCGCGCCGACATTGTGCGGATCGGTGATCTGGTCGAGCACCAGCACGATGCCTGACGCGCCAAGCTCTTCGATGCTCGGGGAGGGCAGGGGATCGGCCTCGGCGATGAGCCCCTGATGCACGGCATCCGGCGTGAGCCGTGCCGCGAGCGCATCCGGCCGCACCACGTCCGGCGTGACGGGAAGCGCAATGCCATCATCAGCGAGGCGCCGCAGCGCGTTTTCCGTCGCAAACAGCCGGCGGATGCGCCGCGCCGGATTGGCCAGCGCCGCGGTCACCGTGTGCCAGCCATAGAGCACGATCGCGTTGGAGTCGTCGTCTTGAAACGGCCTCGGTGGGCGCTGCCAGTGCGTGCCGCGCTGTGGCGGCCGCCGCCGGCCTCGCGGCTTGCCTGATCGCTGTGCTCGCCGGTCACGCATGCGCGCTTCTGTCACGCGGTTTGGGCGATGGCAATAGGGAGATTTTTCGCGTGATGAGTTCGCGGCTGGCCAAGCCGAAGCAGCGAAGCTTCCGATGCGAGCGAAGGCTGGTGGGGGAGGTAGGACTCGAACCTACGAAGGCGTCAGCCAGCGGATTTACAGTCCGCCCCCTTTGCCGCTCGGGACACTCCCCCGCAAGGCCATTTGCGGGCGCGCTCTGCGAATGGCGCTATATGGTTGGCTCGACAGAGCTAGTCAATCGGAAATACCGGCGCAAGCAAGCGCCAGCGCGCAGCGCGGAATTTCAAGCGGTATTGCGTCTGGTCCGTCGCCTGTGCGCGGCGAAGAGCCTCGAAGGGCGCCGGTTGAGGGGCCTGAAAGGGCCCCTTCGCGTGCCACCTGGATGGCGGCTATGGTGGTCGCTATTTCACCGACATACGTCACCGAATACATTACATCAGCGCGCCGCCGGCGACGACAAGCTCCCCGCGGCAAGAGCCATCATGGCATGGCGGGGGCAAGCGCATTCGCAAGCGCCGGGGTAGCGCAAGCCGCCTCGTCGTGGAGCGCACCGCAGCCGCTGCCGCGGACAGTCAGGACGCTGCATCCGCTGGCGGTCCGCCCTCGTCGCTTTTGTCGGTGGTGGGCCGAGCCAAGCGAAGCCCACGCGATAAGCTTCTTACGGTGAACAAATCGTCGCAAAATCCGCCGCGATTTTACGCGCAATAGACGGTGCGCCGAGGCACGAATAAACGCTATTTTTAGCGTGTTATTTAAACTGATCTTAGAGCGTGCCCGGTATGGTGGCGCTACTACGGCGGGAAACAGGGCCCGTCGATAACAAGACATACTTGTTACAGCAAGGCTTGGGAAAGGCGTCACCATGAAAGCCGTCGTCAAGACGGTCGAGCCCGCCGATCGTGAGGCGCGCTTCGACCATATTCGGCCGCATTATCTCGAGGCGCTCACGCTGGTTGAGCGGCTCCATCGGCGTCTGCTCGACGTCATCAAGGACGAATTCGATCGGCGCGGCCGCGCCGACATCAACTCGGTGCAGGCACTCTTGCTCTACAATATCGGCGACAAGGAGCTGACCGCGGGCGAACTGCGCACGCGCGGTTACTATCTCGGCTCCAACGTCTCTTACAATCTGAAGAAGCTCGTCGAAATGGGCTTCCTCGACCATCAGCGTTCACGCGTCGACCGCCGCTCGGTGCGCATCAAGCTTACCGAAAAGGGCCGCGAGGTGCGCGATGTTGTCGATGCGCTCTACCAGAAGCATGTGCGCACGGTCGAGCAGGTTGGCGGCATCAATGCCGACGAGTTCAGCGTGCTCAACAAAGCGCTGCATCGGCTCGAGCGCTTCTGGACCGATCAGATTCTGTATCGGCTGTAATCGCAAGCCGGACGCGGTCCGAAACGGCGCTAGCGGCTCGCCAAGTACGGCGAGCGTTTTGGACCAGGCGCGACGGCTTCATTCGCCAGCGTTTCCCTTGTACTGGCGTGCCTGAAACCCCGGCGAGAATGCCGGGGTCTTTTTGCGTTGAGCGCGCCGCTTGTTCGTCCGCCACAAATCGGCCCAGTGCGGCGGGCAAGACGCAGCGTCGGCGCGGCGGGCCGAGGCCTTTGGTTCCATTCTCGCGCTGTGCTAATTCCCTTTGGGCGCCTTTGCGGACGCGAGGGTGATGGGTCACAGCGACTCGCAGAATTTAGGGGGCGAAGCGCGGGTTTCGCGCCGCCTGCTGTTGCGCGGCTTGGCCGGCGCGGCTTACGCGGGCGGGCTCATGGCCGGTCGAGCGCGGGCGCAAACGCGGCTCGATGATCGCTCGCTCGAAGCGCTGATGCGTGAGACCGACCGCGGCGAGTTCGGCCAGAGCTTTGATCAGGCCTCGCGCACCATCCATATGCCCAAGGCATCGGCGCCGACGCTGTCGCCGACTACCGCCGAGACCACCGAGCGCGCAGTTGCGATCTATGACGCGATAGTCGCGCGCGGCGGCTGGCGCAAAGTGCCGAAGGTCGAGGAGCTTAAGCTCGGCATGCGCCATCCAAGCGTGGTCGATCTGCGCGCACGGCTTTCGGTCTCCGGCGATCTCGATCCAAGCGCGGTGGGCAACGACATTTATGATTCCTATGTCGAGGAAGCCGTGCGGCGCTTCCAGGCGCGCCATGGGCTCAACATCGACGGCATTGTGCGCGAGGCGACGCTGGATGCGATGAACGTGCCGGCGACGACGCGGCGCGATCAACTGAAGATCAATATCGAGCGGCTCAGGACGTTGTCGACCAATCTCGGGCCGCGTTATGTGGTGGCTAATATTCCCGCCGCGCGTGTCGAGGCGATCCAGAACGACGTCGTCGTCTCGCGTCACGCTGCGGTCGCCGGCAAGCCCGACCGGCCGTCGCCGGACATCAACAGCAGGATCGTCCAGATCAATTTCAATCCCTACTGGACGGTGCCGGCCTCGATCGTGCGCAAGGATCTGATCCCGAAAATGCAGGATCAACCGGATTATCTGACCGAGAACCACATCCGCATTCTCGACAGTCACCAGAAAGAGCTTAAGCCCGCCGACATCAACTGGTACTCCGAGGAGGCGACCAATTACACGTTCAAGCAGGATCCGGGCGCCAAGAATTCGCTGGGCTCGATCCGCATCAATTTTCCGAGCCCCTACGGCGTATATATGCACGACACGCCGCTGAAGAATTTGTTCGGCGATGATTTTCGCTTCCACTCGTCGGGCTGCATGCGCGTGCAGAATGTGCGCGAGCTGGTCGTATGGCTGCTGGACGAAACCAAAGGCTGGCCGGCGGCGGAGATCGACAGCGTGATCAAGTCGGGCGAGCGCAAGGATGCGCAGCTCGCCAAGCCCGTGCCGCTGCACTGGGTCTATGTCACCGCCTGGGCGGCTTCCGACGGCGTGGTGCAGTTTCGCGAAGACATTTACGGTCGCGACGGCCTGGGCGCGCCGGCGATTCCGCCGACGACGAAGCTCTAGCAAACTCCAAACTCACAAATGCGGGACCAACTCGGAGTCTGAGGATCGCCCTATCATGCCTGACTGCGGCCGGGATCGACGGCGCGAACCGATCGGAGGCCGTCATCCAAATCTGCGGGTTTCGACCCGAGTCGATCGTCCAGGTGCTTTGGCTTAGGTGCTTTTGCCGAGCGTCGCGCGGCGCTGTTGCAGGAAGCGGCGCACCGCGGGATCCGCTTCGAGGCCGATGGCGCGGTCATAGGCCGTCTCGGCGTTCGCCACATCGCCGGCGTGCATGAGCAACTCGGCACGCGCCGCCCAATAGGGCTGATAGGCGGCGAGCCGCGCATCGGCCGCAACCGTGTCGAGAAGCGCGAGCGCCGCCGCGGGACCGCTCACCTCGGCGAGCGCAACGGCGCGGTTGATCGTCACGACGGGTGAATTGGTCAGCGCGGCCAGCGCGCCATAAAGCTTTTCGATCGCTGCCCAATCGGGCCGCCCGGTGCGGCGGCGAATGACATGCGCCGATTGTATCGCGGCCTCCAGCTGATAGCGGCCGATCGCGCTCATCTGGCTCGCGCGCGATAACAAGGCTTCCGCCTCTTCGATCAGAGCGAGATCCCACAAAGCGGGGTTCTGCTCGGCCAACGGGACGTAATCACCTTGCGCGTCGCGCCGCGCGCGGCGCCGCGCCTCAAGGTGCAAAATGAGAGCTAGCAGGCCAAGCGCCTCGGGTTCGACCGGCAGAAGCGTCACGACAAGCCGGCTCAGCCAGATCGCTTCCTCGGCAAGGTTGCGGCGGCGCGTCTCCGTGCCGGCCGGATCGCACCAGCCTTCGGCAAAAATGGCATAGATCGCTTCGAGCACGGCATCGAGCCGGCCGGCGAGCTCGCTGCGCTCCGGCACGCGAAACGGAATGCCGGCCTGCTTGATCTTGGCTTTGGCGCGCACCAGACGCTGACTCATGGTAGCCGGCGCAACCAGGAAAGCCGAAGCAATGGTCGCCGCATCGAAACCGAGGACCGTTTGCAGGATCAGCGGCGCTCGCATCGCCGGCTCGATCGCCGGATGAGCGCAACCAAACATCAGCGACAGGCGCTGGTCGGGAATTTGCGTGTCGGTCGAAGCCTTCACAGCAAGCTCCTGCAGCTCCTCCGTAATGAGGGTAAGCGGGCCCGCGGCCTGCGCCGCGCTGCGTCGCTTGCGAGCGGCATCGATTCCCTTGCGGCGCGCGACCGCGATCAACCAGGCTTCCGGGCTTTTCGGCACGCCGTGTTCGGGCCAGTCGACCAGCGCCGCCGCAAAAGCCTCAGCCAAGGCATCCTCGGCTTCCGCGACGTCGCCGGTGCGCGAAGACAGAAACGCAATCAACCGTCCATAGCTGCGGCGCGCGACACTTTCCGCGGCCCTTTCCGCGGCATCGCCGTTATGGCCGACGGCCTCGCTCACGCGCTACATTGTCCAGAGCGGACGCACCTCGACTGTGCCGTGACTGGCGCCCGGACAGCGCGCCGCCCAGGACAAAGCCGCATCGAGGTCGGGAACGTCGATCATGTAATAGCCGCCCAGCTGTTCCTTGGTGTCGGCATAGGGGCCGTCGAGGACATTGGTTTTGCCGCCGGTGATGCGCACTGTGGTTGCAGAGGTGGAGCGCTGCAGCCGATTTCCGTCGACCAGGGCGCCGGCTTTCTGCAGAGCCTCGGTATAGGCGTTGTAAGCCGCCAACATCTGGTCCATGTCGGCCTTGCTGAGCCCCTGGACGCTGGTTTCGTTGCTGTAGATAAGCAGCATGTACTTCATCGCAGTCTCCTCATTGAGACGGCACTGCTACCGTCGACCACAATGACGGTCGGGCCGCAGCCATTTCGACAGCATGGCCAACAGCTCGTGCGGGATCGGGCGCCGCGCAGAGCAATCGCGCAGAGCAATTGGGGGTCAAGCCGGTCCTCGATCGGGACGGCGGGAATTCTTGTCGCGACCCCCGTAATCCCCAAATATAGCGTGGTTATGAGCCGAAATATGCCAAGCCTTGCGGCCCGTCGCTGGCGCGATGCCGGCCGGCGGTGTATCACCGTGGCTCGCCGCGCCTTCCGGCGAACAACCAGCGCATAGTCGAGACAGGGAACGAGGCATGTCGGTCAGCCAGCAAGCCAAAGCGATGGAAGAGGATTTTTTCACGGCGGCGCTCGCCGACAGCGACCCTGAGGTCGCGGCGGCGATCAAGGCCGAGCTCGACCGGCAACGCGACGAGATCGAATTGATCGCGTCGGAAAACATCGTCAGCCGTGCCGTTCTCGAGGCGCAAGGCTCGGTTCTGACCAACAAATATGCCGAAGGCCTGCCGGGCAAGCGTTATTATGGCGGCTGCCAATTTGTCGATGTGGCGGAACGTCTTGCGATAGATCGTGTAACCAGATTGTTCGGCTGCGCCTTCGCCAATGTGCAGCCGCATTCCGGCGCTTCCGCCAATGCCGAAGTCTTCATGGCACTGATGCAGCCGGGCGACACCTTCATGGGGCTCAATCTGGCTGCCGGCGGCCACCTGACCCATGGCTCGCCGGTTAATCTTTCCGGCCGCTGGTTCAAGGTCGTGCCCTATGGCGTGCGGCGCGACGACCATCTGATCGATATGGAGGAAGTGGCGCGGCTTGCCAGAGAACATCGCCCCAAAGTCATCATTGCCGGCGGCTCGGCCTATCCGCGCATCATCGACTTCCGCCGCTTCCGCGAGATCGCCGATGAAGTCGGCGCGTATCTGGTGGTTGACATGGCGCATTTCGCCGGCCTCGTTGCCGGCGGCGCGCATCCGTCGCCGTTTCCGCATGCGCATGTGGTAACCACGACCACGCACAAGACGTTGCGCGGGCCGCGCGGCGGCGCGATCCTCACCAATGACGAGGAGCTTGCGAAAAAGCTCAATTCGGCGGTCTTTCCCGGCATGCAGGGCGGGCCGCTGATGCATGTTGTCGCCGCCAAGGCAGTCGCCTTTGGCGAGGCGCTGCGGCCATCGTTTCGGCTCTATGCCAGGAATGTCGTCGAGAACGCGAAAGCACTGGCTGAAACCTTGAAGAACCGCGGGCTGGATATCGTCTCCGGCGGCACCGACACGCATTTGATGCTGGTCGATCTGCGGCGCAAAAATCTGACCGGGAAGGTGGCGGAGCTCGCGCTCGGCCGCGCCCATATCACCTGCAACAAAAACGGCATTCCCTATGATCCGCAAAAGCCGACCGTAACGTCTGGTGTCCGCCTTGGCACGCCGGCGGGCACGACGCGCGGCTTCGGCATCGCCGAATTCAGGCAGATCGGCGATCTGATCGCCGAAGTGCTTGACGCGCTGTCGCACAGCGGGTCGGAGGAGCACGCACAAGCCGAAGCGAGCGTGCGCGACAAGGTCAAACGTCTGGTAGGCCGATTCCCGATCTACGAGGGATAGGATGCGCTGTCCGAGTTGCGGAAGCCTCGACACCCAGGTGAAGGATTCGCGGCCGACGGAGGACTCGTCCGTCATCCGCCGCCGCCGCGTCTGCCTCGCCTGCAACTTTCGCTTCACGACTTTCGAACGCGTGCAGTTGCGTGAACTCGTAGTGATCAAACGCAACGGCCGGCGCGTACCCTTCGATCGCGACAAGCTTCTGCGCTCGGTGCAGATCGCCTGCCGCAAGCGCCCCGTTGAGCCCGAACGCATTGATCATATGGTGTCCAAGATCGTGCGCGAGCTCGAGAGTATCGGCGAAAGCGAAGTCTCCTCCGAAACCATCGGCGAGACGGTAATGGCGCATTTGCGCGAGCTCGACGATGTCGCCTATGTGCGCTTTGCCTCGGTCTATCGCAATTTCCGCGAAGCCAAGGATTTCGAGGCGGCGCTCGCCGAACTGTCGGGGGACGAGGCGGCGGAGTGAGCGCGCGAGCTGGCGCCAATGAAGACGGACGCTTTATGGCGCTCGCACTCAGCCTCGGCCGTCGTGGGCTTGGTCGAACCTGGCCCAATCCGGCAGTCGGCGCGGTGATCGTGAAAGACGGCGTCATCGTTGGCCGCGGCTGGACGCAGCCGGGCGGGCGACCGCATGCGGAGATCGAGGCGCTGCGCAGGGCCGGCGCTGCCGCGCACGGCGCGACGCTCTATGTCACGCTCGAACCATGCTCGCATTACGGCAAATCGCCACCCTGCGCCGATGCCGTCATCGCCGCCCGACTGGCGCGCGTGGTGTCGGCGATTGAAGACCCGAATCCCGAAGTAGCAGGCCAGGGGCATGCAAGGCTCCGTGCCGCCGGCATTGCCGTGGACGTTGGCATGGGCGCAGACGAAGCGCGCCGCGATCACGCCGGACACATTCGGCGCATGACGCAAGGACGGCCGCATGTCTTGCTCAAGCTCGCGATCTCGGCCGACGGCAAGGCCGGCGCAGCAGGCCGACACCCGATCGCCATCACCGGCGCTGCGGTGCGCGAGCGCGTTCACCGCCTGCGCTCGCAGAGTGACGCGATCATGATCGGCATTGGCACGGCGCTTGCCGACGATCCCATGCTGACATGCCGATTGCCCGGCATGGCGAAGAACTCTCCGGTTCGTATTGTCGCCGACAGCATGCTGCGCTTACCGCTCGATTCGCGCCTGGTGAAAAGCGCGTATGAAGCGCCGGTATGGGTGATCGCCGCCGCGGCGGCTCCACAGGATGCGGAGTTCAAGCTCTTGCCGCTCGGCGTCGAAGTCCTGCGCTCGCCGGGAAGCGCCGCTTCGCTTGACCTTGCAGCTGCGCTGGAGTCTCTGGCCGCCAGGGGCATCACCAGGCTCATGGTGGAAGGCGGCCCGACATTGGCGGCGGCCATGGTCGAGGCCGATCTGGTGGACGAGGCTATGCTGTTTCATTCGGAAACGATTGTCGGCCCCGACGGCGTCGATGCACTTGATCTATCGGCATTCTCGAAATTGAAAGGCCGCCTTAAGTTTATCGGCAGCGAGACGATTGGATCTGACCGACAGGATCGTTACGAGCGCGGGTGATCTGATGTTTACCGGCATAATCAGCGAATTGGGCGAGGTCATTGACGTTCAAGAAAAGGACGCAGGGCTGCGCCGTCTGATCATCGCCTGCGGTTTCGATCCGGAATCGATCGATATCGGCGCGTCCATCGCCTGCTCAGGAATCTGCTTGACAGTCGTCGCGCGCGGCCGCGCTGGAAATAGAACGTCGTTCGCCGTGGATACGGCCGCCGAAACGCTGCGGATGACCACGGCAAAAGCCTGGCTACGCGGCACCAGGCTCAATCTCGAACGGGCGCTGCGGCTTGGCGACGAGCTCGGCGGCCACTTGGTCAGCGGCCATGTCGATGGCATCGCCGAGCTCGTCACCCGCGATGATTTTCTCGACAGCGCCGCCTTATCGTTTCGTGTGCCGCCCGAACTGGCCCGTTTCATCGCGCCGAAAGGATCGGTGGCGCTCGACGGGGTTTCGCTTACCGTCAACGAGGTCAAAGGCGACACGTTCTCGGTCCTCATCATTCCGCATACTTTGGCGGTCACCACATTAGGATCGCTGCGGCCGGGCGCGCATCTCAACCTCGAAGTGGACCAGATGGCGCGTTACGCGGCGCGGCTCCTGGCGCATGTCCCGGAAAGGAAGGAACCGGTTTTCCGGCAAGGACATGCGCAAGACGGCAAGATCTAGAGCCGCGCTGCGGCATTAAAGCTGTGCTTGTGAGCCTTCGCGTCGCTTGGTACCACCACGCTCAATCTGATGGAGCGCAGCATGGCCGGCCCGCGCCGAGGCAAACGTGACAACAACGGCGGCAAGGGCGCGCGCGTCCTCATCGTCGAGGCGCGCTATTACAATGATATCGCCGACGCGCTTCTCGCCGGCGCCACCAGTGCCTTGAAGAAAGCCGGCGCCCAGTTCGATTGCGTCAGCGTGCCGGGCTCGCTCGAAATTCCAACCGCGATCGCTATCGGCCTTGATGCCGCGCAACGCCGGCGTCGTCCTTATGACGGCGCCGTTGCGCTCGGCTGCGTCATTCGCGGCGAGACGATTCATTTCGAGATCGTGTCGCAAGAATCCGCGCGTGGATTGATGCAAGTGTCGTTGGCGCGCAAGATCCCGATCGGCAACGGCATCATTACTGTCGACAACGAGGCACAGGCCTGGGCGCGCGCCCGCGTCGAGAACCAGGACAAGGGCGGCGATGCCGCGCGCGCGACGCTGGCGCTGATCGACCTGAAGCGGCGGCTCAAAATGAAAGGCCAAGATGGCTGACGGCACATCACAGATTCGCAAGGCGAATAAGCGCGGCGCCGCGCGGCTCGCCGCCGTGCAGGCGCTTTATCAGATGGACCTCGCCGGCACCGGCCTCAACGAGATCATGGCCGAGTTCGAAAGCCATTGGCTCGACGGCGAAGTCGAAGGCGTCAAATATCTGCCGGCCGAAGCCGCCTATTTCCGTGACATCGTCACCGGCGTGGTGCGCGAGCAGACGCGTCTCGATCCGCAGATCGACACCGCATTGGCCCGCGGCTGGCCGCTCAAGCGCATCGAGGCGGTGCTGCGTGCCGTGCTGCGCGCCGGTGCCTATGAGCTCGCTTGCCGCAGCGACGTGCCGGCGCGCGTGGTGATGGCCGAATATGTCGACGTCGCATCAGCCTTCGTCGACAAAGACGAGACCGGCATGGTCAACGCCGTGCTTGACCAGCTGGCGCATCAAATGCGGGCCGGCGAATTCGCCGGCGGCTAGGCTTCGACGACGATGGCCGACGACTCGACACAAAAGCCCGCAGGCGCTGACTCGTCGTCCGAAGACCGCCTGATCGCGCGCTACTTTGCCCCGCTCGCCAGCGATCCGGGAGCGTTTGGCTTGATCGACGATGCAGCCGCCATTACGCCGTCGGCCGGCTGCGATCTTGTGATGACGACCGACGGCGTCATCGCCGGCGTGCATTTTTTTCCGGACGATCCGCCGGACACAATCAGCCGCAAGGCGTTGCGCATGAATCTCTCCGATCTCGCCGCCAAAGGCGCCAGGCCGATCGGCTTTCTCATGGCGATCGCTCTGCCATCGGCGGTCGATGACGCGTGGCTCGCGGCATTCGCGCAAGGACTTGGCGAAGATGCAAGGCGCTATGATTGTCCGCTCCTGGGCGGCGACACGGATCACACGCCGGGGCCGCTTTCCGTTTCGATCGCGGCATTCGGCGAAGTGCCGCATGGCGGCATGGTTCGGCGCTCGAGCGCGAGAGTCGGCGATTGCGTCGTGGTCACCGGCACGATTGGCGATTCCGCGCTCGGCGTTCGGCTGCGGCGCGATGCGGACCTCGCCGCAAAATGGCAGCTTACCGAAGCGATGCAAGCGCAGCTCAAGCAGCGTTATCTGTTGCCCGAGCCGCGCAATGCGCTCGCTGACGTCGTGCTGCATCATGCCTCGGCCGCGATCGACGTTTCCGATGGCTTGGCCGGTGACCTCGCCAAATTGTGCCGCGCTTCCGCTGTCGCGGCGGCGATCGACGTGGTGCGCGTGCCATTGTCAGAGGCCGCCCGCGCTGCTGCGGCTGCCGAACCGGCGCTGATCGAAGCAATGCTGACGGGCGGCGACGATTATGAGATCGTCGTGACGCTGGCGCCGGAAAAGCTGCAAGCGTTTCGCGCCGAGGCGGAGCGCGTCGGCGTCGCGGTGAGTGAAATCGGCCGCATCGCCGCAGGCGAGGGCGCGCGCTTCCTGCGCGGCGGCAAAGCGCTTGCATTCGCACGTCCTTCCTACAGCCATTTCTGATTTTGATGTGCGAGCGCGATTGGATCAGCCCGCGCCGTCGCTGTTCGCTGTCGCGCCACCGGCTATAATGGCCGTCGCCATAACGGCGCGCTTCGTTTCTGATGAATGCGGGAGGGAAATCACATGGCGAAAGCAAAGCGGATGCGATCAACAAAGGCTAAAGCGCAAGGGGGGAGAGCTATACACAGTCGCCTGCGCGCCAAGCCGTCGGCGCGCCGCCGTGTCGGTGCCACCGGGCACAAGCCGGCGGCCAAGAGGGCGCCGAAAAAGCAGCGTTTTGTCGTCAGCCATCACGATCCGAATGCCTTTAAGGCGGGGCTGCGCCGCTATGCGCAATATCGCGATCTCGGCATCGCGGCTGCAACCAACGGCCTGGCACGCGCTCATGTCATCAAGATGATTCCGCCTTGCGATCCGGCGGAAGTATCCAAGCGCCATTATCACGATGTCGATTTTCAGATGGTCTACGTGCTGCGAGGCTGGATCAAGGGCGAGTATGAAGGGGAGGTCGTCACCATGCGCGAGGGCTCGTGCTGGCTGCAGCCGCCCAAGATCAAGCACACTGTGCTGGATTATTCCGACGACTGCGAATTGCTCGAGGTCATCCTGCCGGCGGATTTCGAGACCGTCGAGCTCTAACTTAGGTGCGGCGCCTCAAGACGTTGTCCTTGGGGAGGCCGCGCCCGCTGACGGGTGTTTTATCATCGATGCCGGCATGCGGCCGATGCCGCTCGAATGCGCCCGCAAACGCGCGATATCGAACCGGCACAGTGGTTGACGCTTTATATTTCAGCCTTTGGTGACGACCGGCGGCGGGGCTTTGCCCTTACCTATATACTGCGCACAGCCAGCGATGCTTAGGAGAGCGATCGCCGCTGCCACTATGAGACTGAGCTTCTTCATATGATACTCCCCCTGCCACGACGCGCCGACAGTCGCGGCTTACTCTACGAGCGCAAACTTCCGGCTATCGCGGCACAGCGGGCAGAAGGTGGGAGCGGCCAGATAGCGCGCGTTCAAGACCATAGAGGCGATAGACGGGAAGACCCACCATCCCGCTGTAACAAACATGAAGCCTGCAATTGGTTCCCATCTTTTTTGATGAATCGGGCCGCTCGCGCAGCCGGACAGGCTGCGATCCCGCAACGCTCTCTATGGCTGGGCTTATGAAGCCCCGGTGCTTGTCTGCCACCGGGGTGCTCGGAAAGCCGTTGCCGGTTGTTCAGGGCATTCGCCCGCCGCTCATGCGATCGGCAGGAGGTGCGAATATTTCGCCTGTTCGAGCGCGAAGCTCGATTCGATCGAGGCGACGCCGTCGATGCGCGTCAGCTTCTGCTTGAGGAAGCGCTCATAGGCCGCGAGATCCGCCGCGACGATGCGCAGGAGATAGTCGCGCGGGCCGGTCATCAGGTAGCATTCGAGCACTTCCGGCCATTTGGCGATGGCCTTCTTGAAGCGCTCGAGTGCTTCGACGCGCTGGCTCTCGAGCTTGATCGAGACGAAGACGCTGACCGGAAGGCCGACCTTGGCTTGATCGAGCACCGCCACATAGCGCGCGATGATGCCTGAACGCTCCATGCGGCGAATGCGTCGCAGGCACGGCGAGGGCGACAAATTCACGCGGGTGGCGAGATCGGACAGGCTGATGCGGCCGTCCTCCTGCAGCACCGCGAGGATTTTGCGGTCGAGATCGTCCATCGGCTCCTTTGGCAAGATCTGCTCCTGGTTGGAACCTGAGTGCGGAAATCTGCTAATATGATGCAAATCATAGCCAGAAACGGCAGCCTTTTGCCAGGCTTGAGGGCGACAATCGCAGCGTCGGCAAAAGCCGCAATTGGTTTTCCAGGAACTCTTCTATGACGGCGCCGGACAGCTCGCGCAATCTCGCCATCCTTGCAGAACTCGAGCGCAAGGTGCTCTGGCTTGCGACCTGGATCATCCATCACGCCAACCACCTCCGCGAGAATGGCGACGGCCTGAAGGTCGGCGGGCATCAGGCGTCGTCCGCATCGCTCGCGACCATCATGACAGCGCTTTATTTTCACACGCTGCGGCCGGCCGACCGCGTGGCGGTGAAGCCGCATGCCTCGCCGAATTTCCACGCCATCCAGTATCTGCTCGGCCGGCAGACGCGCGAGAAGCTCGAGGCGTTTCGCGGCTACAAGGGTGCGCAGTCCTATCCCTCGCGCACCAAGGATACCGACGACGTCGATTTCTCGACCGGCTCGGTGGGCTTAGGCGTCGCGCAGACGCTGTTCTCATCGCTCGTGCAGGATTACGTGCGCGCGCACGGCTGGGGTCTCGATCGCCCCGAAGGCCGCATGATTGCGCTCATTGGCGATGCCGAGCTCGACGAAGGCAATATTTTTGAGGCGATGCTGGAAGGCTGGAAGCAGGGCCTGCGCAATTGCTGGTGGATCGTCGATTACAACCGGCAGAGCCTCGATGCCGTGGTGCGCGAAGGACTTTGGGAGCGCTACCAAAATCTGTTCCGCAATTTCGGCTGGGACGTCGTCGTGCTCAAATATGGGGCGCTGCAGCAGGCCGCGTTTCGCGAGCCGGGCGGCGAGGTGCTGCGGCAATGGATCGATCGTTGTCCTAACCAGCTCTATTCGGCACTCGTTTTCCGAGGCGGCGCGGCCTGGCGCAAGCGCCTGCTCGACGAAATCGGCGATCAGGGTCCAGTGACGCAGCTGATCGAGCGACGCAGCGACGAGCAGCTGGCGCGGCTGATGAACAATCTCGGCGGCCATGATCTGCCGACCGTCATCGAGGCCTTCGATGCGATCGATCATGATCGGCCGGTTTGCTTCATCGCCTATACGATCAAGGGCTTTGGCCTGCCGTTCGCCGGCCACAAGGATAATCATGCCGGCCTGATGACGCCCGCCCAGATGGAAACATTTCGTGCGGCAATGAAAATTCGCGCTGGGCACGAATGGGACCGTTTTGAGGGCCTTGATGTGCCGGCGCCGGAGATTCAAGAATTTCTTGACGCGGTGCCGTTTGCAACTGCCGGCAATCGCAACTTGCAGGCCGCGCGCATCGAGGTTCCGGAGACGCTTTCCGTCACGATCCAGCCGGACATGTCGACCCAGACCGGATTTGGCGCACTCCTCAACGAGATCGCGCGCGGCACGACGCCGTTTGCCTCGCGGATAGTGACGACATCTCCCGACGTCACCGTATCGACCAATCTCGGCCCGTGGGTCAATCGTCGCGGCCTGTTCGCGCGCGAGGCGCTCGCCGATACGTTTAAGAGCGAGCGCATTCCGTCGACGTTCAATTGGGAGTTCTCGCCCAAGGGCCAGCACATCGAGCTCGGCATTGCCGAAATGAACCTGTTCATCCTGCTGTCCGCGCTCGGTCTGTCGCATGCGATTCATGGCGAGCGGCTGTTGCCGATCGGCACGCTCTACGATCCGTTCATCGCGCGCGGTCTCGATGCGCTGAACTATGCCTGCTATCAGGACGCCCGTTTCATTCTGGCCGCGACGCCGTCGGGCATCACGCTCGCGCCGGAGGGCGGTGCGCATCAGTCGATCGCCGAGCCGCTGATCGGCATGGCGCAGGACGGCCTCGCCGCCTTCGAGCCGGCCTTTGTCGACGAACTTGCCGTCATTCTGCGTTTTGCGCTCGACTACATCCAGCGTGACGGCAGCGCGGCGCCGTCGGAACGCACGTGGTTGCGCGACGAGACCGGCGGCTCGGTCTATCTGCGACTATCGACGCGGCCGATCGAGCAACTCAAGCGGGATATGACGCCGGATTTGCGCCAGGCGATCGTTGATGGCGCTTACTGGCTGCGCGAACCGGGGCCGAACTGCCAGGTCGCCGTTGCCTATACCGGTGCGGTCGCGCCTGAGGCCATCCGCGCGGTCGGCCTGATGGCAGAAGACCGGCGCGATGTAGGGCTGCTGGCGGTGACGTCCGCCGACCGCCTCAATGCCGGCTGGACGGCGGCTTGGCGTGCGCGGGAACGCGGCCTCATTCATGCCCGCTCGCATGTCGAACGTCTGCTTGCGCACCTGCCACGGCACTGCGGCATTGTCACCGTGCTTGACGGCCATCCGGCGACGCTGGGATGGCTCGGTGCGGTCCATGGTCATCGCGTGCGGCCGCTCGGCGTCGAACATTTCGGCCAGACCGGCGCGATTGCCGACCTGTATCGCCACTACGGCATAGACGCCAATGCCATTATCGCTGCGGCGGAAGCGATCGCGCCGGGGCGCCCAATTCGCTATTTGGGTGCCGCCTAGCCGCGCCTCGTCGCCGCAACGCTTTGGAAATCAACGCTGTCTGGGCTTTTGCACGCTTTCGCGCCCAGTTGCGCCCGATCCGTTGACCTTATGCGGGGAGGGCATTATGGCAGTGGCCGCGTCGCATCGCGCATGACGCGCGCCTCAGCGCTCATTCCTTGCGGGCGGACCTGATGTCCGCCCCTCCAAAAACACCGGGGATGTTCAATGCAAACTTTGTGGCTCATCGTTCTATGCGGCGCGTTGGCGGTTGCCTACGCCATCTGGGCCACCACCTGGGTCCTTTCGCAGGATGCCGGTAGCGAGCGCATGCAGGAAATTGCGGCCGCCGTGCGCGAAGGCGCCCAGGCCTATCTGCGGCGCCAATACAGCACGATTGCGCTGGTCGGCGCCGTCATTTTCCTGGTGGTCGGCTATTTCCTCGGTTGGCTGGTCGCGATCGGCTTTGCGGTCGGTGCGGTCCTGTCCGGCGCGGCAGGCTTCATTGGCATGAACGTCTCGGTTCGTGCCAATGTGCGCACCGCGCAAGCGGCCATTGGCTCGCTGGCCGGCGGCCTCGAGCTTGCGTTTCGCGCCGGCGCCATCACCGGTCTTCTGGTCGCCGGGCTGGCGCTCCTTGGCGTAACGCTCTATTTCGGCTTTCTCACCGGCACGCTGCATATGGCGCCTAATGACCGCGAGGTCGTTGATTCTATCGTGGCACTCGGCTTTGGCGCCTCGTTGATCTCGATCTTCGCCCGCCTTGGCGGCGGCATTTTCACCAAAGGCGCCGATGTCGGCGGCGACCTTGTCGGCAAGGTCGAGGCCGGCATTCCCGAAGACGATCCACGCAATCCTGCGACTATCGCCGACAACGTCGGCGACAATGTCGGCGATTGCGCCGGCATGGCGGCCGATCTGTTCGAGACTTACGCGGTGACCACGGTCGCCACGATGGTTCTGGCCGCGATCTTCTATCGGGCCGCTGGCGCCGACACGCTGCTCACGATGATGACCTATCCGCTTGCGATCGGCGGCGTCTGCATCATCGCCTCCATCATCGGCACCTTTTTCGTCAAGCTCGGCCCGAGCCAGGCGATCATGGGCGCGTTGTATAAGGGCATGGTCGCGACTGCGATCATCGCGCTTATCGGCATTGCCGCGGTGACCTATTTCCTGATCGGTTGGGGCACGCTGCCCGGCGCCAACTATGCGGGCCAGACGCTGTTCATTTGCGGCATCGTCGGCCTCGCCGTCACCGGCCTGATCATCTGGATCACCGAGTACTATACCGGCACCGACTATCGTCCGGTGCGCGCGATCGCGCTTGCTTCGGTCACCGGTCACGGCACCAATGTGATCCAAGGCCTCGCCGTATCGCTCGAAGCGACGGCGCTGCCGGCCCTGGTCATCATCGCCGGCATTCTGATCACCTACAATCTTGCCGGTCTGTTCGGCATCGCCATCGCCGTAACAACGATGCTGGCATTGGCCGGCATGGTGGTGGCACTCGACGCTTTCGGCCCGGTTACGGACAATGCCGGCGGCATCGCCGAAATGGCCGGCCTGCCGAAGGAAGTGCGCAAGTCGACGGATGCGCTGGACGCGGTCGGCAACACCACCAAAGCGGTAACCAAGGGCTATGCCATCGGCTCGGCCGGTCTTGGCGCGCTGGTGCTGTTCGCCGCCTACAACGAGGACCTAAAATTCTTCGTCGCGGGTTCAAGCAGTCATCCTTTCTTCCAGGGCGTGGCGCCGGATTTCTCGCTCAGCAATCCGTATGTGGTCGCCGGTCTGCTGTTTGGCGGCCTCTTGCCTTATCTGTTCGGCGCTTTGGGCATGACCGCCGTCGGGCGCGCCGCGTCCTCGATCGTTGAGGAGGTGCGGCGCCAGTTCCGCGAGCGACCGGGCATCATGCAGGGCCGCGACAAGCCCGATTACGGCCGTGCCGTCGATATGCTTACGCGCGCTGCGATCAAGGAAATGATCGTGCCCTCGCTGCTGCCGGTGCTGTCGCCCATCGTCGTCTACTTCGTCATTTACTTCATCGCCGGGGGCGGCGCGCAGGGCAAATCCGCGGCGTTCTCGGCGCTCGGCGCGATGCTGCTCGGCGTCATTGTCACCGGCTTGTTTGTTGCGATCTCGATGACATCAGGCGGCGGCGCCTGGGACAATGCCAAGAAATACATCGAGGACGGCCATTACGGCGGCAAGGGCTCGGACGCGCACAAGGCGGCGGTAACGGGCGACACGGTCGGCGATCCGTACAAGGACACGGCGGGTCCGGCGGTGAATCCGATGATAAAGATCACCAATATCGTCGCGCTGCTGCTGCTCGCGGTGCTGGCGCACTAGCTGCACGTCGACCGCGAAGCCGCGCCAGCCGCCGTCGGCAGTCTATCGGCGCAGCGCGCCGAGATTGGATCGAACGTCTAGACGGGCTATCGATTCCGTGTTCGCCACTGGCTGGCGCCACGGAATCGCCGTGCGATAGTTAGGTGCCCTTGCCTTCGAGATTGTGAATAATCGTGGTAATCACGTTGAGATCGTTGCCGCTGGTCGGCGTGGTGCGGCTGACAAAATCGAAGACTTTGCCGTCCTTCATGCCATATTCGGCGAGCCGTTGGACCTTGCGGTCCTTGTCGAAATACACGGCAATGACGCGCTGGTCGGTCACTTTCGTCCGCATGAAGGCGATCGGGCGATCGGCGCGCTGCGAAATATAGTAGAAGGCTTCGCCGCTCACGGTCGCCACGGTCGACGGCGTGCCAAGCACAAGCAGCACCTGCTCCTGCGAGGCGCCGAGCGGAATCTGCTCCAGCGCGCCTTCCGGCAGCACATAGCCGCGCTGAAAGGTCTCGCGCGTGCTGCAGCCGGCGACCGCAAGTGCCGACAGCAGCGTCAGCGCCGCGATCCGGGCCGCAGCCGCCAGCCGGCTTTCATTGCGCGCCAAACTGCCCCGCATACTCGTCCCTAACCGCCTGGCTTGCGTGAAGCCGTCGCGTGCCGTACCCCCAAAGTGCGCGATTGGCAATCGGCCGGTCGGTAAGCGTCCGCGGCAACGTCGGTTAACCTAATGATCTTCGGGCTTTTTCGACAAAGTTCCTCCGCCGGCACCATCCGTGACCTCTATGGCGCGATCGTGGCGCAGGCGCGTTCGGCCGTGTTTTATCGCGCCTATGGCGTGCCCGACAGCGTCGAAGGCCGGTTCGACTTGATCGTGCTTCACCTCGTGCTCGTGCTGGCGCGGCTCGAGGCCGACGCGAGCAGCGGCCGAGCGATCGGACAGAAGCTGTTCGACGAATTCTGCCGCGACATGGACGATAATCTACGCGAAATGGGCGTCGGCGATCTTGCCGTGCCTAAGAAGATGCGGCAGTTCGCGGAAGCCTTTTACGGCCGCCAAGCCGCCTATCGCGCAGCCCTCGCCGCATCCGACGAGCGAGAGCTTGCGAATGCGCTCGCACGCAATATCTTCGCGCATGGAGATCGCGCGTCTGAGCGGCTAGACGGACCGGCACGACTTGCGCGCTATGCGCGCGCGGTGATGCGCCAGTTCGAAGCCCAGAATGGACTGGTATTCGAAAGCGCCCTGCTGCGCAGCGAAATCGCGTTCCCGAATCCGGAAACCGTTATAGAATCGGTCGCAGAGACCATCCAAAATGGCTGAGCAAAAACCGCAGAATTCCGGCTTGCCCGCGTGGCGGGTGCCGGTCGCGCTGGACGATATCCCCGAATGCGGCCAGCATTTTGACCTCGATGCCGATGCCGGTGTGCGCAATGCGGTCGCAAAACTCGCAGGGCTGCGCGACTTGCCGCGCTTGCAAGCAAGCTTCGACGTGACGCGTCGCGGCAATGACGGATTGCGCGTCGCCGGGCAGGTCTCGGCGACCGTCGGGCAGAATTGTGTCGTCACCCTGGAGCCGCTCAGCAACGAGGTGGATGAGAGGGTCGATCTCGTGTTCCTGCCGGAGCGGGCTCCCCCCGCAGCCGTGAAGGGCGCCGAGCCCGAGCCGCGCTATGTCAAATGGGATGATCCCGAGCCGTTGGTCGGCGGCATGGTTGATCTCGGCGCATTGGCGATCGAGTTCCTGATTCTGGGGGTTGATCCTTATCCCCGTAAGCCCGGCGCCGCGTTCCAGGCGCCGCAGGACGAGAAGCCCGAGCCGGGCCCGTTCGCCGCGCTCGCCAAGCTGACGAAGGACTAAGGTCGGGCCGGTGCCGGGGCTAGTTCGACGGTAATGGACCGCGTATAACTTTGCGGCCGCGACGCCGCCATATCCAAGAACCACAATCGAAACATACGCTTGACGGTGGGTTTTAACTCCAAAAATCAGTGGAATTGGCGCCGTCAGCAGTTGGGGGGCACCGACATGGTCATAGGACTGGCTGCCGCAGCCAGAGGTGCGGCTATGGCTGCTCAACAGAGTTGTGTCCGGGTGGCGAACCGTTATTCTCACGCCCGCCGCCGCTTTCGCATCGTTCGGACCTAGATCAATTCATGTCAGAAAAGGTCCGCATTGCGCTCGATACGATGGGGGGCGATCACGGCCCGCCCGTAACGGTTGCCGGCGCCGAACTGGCGCTTGAGCGTCATCCCGGCACCGAATTCATCTTTTTCGGCAACGCTTCGCTGATCGCACCGCTCCTGGACGCGAGGCCGCAACTCAAAGCGCTGTCGAGACTCGTGCATACCGATGTGGCGGTGCGCATGGAGGACAAGCCGAGCCAAGCCTTGCGCTATGGCCGCTGGAAATCGTCGATGTGGCTTGCCATCGACGCGGTCAAAAAAGGCGAGGCCGACATGGCACTTTCCGGCGGCAATACCGGCGCCTTGATGGCGATGTCGAAATTCAATCTCAGAACACTGCCTGGCATCGAACGGCCCGCGATCGCGGCGCTGTGGCCGACCTTGCGCGGGGAATCGGTCGTGCTCGACGTCGGCGCTTCGATCGGCGCGGATGCCGATCATCTGGTCGACCTTGCCGTCATAGGCGCGGCCACCGCGCGCATTCTGTTCGGTCTCGACCGTCCGACAGTTGGTCTTCTCAATATCGGCGTCGAAGAAGTGAAGGGACTCGAAGAAGTGCGCGAAGCCGGCCGCATCCTGCGCGAAGAAAATTTTCCGCATCTCGACTACCGGGGCTTTGTCGAAGGCGACGATATCGGCCGCGGCAAGGTCGACGTCGTCGTCACCGAAGGTTTTGCCGGCAATATCGCGCTCAAAGCCGCCGAAGGCACGGCCCGCCAGATCGGCGAATATCTCAGAGCCGCGATGACGCGTTCGCTGTCCGCCAAGATCGGGTATCTGTTCGCGCGCGCGGCGTTCCGCCAATTGCGCGAGCGCATGGATCCACGTCGCGCCAATGGCGGCGTCTTTCTCGGCCTCAACGGCATTGTCATCAAGAGCCATGGCGGCTCCGATGCCGAAGGCTTTGCCGCAGCCATCGAGCTTGGCCATGGTGTGGTCCGCAACGAACTGCTCGACAAGATCAAGGCGGCGCTCGGGCGGCCGCATCGGCCGCGCTCGCAAAACACACGACACAGCGGAGGGCAGGGCGCACCGCATGCAGTGAGCGGAGCCACTTCGTGACCATAACCCGCTCCGTTGTCCTCGGCTGCGGCAGCTATCTGCCGAGCCAGGTTCTCACGAACGAAGACCTGGCGCGTAAGGTCGATACGTCGGACGAGTGGATCGTCCAGCGCACCGGTATCCACGAGCGCCGCATTGCCGCACCCGGCGAGCTGACCTCGCACATGGCGCTGCATGCGGCGAAGAGCGCGCTGGCGCATGCGCGCGTCGACGCGCAGTCGATCGATCTGATCGTGCTGGCGACCTCGACGCCGGACAACACGTTTCCGGCGAGCGCCGTATCGGTGCAGGCCGACCTCGGCATCACGCACGGCGCCGCGTTCGATCTGCAGGCGGTGTGCTCCGGATTCGTCTATGCCTTGGCCACGGCCGACGGCTTGCTCAAATCGGGGGCGTATAAGCGCGCCCTGGTGATCGGTTCGGAGACATTTTCGCGCATTCTCGACTGGACCGACCGCACCACTTGCGTGCTGTTCGGCGACGGCGCCGGCGCGGTTGTCATGGAAGCGCAGCAGCAGCCGGGAACGCGCGACGATCGCGGCCTGCTTACGGTACATCTGCGCTCGGACGGGCGTTTCAAATCCAAGCTCTATGTCGATGGCGGGCCGTCTTCGACCGGCACGGTCGGCTATTTGCGCATGGAGGGGCGCGAAGTGTTCCGCCATGCGGTGGCGATGATCACCGACGTGGTCGAAGACGCGTTCAGGGCGACCGGCTATGCGGCAGCCGATGTCGACTGGTTCATTCCGCACCAGGCGAACAAGCGGATCATCGACGGTTCCGCGCACAAGCTCGGCATCGCGCCGGACAAGATCGTCACCACGGTCGATCGTCATGGCAACACGTCGGCTGCGTCCATTCCGCTTGCGCTTTCCGATGCCGTCACCGACCGCCGCATCAAGCGCGGCGACCTGCTGCTGCTCGAAGCCATGGGCGGCGGCTTCACCTGGGGCGCTGCTTTGCTGCGCTGGTGAGGCGCGCCGATCTTATCCCGAACCGTCGAAGGCCCCGTTGACCACGCGCCGCCAAGCTAATATCGTTGATAATTCAGTACGATATGGCCGAGGCGACTCAGAGTCTCGGGTCGAGCGCCGTGCATGGGGCTGGCGATGGCGGGAAAGACGGTCACACGTGCGGATCTGTGTGAGGCGGTCTATCAAAAGGTCGGACTGTCGCGCACCGAGTCCGCTACCCTCGTTGAGCTCGTGCTCAAGGAAATCACCGACTGCCTTGAGCGGGGCGAGACGGTGAAGCTGTCCTCGTTCGGCTCCTTTGTGGTGCGCAAGAAGGGCCAGCGGATCGGCCGCAATCCCAAGACCGGCAAGGAAGTTCCGATTTCGCCGCGCCGCGTCATGGTGTTCAAGCCGTCGGCGATTCTCAAGCAAAGGATCAATGCCGGCTCGGACGGCGGCGGCGCCGGCGCCGCCGAGCCGTAGCGCGGCGCGGTGTTCGGTCAAAAGAGTAAGCGTTCTTTCATCGCATTTTGCCAATCGACGTTGTGTCGGCCGACGGTCTGTCCCAAGATTCGTCACAAGACTCGGCGAAGGACTTGACGCACCGTGGCTGTGACCTGGAGCAGGGCAGGTGGAAAAGGCGCCGGACGCATTTCGGACCATCAGCGAGGTCGCCGAGGAAATCGACGTACCGCAGCACGTGCTGCGCTTCTGGGAGAGCCGATTCCCGCAAATCCGGCCGATGAAGCGCGGCGGCGGCCGGCGCTATTATCGGCCCGACGATGTCGATCTGCTGCGCGGCGTACGGCATCTGCTCTACGGCGAGGGCTATACGATTCGCGGCGTGCAGCGGATTTTGCGCGAGCAGGGCGTCGCCTTTGTGCAGGGCGTCTGGCGTGAAAGCGCCGAGGAGCTTGCGCCGAACCTTGTGGAGGAGGAGGCCGAGGAACAGGCCGAACTCGCCGCTGAGCGCATCGAGCCGAATCTGCTGGCGGTCGGAGCGCCCAAAGCTGCACCCGGTGAGCCGCAGCAATGGCGCGGGCCGGCGATTATCGCCTCGCCGGCATCGCACGGGTCGCAGTTGGCGCAACCTGCCGCGACAGACGCCGGGGCCGCTGCAAGGCGCGACCTCGACGAGGACGACCGCGGCAAGCTGCAGGCGGCGCTCGACGAGCTTCTGGCCTGCCGCGGCATTCTCGAAACAGCGCTGCAAGACCGCTAAGCCGCGACCGAGCGCGACGATCAAAGCCCGCTCGCCACGGCGCTGCGCAGGAGGGCGCGATACGGATAGCCGCTATAGGGCATGACCGGCGCTTCCGCCCAGGCCAATCGCTCGAGCGTCGAGAGAAACTCCGCGGGATCCCGGTAATAGGAGACGTCGCTGTCGCCGAGCTCGGTAAATTCCGGAATGTTCGTGCAAATGACGCGGCTGCCGGCCAGCCGGCCTTCCACCACGCAGCGTCCAAAACCTTCGCGCCGCGAGTGAACCCAGACGATCTCGTGCTTCTTGTATTCGGCCGCCACTTCGGCATCCGTAAGCTGGCCGCACAATCTGAGCTGTCCGCCATCGAGAAATTTCGCGAGCGACGCAAGCCGCGCCGGGTCGTCGCTTTTATGCAGGCCGAGGATCGAGACGGCAAATCCCCTGGCCAGCACCTTCGGCAGATAATCGACGACGACGGTTTCGAGATCCTTGTTGGCGGTCGAGCCGGTGCAGAGCAGGATCGAAGTTCTTGGTGCGCGCTGCGGCGTTGCGGCGGCAAGCAACCGCTCGAACGCATAAAATGTGTTCGGCAGGATCAGGATCGGGCCGCTGCCGAACAGGCCGCTCGCGGCGATGCGCTCGCGACTCAATCGGGAGATCGTGAAGATCGCCGCATTACGCGCTTTGATCGCGCGGTAGCAGACGAGATAGTAGAGCTTCGATGGCGAGAGGCCGCGCTCGAGCTGCTCGAGGTCGTGCACGACGATGCGGCCGCGGCGGGTGAACAGGTCCGCAACCGCGATCGAGTTGTACGGATAGAGCGTGACGTCGGCGCGTTTGAGCGCACCGAGGATCGGCATCACGATCTGCTCGAAGGCAACCGCGAGCACATAGAACAGATTGCGCGGCAGCCTGCGGCAGACCGCCGGCGCGCGCGGCGCGCTGACGCGGAAACCTTCCTCTTTGAGCCCGTCGATCAGATTGCGCACATAGAGCGGCATGCCGCGGTCGAGTGCGCCACCGATGAAGTCGTTGATCAGGATATGCAAGCGCGGCTCCCGCTGCATGTTGCGTGTGGCGATGCGACGAGACGCGGAACCTCGAAACAGCGAGAACGAGTGGCGCGCGCGTTTCCGCCGGCAGCATAGAGTGGCCTTTGCTACGAAGCGGTTAATCCTGCGCCGCGCCGCTACCGGCGAGCATTCGCGTTGCCGCGCCGCGCCTTGGCGCGCGCGTGGTGGTGTGACGCCGGTGACCTGAAGGCGCGAAGGAGGCGGCGCAGCGGAACAAGGGGTGGGGCCTTCGTTTCAGGTTGCGCCGATTGAAGTGGCCCCCGGATTTGGGACCGGTTGACTAATTGGATTTGGAGCCGTTCCGTTGTGAGGACGGAGCGGGAGATGACGGAGAAGACGAGGCGGAGGATCGACGCAGCGCTGAAGGCGAAGATCGCATTGGAGGCGTTGCGGGAGCAGGCGACGGTAGGGGACCTGGCGCAGCGTTATCAGGTCCATCCGAACCAGATTTACGCCTGGAAGAAGCAGCTTCTCGATCAGGCGGCGCGCGCCTTTGAAGGCGGCAACGCCGCGGGGTCGGTTGAGCACGAGCGCGAGATTGAGCGCCTGCATGCGAAGATCGGCCAGCTCATTGTGGAGCGGGATTTTTTAGCCAGGAGGTCCGGAAGATGAGCGCCCCGGACCGCCGCAAGCTCGTCGATCGCAAGCACCGTGCGCTGTCGATCCGCCGCCAGTGCGAGCTCTTGGGGATAGCGCGCTCCGGCGTGTATCGGCCGCGGCGCGCTGCCAATGACAACGATCTGCCGCTGATGCGGCGGATCGACGAGCTGTTCACGGCGTGGCCGTTTCTCGGCTCGCGGCGGCTGACGGCGCTGCTGCGAGATGAAGGCCATCGCATCAACCGCAAGCGGGTGCAGCGGCTGATGCGCCAGATGGGGATCGCGGCGCTGGGGCCGAAGCCGCGCACCACCAAGCCGGCGCCGGGGCACAAGATATTCCCGTATCTTTTGCGCGGTGTCGCCGTCGAGCGGCCGAACCAGGTGTGGTGCGCGGATAT
>Ga0209581_1000374_pt1 | contig 105114 bp, 75 predicted proteins | sample Coa_R2_FD_187160 | JGI IMG/M metagenome (GOLD analysis project Ga0209581, IMG submission 187160) | Surface soil microbial communities from Centralia Pennsylvania, which are recovering from an underground coalmine fire - Coalmine... | ecosystem: Environmental > Terrestrial > Soil > Unclassified ...
CGCATCGCCACACGGCTTATCTCGCGGAAACATATCTTTATCTAGCAGCAGAACATGCCGCCCCATCCGAGCGAGGTGGTACGCTGTTGCGCTTCCTGCCGGACCGGCTCCAACGATAACGGCGTCATACATGTGAAACACCTCCTCTTTGATGGCTGGTTTCAGATGTTCAGCGGGTAGATGCCGCCTTACGGTTTTTGGAGGGAGGAACTCCCGGAGGAGAGCGCGTAACCGTATTGAATGAGATAGGCCACTCCCGTAATGACCACTGCGGCGATCCAGATAGTAGACCAGCTCAGGCTGAGCAGCGCCCACGTCTTGAGGAGAGCGATCAGGCTGACCAGGAAGTATCCCGGCGCCGTAATCAGGCAATGGACCTCACGACAGCGCGCAAAATTGACAACACAATAGATGCCGAAGGCAAAGAACGCAACTGACCAGAAATATCCGGCAGCGACAGGCGGCAGAACGATCCCAATCCCATAGACAACGACCCAGAGGAGGAAGAAGCCCAGGGTACGCATCAGCAGTCTCCTTTCCCTGGACTCCTTGCAGCCAACGAGCGGGGCCTGGAGGCGTGAGGATCATCCATCGCTTTTGGCCTCTGTTCGCGCTTCTGGCTTCAGTAAAGGCGTTATCCCCGTCTGCTCGCGCAAATACTCAAGCAAATGGGCATAGATGGAAAAGAAGGGGGGTGTCGTGGTGGTCAAGTCGATAAACTCGCGTGGTCGCAGGCTATAGGAATCATACTGGGGCAACTGTCTGGTCGGTACTTCGATGACCGGAAGAAAGCGCCAGAAGAAAGCGTAATCAGCACCGCTGCCATGCCGCAGAATCTCCGGGGACATATCTTCGCGCGCTTTGACCTGGCCGCTCTCTGAAGGCGAGATAAAGGTTGCCAGCATCCGCACCGTCTCGCGGCCTTTCATCAACCCGTTCGCCGGGGCATCAAAGTACATCTGGACAATGCGCTGACACCCCGCCTTCTCAAGCGCATTGCGGACACGGGTAAGATCAATATAATAGCCGCGCACGTCAGGGATTTTTACCTGGAGCGAGCGGCGGAGAAAGGTAATCGTGCGATCAGAGAAAGTACAGGGACATTGGGATGCCTCCAAACGCACCTGGTCGCCGTTAGCGTATTTGATCAGCGGAAAGATGGCGAGTGGGTAATCACCAACCAGTTGGCCTTCGCCGGTACGTTGCAAGCCTTCGGGAGTTTGCACGTAAAAACGGCGGTGTGGCAGGACATGCAGCGGACCGCCAGGATGGCAACTCACGGCAATCAGCCCAAGATCAGCCGATGCGTAGACCTGGATAACACGCATGCCGGCCTCTGTGAGCAATGGCAGCACGCCAGGCTCTGGCAAGATAATCATAGCAACCGAACGAGTATATTGTCGAATGATAGGGCCGATACGTTGGGTCATACGAAGCAGCCAGGTTCCAGTAGGATCAAAGATGATGTCGGGGTGGGTGCGCTCGATAATATCGGCAACGACTGTATGATCCTCCAACTGGTCTTCGGGGACAGCATAATACGCGCCACCCAGCGCCAGAAAGGTTGGGGCCATCAATTCGATGCAAGGAAGAAATTCTGGCATCAGCACCCGCCAGCGCACGTTGCTTGCCATCAGCTTGTTATCAAGCAAGGTAAAATGGTGGCCGAGGTCCTCGCGCGTGAGGTATATTTTTAGCGGCCTGTTGGTTGTGCCGGATGTGTGCCAGACCAGCAGGTCATCACGCGCCTCGAGTTGATGATGGTAGGGCAAGCCGGTTTCATCTTCATAGGCAAAGAAGTCATCTTTCGTGAGTATCGGCAACTGTTCGTAATCGCATGAATTCCCGGCAAGCTGGTGCTTGTGGTAGAACCAGCGATAAAAGGGATGCCGCTCTATCAATTGGTCGACATCGACGGTACGCTTTTCCTCCAGCATGGATGCTCTCCTTGTATTCCTATGATCCTGGGTTTCCTTGCTCCATTTCAGCCGCTGTATCCTCGTGTTCGGTGTCTGCCTCGTGGTCGTCTGCCAGGGGCAGATTTGCCAGTGCTGTGCTAATTCCTGCTGCTTCGTAGTGGGGGCGGATGCGCTCGCTCAGCAAGCCGAGACGGTTGAGGCTGGGGATGATGCGATTATAGAGTACCCGTAAGATCAAGATATTGAGGGGTGAGAGCGTTGCTGCCTCCCGGCACTCATCAACGGGTAAGCCCATACGCTCCCAAACGGCTTCCTGATAATACAAATCCCGCAGGAGCCGCGCTACCTCGAAAGCAAACTCCTCGCGCTCGCGTCGTTCAGCTTCGGGAAGCTGGTGATAGTAATCTTGCAGCGAAAGCACACCGAAGGCCATATGCCGCGCTTCATCCTGCATCACGCGCTGAACGATCCCCTGAAGGAGTGGTTCGCGGGCCGCGTGTTTGACGACCGTAAAGGCACTCATGGCCTGCCCTTCAACAATGACCTGGAGACCAAGGGCTTTCTTATCCCACTCGCTTCCTTCAAGGATCAGGTCAAACGCCTTCTGGAGATTGGCCTGAAAGGGGTATTCGTTATCGAGCTTGGTCGAGAGATAGCGAGCGTACAGTTCTGTATGACGGCTCTCGTCAATGACCTGGCTGGCGGCAAAATGCTTGGCATCCATCTGCGGTGCCACATTCACAAGCTGGGCTGCCAGCATCATCGCGCCCTGCTCAGCGTGCATGAATTGGCTCAAGGTCCATGCCATGCTTTCGTGGCGCAGTTGCAGGTGTTCTCTTTGCGTCAGGCGGGACCAGACGCGGCTGCCGTAAATAGGTGAGCGCATGTCGAGAAAGTTTTCGCGCTCCGGGTCGACATCGATCTCCCAGGGCAGTCCTTCTATCGCCCGCGCCAGGGCGACTTTGGCCTTTTCGTACAGGTCGCGCACTTCCTGATGTTCGATCCCATAGTTCCAGGTAAAAGTGCTTGCCCCGCCGGGAACGTGATAGAGGTCTCTCTCTGCTGCCATCGTAAGCAATCCCTTCCTATGAGCCAGCATGTGCTGTTTATAAGCCGTGTACGGCCAACCTGTCAAGCCTGTTTCTCTTGAAAAGAGTTTGAGGCTCCAGGAGACCTGGTAACGCCGCGTTATCGTCTGGTCTCCTGAAGCCCGGTGCCCCTCTAGTGGTCAAGCTGCTCCAGGTGAATTGGCTCGTCGCGTGGCTGGCAGACCCCGCAGTAGAGCGCGTTGTTGACAACCAGAGCTTGCCGGTGGTCTTGTCGATCCACGTAGATGCTCAAGATATAGGGCAGCTTCTTCACATGCTCCTGGCACAGAGCGCGCCCGCAAAATTTACAGACGCCCTGGGCCGTGCGTTCACAATGCCAGCAATTCATCTTTCTTCTCCTTTGTGCGGCGCTCGCCAGCGTACTTCTCAGTGTGCCGCTTGCAGTTTCAGTTGCTCAAGCCGCCGGGTGCCGGTGTGTTCAATCACCTGAGCAGCGTAGGCGTTCTGCAACAGGCGCGTAAAATCTTCCTGATGGAGTACCAGCACATGGCAGGCAGTCACTGCCTGGACATCCGCTGTGCGCGGTATATGGCGCAGCAGGGCAATCTCACCGAAAAACTCACCGGCCCGGCGCCGTCCCAACATATGCCGCTCGCCTTGCTCATCTTGTATGCTGACTTCCACTTCACCAGAGAGCAGCACATAAAACGTTTGCCCGGTTTCGCCTTGACGCATAATCCATTCTCCGGGAGCATAGCTGATCGTCGTCAGCGCTTCACGCAGTTCTCGCAGCCTGCGTGCTGGCAATTGGGCAAAGACGGGCAGCCGGTGGAGAGCCTGTAAGGGGGCCAGAGCATTTGAGAGCCGATCCCCCAGGTCAAGCTGATGGCGCGCCAGGCGATTGAACGCCTTCCTGGAGAGTACCAGCACCTCTACAGGCGTGGCGGCGACACAACTGGCATTCCGCCGCGTATGCTGAAGCAGTGCCAACTCTCCAAAGGCGCTGCCTGGACCATGCTCGTTGACCACCTGCTCAACGCTGCCTCGAACAGAACGTTGGCGGACCAACACAATCCCACGTTTCACCAGATAGAAGGTTCCGGCGCGCTGCCCCTGGCGAATGATCGTTGCCCCGGCTGGATAGGCGCGCGTCTGGAAGTGGCGGGCCAGCAGGCGCAGTTCAGTCTCAGAGCAGGTTGAGAAAATGGGCGCCTGGCGAAGTGTCTCCAGCGTGTCCGCTGGCGGCGCGCTCTCCCCTCGCAGGAGCCAGGTGGCCCAGGGCATGTCTTTGAGAACGTAGTCGCTCAAGAGTTCGCGCTCCGTCCAGGGCAGGCTTTCATAAGCCACTGTCAGGCTGCGCCGCAGAAACCCTCGACCCGCCAGGCGTTCAACCAACGGCAAGACTTGATAGAGCAGTTGCTGGCAGGCAGATGCCACCTCAAGCAGTGTTGCCTGTTCGGCGTAGGAGCAGCCTGGAACGCCATCCTCATCGAGCTGCCAGGGATGCTGCAACAGAGCGAGCTGCGCATTCAAGCGCTTGAGCAGGTGCCTGGTCTGGGCAGCCCCTACGTTGTGCCGGTAGTGTGTCAGCAGGGCTTTTATTAATTGCCTGGTTGACTGGTACAAAGCGTCAACATCCGTCGCCTGCTCTTTTTCCTGCCGGGCGCTGGAGGCAAAGGCAACGCGCTGTGCTGCCAGCGCGAAGAGCAGCAAGGTGACATTCAATCCTCCAGTAATCAGCAGGTGAATCGAGCCAAACGCCCTGACCGGCAGAACGGGCAAAAGGGATGGCGGGAGTATGAGCGCGATAGTCAGGGTAGCAACAGCGGCAGCCAGGCTCCACCAACTCCAGAAAAACTTGGTGCCTGTCGATTGGATCAAGGTTGGTATCAAAACACCCAGCGCCAGGATTCCAAGGCTGCCACCCAGGACGAGCGATGAGTTGGGAAGCGTCAAGACGGCCACTATCCCAAGTCCACCTCCTGCAAACAAGACCAGGAGCATAAGAGCCGCCTGATAGCGGCGCAGTTGTTTGAGCGCGCTCTGGCGCAGCAGCACCCCCGTCATCAGGAGCAAGGCCCCCACTGCCACAACATCACCCAGACAGGGCTGTGCCCCGTTCTGTGGCTGGGTCACACTCCCCAGGAGCAATGAGAGCAACGGAACAGTGAGCAAGATCAGCGTCAGCCGATGCCCAGCCAGGAGGGGGGCATGGCGCGCGCGGTAGGCCATAGCGCACCCGATCAACACGGCGCCAACCTGGAGCAGCGCCAGTTGCACGAAGGAGAAGCCGCCAAACAGGTTCCAGAGGCTCACCGCAGCCACACCTGCCCACAGAGCGAGCGCGATCTGCCCCTCGCGGGAGAAAAAGGCGCGCATCCAGCGGGTCCGCACGATCATGCGCAGGTAGCGTTGGAACATCGCTACCAGCCCCAACCCCATAGGCACAACCGTCAGAACGAGCGCCAGCCCAAGAAAGATTTTCGATGTCCAGCTATTGGAAATCCAGACGCTCTCCGCCAGTCCAAAGACCGTGCTTTGCAGGATCGAGAGAACAAAGAAGATCGCATAGGCTGAATAGACGGTAGCCAGGACGCCAAAGCCGGTAAAAATCCAATCCTGGCGTGTGAATCGCTCACGCTTCCGCAGCTTTTCCCAGAAGGTACTGCGCATGAACAGGAAGGCGCGCAGCCGCAAATTGGGGATTTCCAGCCAATCCATCAGAATAAAGTAGCCATCCAGCGCCAGAAGAGGGTTGAGGTTAAAGACGCCGAAAAGATAGGAGAGGAAGGCCAGTTCCATCCAGAGATTGACCAGCGTGGAATCCGGCCAGAACCAGACAGCGAGCGCGCAGGCGCCGCCGATAGCCAGGGTCATCAACGGACCTGCCCACGAGACGGCTATCCTCGCGCGCCTGGGCGCCAGCCAGATGTCGGTAGTCTCCACAAAGAACCCTGGCATTCCGTAGTAGATCAGAAACCCTCCACGCCGTACCTCACGGCCATAGGATTTGACGGTAAAGGCATGGGCCAGTTCATGCAGAAGCATCGTGATGAAGTACACGACAATAAAGAGCAGCAGGTTCACACCCAACCGATCAGCATGGAACAAGACCTCTCCCCGGTTGAGTATCTGGTGGCTGTGCATATCCACCACAAAGGCTGCCGTTCCCACTACGGCCAGCAGGGTCAAGAGCAGTTTCATCGGCCAGGTAAAGAAGACCCACACCCCAGCCCGGTAGAGCCAGCTCAGGATGCCATCGAGACCCTGTACAGCGAACTCGCGCTGCAAAAAGAGCTGGCGCATGAACTCTCCAAAGTAACTAAACCAGCCACGATTGAGCTTCTGGTTCACTGGGCGGTAAATCTGGACCGGCTTATCGGTCAAGAAGCCCTTGGCCCGCAGGTTCATGAGCAGGAAGGAGATACGCCCCAGATCAAAGGAGCCGGTTTCCATCAGATACGCCACCATCAACTGGCGCGCAGAAGTCTGCCCATCCATCTTCGTCCAGAGGAGATGCTCAGCGGGCGTCATCTTGATATATTCTCCAGCCGGACTCTTGAGGACATAATAGGCGCCTTCTTTCCCTGTAAATGCTTGTTCAATAACGTTGTCAATGGCCCGGGGACGATACAAAGAAACATCCAGGCGTTCTTGCAGCGTCTGGTAGAGGGGGGCCTCAGTCAAGTTCGGCTGAGCAGCTTGCTGTTCCAACCGCTCCCAAAGGCCCCCTGTGGTTTGCAGAGATGCTGCCATAGTGTTGCCTCCTTTTGCTGGCGCCCGATCATAGAGAGATCAGACTGCTTCAGAAGGATGCACATCGGCTTGCGTCTCCCTTATCTCCTATCACCTGCTTGCAGAGCAGACCTGGGGCATATCTGCCCCAAAGCAACGGGATGAGGTGGGGCAATATTGCCCCACCTCGTCAAAAATCCCTCGTTGGTGGCCCGGCGCTTCTCTGCACTGAACCGTTACCTGCCGGGGAAACCAGATACTGTTCAGAAGCGGGTGAAGGCATAGGCCAGCATCTTCGCTGCAACCCCGATGGGCGCTCTCCCTCTCACCCGAATCTGGGTACTCCTGAACTGCTAGTGAATATAGCAGTTATACGTAGCATCTGGACTCGCAACCGCGCTGCCAGCGCACTTGCTGATGCGCGCATCGATATCCTGGGCAATGGTTGCCAGGTCTTCTCGCTTGAAGTTCTTCAGTTGGGCCAGGGTCTCCGGGTTCAGTTCGATCTTGGCCTCCTGGACCGCCTTCACCGGATCATCCAGCAAGCGCTGGCGGAAAGCGGGTTCGGCAATCGCCTTGCCCATAATCAGTTCCAGTTGCTCGTTACGTGTCGCCATGATTCCTCCTTAATCTACACCAGGCAGCAGGTCATGCTGCGTACTCAGGATGAAGCGAGTTAATGGATATAGCAGTTATACGTGTTATCTGCACCCGCGACCGCGCTGCCAGCGCACTTGCTGATGCGCGCATCGATATCCTGGGCAATGGCTGCCAGGTCTTCCCGCTTGAAGTTCTTCAGTTGGGTCAGCACGTCGGGACTCAGTTCGATCTTGGCCTCCTGGACCGCCTTCACCGGATCATCCAGCAAGCGCTGGCGGAAAGCGGGTTCGGCAATCGCCTTGCCCATAATCAGTTCCAGTTGCTCGTTACGTGTCGCCATGATTCCTCCTTACTGTGCCTGTACTGTATTCAACCTTGTAGTTCTCACAAGAGCGCTACCGGGGTTGCCGCGTATCAATCACTGATCTCTCACGGACGAGCCGCCAATCTGCATAAGTATGACAAGAGCAGCCTGCATCACGCGAGATGGAGAAGCTGTTGGGTGTATCTTTGCAACACCTCCATGCGATTCGTGCGGAGCTGCTCAACGGCACGGCGCATACGAGTGGTCAGCATTTCGAGAAAAGCGGGCAGATACGGCGAGGGCGTTGGCCGCAGCGCTCTGCCTGCCTGGCCGACGAACGCTTCTGCCTCAGCAAGCAAATCTTCTGCGACAGAGGTACTCGCCAGGCGCAGCGCCAGTTCTTCCTCCTTGAGCAGGCCATCAGCCCCTGCCAGGCGCGTGATGAGTGGTGTATAGTTGCCGCGCTGGAGATCAATCCGCCAGTCCTCCAGATCGTCGAGGAATTGCACGCCAATATGCGCGAGGCGAATCATCTGCACCAATTCTTCTCGCTTCTCTGGCATTTCCGCAGCAAGCGCAAGGGCTGCGACGGAGATTTCGCCGACTGAACACTTATCGCCCAGTAATTGTATGTCTGCGTCCGTAAAAGGAGCGAGCTGTCCCCAGTGGCGCCGACGCTCCAGAAGGAGACCGGCCCACTCGCGTGGCCGCACCTGTTGAAAATGCTCCCAGAACGGCGAGGCTGCCGGAAAGAGACGTGTATAGGTGAGGGTACTTTGCATGTCAAAGATATTGCCGGTCGCCAGCCACTCAGGAATATCTTGCGCTGCCACCTCGCCATCCAGGACATCATCTTGTATCAACACGGCCAGCGCTCCACAGGCATTGGCGTAAGCAATATCGTCGAGCCAGGCAGGTTCTGTAGCTCCCCCCAGGTAATCTTGCGCCCAGAACGGCAGATAGAAAACAACCGTCTGGATGCCTGGGGCTTCAGGAAGGGCAAGCCCGCGTCTGCGCAGTTGCAGGCGAATGGACTCTCCCAAGGGGAGCGACAGGCTGCGCGCCAGATGATCTAGACGCTCAAGCAGATGCCGGGCTGGCAGGTTGAAATCAGCAAACAGGTGCATAGGCCCTCGTTAATCTGGATCATAGCTGGCGATGATTTCATCGGTCATGCGTAAGAACACCTGCGGTTTTTCACGAGCGAGCTTTGCCTGTACCCAGCTTGCCAGTTCGATCTTTCGTCGAATCAGGTTACAGGCTTCTTCGTAGGTCGCCTCGGCGCTCCCCTCCAGCTTGTGGCAGGCGGAAGCACAACTGCCGCCGCAGAGGTAGCGCGCCCAGCAATCCTTGCAAACCGGCTTATGATCCACGTCAACCTGACCAAGAAATTGCCCGCGCTTTTCTTGCTCCACGCCGGTCTTGACATGGCCCATTTGCATCTGGGGAATCTCCGCCAGATCCTTGCACGGGTACAATTGCCCATCAGCGGCTACGCCGAGCATACTTCGCCCCGCGCCGCATGGCATCGTGCGATGTGGCCCAAAACAGAACTGGTGGATATAGCGGGTGAACGGCCCGAACTCCGGCTTCCCGCTTTCCACGACTTCCTGGGCAACGGCCTCGTATTCTGCGGCCAGATGGTCATAGTCGCTGGGAGTAAGCCGATACGGTTCGTCTTTGCTGAGGACGGGTTCCAATTGTGCCTGTGCAAAGCCGATCTCACGCAGGTGATCGCGTATCTCGCGGTAATGGGTATTGAAGTGGGTGAGGGTCGCGCGCGCTTTGGTTTTATGGGGCGGGACTTGCATAAAGAGTATCGGCAAGCGTTTCCGCACCTGCTGGTAGCTCCCCTGCCCATTCAAATAGGTGCGAGTAGCATCATGCGTTTCTTGAGGGCCATCGAGGCTCACCTGCACCAAAACGTTGTGTTCTTTGAGAAAGGCCACATTCTTTTCGGTGAACAAGGTGCCATTGGTGACGATACGGAAGCCAATGGTCTTCCCCTGGGCTGCGGCTTGCTCCTCAGCATATGGCACGATCTGCTCAATCAGCCGGAAATTCATCATCGGCTCGCCCCCAAACAGCGTAATAAAGAGGCTGGGAGCGTTGCCTGATTCGCGGATCAGTAAATCCACCGCATCCTTTGCTACCTCAAAACTCATCATTTGCGCAGGTCCGCCAAAAAGGCCCTGACCAACAATGCAGTAAGAACACCCCAGATTACAATCTTGCGCAACGTTGAGTTCGAGAGAAGTTAACGGCACAACTTTCTCTGTTGGCTTCTTTGGGAGAGGCTGATCGGCAGGCAGCAGCAGTTCCAGATACACCAGCCGCTGGAGTGCCTGTTCAATGTCCTCACGCGCATACTCCCCAGCAAGACGCTCCATAATCTCTTCCGGCGTATGCTGCTGGGCCAGAGCCAACAGTGTGGATTCCAGAGCAGAAAGCAGATAGGGACGGCTGCGCCGCACATCTAAGGCCACCCACTGTCCTGCTTGCTCAAAGCAATGGTGTTCAACAACCTGGAGTGAACCTTCCATTGCCACCTCCAGAGGACGTTCCTCCCCTGCGCCAGCGGCACATGGGGAGAGTTCGATGTTCAATGACCCACTTCGGCCTCATCTCTCTGGTAGTATAGGGAGCATGTGGTAAAAACAGTAAGTGTAAAATGATATATTCTCTGATCGCCAGGCTTCCCCTAATTGATGATAAATGTCCAGACACTCAGCACCCAGTAGATACTTGTCAGTCGGCTGGCAGGCTTGTGGCATCTCTCGGCTATCGCGCATGCTGGTGGCAGGCCAGAGCATCCTTCCGGGAAAAGCGCGCGCTTTCGTGCTGCAACACTGCCGACCAGCGCTCTTATGAAAGGCAGGCAGACCAATGGATGAGCGGCGCCAGATCGGGGCAGATGTGCAGCCAGAACGTCAGATCATAGGAGACGAAGGGTTTGTCTTATACCTGGATAATGTGCAGGCGCTTGGATGGGCGCAAGCCTACAAACGTCGCACCTTTGCTCTGCTCGCCGTGGAAGCAGGGCAGCGCATTTTAGATGTTGGCTGTGGAACAGGCGAAGATGTGCGGATGCTGGCATCCCTGGTGGGCAAGACCGGCCAGGTCGTTGGTGTGGATGTCAGCGCAGCCAGGATCGAGGAAGCCCGCAAAAGGAGCGAAGGTTCCTCCTTGCCAGTAGAATACGTTGTGGGTGACGCCCATTACCTGGCATTCGATGATAATACGTTCGATAGCTGCCGGGCAGATCGTACCTTTCAACATCTGGCTCTGCCCCAGTTAGCGCTTGCGGAAATGATACGAGTGACCCGAACAGGTGGGCGGCTGGTGGTGAGTGACCCTGATTGGGAGACATTAATCGTCGACCTACCCGATCAGGCTGTGACCCGAAAAATCCTCAACTTCTGGTGCGATTCGATGCGCAATGGTTGGATGGGCAGACGCCTGCCGGGGCTGTTTCAGCAGTGCGGCTTGACGGAGATTACCGTCATTACCAATACGCTTATGCTGACCAACTATGGGCTAGCCAATCACCTGTTTCAATTTCAGAGAACGACCGAGGATGCCCACAAAGCCGGTATCATCACCCAAGAGGAAGCCAGCAATTGGCTGAAAGATTTGGAGCAGGCCAGCGCATCGGGACGCTTCTTTTGTGCTGTGACCGGCTTTGGCGTTGGTGGACGAAAGCCATAATGCTCCTGCCCCCTGCGACCGGGGTGCAGGGGGACGCCGGGTTCATCGCTGCCAACCTTCAAGCCTTTTACATAGAAATCAGTTGATGCTGCAACGCATAGAGGACCGCTTGAGTACGATCAGTCGCCTGCAACTTACAGAGGATATTGCTGATATGATTTCTCACAGTCCCCTCGGTGATATGAAGCGTTTCGGCGATCTGTGTAGTGCTTTTCCCCAGGCAAAGCAACTGTAAGACGCTTTGCTCGCGCTGGGTCAGGCTTTCTGCCAGTTGGCCGTCTTTCGGGCGTTGGCTGGCAAGCGCTTCCAGGCTGCACAGCCGCTCGATAATATGTCTGGTAATGGGTGGATGAAGATAAAAATAGCCCTGCCCCACAGCCCGCAGCGCATAGAGTAATTCGGCCTCATCCGCGTTCCGTAGGAGATAGCCCTGTGCCCCAACCTGAATGGCTTGCAGCACACCTTCTGCATGCTCTGTATCGGCCAGGAGAATTACCTTTGTAGGTGAAGCACTCTTGCAGAGGCGCTCTGTCACCTGAATACCGGGCAAATACGGCAGATGCACATCCATCAGGGTCACTTCGGGCTTGAGTGCCTGTGCCTTGTGAACGGCATCAAGGCCATTTTCTGATTCGCCGATCACCTCCAGATCATCTGTATTCCCCAGCAAAGCCCGTAAGCCAAGGCGGAGAAGGCGTTCATGTTCCACAAGGAGGACTGTCAGCTTTGACCCCTTGTTCATAGATCCCTCCACGAGTAATGAGATGAGAAGGGTGTCGCGGCGCTGAGATGAAGCCTCTAGTGGTAGGTCAGGGTCATTATGTGCCACCCTGCTAAAGCTGTCAAGGAGACCGGCGAGAACTCTTTTGGGCATAAAAAGACCCTGCTGTGGCAGGGATACGCAGCAGGGTTACATCCTTTACGAGATTAGGCACGTTTGCGCTGGCGGTGGTGGCTGGAATAGCGCGTGGCCTGGCTATTGCGCGCCCTTTCTTTGCTCTTTCTATGAGCAGCAAGGATAGCCAAATGTGGCTACCGAGGCGGTGTTTCTTACTAGGCTTCACGCTTTTTGAGATACGCGCTCCCCGTAGCACACATATGGCTGCACTGGACAAAGTAGGCGATACCAGTAAGCAAGAGTGCATCGAACCAGATCGTATCCCAGGTGACATTGACCAAAGCCCACGTCTTCAGAAGCCCCAACAGGCCGAAGAAGAAGTAGCCCGGTGCTGTAATCAGACAATGCACTTCGCGGCAGCGCGCGAAGTTGATGGCGCAGTAAGCGCTGAATCCAAGGAATGTGACCGTCCAGAAATAGCCAGCAGCCGCTGGCGGCAGGCTTAGCCCAATAATATAAGCTCCGCCCCACAGCACGAGAAACATGAGTGTGCGCATCAAGAACCTCCTTTAGATCGCTAGATCGTCTAGCTCACGCGAACGCTATCTCTGGAGGATGCAAAATGATTGGCATTTTGATGGCCGTTGGCAGTATCCGCTGAACCGGCCCACTGTTCACAAAGTCTCTCTCAAAAGACGGCAGTTCCCGATGGGTTGTGGCATCGCTGCCCCAGCGTGTTCTAGCCATGCCACACTCTTATCCACCCGGCGCAGTGGGGTGGAGGAGCGGCTGACGCCGCTGAGCCAGTTGATGGAGTAGCGCTGCTGCTTTCGCGGGGCCACCCAGGCGGGCAAACTCCTCTCGGAGAGCATGGGCACGCTGCCGCATGGCTGTATCATGAAATGCCCGCTCGACCAGCGGGCGCAGATGGGCCACATCAGCTTCACGGGCCGAAAGCTGGAGCGCAACACCAGCGCGCACGGCATCATCAGCATTCTCGTAGACGTTGGCGCCTCCCTGGGGCACAATCACCTGAGTCAAGCCATGTACAATTGCTCCATGCAGTGTGCCCATGCCCCCATGATGAATGATCGTTCTGGTCAGCGGAAAGAGGTGAGCAAAGGAGACGTAGCGCTCCAATCTGGTATGGTTGGGAAGCTGGTCGGCCAATTCCTCATCAAGCTGCGGTGAGCGCGTGGCGATGACAGCAAATCCCCCAGCCTCGGTTACTGCGTTGGCTGCATCCCGGAAAAATTGGGCTGGGGCAGTGGGCCGGCTCCCCAGAGTGATAAACGCTACCGGGCGATCCTCTGGTAGCTGGTTCATCCAGGTGGGCAGTGCTGTCTGAGGTGGCTCTGCTCGTCCCCCTACAAAATGGGCATGCGGCGGCAGATGAGGCAGGTGCGCATGCCAATCTGGGCTAAAAAAGGAAATGTAAAGATAGGGGCTGCGTAAGACAACCGCAGGCGGCGTATCAGCCGCAAGCGGCGGTAAATGGAACCGCTGTCGCAGTCTGCCAAATCGTTCATGATACACCTGCTGAACATGGGGAAATGACTCGTAGATGGCGAGGTGATGGGATGTTCCAGGAAAGCCACAGACAGCCCAGGGAAGCTGGAGCTTCTCTCCTGCCAACTGAACAGCGTGCATCATCGGGTCTGCAACCAGTACATCTGGCTGAAAATCTTCAGCGAGGGCCAGCAGATCCTCCGTCATCTGGGTAAGCATCTGTTCGTTCATCCAGCCAGCTTCCCAGTCAATACGTGCTGGCTGGCAGTCAAACCCCTGGCGGCGCAGCTCCTCGACCATACTGGACCCCGTAGCCCAGAGGACAGCGTGGCCTTGTGTTTGAGCGGCCTGGGCCGTTTGGAGATAGCCCCCTCGATCCAGATGCCCCCAGAGAGGCGGCGCGACAAACAAGAATCGGCTCATCACTCTCGCCCCTTTCTTGCGGGCATGCGCGCGGACCGGCCATCCAGCCCTGGCGGCAGTCCGTTAGGCTGCCGATGGACGGGCGGCATGCCCTGCGCTGACGGCGGATGGCATGTCGTTTTGAAGTTGCCATTGAATGTGCAACCGTCGTTTCGTAGACAGGCTATCATACACAACCTCACGGAGCAACTCATGGACAAAGTGGTAATGAGATTCGGGTCTTCGCCAGTCTGGTACCATCAATTGAGCGCTACAGAGTTCCCGCAGCCCGGCTCGTATCATTGCTTCATCGCGGAGTGGCTGGGGCAGGATAGCCTGCAAGGCCGGGCGATGGACGATAGGACGAATCGCTGCCGCCGCTTTGATGAGCTCCCTGCCCACAGGGCTGAGTCGATCAATACGGCTCAGCACCAGAGCTTCAAGCGAATCAGGAATGGGCATGGGGGTAGAATGCTGGAGTTCCGCAACACCCTCGTAGTGATCTACCAGCAGCAGCCCGGCTTGCTGAAAGGCGCGCAGCAGTTCTTCTACAAAGAGCGGATTTCCGCCCGCCTGGCGCAAGAGCGTCTGGTGAAGCAGGGAACCCAGGCTGCGCACGCCGAGCGTATGCTCTGCTAATTGAAGGCTGTCTTTGAAGGAGAGTTCGGAAAGGGCCATCCCAGGCAGGTCTTTGAGCGATGCCCAGGATGCCTCCGAATCGGGAGGCTCACGGAACAGGAGGGCTAACAGGATCGGCTGCTGGCTCAGCCGGGCAGCACACGCCAGCACCAGTTGCAGCGCGGCCTCATCTGACCACTGCATATTATCCAGCACAACGAGCAAGGGAGCTTGTTGTGCCGCAGTAATCAGGCTCTTGAGAGGTTCATCGGCTGTATCGGGTGCTTGCAAAAGGATAGATGCAGATGCGGAGCGTTCCTGAAGACCTGCAAGAATATCTTGCCAGGGCTGGCAAGGTATGGGTGGATACTGGTGGCAGGTTCCCCAGACGACCCTTCCTGGCTGGCACATCCACTGCTCAGCAAACTCGCGCAGCAGGCGCGTCTTGCCAATACCGGCAGGGCCTTGAATCAGGATAACCTGCTCATTGCCTGCTCTCGCCCGCTGCCCAACTTCTTGAAGATACGCTAGCTCATGGCACCGACCCACAAATCTGCTGGGAAAGCGGGCCTCCATCGCTGATGGAAAAGAGGCACACCCCATTAGCCGGTGGGCTGCGATTGGTTCACGCCGACCTTTCAGTGTCAGCTTCCCCAGGTACTGGGCCTGGCATGCGCCCTGAATCTGCTGCCAGGTGGCCTCATCGAGCAAGATTTCCTGGGGTTTTGCCTGACTGGCTAATCGCGCGGCCAGGTTAATCGCATTGCCCATCACGGTGTATTCGCGGCGCGCTGCTGTCCCGACATCCCCGCAGAAGGCTGAGCCTGTGGCAATTCCACAGCGCTGCCTGATTTTTCCCCGCCACCGGGGATCGCGCAGGATTTCCAGGGCGCAGCGTGCCGCGCGCCCGGCTTTCCCCTCTTGCATGGTTGGGGCACCGAAGAGCAGCAAGAACCGCTCTCCGTAGGTGGTCGTATCACAGCGTATCAAGCATCCCCCATAACGGTGCGCTGCGCGGTCAACATGGAGCAGGTAGGTGTGCAGCAGCTCTAAAGCGCGCGTGGAAGCCTGCTTGGGCACTGATGATCTCTCCAGGGCGCGCTGGAGCGTAACCGATGGCCCGGCAATCTCGATAAAGAGCGCGGTAATGTGCCGGTGTTCTCCTTCTAGCCAGCGCTGGGGCAGGGCAGCAGAGATTCTGCTGCGCAGCGACTCAGGCAGAAAATAGGCAAGCTGCACTTCTTGTCGGGTTGGGAGCCGCCGGGGCGGTGCATGAGGCGTTCTCACGGGGAATTCTAAAGGATGCGGAGGAACCCAGAGTTTACTCCACGCCGCCCCACGCCGCACCTGAAAGCGGCGAGAAAGCTGGGCGTCAGTAGATGGGCTGAGGACAATTTCGTCTGGTGCCCCGGCCTGCCTGACCCGAAGCGCGCGGCCAGCTTCTGGACCGGTCAAAACGTACTCTAGCCGCTCGCCCGGCAAACCGAGATGTACCGAAACGAACAGGCCGCTGTGCAGCCCGATAGTCATATGCACTTCAGGTAGCCCGGTGGAAGCCTTGCCACCCTGAAAGTGACGGCGCATGCACTGCTGCATGGCAATCGCGCAACCAGCAGCGCGATTGGCATGGTCCGTTTCTGAGAAGAGGACCAGCAGGCTATCACCCCCAAACTTGATGAGCATCCCGCCAAACTGATCTACCAGGCGGAGCATCACAGCGTAATAACGATTCATCGTGCTGACCAATGCTTCCACGCCAGCTTTGCCCTGCTCATCCAACCGCTCGGTCAATGCGGTAAATCCACAGATGTCGGCAAAGAGGATAGTGCCTGTCTGGAGTTCGGCGCTGGGTCGTGAGAGTTCCTGGTTGCTCAACAGATGCTTGATGACAGGGGCTGGAAGGTATGGTACCACACGCTGCCTCAACATCCGGGCAGGAGGAGTTGAGGCAGCGCTTGCTGTGGCCCTCATAGGCAATGCGCTCCTTTCCTTAACCGATGCCCTGGAGTTTCCCGCATGCCTGTAGGCCCGACCTGGCGCAAGTCGGGCCATGAGGCAGGCAATACAGGCGCCCAGCGATACATCGTACTGCTAACTGAGGCATGGGCTGTGCTGATGGTACTATGCTGATCGGTCAGTGCGAGCGGGTGCGTCGATGACAAATCCCAGTTCACGCAGGGAACGAACCTCCTCCAATTCCTCAAGTGAGCATTCGCTCAGCGACCCTTGATCGATCATCTCCTTGAGACGAGCGCTAATAATCACCTGTACATGGGTGGCTGCTCGGAAACAGATGTAGTGGCTATTCTGCCTGGTAAACTGCACATCTGCCGCAAATGTGAGAGATGCCATCAGTTTCACCTCCTTTCTGCTTCTCAAGGGGATGCACATTTTCTTGCGTTTTGGCAGGATACCGGAGAAAAGGCGAAAAGAAGGGGTGGGGCAGACCTGCCCCACCCGCTGATACGGGATGGGGCATAGACGCCTCATTACACCGCTCCCTACCATTTATCATGGATGGCGCTCTAGCCCAACGCCTGTCATATTGCGGGGCAATACCTGATAAGGTATGATCTTTCTAGAGGCGAGTCCTTGCAGCAACCTCGCCGTCGCTAAGCGAGAAGGAACACGAGTATGCTTGGCCCACAGATAACGCCGCGACCAGGCCCTGAAGTGGCCCCCCGGTTGATCGCTGCGAATGGCATTATCCAGCTTTCTGCCATTGAGCTTGAGCAGGCTATTGTTCGTGAACTGGACGAGAACCCTGCCCTGGAATTGGTAGAACGGCCAAACTGCCCTTTGTGTGGTGGGCCGCTTCAATTTGGAGCCTGCCCGCGCTGTCTTGGAAGCGCCGCCGCCGCTGCCCATGATCCGGTTTCCCCAGGAGGGAGCGCTGCTCCGCTGGCGGACTCAGCCAGCGCTTCAGAAGATGAGCAAGACCCGCTCTGGTCTGTTGCGGCTCCCTCAACCCTGCCAGAACGGCTGCTGGCACAACTGCGGCTGCTGCTGGATACGTCTGAGCATGAAATTGCGCTCTACGTGGTGGGAAACCTTAACGAGCATGGGTACTTTGATGCCACCATTGAAGAACTCGCCGAGACCCTGCATGTGGAAGCAAACCGGGTTCAGTTTGTCCTGACGGAACTGCAAAAGCTGGAACCGGCAGGCATTGGCGCGCGAAACATCACCGAATGCCTGCTCATCCAAGTCCAGCACCTGATTGACCAGGGGATTGCTCCGCCTCCTGCCACCAGAGCCATGATCGAACACCATCTCGAAGACCTGGGGCAGCAGCACTTTGAGCGCATTCGGCGCGCGCTAAACATCACCCGCGAGGAGGTTGAAGAAACCTTTCTGTTCATCCGCGCCAACTTGCATCCTCATCCAGCCCATCACTATTATGTCCAGATCAGCGATCCGCCACCAGCAAGCGCGCCGGTTGTGCCGTCTGTCCTGATCCATCGCAGCACCAGCGTTGACGGCTATGAGGTCGAAGTCGTCGAATCGCAGCGATTCATGCTGCGGGTCAACCCGCTCTATCGGCAGCTTCGCCAGCAGCCACAATTAGCAGCGACGCCAGGGGAGCGCGAGCATGTGGCCCACTATCTTGAGCGGGCCAGGTTATTTATGAGCCATCTCCAGCGGCGTTACCTGCTGCTTCGTAAAGTGGCTGTCTTTCTGGTGAACTATCAGCGCGATTTCCTGGATCACGGTCCGCTGCATCTCCGCCCACTGACGCAAGCTGCTGTTGCTCAGGAGATTGGTGTCCACGTCTCCACAATCAGCCGCGCAACCAATGGAAAGTATGCCCAGCTTCCCTCCCGCGAGGTCATTCCACTCAATCGTTTTTTTGCGGCAGAACAGCGTGTCCAGGAGTTGATCCGCCAACTGATTGCGCATGAGACGATGCCATGCAGTGATGAACAGCTTGCCAGACTGCTCCACGAGCAGCATGGGATTACGCTCTCACGACAGATGGTTGCTAACTATCGGGCGGAGTTGGGCATTCCTGCTGCCCGACAACGCGCTGCGTTGCAGCGGCAGAGGAAACCCCGATGAGTTCAACTGCTAGTGAACCGCGCCTGCATATTTTGCTGGTAGACCCGCGCACCAACGAGCGCCCTGCCCTGGTAACTGCCCTGCGCCAGAGCTACCAATTGACGGTGGTTGTAACAGGCGAGGAAGCGATCCAGGTACTCAAGCAAAATCCTCCGGCTATGATTGTTATTGATGCTGGCGAAAAAAATCTGGAGTATCTGGGGCTGATTGAGGAGTACGACAAACAGATTCCGCTCCTTCTGGTGGGCCAGCACCCCGATGATGAGTATGCCGGGGACGGCTTTGAGCGCAGCGCCTTAAAGATGTGGGTCGAGCATACGATTGCTTCGCGTCAGCTCTACAAGAAGCTGGCCTCCCTTGAGGCGCCAGAAGAGCGCATTCAGACCTTTGGAGATTTTGTCACCTGTAGCGCGCAGTTGGCCCAGACGTTTCGCGTCCTGCGGCGCGTGGTGGATACGGATGTCTCTATTCTCATTACGGGAGAGAGCGGCACGGGCAAAGAACTCATCGCCAGAGGTATTCATGAATTAAGCGGGCGCAAGGGGCAGCCCTTTGTTGCAATCAACTGTGCAGCAATCCCTGAAAACTTGTTGGAAACAGAACTCTTCGGCTATGAAAAAGGGGCCTTCACCGGCGCCACAACATCGAAAGTCGGAAAGCTGGAGTATGCCGCTGGTGGGACGGTCTTTCTCGATGAAATTGGAGATATGCCCTTACTCACCCAGGCAAAGATGCTGCGCGCGCTCCAGGAGCGGGTGATTGAGCGTGTCGGGGGGCATCAGTCGATCTATTTTCGAGCGCGTATTGTCGCGGCCACGAACAAACACCTGCACGAAGAGGTGCAGCGGCGGACCTTTCGGGAAGACCTGTTATACCGGCTGAATACAGTCCACGTTGAATTACCGTCCTTGCGCGAGCGACGGGAAGATATTCCGCTGCTGCTTGACCGCTTCCTGCGCCTCTTCAGCCAGCGCTATGGGAAAGAGATTTTAGGTATCTCACCTGGGGTTTCCAATGCGCTCCAAAAATATGATTGGCCCGGCAATGTCCGTGAGTTGGTCAATATTGTTCAACATGCCGTCCTCTTGTGCGATGGCCCGCGCATCGAACTGAAGGATTTGCCCCCTCAGTTTCAGCATGGCGCGAAAGCCACGATCCTGCTCGATCAGGTTGGGCATCTTCCTTTGGATGTGATTGTCGAGCAGGCTAAAGCCGAGATTGAGCGACAAATCATTACAGAGGCCCTGGAAAAGTTTAAGCAGAACAAGCTGCGCTGTGCCAATTACCTGGGAATTGATCGCAAAACACTCTATCGAAAAATGAAGGCCCTTGGTATTACTGATCTGGAGCCAGAAGGTGCTTGATCTGCTGGCTGCGGATAACCTGATAGATTGCTTGCCATGATTGCTTGCCTGGCGAGGCACGGCTTCATGATCGGGGAGCAGCTTTCTCGTATCAAAGCGCAGCCAGCAGTTCTAGCTCTGCCGTGTGTCTGGCGGCTAGTCGGGCTGCGGGGCGAGCCGGCGCAAATATGAGACACACTCAGGCAGCACCTCAAGTGTTGTCTCGATGTCTGCGCTGGTCGTTTCTGCGCCAAGCGTCAGCCGCAGCGCGCCATGCAGGTAGGCTGCCGGAAGGTTGAGGGCCTGGAGGACATGGCTGGGCTGCGTACTCCCGGCGCTGCACGCCGATCCAGCCGAGGCGCCAATACCATAGGTATCGAGCATCTCAACCAGACCAATACTGGTAAGACCGGCAAAGGCGACATGGACGTTGTTCGGCAAGCGCCGGGTACGCGCGCCATTCAAGCGTACCTGGGGGATGCGGGTGAGGATGCCGTCGATGAAAGTGTCGCGCAGGTTGGTCAGCCGGGCGCGCTCTGCTGGCGCTTTGCGATAGGCCAGTTCTAGCGCGGCAGCCAGACCAACAATGCCGGGCACGTTATGCGTCCCTGAGCGGCGGCCATCTTCTTGACCGCCGCCATGCTGCTGCGTTTGAAAGGGGGTGCTGCGCCGCAGATACAAGACTCCCAGACCTTTGGGGCCATAAAACTTATGGGCAGAGAGCGTGAGCGCATCTACCCCCAACACGTCTACCCGGAGGTCTAGCAGACCTCCAGCTTGCACAGCATCCGTATGGAAAGGAATCGCGCGGGCGTGAGCCAGTTGACTGATCTGAGAGAGCGGTTCGATGGTGCCGATCTCGTTATTGGCATACATGATACTGATGAGAATAGTATCATTGCGAATCGCTTGCTCAAGCGCTTCAGGAGACACCAGCCCCTCGCTATCAACAGGCAGATACGTCACCTCAAATCCCTGCTGTTCCAGCGCCTGGCAGGTATGGAGAACGGCATGATGCTCAATCTGGGAGGTAATGATATGTCGCCCACGAGAACGCTGTGCCCAGGCAATGCCTTTGAGGGCCAGGTTATCTCCCTCCGTACCACCACTGGTAAAAATCACCTCCTCTGCCTCGCATTCCAAAATCGCTGCTACCGACTGGCGCGCCTGTTCGATAGCTGCATGCGCCTGGTGCCCCCAGGCGTGGATGCTCGATGGATTGCCATAGTGCTGACAGAAATATGGCAGCATGGCCTCCAGAACCTCTGCGCGCAGCGGAGTAGTTGCAGCATAATCGAGATAGATACCTGTTCCTGCCATACGAAGCTCCTTCCCTGACTTGTGCCAACATGTATGTAGCAAAAAAAACGACGAGGTTTCTATGAGCGCGATTGTTGAGGTCAGCGGCGTCTACAAGACGTATCGCGGTGAGGGCGAACAGGTGGCCGCCCTTCAAGACATCCATCTGACAGTGCAACAAGGCGAATTTGTTGCCATTATGGGGCCTTCTGGCAGCGGCAAATCGACGCTGCTTCATCTGCTTGGTGGCCTGGACCGCCCGGATCGCGGGCAGATTGTCATTGCCGGGACAGACCTGACCAAACTCAATGAAACGCAGTTGGCCCTGTTTCGACGCGACCACATTGGCTTTGTCTTCCAATTTTTTAACCTGATTGCGAACCTGAGTGTCGCTGATAACGTTGAACTCCCAGGGTTGCTTGGCGTGCGTTCCTCCGCTGAGGTCACGCGCCGCCGCGCCGAGCTGCTGGGAATCCTCGGAATCAGCGAGAAAGCGCGTGCCCTGCCGGGCCAGCTTTCTGGCGGCCAACGCCAGCGAGCGGCAATTGCGCGAGCGCTCATCAATACTCCGGCCCTGCTCCTTGGTGATGAGCCAACGGGCAACCTTGATAGTAAAAGCGGCGCCGAAGTCGCTCAGTTGTTTCGCCAGCTTCACCAGGCCGGGCAGACGATCATCATCGTGACTCACGATCCGCAGCTTGCTTCGGCATACGCTGATCGTATTGTGAGGATTGCCGATGGCCGTCTCTCCTTTCAACAAGATTCGGCGTCTATTCCCCCCACTGCGAGCGCTTCTGGGGCCTGATCTGGCAGCCTGCCAGGAGTGGTGTTCCTGGCTCCCAGGCGTATCAGTGTTCCGGTCAGGCATCACTATTGGGAGAAAATGATGTATGCGCGCAATCTTTCGTAAAGCCAGGGCTGATCTCTGGCAGCGGCGCTTGCAGTCCCTGCTGACGCTGCTGATTCTCTGGATTACCATGAGCATGGGCGCCACAGCAGCCCTTGTGCTTGCTAACACCAATCAGCCATTTGAGCATGCGTTTGCACAGTTCAACGGCCCCCATCTGGTCGTCGATTTTGATGGAAAACAGGTGAGCGATGCTGCGCTGGCAGACCTGGCAAACTTGCCAGAGATAGCTGCCGCGGAAGGGCCGTTCATCACCGCCGATGTGCCTGTTCGGCTGAATAGTCAGAGCAAAGATGATCTGATGGTTGTCGGTAGCTCTCCTGAGCAGCCCAATATTGGACATCTCGATATTACCGCTGGTCACTTTCTTTCAGCCGGTGACTCCGGCGCTATTGTTATCAATCAGGCGTTTGCCGACCGCTACCATCTTCAGGTTGGCGATACCATTCAGGCGCTTACTTCTCCAGCCAAACCCAGGCTGCATATCGTCGGGCTGGAACTGGATGTCGATCAAGGCAATTTCCCAAACTGGTTTCCGGCTCGCGCCTACATGCTCGCAGAGGCGCTGCCAACGTTGTTCCCTGCCGCCTCCCCTCCTACTGATCGCCAGATGCTCTTCCGCCTGCACCATGCCGACGACGAAACCCAGGTCGATGAAGCGCTGAAGGACATTACCGCGCATGTCCCTTCAGGTGCCATCACCTTTAGCTACTCCTGGTTGCTGGTTCAGCAGGTAGTCACAACAGCGGCGCAGTTTCCCGTGATCTTTCTGATTGCCTTCAGCATCTTCGCATTGTTTGCCAGTGGCCTTATCATCGCCAATGTCATTGGCGGCGCAGTGCTGGCGCAGTTCCGCGAGATTGGCATCTTGAAAGCCATCGGGTTTCGACGCGGGCAAATTCTCTGGTGCTATCTGCTCCAAATGCTGCTGCTCGGTTTGCTGGCAGGAATTGCTGGCTTCGTAACTGGCATACTGTTGGCGCCTCTCTTGCTCAATCAGGTAGCCAGGCTGGTCGCAAGTCCGGTGACAGTCTCACTTAGCCCCATCCTCCTGTTCTTTTTACTGCTGCTCTTAGAACTGCTGGTAGCCTTGTTCACATGTGTACCTGCCTGGCGGGCCAGCCGAATACCAGCCGTTCGGGCCATCACAACCGGTTTTAGCCAACCCCGCCAGAAGCCCTCCTGGTTAGGGATTCTGGCAGCCAGACTGAAGCTCCCACGTTCCATCGTGCTTGGCGCTAAAGAGAGCTTTGCCCGGCGTGGGCGGGCGGCTCTCACGATTATCAGCCTGGCCCTCGGCATTATCACCGCCGTCTTTGCGCTCGGCCTCAACTCCACCATCGCTGCTTTTCAAGCAAACCCCTCGCTGAGCGGCATCTATGCCGATATGGCGGTAACTCGCGGGCCGGCATTCAGCGACGAGCAAACCCAGATGCTCCTCAAAGCGACTCCGCAGATTGTGACGTACTATACGCAATACCAGACAGATGTTCATGTGCAGGGGACCAACCAGCAGATCACCCTGTATGCACGCGGAGGTAATACGGCTGCCTTTCCATTTGCTGTCCAGCAGGGCCACTGGCTGCAAGGGCCTGATGATATTGTGGTGGGCAGCGGAATCCTCTCAAGCTACGACCTGCACATCGGCGACCCCCTGCGCGTTCGCATTGCCAATCAGACGGCAACATTTCAAATCGTGGGCCAGATGATCGACTTCAATAACTTTGGTGAGGAGGGAGTCATCAGCTTTCCCACACTCCTGCGGTATCTGCCCCAGGCCAGCCCCGATAGTTACTGGCTGCGTCTCAAGCCAGGCACAGACAAGCTCGCGCTCCAGAAACAGCTTGAAACCCAATCGGATGATTTGCTGACGGTGGACACGTTGGATACGCAAGCGGCTGGCCCACTGGTGATCTTGCAGATTACAATGCTGGTGCTGTCTCTGGCGCTGACGGTGATTGCCGCGCTGAGCGTCTTCAACACGACGCTGCTCGATACACGCGAACACTATCAGGACATAGGGATTCTCAAAGCCATTGGCCTGACTCCTCGCCAGGTCAGCATCATGGTTTCCAGCAGCGCGACAGTGCTGCTGGTGGTGGCACTGGTAATTGGCATCCCTCTGGGAATGCTGCTCACCAATGTCCTCATCAACGTGCTGGCCGCAAGCATTCAGGCCGGGACAATCCCCACCTCAACAAGCATTGTGGGCCTGGTCATCCTCCTTCCTGTTGCCTGGATCGTTGTCCTGCTGGCAAGCTATCTCCCTAGCAGGCGAGCAGCAAGGCTGCCTGTCGCCGAGATTCTCCGTTACCAATAACGCCAGGCGCGGTGATTGTTTGCCTGGGTCTTTGAGCATGAGAGCAGCACGCTCAGGCAAACAATCATCCCCGGAGGCACAGGGAAACATTCCTGGAGGCACCGAATCAGAGTGCGCTCGCAGGATCAGTGTCGATCAGAGCCAACTGGCCCTCAGTGGGTTCTGCTCAGCAAAACCACGCTTCGGTGAGACGCGGTGGTCGCTCACTGCGCACTGGTCCTTGAACACCACCTACGCTCACCAGCTTTCGCCCGGCCAGGGCACTCAACGCCAGTTCGCGGATTTTGTAAAAAGTGACTAACTGATCTTCGCCAACCTGCGCAGATTGCTCCACAAGAGCGGCAACCTGCTTTTGGAGCGCGTCCACGCGCGGGTCTGGATGCTGCCAGTTCCAGCTAAAACCTGCTTCGTCCAGGGCGCCCAGATAGGGCTGGGTATAGGACTTATCAAGCAAGCTCGACCCTGGAGGGAGAAGCAGCCGAATGGCATACTGCACCGGCTCTACCGCATAAATCAGGTCATGCTCGGCGATGAAGTCCAACCCATCCAGGAAATCTGGAATATCAGTCCAGGGAGTGAAAGGCAAGAGCGTTGGGCGCAGGGCAATGCCAGCAGCACGGGTGACGGCCAGCGCCTCAGCGACCTGAGCGCGCGTATGCCCCTTTTCCAGATAACCAAGGATGGTATCGTTGAATGACTCAACCGCCGAGAGGATAAAGACACAGCCCAGTTCCTTGAAGGGCGGGATGAGGGTCTGCCGTTCCAGGATGTGTTCAATCTTGGTTGTGAAGTCAAAGGTAAGCTGCGGAAAGCGCTCGTGCATCCGCTCCACGATTTGAAGGGAGTGCCGCACCCCGTTCAAGAAATCCGGGTCGATGAAGGTAATATGCTCGGCCCCCATCTCAACAAGCTGCGCGATGTCCTCCAGCACAACGTCTTGTTGCAGGATGCGCATGCGGCCCTGGTAAACGGGAGTAATCGGGCAGTGCAGGCATTGATGCGCGCACCCACGACTGGCCGCAACGTTGCCCACCAGCTTCAGTTCGCTGCCGGTGTCGAGTTTGGCATAGGTCTCCAGCGGTGGCAGCAAATGCCGGGCAGGTTTGAGGAAACGCAAACGCCCGAAGAAAGGCACGAAAGCGTTGTTGCGTAGCCCGACACCTGAGAGATCGGCATCAACTTGACCAGAGAGATAGCGGAGCAGCATTGTGAGCGGCTGCTCGTATTCTCCGCCTACAATGCTATCCGCACAGGTGCGCAATAAATACTCTTTATTCAAGGAAGCGTAGAGGCCGTAAAGACAAATATGACACGAGGGGTTGAGGCGGCGCACGCGCTGAGCGATCTGAACGCCCAGCCGAATCGCGGTGTGCATAGGTATCGAGATACCAACAAAGTCCGCCTGGCGAACCAGGTCTTCCTTGAGCCGCTCCACAGCCAGGTCGTTACAATGCACTGTATGGCCTTCTGCTAGAAGATGAGCGGCTGGTGAGGCCACATGGAACGGCTGGTGGCCCAATTCATAGGAGGAGATAAGTATGACATCCATAAGCTGGACCTCTCGTTTGATCTGTCTCAGGAACTTCGCCTGGCTTGAACATGCGGCTCTTGCTGCCTGGAGAGCAGGCAGCAAGAGATCGATGCTCCTGACTGGTCAGCCAACCTTCCCACATCCCATCATTGCCAGCGGACGGTAATTTATCATGGCTGGCGCGTCCTGGCGGCAACCGCCGCCTGTAGCTCGTTGAGCAACTGGTCAAGCGGAAGCTGCTTCAGGCTTGCCAGCTCTGCCAACGTTCGCTTTCCATCGCAGCAGTCGTAACTGTACCGCCGAAAGACGGGAATGGTTGCTGGATACCGCTGACTTACCCAGGATACTCGTTGTTCGGCGTCAAATCCAGGAGACCCCGAAGCGACAGGTGTTGTTTCCATGACCTGGTGATCCTCTGTTGAGCAAGCAATAACTGCACATGAGTTCTGGGCTGCCGGGGATTCCCGCGCCCGCTTTCTCTGGGCGCGGGTAGCTCTACAGGGTGATTGCCAGGTCAACTCCCCCTACGCTCGCCAGAGCTTTGTACAAATCGGGGAAACAGCCAATAACAGCACCTGGAATAAAGCTATCCTGAAGGTTCCGTTCATAGGTGCATTGATCACATGCCTGCAAATAGAGACCGCTCTGCTCGTGCAACTTTTGGAGACGCTCTCCCAGGTCAGTCCCTTTCACCAGGAAAAAGGTGTTATCGACGAAAAACATCATCCCAATCACATCAACCCCGTGTCTGCCCTCTTCAATTTGCGGGAGGATCATGGTGCTGAGGGCTTTGTGCGCCAGAGGGGTAGCAAAAATGTACGCAACACGCATTGTTTGCTCCTTCAATGTGTCTCTATTGCAAGCCGATGGTGATTTCCCCCGATCTCTGGGAAGCAAGAAGATTTGGGACGTTCCTCCTTCCTGTTGAGATAGCCAGTGAGCGACCCATCAGCACACATCATCTCTGTGGAAGAAAGCCTTCCGCGCTTTCAGCGCATCCCTGACAGCAGTATCAGACTTGCTGTATTGGGGAAATGCTGATATGCCCCTTGATCCCTGTGCTAGAAAGGCCAGTAACACTGGTATTTCTCTATCGCCTCTATGCCCATCCATGACATTCATCACGAATGAACAGGGAGCCGCCTCTATCTATCGTAATGCGATGTTCATCTAATTTATGTCATTTATAATGGGTGAGCGCTCACTCATTTTAAGTCCCGTCCTTAACCTGGACTGGCTTTTACAGAGATGGGATAAAGGTTACGTGATTGGTGCTGAGGGAGAACGGGATTGAGAAGTAACGGCTGATGGGTTCGTAGCACTCCAGGCTGCTAGCGCGTTGCGCAGGGCACCGATGGCGATCTCACAGCAGTAGCGCTTGCCGGGTGGAACGCCCCCTAATGCTGTGGCAATGGTTTCCGGTTCAAGGTGCCGGGCATACTCAAGCTGCTGGCCGTTGACTAATTCCGTCAACATACTGGCGCAGGCAACAGAGGTCATGCACCCACGAGTGCGGAAAGAGATAGCGACGATGCGCTGATCCTCGATCTGAAGCCGCAGACGTGTCTGGACTCCCTCTTGAGGATCGCTTGCCTGCCCCTCCACCGAGTAAACCGCCAGTTCAAGGGCGTTGCGGGGGTTATAAAAGTGGTCCAGGATAGGATGACTGCGGACAATGCGCTTTTGGCTGGTCATGATACGCCTCCTTGCTGAAACCGAGAGAAAACCCAGGGGTTGTTACCGGAAGGCAGGGAGTATGGCGCAGCGCGCAGAGGGCAGTTTCCCACAATCCTCAAGCGGGCGAAGAGATAGATCATCAAAGTGGCCTTCTCTGAAACATCAGGTTCCATCATGGATGCCCAGCCAACTCATTATCCCTGGTCCAAGTATACTCAACTTTAGCATATATTTCAAGCCCTGCTGCGATGATATTTGTGAGATTCCGGTGTCATGGCATGGGGCTGACATGCCCCTTGTAAGGCAGGTAGCCTGGTCAGCAGAGATGATAATCATCACCTGGGCACCCTCTCAGCACTCACCCCCTTGCCTGGAAGACCTCTTGACAGTCGATGGTTTCGGGCGCTAAGATCATAATATACGAATATTCATATATATCAAGAAGACCAACGTGGAAGGAGTCATCTATGCCATTCTCCTCAGCGCCTGGTATCGACTCTGCTCCTGCTTCCCCTGGCAGCGGATTTTCCGAGGCTGACCTCCTGGCCCGCTTCTTTCGCGCGCTCGGCGATCCTACGCGCCTGCATCTGCTGACCCTCTTGCTGGAACGCGAACAGACCGTCTCCGAATTGGTTGAGGCTCTGGGCGCACCTCAAGGCCGTATCTCCACGCACCTGGGATGTCTGCGTTGGTGTGGCCTTGTGACTGCGCGCCGCGACGGGCGCCAGATGATCTATGCCATCAGCGACCCGCGTGTGCGTGATCTTATGCACACCGCCGGAGCTATGATGCGCGACTATGCGGCTGGCATTGCCAGTTGTGGGGTCATCCGCTAGGAGAACTGTGCAAAAAAAGCGTTTATCTCCAATGCCAGGCTCTTTCCGAAGGAGCTTTTGCAAGCTCTCTGCCCCATGCTAATATACAAGGAGTATCGTCCGATGCCTGAACGGGATTCGAGGCCATCTGCCCGTGCTGCTGCTTCAACCCCTGTGAACCTGGACGCAGAGCTGTGCCAGCTCAATCTTACTCAGCGGGTTGCTGCCCTCTCAGCGCCAGCGCGCACCCTCCATCGAGCGGTGCTGCGCGCGTTTCTTGACTCCGGGCACGCGCCCGCGTTGGCCGAACTCCGCCCGGTGGCGAGAAAGATCGGCGTCGGGTTGGAACGCATGCTGGCTGAACTGGTGGTCCATGATGTCATCCAGCGCGCTGCCGATGGGGCCATTCAAGTGGCCTATCCATTCTCCAGCACACCCACACCACATCAGGTACACATCGATGGTACGCCTCCTGTTTTCGCTATGTGTATCATCGATGCCCTTGGTTTGCCCTTCATGGTTGGGCGTCCAGCCACGATCTTCACCCTGGACCCCTCTGACGCCACACCCATTACCATTACCATCGAACCGGCAACCGGCAGCCAGACCTGGATTCCAACGACGGTAGTAGTGCTGGCGAATGAGTGCCAGCAGGAGCCTGCCATTAAGGCAGAATGCGCCTGCCCGTTTATCAATGCGTTTGCCAGCCCTGATACGGCGGAGCGCTGGCGTACTGCCCACCCGGAGCAGGCCATGCGTCTTCTCTCTCAAGAAGCAGCACTGACCGAAGCGCGGGCACTCTTTGGCGCGCTGCTAGATGGGACGGTCAATCCCGCGCGCTAACACCCATCACGAAGGTTTGGAAGGGAAGCGTTCTTTCAGTATGCCAACAGCACCTTCTCACCAGGACCGGGCGGAGGCTGTGCAATGAAAACGTCTGGAACCGACTATCACTACGATCTCCTGATCCTGGGCAGCGGCTCAACGGCGTTTGCTGCTGCCACTCGTGCCAGAGACCTGGGCAAAACAGCAATAATGACCGAGGCACGGACCCTCGGCGGCACCTGTGTCAATCGTGGTTGCCTGCCCTCGAAGAACCTCCTGGAAGCGGCAAAACTGGTATATGATGCCGCGCATCCGCGCTATCCTGGGTTGGCTTCCACACGCATGGGCGTGGATTTTGCAGCACTTATCGCCCAGAAAGATGCGCTGATCCAGGACTACCGCCAGCAGCATTACGCAAGCCTCCTTACAGAGCCAGGAGCAGAAGACATCGGCTCCACTGAGGTGATGCTGGGCCAGGCCAGGCTGCTTGATGCCCACACTGCCGCAGTCACCAGCCCCGATGGGTCAGTGCAGCAGCTCACCGGGGACCATATCCTGATCGCTACTGGTTCATCGCCAGCTATCCCTGATATACCAGGGCTATCCACTATCCCGTATCTGACCAGCGACCTGCTCACCAGCGAGGAAGCGATGGAACTAAGAGAGCAGCCCTCTTCCCTGCTCATTCTGGGTGGAGGCTACATCGCTCTGGAACTGGGCCAGTTCTTCGCCCGACTCGGAACACGGGTCACGATCCTGGAACGCTCCGAGCGTCTCTTGCCAGAATATGAGCCAGAGATCAGTTGGGCGTTGGCAAATCTCTTGCGTCAGGAAGGTCTCCAGGTCATCACCCAGGTGCAGGTACAACAGGTAACTGGGGACACTTCCAACATCCAGGTCACAGCGCAGGTACGTGATGCTCTGCGCCAGTTCCAGGCAGCAAAGCTGCTGCTTGCTACTGGGCGACAGCCCAATACCGCTGGCCTCGGCTTAGAGCAGGCAGGCGTACAGCTTGATGCGCGAGGCGCCGTGCGGGTAGATACGATGCTGCGCACCAGTGTCCCGCACATCTGGGCTGCCGGAGATGTCATTGGCCGCGAGATGGGGAACCAGATGGCAACGCCAGTGGGGGCACATGACGGCGGGATCGCCGCGAGCAACGCGCTTGCTGGAGCCAACCGCACAGTCGATCACACCGTTATCCCCCGCGCGATCTTCACCGACCCGCCAGTTGCGGTGGTTGGCCTGACTGATGCCGAAGCTGCTGCGCGAGGTATCGCCTGCCAGTGCAATACCATCCCGTTAAGCGCCGTTCCGCGCGCCGGAGCTATCCGCGATACGCGCGGAGTCATCAAGATGGTACTGGAGCATCCAACACGCCGGGTGATTGGTGTCTCGATGCTGGGGGTGAATGCCAGTGAGGTAATTCACGAGGCAGCAATGGCCTTGCGCTTTGGCGCTACAGCGGATGACTTCATTGACCTGATCCATGTCTATCCGACGATGGCTGAGGCGCTCAAGATCGTCGCTATCTCGTTCACCAAAGACGTGAATCGTCTCAGTTGTTGTGCCAGTTAGGTCGTTTGATGCGCAGGACTCATTTTGGGGGCGAAACTTGCCCGATCCGGTTCCCGGCAGCTTCGGCAAACCAGAGATTGCCATCGGGACCAGAGGCGATCCCAGCAGGACCACAGCGATAGCTGCTGTTGCAAGTCGTGGGAAGCGCAAATTCCTGGATGCGGCCAGCGGGGGTAATACGCCCAACCTGGTTTCCGCTGGACTCCGTGAACCAGAGATTGCCATCCGGGCCAGGAGTGATCCCAGCAGGACCGCATCCCAGACTGCTGTTGCAAGTGGTGGGGAGCGGGAACTCCTGGATGCGGCCAGCAGGCGTAATACGCCCAATCTGGTTTCCAGCAGACTCAGTAAACCAGAGCGCGCCATCCGGGCCAGGCGCGATGCCAGCAGGACCGCATCCCTGGTTATTGTCGCAGGTCGTGGGAAGCGAGAACTCCTGGATGCGGCCAGCAGGCGTGATACGTCCGATTTTGTTCCCCCGAAATTCGGTGAACCAGAGCGCGCCATCCGGGCCAGCCGTAATACTGGTAGGGCTGCAGGCATAGGTAGGCCCCTGTACATCATTGCCACAGGTGGTGGAAAGGGAAAACTCTCGGATAGGATTCGTAGGGCTGATGGGTTCCTCACATCCCGCCAGGAGCAGGGCCAGACCGAGAAACACCAGAAGGAAAGTGCTGTGTCGCATGGTATCCTCCGCAAACAGGAAATCTTCCACGCCAGTTCGTGGAACCCGTCTCAGATGTGACCAGAGAACCTGTTACCACTCAAGTAGCCCGTTGCTGCTCAATCACCTGCTGTCAGCGCGCCGCGCCCGAAATTGCCGCACTTTCATCAAGTTGCCACAGGCCCACTGGCGACACCAGCGCCGACTCAAATTGTGGCTCTGATCTAGAAATACCCAGTGACAGGATGGATTCGCGCAGACCTTCAGCCGGTCAAACGGTGTCCTGCTCAGCAAGTCGGCCCAGGAAGCAGCTACCTGCGTGACCACTCCCATCCAACCCGCCTGGAGCGGGAGGCTCACCAGGCGCACCCCGCCGGGAACCCGCTGCACCTGCTGCTGCACAGGCACCAACGCTAAAAAGGTATTGAGTTCCTCCAATTGCGCATCTGACAGCGACTGCTGCGCTGCCAGATTTGTCACCATGCGGCGCAGCAAAGCACGTAATGCGCGCAGCGCCGCGAGCGCCAGCGCATCCGGCGGGGGTGTCATCGACAACTGCCAGCGCTGGACCCATGCGGCCAGCCACAGTTGGTCTTCGAGCATATCCTTTGGAGGACGGCGGCCCCGGTAGTCAAAATGCTCACTATTGATCAGATCGAGGCTCAGGTTGCCTTCGGTAAGGAAGTGCGTAGTTGCAAAGTCAGGCGGGAGATGTGATGACATAGAGCATCTGCTGGCTATCAGACAGCCAGCAGGAGGTTCCTCCTTCTGGACGACACGCTTTATTATCTGGTTTCTAGTCTAGCGGTATATGTAATGGTATAGCTAGTATAATGAGTATTACATTTTATGTCAAGAGGGCCATTCATGCCCTTGGTCAGGACATGAATGGCCCATTTCTGCCATAAGCGGGATATTATATCAGTCCCACTGATGCTTTTCCCATACTAGTGGCCGCCCTGCCGCTTGAGTTCTATCTGGCCGCTGCGCACACGCACATCATAGCGTGGCTGGGCAATGCTGGCCGGGCCGGTGAGCGCTCGCCCGGTACGCATGGAGAAGCGCGAGCCATGCCAGGGGCAGCTAACAACCTCCCCTTCGAGTTCGCCTTCATCAAGCGGCCCGCCGGCATGGGAACAGGTCGCGCTGATCGCAAAATACTGTTCGCCCAGGCGGAGGAGTACCACTGGCACCCCGGCGACCACCACGCGCCGAAGCTGTTTATCTGCCATCTCCTCAACCGGCAAAACCGCTTCATACTCTTCGCCTGCTGCCTCCCAGGCCGTATGATTGACCCCGGTTCCCTTACCAAAAACCATCTCACCACCTAAATAGCCAGCTACCGCGATAGTCACAACACCAACAAATCCCAGAACAGCCGCAGGCACAGATTCCCCGGAGCCAATCTGGAGCCGAAGGACAAGAGAGACAACATAGAGGAGCAGCGCCGTCGTATTCAACAGCCCATGCCACAGGCCCACCCGGCGCTCGCTGCCATAGCTATCGCTCCAATCAGCCAATCCAGTCACGGCAGCACCGAGCGCACCCACGATGCCCACGATAACGGCTGCCTCGGCTGCACGGGCACCCCAGGCATTGGTTCCTGGATCAAGCAGCCAGATCACATCAAAGACTGCCCCGATCACCCACGCGCCAATGGGCACATCGCTCAGCAGCGGGTGTAAGGGGTGCCGCAGCCAGGTACCATGCAGCAGGCTCTTGAAACGACGGGGAGGACGACGATGAGAACCAATCACCCCTTTGATCAGATTTTGCAAGCTATCGCTGATGCGCTCAACCGCCGGGGGCCGCTCTGTTTGGGGCGGAGCCTCGACACTCGCCTGCATCTGACCGCTCAACGTGATGGTTCCATCAGCCGTAATGGCCGCCTGGCAACCACAGGTGTCACACATAGGCAGTTCCTTTCTTTTGGGGCAAAGATTCATACTGGCTTCATATGCCCCTTGTTCTATGTACCATATTTTCCACAGTAAGTCAATAATTTATTTGACTTATTTGACAAACGAGGGAATTTCTGGTATGCTCTTCATCAGAAGGGAGGACAGGAAGCTATGGTTACACCACCCTGGAATCAACGCTTTTTCGCCACCACGCGCGGCCAACTCATCTTGCTGCTGCGGCGAGCCAGCCAGACGGTAGAGGAGCTAGCCCAGGCGCTGCACCTGACAGATAATGCCGTGCGAGCGCACTTGGCAACACTTGAGCGCGATGGGCTGGTGGAGCAGCAGGGCGTGCGGCGCGGGTCAGGCAAACCTGCTTTTGTCTATGCCTTGACCCCTGAAGCTGAGCGCCTGTTCCCTAAAGCCTACGAGCCGGTGCTGGACCAGTTGCTGGGTGTGCTTGAGGAACAAGAGTCTCCTGAGCAGGTCAAAGCCCTCCTTCGTGACACCGGACGCCACCTGGCAAAAACCTGGCCTATCCCAGCAGGCGATCTACGGGTGCGCTTGCGCGTCGCCACCGAAGCCCTGAACTCCCTGGGAGGGCTGGCAGAGTTGGAGGAAGCGGAGGATGCCTTCTGGATTCGGGGGCAGCGCTGCCCGTTGGCAGCATTGGTCCCTGACCATCCGCAGATATGCCAATTGGCCGAGGCGCTGCTCAGCCAGCTTGTGGGCAAGCCGGTCCAGGAGCATTGCGCTCGCGGAGAAGCGCCACATTGCCGTTTTGCCATCACAAAAACCGTCTAACGTTGTGGGGTACATCTCGAAGGGAAGAAACGATGTCCTTTGATGAAGCTATGGACGATCAGGAGTATCAGGCTGCCATGCGCTTGCATCCGCGCCGCATTTCTAGCGAGCAGATTCAGCGGTTCGAGCGCTATATGACCGAAATCTTTTCTGCCTTCGGCATGGATATGGATTCCCCTGCGACCCAGAAGACTCCCCAGCGCTTTATTCGCGCGCTCTATGATATTACTGAGGGCTACGAAGGTGATCCCAAGTTGCTGACCGTCTTTGCCACCGAATGTCGCGGCGGGCCAGATTGCCGGCTGAGTCAGGTGATCGAAGGGCCAATCCAGTTCTTCAGCCTGTGCGAGCATCACGCGCTCCCGTTCTTTGGGCGGGCCTATGTTGGCTATATTGCTCACGAGCATATCATTGGCATCTCCAAGCTAACCCGCCTGGTTCGGCTGTTTGCCAAACGTTTCACGGTGCAGGAGCGCGTGGGGCACCAGATCGCTGAAGCATTGGAAGCCATGCTCCAGCCGCATGGCGTGGCCGTCTATCTGGAAGCCAAACACCTTTGCACCGAGATGCGCGGCGTGCGTGAGAGCGCGCCCATGACGCGCACATCATTCTGGCGCGGCCACTACGAGAGCGACGCATCCCTGCGAGCGGAGTTCTTTACAGCCTGTGGAGTCCGCCCATGACCTCCCTTGCACCATTAGAAACCCTTTATACTATCGAGCGCGGCCCCGCGCTGCCGCTGCCAACGGAACTGCTCAGACTACATGGGCAGTTGGATTTCCCACCGCATCCTGGGCGGCCCTACATCATAGGCAACTTCGTCAGCACCCTGGACGGAGTGGTTGCGCTGAATATGCCAGACACCAGAACCGGCGGAGGCGAGATCAGCGGCTTCAATGAACATGATCGCATGGTAATGGGGCTGCTTCGCGCCATCGCCGACGCTGTCGTTGTTGGGGCAGGCACGCTCCGCTCGGTTCCCGACCATCGTTGGACTGCTGCATATATCTATCCACCGCTGTGCCAGGCATATCAACAGTTGCGCGATAGCCTTGGCATCACAGAACCACCGCTGCATGTGATTGTTACGGCCCAGGGAGCGGTGAATCTCACTCTGCCAGTTTTCCAATCTGGCGAAGTGCCTGTCTTGATTGTAACCACTCCCTCTGGAGTACATCGCCTGAAGGATCAGGCAGTCCCACCCTGGGTGCAGATCAACGTTGCTCCCGGTGATGGCGCAGTCAGTGCAAGCGCTGTGTTGGAGGCAATCAAGCGGCTGCACGCCTGCAATTTCATTTTGACCGAGGGCGGCCCCAGGCTTATGAGCGATTTCTTTGCAGCGCGCCTCCTGGATGAACTCTTTCTGACACTGGCCCCACAGGTGGCAGGACGCGATCACACAAGTGAGCGTCCTGGTTTTGTGGATGGCAAGCGTTTTGCGCCAGAGCAGTCCATCTGGGGAACTTTGATAGGTCTCCGGCGCGGCGGCAGCCATCTCTTCTTGCGCTATGCTTTTGAGATAGCTTGATAGAGAAGCGCTTGTCAAGTACCCCCGCCTGAAGGCAGGAGCTTGTCACTAACTGGCCTTGCGGCCAGTTGCTACCAGAGGCGGCTTGACGGCAGCCCTGGAGATGTTGAGCGCGGCGTTGTCGTCCGCATTCATCTGCATACCGCAGCGCTGGCAGCAGAAGGCGGCTTGGCTTTGGCGGTTCGCTTTTTCGCAGTGTCCAAAGGCGGAACACGTTCGGCTGGTATTGCGTGGGTCTACCAGGACCAGGCGCACACCAGCCCAGGCCGCCTTGTAACTGAGGAATTGCCGCAGTTGAGAGAAGGCTCAGGCATGCCGCGCGTTTCGCTGCTCTCGTCGAACCGTTGTCCTGGCGCGAATCCCTGTCAGATCCTCAATAGCCAGTGCCTTGCGAGATTGAGTGGCTTTCTGCACCAGAGCCTTGCTGATTTTGTGGTTGGTATCGCGCTGGAAGCGGTGTTCTCGCCCGCTCAGTTGTTTCAGACGACGTTTGGCCGACTGCGCGCCAACCTTTTGCAGTATCTGGCGGCGCTTCTGATACCGCTGGCGGGCCGTCCTGATGGCATCACCGGAAAAGGTCTGCCCCTCACTATCCGTTGCCAGATTGACGATACCCAGGTCGACCCCCAGGTACTGCCCATCCTCTTCTGGCAGAGCAGGTGCTTCCTGGCTCTGGGTGACATGGAGATAATACACCCCGCGCTTCCAGACCAGATCGGCTCCGCCCATCTTCCAGGCAGGGTCTACCAGCATCGCATGCTGACGTGGACCTGGCAGCAAGCGACACACCACGCGGCCAGCCAGGGTATTGAGCGAGACGCGGTCCAGGCGCATCAGGCGATAGGTGCAGGCATCGTAGCGAACGATGTATCAGCCATCCTCCTCTCCGTCCCGGCACCCCCACCAGCCACTCACCCCAACACAGGCCCAGGCAGCGCTCCAGCAGGCTCCTGGGCGCTGAGCGGGGTAAAGCGAACCAGTGCAACAAGATGCCAGTAGAGAAGGTAGAATAGCCCAGTGCTAAAAAATCCCCCAGCCTCTTTTTGGTGGTTGGGGAAATGATGTGTTGCCTCTCCAGGCTCATCCTTGAGCAATAAGCGCCAAATCTGACTGGCAAGAATATAGATTTTCGCGCTTATTGCGCCAAAAACCGGCTTTTTCAGCCCTTATTTGCCGCTTATTGCGCTAGTTATTCGGCGCTTATTGCACCAAAGCTGACTTATGTTGCCGTTTATTGCGCCAAACCTGCAAGACTAAAATCTGAAAAATCAACATTAAGAAGTCATCCTTGCGCCCTCAGGGCCACCACTGGCTCACCGTCTGGATGGCAGCAACTATCTGTGCGGCTACCTCTGATCCCCCTAAGGCCGGAAGCAAAGGGGCAAAAGCAGCCAAATCCGTCAGGAAGTGTGGCCGCGTTTGCTGTGCTGAGCGACGAAGAAATTGGCACCACAGGGGATAAAGCGCTTTCCGAGAAACTGTGGCCAGTCGAGAGGCCAGGGAATTCAGTTCCCCGGCGCGGCGCTCCTCATCCTCGATGGCTTGTGCTGCCTCCAGCGCTACCTTCAGCTCCTGTGCCAGCACCTCCTCCGACAGCCGGGGCGCGAGCTTGCTGAGTATCTGGGTGTGGTACTCCTCATCCTCGATGGCTTGCGCCACCCTGAGTGCCTGCGCCAGCAACCTCTCAGGTAGCCTGGGTACGAGCGCACCCAGCACCTTGGCGCGATACCCTTCATCCTTGATGGTTGGAACATCCTCCAGTACATGCGCCAGCAACTCCTCTGGTAGCCAGCTTGCAAGCGCACTCAGCTCCTGAGTATGGACCCGCTCAACTCCGATAGCCTGGATGGTTTTCAATGTCTGTGCCAGTACAGGCAGGCGCTGCCCTTCCGGCAACTGGAGTACAAGCGTACTTAGTGCCCGGATGCGGGGCATTTCATACTCGAGGGATTGTGCCAGATTAAGCGCTTGAGCCAATACGTGCTGGCGTTGCTCTTCCGGCAACCATGGGGCGAGCATACTCAGCGCCTCAAAGCGGCCCTCCTCATCCTTGATAGCTTGCGCCATCTTCAGCGCCTGCACCAATAAACCCTCCGACAACTGGGGCGCGAGCGCCCCTAGCACTTTGGCGCGGTCCCTCCCATTCTCGATGACTGGGATGCCCTCCAGCAACTGAACCAACTGCCTCTCCGACAACTGGGGCGCGAGCGCACCCAGCACTTGGGCACGGTCCCCTATATACCTGAGAGCTTGCGCCGCCTTCAGCGCCTGAGCTACAAGTTTTTTCGGCAGCCGAGGTGCGAACGCACTCAGCACCTCGGCGCGATACTCCTCCTCCTTGAGGTCTTGCGCCGCCTTCAGCACTTGAGCTAGTAGCCTCTCAGGTAATCTGGGCGCGAGCGCACTCAGTGCTTTGGCGCGGCCCCACTCATCCTCGATGACTTGCGCGGCCTTCAGCAGCGGCGGGAGGTGTCCCTCCGGCAACCAGGGCGCGATCTTACTAAGAACATAGGCGCGGCGCCCCTTTGCCTTGATAGCTGGGAGGGCCTCCAACGCCTGAGCTAGCACGGAGGGACGCTGCCCCTCCGGCAACCAGGGCGCGAGTACACTCAGCACCTCGGCACGGTATCCCTCATCCTTGATGGCTGGGAGGGCCTCCAGCGCCCGTTTCAGTAACCTCTGCGATAGCCAAGGCGAGAACTCGGTGAGTACATAGGCGCAGGCTCTATCATCCTCGATGGCTTGCGCCGCATCCAACGCTGCTTCCAGTGCCTGAGCTAGCAACCTCTCGGGTAGCCGGGGCGCGAGCGCGCTCAGCACCTGGACGCAGCATTCCTCATTCTGGATGGCTTGCGCCGCCTCCAGCGCCACTTCTAGCAGCCCCTCCGACAACTGGGGCGCGAGCGCACTCAGCACCCTGGCGCGGCACTCCTCATCTTTAATGGATTGTGCTGTTTTCAGCGCCTGAGTCAGCACGGGTAGGCGCTGCTCCTCCAACAATTTAGGCGCCAGCGTATTCAGCACCTGGACGCGGCGCTCCTCATCTTTGATAGCTTGCGCTATCTCTAGCACCGCCTCCAGCAGCCCCCCCGACAATTGGGGCACAAGCGCACTCAGCACTTTGACGCGGCGCTCATCATCAGCAACTCTCGCCGCCTCCAGCGTTACCTCCAGCACAGGCAAGCGCTGCTCCTCTGGCAACCTGGGTGCCAGCGCACTTAGCGCTTTGGCGCGAGGCACCACATCTTTGATAGCTTGCATCGCCTCCAGCGCCTGAGCCAGCAACCCCTTCGGCAACCGAGGCGCAAGCGCACTAAATACCTCTGCGCGGGCCCCCTCATTCTGGATGGCTTGCGCCTGCTTTAGTGCCTGGGTCAACTCTCCCTCCGGCAACCGGGGTATGAGCGCAAGTAATACCTTGGCGCGGAACCACTCAGTCTCGATGGACTCCACTGCCTTCAGTACCTGGGCCAACTCCCACTCCGGCACCCGGGGCACGAGCGCACTGAGTACATCGGCAAAGTGGCCCTTATCTTTGATAGCTTGGAGGGACTCCAGAACCTGAACCAGCATCCCCTCCGATAACTGCGGTGCGAGTACACGGAGTACTTTGACGCGACACCATTCAGTCTCGATAGCCTCTACTGCCTTCAGCGCCTGAGTAAGCAGCCTCTCCGGCAACCAAGGCGCAAGCGCGCTGAGTACCTCGGAGCGGGCCCCTTCATTCTGGATGGCTTGCGCCATCTCCAGCGCCCGAACCAGCAATCTCTCCGGCAACTGGGGCGCGAACATACTCAATACTTTGGCGCGGCCCCATTCATCCATGATAGCTGGGAGAGACTCCAGCGCTGCCTCCAGTACAGGCAATCGCTGCTCTCCCGACAACCGGAGCGCAAGCGCACTGAGCGCCGCAGCGCGGTGTACCTCATCCTTGATGGATTGGAGAACTTCCAGCGCCTGAACCAGCACCTCCTCCGGCAACTGGGGCGCAATTTTGCTGAACACATAGACGCGAGATTCCTCATCCTTGATGGCTTGCATGGCGATAAGGGCCGCTTGTACTCCCTCAGTTTTTAGAGGCTCTGGCAGTAGCGGCACCAGTTCGCTCAATAGCCACACCCGCTGTTGCGGGTCAGCTACCTGCCGAGCATAAGCCACCCCTTGGGCCTCTGTCCAATAGCGCTTGCGGATCAGGCTCACCAGCAAGGCAGAAGGAATATTGGTCGCTAGACTGTTCACGCTTGTCTGGCACAGAGTACACAGCACCTCTGCTCCTAGAAGAGGCGAACGTTGCCCGGCGACGATAGCGCTCTCATCCTCCCGTTCGGCAGCTCGCCATGCTCTAGCCGTATCCTGAAGGAACCCGGCATATGTTCCCTCAAACCGCTCCCACGCGCGCATCCATCCCTGGCTGACCAACGCCAGCAACGCGGGCACGCCATCCCGGCTCCGCTCCAGATGCGCTCCATAATATTGAAGTAGATAGGAGGGTGCCTGTGCTGGCCCTTTCGCACTGGCATTCAAGGTAGCTACAGTCTGTGCCCCCCACTGGAGGTAGCGTTGTTCCACAGCTTGCCGCTCTCCTTTAGTCAGCCGCTCTGAGAAGAAGTAGCCAGCCAGGCGAGGGTGGCTGAAGGCATAACCCATCGTTCGTCCGTCGCCCAGTACCAGGCGATGTAATGGTCGCAACGCCTCCTCCAGGGTCCAGGATGTCAGTTTAAGCTGAGGAGAAGCTAGATACAAGAGATCCTCCTTACTCAGCGGTCCCAACGCGCATGCCAGCAAATTCAAGACCTCCTCCACCCGTTTGCCTAGCAGAGTACGCTTGCCCCACAACTTCTGCTGCTCCTCCCACCAGCGTTCAAAGTAACCCCTCAGGCCGGGGCGTAATAGGCTCAGGTCTTTTGGCTGCAACCGTGGGGCATTTTCCCCCTGCTTCCAGAGCGCCTCCACATAGAGCCGAATCAGCAAGGGATCCCCTTCCGTCAAGCGGTACAACTCCTGGATAATCGCTCGCTGATCCCCAAGTTGGTCAAGCGGTGCCCCCATGCTCTTCAGCACCTCAACCAGCCCGTCCTGAGAAAGCGTCTGCACTTCATGGGTCTGCGCATACTCGAGGCGCTCCCAACCAAGACGACACAACCAGGCTGTAGCATCTGCATCCCCTACCAGCAGGCGCGCTGAGACGAGTATATGCACCCTAGGAGGAGGAACGCTTGGGAAAAGGTCTGGTCCCACCTCCCACGCTGCTTCATCCAAGGCATCCAACACCAGCACCAGGCGCTTCCCATCAGGGAGAGGGCGGCTCAGGTACTGATGCACCAGATCTCGCCACACCTCGACGGATGTTTTAGGACTGGTCGGCACCGGTTCTCCATGTAGGGCCGCTAGACGTGCTACCAAACTGGCAAAGGCCACTGTCGCCAGATTTGTGCGGAAGCGGATGCTGATGGGGAAGAAGACCACGGCCAGATCCTGCCGCCTGAGCAAGCGCTGAGTCCATTGGACCAAGAGTGCCGACTTGCCACGTCCTGCTGGAGCGGCCAGCAGCGCATAAGGCGGCGCTTTCGGATCCTCCAGCCAGGCATCCAGGCGTGCAAGATCAGCGTCTCGTCCACCAAACGGTACGGGTTGTCCGGGCGTGCCCAAATACTCGGTGAGGAAGTTCTGAATACGGTGCGCATAATCGGTCGAGAGGGTAGGGACCCCTGCATAGAAGTGAAAGTGCTGGGTAATGGTGTTGTAGTTTCCAACGATGGTTCCATACCCCTGCTGGATGCTAGGGTGATAGCGTGCAGAATCATCCGACATCGAACACTTTCTCCTCTCGTCTGCGCTGAGTATAGCACACGCCTCTTGCCAGGCATAGCCTCTCTTGAAGCTAGTCGGAAAGGCCAGCATCCCTTACTCAACTTTGGTATACTGGTGGGTGGTCAAGCACTGGAACAGGCCACAGCAGAACGAGCGCGCCGCTGGATGAGAATATCGCTCGTAGACGAGGGGATGACTAATCTGTCAAGAAGGAGCAAGGCTATGGACCCCATCAGCTTGATTCTCACCGCTCTGACGGCAGGGGCCGCTGACGCCGTCAAAGATACCGCTTCCCAGGCGATCAAAGATGCCTATGCTGCTTTGAAGCAGCGCCTCCAACAGCATTTTGCCGGTAAGCACCAGGCCGAAGTTGCGCTGGAGGGTTACGAACAGGATGCCGGCACCTGGCAGAAGCCACTCCAAAAGGCATTGGAAGCCTCAGGTGTACACGCCGACCAGGCGCTGCTAGAGCAGGCACAACAAGTTTTGAAGCTGGTACAGCCGCAGCAGTTCGCGCAGGGCAAGTACAACATTCAGATCGGGCAAGCATACGGGACGGTGATCGGCGAACACAACACCGTTAACCAGCAATTTGGCAAGGAGTAAGCGAGGGAGGCAGTCTGAACTGCCTCCCCATGCTCACCACCGGGATGCCATCTTTGCGCCCTCTGTATCATTTCTATCACTTCGCACCTACAGCGCTCCCTTGGTATGGTGGACACTTTCCAGAAGACCCCTTCCACGAGCCCGCTCCCAGCCGACGACCATTGTCGAGCGATGAGCAGAACAGGCAGCATCTCGCCCCCAACCAACCGGTCTATGTAGGTATTATGTGCGGTAAATCATACAATGGCCGTCAAGGCAAAAACTGAATGCCCATTGCTGAACAGCTGCCAAGATTTAGCCCAAAAACACCGCGATGTGACTTTGCGCCAGCAGGGAACGGAGCCCCCAGCACACCTCCCTCGCTCGTGGATGCTGCCGCCGGAAGCATACCCGCTCAATACCCCACCTGGTCAGTTTAAGCCGCCCTGGCACGGCCCAGACCTCCTGAATCAACCGCACGATGCCACACTGCTCCAGATGCTCCGCCGTAGGCACGAGCCAGCCACGCGCCCACAGCAACAGATTGTGTGCCAGCCCGATGAGCAGCACCACCACTTTTTGGGCGGCCAAGCGCCGCTTGCGGATCAGCGCGAGGGCGAGCCCCCGCTTATCACTTTTGAGATCGGCCTCCATGCCCGCTCGCCCATCGTAATGCGCCACCACCTCCTGCATGCTTAACGCCTGCCGACTGGTGAACAAGACGGCATGGTAGTAACCGCCTGCTTTGTCCTTGGAGGGCGTGCGGACGGCGTACTGCGCCAGGGGGCGAACGAAAGCAACCAGCTCGGGCACGAGCGCGACCTCGCGCCCTGGACTCGACGTCTCCTGCCAGGCGCTGACCCCGCGCACCAGCTTGCGCACGCGGCTGTTCGACTTGAATTTGCCGGTCACTTGATAGCCGCGTTCCAGGAGCCAGGTGATCATGGCTTCGCTCCCCCATCCACTGTCAAGCCGGACCTCGGTTCGTTCTCGCTTGGCTTGAGCCGTCTCATCCGCTCCCGCCAGCCCCAGAAGGTGCTCGGCTGCCTGAATCGCGGCCTGCAGGACGGGCAGGCTCTCTGCTATCCGACCGGGAATGACCTCCTCCCAAATGGTTTCCTGCGAGGAGGCCGCGCGCACCCGCACCAGCTTGCGCCCAGTTTTGGAGCGGCAGCGTCCCATGTAGCCGCGCTCGGACCCTTCGGCCCGAGCGCTGGCAGGCAAGGGCGAGAGGTCGACATCCAGCACCAGGAGTTCGCGGGCAAAGTCATGGTGTGGTGCCTGCCCATAGCACTGAAAGGTCTGGGCGATGGCCGCACGCAGCGCCATCACATCGGCCTCGGTGGCGGCATCCAGCGTGGCCGCAATCACGGACTGCTCGGCACAGCCTGGCAGCCCAAAGGCGGCGGCTAGAGCGGGGTCCACACGCACGGTCAGCCCCGTGTGTGAGACAGCCTTCGCCCCGGCGAGGAGAGCCACCAGGAGCATCTCCAGTTTCTGGACAGGGGTATACTTGATCGCTTTCTGCTGGATCTGCACCTGTGTCTCCAACGGGGTGAAGAAGCCGGTGTGCCGCAAGTGGGTGCCTAAGAGACAGAGACTGGCATGAGGACTGTCGTACCAGACTCGCGCTGGGGTAGGGATGGTATGCTCTTGCATGGGGGTACCTCCTCGAACAGGATGCTGACTGATTCTCATCTGTTCGATGGTATCCCTGCCTCTCAGTCTTTGCCAAGCCCAAGTCACTCCCCTGCGATTTGGCCCCAAATTTTGGCTGCTGGTGGCGATAGGCATTCCCAGTCCTGGCGTCAACAGTCACCTCCTCAACCACATCCTCATTGCTCAGCTTCCCTTGATTTAGCAGGCGGACGAATGGTTCGCTCGCTGGCAACTGCTCTCCGACAGAATAAGGAAAGTACCACCGGCAACTCGTTCTAGACTATCTGACATAGTAATGGTATTGGAGCGTTTGCTCACCGATAGAAAGTGTTATGATGCGAAAAACCCGGCAAATACAACTTTCCTGATGGGTTTCCACATACTGGTGGAAAGTGGACTCGAAGGAGGCTAGCCAAATGGCCGTATCTTTCGCCGGGTCACCGCTAATTGAAAACATACCTACTTCAGCAATCATTGTTCAGACCGGCTCTCGTAACACGCTTCTTGGGGTCATTCCAGGGTGAAACTCCTTTTGAAGAAATAGGCTTTTCCCCTTATGGCGCCAAACCTGACTGATTTTAGTGCTAAACTCAACATCTCAAGCTTCTATAGGTAAGTTGACTTCCAGCACTCTCTACAGGTCATGTCTCAGTGAAAGGACAGGCGAGTTACCTGGCATCCTACTATATGCCTACTTTCAGTACCCTCCTACGGGTCATGCCTCAGTGAAAGTGACCCACTGCTCGACAAGGATGCTTCCGGCGTCCTCTTCCAGTACCCTCTACGGGTCACGCCTCAGCGAAAGGAGGCGCCAAGCTGGACGCCAGCCTCTATCGCTTCAATTTCCAGTACCCTCCTACGGGTCATGCCTCAATGAAAGGCAGATGGTTAGAACAACACCACTGATTTCCAAGCATCTCTTGCCCTGTTCAAGTACCATGTTGGCCATTATACCCCGCCACATCTCCCAGGTGCTGCACCCTAAAGCTTCTTTGGTAGTCCTTTTCGCAACTCGGATTTTGTTCACAAACCCTGGCGAGTTGCGAAATGGCAAACCTCGCTCTGCACTGAATTCATCAATGCACTGAGGAAAAATGGCGCTTCAACGCGAGCGGTGATAAGCTCCTCTGAGGGAGAGTTGCGAATAAGTCGCTCTCTTCCCCTCATATGGTAAGAAACCCTCTTCTGTGCGGGGTATATACCCTCCTCAACCAACAGCAACCCATGATCAAAGCAATGACGCCCCTTATGCTCGTCGCTCTGCTGGCGTATTCTCGTCTATAACCCGATAGCACCCATCTCCTTTGACCGCATTCTTCCCGACGTGGAAGACCTCCCCCCAGACCAGAAGTTCTCGCAAAGCGGTAAGATCGCCTTCATAGGTCGCCTGCCCGATGAAGCCGCCGATTGGGGTCGTGCGTTGTTGGCGACTCGAGTAGCTGGGTAGATCAATCCAGGCGATGCATTGTGATACCATCTGCACCTGGCTCGCCAAGGTGCCAAACCAGCGGTAGCGTTGGTAATAGACCTGCCTGGCCTCCTCGGCGTCCAGGCCATCCTCCTCGCCATATGCCGCTTCTAATTCCTCCAGCCGTTCTGCCAAACGCAAGATAAGCGGACAGAACTCTGGTCGAGTCAGCAGGTGTCCTCCTCCAACCAGGCGCGTTGGGGTCACGAACTGGAGCGTCAAGCGATGCGTGGGAAGCTGCTCCGCCCGTCGTGCCACCGCTTCAGCCGTAATTTTTACAGAAGGCTCCGTCACCTCCAGGTGTTCACACTCGTAAAGCAATTCTGTCGCTGCGCCAAAGGGATCGACTGCTTCAACACACAGCACCCGTATCCGCCCACGCCGCCTTCCCAAACGCTCCAACCTGCTCCCCAAGCCAGACTCCTCCAAAGTCGGTAAACTGAGCATCACATAGGGAAAGTATTTGCTGGCGCTTCCCAATAACGTCAAATGGAGTGTCAAAGCGTCTCCGGGCTGGAGGAACCGATCATCGCTGTACACTTGTGCTTCAGCCATCGCTAGAGGGTCCAGGGCAGCAGGAGCAGCCGCTAAGACAAAGGGACGTGGAACGTCCCGCCCACGCGGGTGTTCCTCCCGTAGCGGTGCTACCAGGCCCGCTACGGGGCAGGTCGCATGGAGGGGGCAACTCTGGCAACTCGGCGAGGTCGGCTGCATACAAAACCGGCGCAGCAACGCCTCAAACAATGCCCCCCGTACCGCCGAACCCGGGTACTGACCGAGCCGGACGAACTCTCTGGCCTCTACGGTGATCCGTAACATGCAAGCAGATAGCTTCCCCATCAGTGTTCCCTCTTATCCGGTGATCCGCTCATACAGGCTATATCCCCGGCTGGAGCGCTGGAGGCGATAGGGAAGCACCACCTGTCGCAGCACCCGCTCTTTGCCCAACCGGATCGGCTTTGGGTGATAGACATCGGCATGGTCATAACTCATGCTGGCGCTCCAGTCATCCAGGAGCTGTAAGGTGCCCCCCATAGGAAACCTGGCACTTTCCCGCGTGATCTCAAAGAATGGCGTATCCAGCTCTGAAGAGACCACCGGCTGGTCCATCGCCTGGAGGAATCCGCCACGTTTGCCCAGGTAGTTCATAGCTAGCAGCATCTTCCCCAGCCAGTCAGGCACCTCGCCCTGCGGTAAGGCGCAGGCAACCCGCAACACGTTGGAGCGCGAGGGCTGGAGCGGATCCCCAAACTGCACATATTCACGATAGGCAATCGTGGTCTGAAAAGGATATTGCTTCTTCTCCATATGCTGAGCAATCTCCTCATCCTTCGTTGCCAGGTTTTTCACCTCAAAGGGCCGCAGGATTTTCACAAAGGTCTTGAGTACCGAAAAGTGATCTGGCAACCGGAGCGCAAGGCGCAACTCACGAATCTGTGGGAAGCGGTGCCGTCCCTCAGCAACGCCTGCCAGCTCAATTGACTTGCGCAGCAGCGCCATTTTGATGGCGTAGGCGGTCGGTACGAGCAGGGTCTGGCCGCCCGAGGCGGTGGTTTGAGCTGGACGGAGTGAGAAGAGGGAGACGGGGTGATAGTCGACGATGATCCAGGGCATATGGGTGAGTCCTCCACTACCCGTTGAGGCAAACTCTCTCTGCTGAGGGCGCGCTCCCCTCCACATTAGTCCTCATGGGATTCTCCCTCAGATTCTATCAACGCAGCCGGAACAACCCGGTCGATCAGCTCCCCCAGGTACTCTGCAAAATCGCTGATAGCCTCAAACGGCCTGCACTCCACGAGGGGTCCATTAGTGCGCCTAAGCTCGCTGGCTACGCTCTGCGCCTCCTCCATGTAGAACTGTGGACGCTCCCAGCCGCCTGCCAGAGGGCTGATGAGCGGGGCCGGGATATCCCCACTCTGGCTTAGGGTGATAACGCCCTGCAAGGCCACCAGATGGGGCAGTTGCGTGTTGCGCATAGCCCCATTCAGTTCCAGGAAGGTATACAGCACGCTCTGTAAGAGCGCTTTAGCCCGGGAGGTTCGTCCCTTCTTGTCGAGAGCATAGGTCTGCGCGATGTCATTGTAGCCAACGCGCCCAACTTCGAGATGGCAGACTAGCGCGTAGATCCCACTGGACGCAGGTCGATGAAAGATAGCCTGCCCCAAGTTTGAGCCTTCTTGCTCCCGAGCGGTCGCATCAGCAAGGATCTGCTCCCGATTGCGCTCAGCCGCATATTTGACATGGAAGTGTTGCTCAGTCTGTACCAGGGCGGGCAGCCCCAGTCCCCAGCCAAACTCCACCACTGAATCCCGTTTGATGGCGCGTTTGCCCGTCGCTCCCCCGGCGGTGATGAAGGTTCCAGCGACATCATCCAGCGCGCAGTGGCCTAACAACGCCGAAATAGCCCCTCGGTCGGTCTTCGGGATTTGCGTGATCCAGGTATGATCTGCATTAATGCGGTTTGCATCAAACATCTTACAGCCCGCACACAGCGGGAGGCCCGTTCTTCGCGCAATATTGAAAAAGTGCCGACATTGAATATGCTTGAGCATATCGCCTGAGATGGCATTGACATTGTGCATGCGCGCATCAGCCCCAACAATATCGACCATGCGGGTCTGAATCTGATTCCCCTCGCCCCCTTCATTATTGAGGCTGTGCATATCAAGGGTGGCGCGCGCTGCAATGGAGAGCGAAGCAATCGGCAGCTTCATAAGCGACCATCCATCCTTTCTTTGTATAATTCCAGGCACAGGACAAATGTAGAGCAGGTTTCAAGAATATCAGGCATCCAAATCCTCTCCTGGAGGAGCATCATCAACCTCTTCATCGGTGCCACGCTGCTGGTCGGAACGTGTGGAATCAAGCAGATAGCCAGAGGCCACCAGTAGCTTACACACCACCTCTGACCCATAATCATCAACCAACTTTACTATCTGGTTGAGATGTTCATTTTTGAGGAAGCGCCGTCGATATTCCGGGCGGTTGGGAAGCGATCCCTGGTTGATCCGCTGCCGAACACGGATATTTTCGGTGTTATACGCCATCAGAAAATCACTCAGGGCGCCAGCAAAATCTTCCGGGTTGGTAGCCGTGCGCCTGATCTCCTGCCCCAGGCCATACCGGACCTCATAGGGATAGCCAGCATGACGCGCCTTCAGAAACTGAGCAATGATAGTAGAGCGGCGGATCGCTCCGGCAACCGCCCGAAATCCCTCGTTCTCCAGAATCGGCGCGAGTTTTTGATTGCCCTGCATGAGTGCCATGAGACTTTCTAGTCCAGCGGTCGTTAATAGCTTGGCCCACGCGGTGCGACGCAGCTTTGCGAGGACATACTCGCCATACGACGCGGCAAAATCAAAGAAAGAGCGAATCTCGCCTCCCGAGAGAAACGCACGATACGTGCTAAGCAGCGCTCCCTCCTCGGCGCCTTCCGCTCCGCGATCATCCTGGATGCTCTGAATGACCGCGTGATGCTCATCAAGCACCAGCAGTATTGAGCTGGCATCCTGGGCATCTTTTATCGTCCTGAGCCAGGGAGGCGGGTTGAGCGTCGCCAGATCCATGATCGCGTGCGCTGAGCCCATATCCTTATAGAAAGCCACCTCAAAGCCCCGCGCGAGATCTGCAAGCTGCTCTGGCCTCTCAGGACTGGTCGGAGGAGGAGCTTGCTTGAGTGATTGCACCCTTTGTTGATATTCAACGAGTATACGGGTGAAACGCAACACTGCCAGGATGTCTAATTTGATGGCGGTCGTGGCAGAGAAGTTCTGACGGAACCCCTGCATCAGCTCCTTCAGGGCAGTATGTTCCGCTCTCCCCGGATGCAGAATGTAGGTTTTGCGGTCTTTGCTTCCTGCTACCATCACCGACATACCAACGGTGAACAAGCCAACGAGCTTCAGATACTCAAGAAGCCAGAATCCTTGCAGGTTTCTGATCGCCAGTGTATTCGCCTTTGCTGCATGTTCCCCTTTGCCACTGGTGGGATTACTCAATTGCCAGCGGGTGGTATCCCGCTGGTACGGAGCCCCATGCTGCCGCATGGCCTTGTCCCATGCTTGAGCAGCTGTGTAAACTGTATTTGGAGCTTCAGCAAAACCCTCCAGCACAAACGCTAGATTGAGGCGAAAAGCGTCGAGATCATCACCATACCACTGCTGAAAGAGGCGATTATAGCCACCCGCCACCTTCATATGGTTGATATAGGCATAAAAGCGGAGGTCAGGATGAGGCATCAGCTTGCGTAACTCGGCGAACTCCTCCGCTTCAGGATGCTTGAAGTAGTGCGTGCGTTCAGCCGGACCGAGTTGCTTGAGCCGCTCAAAGTAGCGTTCTCGATTCGCTTGCATCTCTTCATATGGGAAGCCTTCAAGGCGTAACGCAGAAGGTATGGTTTTCACATCAATGTTCTTGGTGATCAGGAGCCTGGCTCCTCCTGCCAGGAATGGCTGCTCTACGTTCTGAATCGCGGTACGATCCAGGGGAGAGGAGAGTTGAAGCTGAAAATGGGTACCCTGCTCCTCGATCACTATCGGTGCCTGATCTCTCCCCAACGCCTCAAGCCACGCCCCAAACACTTCGGCCAGTCCCACCGCCTTCAAGATGTCAGCGAAGGTGTTCGAATCATTATCGGAATAAAAGATCTGCCCTGACATCAACACATCTCCTTTGCAAGTAATGATTAAGTGGATAGATGCGGTGAACAGGCGGAACGGCAACCCCCAAAGGCGAGAACCGTAACGAGCGGCAGCAGGAGCTGCCCTCTAAAAGCATGGTGGAATTGTCTACTGCGGCAGGGATATGGAAACGTCATAACGCCAGCAATTCCAGATAGGGGCGCATCACACTGGTGACCCGACAGACCTGCGCGGCTTCCCACAGTTCACTTACCGTTGCTCGCCGCGCACGCCAGGTCTCCCGCAAAGCATCAAGCGCAACCTCCTGCCCAAGCTTATTACGGTACTTGAAGCAATCCGCCACTGTCTTAGCGGGGCTATAGACCCGAAGCGGCACCCCTTCCACCCGATGCTCTTCCACTCCAAAGGAGAGCGCCAGCCCTGAAAAGCGGACGACACGGAGCGGCCAATGAGTAGACTGGGGGCGATGTGCATCATGAGGCAGGGCCAGCCATACATCGCCTGGTGTCTGGAGCGTCAGGTGATGAAACGCCAGAGCGGAGAGCAGGCAGACCACCCCTCTGGGGGAGTGCTTCGCCACCTCAGCGAGCGTGTGATGCTCCGTCACGTCGGCATCTGGGAGCATGTAGAGTCCGCGTTCAACGCGCTTCAGGCGTCCCTCCCTGACCAGACGGCGCAGATGCTCGCGTGCAATACCATGAGCAGCCAGCTCACAGGAACGGATGATCCCGACCCGATGTGCCAGTGCGAGCAATTCATCGCTGCGATGGTGAACATGTGCATGTGGTATTTGTGACATTTTCTCCACAAATCGGAGCTTTCCTCAGCATATTTGTCACGTCAGCATCCAGGAGAGAAGACGATTTCAAACCCGCTCGCTGGGCTTGTTACACCTTCGCGTTGGGCCCCCATCACCTGAAGATGGCCTGGAGGTATCCTGCCACCGGGAGGTTCACTCCTAAGAAGGCTATGTACCTCCGGAAGATAAGCGGGCGCCTCCACCGTATTCCTCGTTTATTCGGATCCTGGGTGAGTGGTTCCCCCCAGGTGCGGCTCCTCTGCTTTCGGGGAAACGGATGGAGAGGCAGGAGGGTTTTTCACGCGCGTTTTCCGGATCAAACGCTCACGGGTCGTGCGCAGTGCTCCTGCCAGCTTATCTATTGTCTGGTAGCGCGCAATCCCGCCCTGCTCCAGCCGTGTAATCGTCGTGCGTGTTAAGCCCGCGCGCTCGGCTAATTCCTCTTGTGAGAGACCCGCGCGTTTGCGTAATGCCGCGAGTTGCGGAACCGGCACCCCTTTGCTCCCGCGTGCCATACGCTCTCCTTCACTGTGTGCTTTTGTGGGGAGAGCATAGCATACTTTTTTACAGCAAGATTGCTTGTTTGTTGTACTATTGTTTGATTAAAGCACTTTCATAGTTCGTCTATTGTTTAATTTGATAAAATAGCCTGTACGCTACGAGCCTCCTTTTCACAAGGGACAAGAGCTGCGATTTTTGAAAATTTGACATGGATGAATGATGTACGATATGCTTCTGACAAGAAGTGGTACTAGCTGGAGAGGCTCGTTTCCTTGAGTACCTCCTTTAGCCCTTCGCCATCTATTGTCCCTTGTGTTCCGCGCTTCACCTCGTCGCCAGGTCTCGAAGTAGCCATGAGCCTCCAACCACCTGTACCGGGTCGGGCCAATGGCGTGCCAGTCCCCCAGTTGGTCACGCTGCGCAAACGCCTGGGCCTCTCCCAGCACACCCTGGCCGAGCGTGCAGGGGTGAGTATGCAGACCATCAGCCGCCTTGAACATGGCGCCAATGGGCGTTACGCTACGATTGCGCTGCTGGCTGAGGCACTCCGCGTGCCTCCTGCCCGCCTTCTCAAGCTCCCACGCTGCACCCGGCCAGATGCACCTCCTCGCTCTGTTCATTCCACAAGGGACTAGGCGAGCGCCAGTACAGCACGAAGCTGCGCCAGATCGGCCTGTGCCTGTTCCCATCGCAACCATTCCTGTCCATACTGCGCGCTAAGATGTTCTATCGCGTGCAGCAAGTCAACACAGGCCGCATGAACTGGCTGATAGGCCACCGTGGGATCGGGCCGCACAGGAGGCGCGGGTGGCACGGGCCCTTCCTGGCCAGGTGGTCGTGGTGGGGCTGAGGGAGGGGAGGGCACCACCTGTTCAATTGGCCGGTGCGGCGCGCGCGCAAAGTTCGGCGAGACGACGGCAAACACAGTGGTAATCTGGCTCCGCTCCTCAGGAGGAGCCGCAGGTGGCGACTTGGGGGCCGTAGGAGGCGGCTCCTTCGCCTGGGTGGTTGGAGTGGGAGGCAGAGCAGCGCCTGGAGATGGCGGAACTGCTGGCTCTGGTGCAGGGCTGCCCTGTTGGTCGCGGGATGAAATGCCTCCCTGGCGGTCACGCACAGCGAGATAAAGTTCCCTGGGGGTAAGATGCGTATTGAACAATCTGAAGAGTGCGCTTTTGGGCTGGCTCTGAAAAGGCTTGCCGACCTGGGGGGCGGTAGTGAAGCCCATGAGTGTCAGCGCCTTCCACAACCACTCTCCCTGCTCTGGATGGGATTGAAGTTGTCGCCGGAGCACGGCGCGGAGTTCTACGTCCGGCACATTCCAGAGCCAGAGCGCATGAAACGCATAGCCTCCCTGGCGCTGGAAGGCATCGCGCTGACGCGGAGTCCATCCCTGGCCTAGCCCTTGTTCCTGAAGAACCTGGAGATGAACTTCCTGGAACAACCAGGAGGCATCATAGCCAAACCGCTCTCCCAGTTCCGCGATCCAGTCATTGAGCTGTTGCTCCCAGCCGGTACGCCGTCCAAAGGGCGTGCGATTGATCACTTGCTGCCCGCGCTCGACTGGGTACGGTAGGGCCTCCGCCTGCGTCGCCAAGAGATGATCGGTGAGTGCCTCTAAAGCTGCGAGCGGCTCTTCTGGGAGGGGCGCCTTGCGTGGGCGCGCCTGTACCTGGCCATCTTCGCCCAGGATGGGCTCATAGAGTACCTCAGGGTTCCCAATGACGACTCGCATGTCGCTGATAAAGGCCAGCCGCAATTCACGCAAAGCGCGTTCTCTGGTGATCTCCGCAGGTTTACCCACGCAGGCTTGAATGCGGGCGTAACGTGCCTCCCGCGCGCCAAGTTCAACGACTTGGCAGAGCAACGAGGCTACCCCCTCAGCTTTGGCCGCTTCATAGCGGTGGAAGCCATCGATAACTTCATAGTGCCAGGAGGTTTCTGGCTGCCAGACACGGTTCAGGTGCATGGGAGCAAAATGCCCGCCATGCTGAAGCGTCTTACGAAACGACTGCACCAGGTGGCGATCCGTTGGCCAGCGCAGGTCGTGAATCTCCTCCAGAGGAACCGTGCCAATGGTGAGGGCTGTCGCCATCAGATTCTCCTTCTCTCAAAGCCATGAGCAAGTGGGGAAAACAGGCAGTAAGCTGCTCTCGCATTCCTGGATCACAAGAGGGCACATCTGATGGGCATAAAGCAAAACCGAACATGCTGACGCATCACTGCTAACCTCTCTATGATAGGTTCCCTACCTTGCCAGCCACATGTGTATCCCACCTCAGATACCATCATCCATGCAATCCTCTTGTAATCTGGGAGTCGTCGGTCTTGACGTGATAGGTCGGCGTTGAACTGCTGCTTCACCAGGGTCTGCTAGCTCTTGTGGTCGCATTCAACTCGATCTCAAGGTTGGGACTTAGAGTGATGCCCGCAAGGAGGACGAAAACAGCGCCTATGTTGCCGGCCACTGATGCCCTGTGGGCGGCCCACGATACAGACTACAGCCTCAAGGTGCTGATGTGAAGTGGACTCTGATAACGTCATAAGCAAATATTGTCCCTGTCATTTCTTTCTGCCCCGCCTGGCATTGGCTCTGGCACCGTCTGCCAGGGAGTAGGATTGGCGCATCAGTGGTATATGAGTGGAACATGAGTGCGGCATGAATGGCGTATGAGTGGCACACATGCCCCAGCGCTGCGACCTGTATATGCTATGGTAAACAATAATGCGAGGAAGGGAGCAGGCACAACGCCGTGGGAGGCCATAGAAATGGGGTGCCCGTACCATCGCTCTCGCTTCTGCGGGAACGGGCCGGGCTCTCGCAGCGAGAACTAGCAGATCGTGCCGGAGTGGGCCGACATACAATTAGCCGCCTGGAGCAAGGGGCCAATGCGCGCTACGACACCATTGATAAGCTGGCGGCTGCACTGGGGACAGTTCGCACACGGTTGATACAATCCTCACCTCAGGCACATAAGCGGAAACGCGGCACAGGGGAGACCGGAGGAACTGCCTCGTAGGAGCCTCTTCCACTCCAGAACGGCGCCTTTCTATAGCTTCCAGGAGAGCCACATAGAGTTCCTTCCACACCTCAGCCATCCTTAGCGCTCCCGAACGGGAAAACGCTCTGTCACACATGAGGTTACCCGCAACGCACAGTTGTGCCTTTCAGCTTATCCTGCAAGGGAGCATAATGCCTGACACATACCCACTTGAGGAATTGAAAAGAAGAAGCCTTCTCGCTTATGCTGAGGTAATCTCACTTCCTCAGCAGACCAGGAGGCTTCCCATGACATGGTACCCTCGTATTCAAGCGGCTATCAAGACCACGCTCCCCTTTCTCGCCGCGACCCAGGCGACCAATCTTGCACTGTTAGTGAGCGCCCTCTTGCAACGCCAAACCCTCTGTTTGTCAGAACTGGCTCGCGCTTACCCGCGCCCGGCCAGATGCCGCGTGCCCACCCCCAAGCATGATCTGTTGCACCGGCTCAAACGGCTCTGGCGCTTCCTCAATAATGAGCGGGTTGATCCCTTGGTCGTCCAGGTGGCGCTCATCCCAGCGACGCTTGCTCAACTCGGCTCGCCCCATTGGCTTGGCTTGGCGATAGACTGGACGATGTTTGATACCAAGCTCCCTAGCGGAAAGCGGCTGCGGTATCACGTGCTACGGATTGCTGTGCCCCGTCGGGGGCGGGCCTTGCCGCTCTTGCAAGTGGCCTACAACCGCGATCTCTTGCCGGCTGGGCAGAGTCAGAACCACTTGGAGGAGGCAGCCCTGCGGGCCGTCGTCCAGGCGCTACCGCCTGGAGTTCGCCCCGTCATCCTGGCTGATCGCGGCTTTGCGCGGGCCACCTTCTTGGAGTGGCTCCAGAGTCAGCACCTCGATTACGTCGTGCGGGTCAATCGGGGAACGTGCTTGACCGATGGGCAGGGCCAGCGCTGCCAACTGGGCGAAGACGGGCTTCTGCCCGGACAACAGCGCTGGCTGCCCGCAGTGCGCTTTGGCCTCTTCCATGAGCGTCCTCGTCCTCTCACGCTCAACCTGGCGCTCTCCTGGCGTTTGCCGCGCCACTTGGCTCGTTCGCCTCGTCACCACCAGCCAGAGAACCCCTGGTATCTGGCAACCAGTCTTCAGACGGCTCAGCAGGCGGTGGCCTGGTATCAGCAACGCTGGTGGATTGAAGCCAGCTTCAAGGATAGTAAAAGCCGCTTTCGGCTCAAATATGTCCAGGTCGGGACGCCAGAACGGCTCTCGCGGCTGCTGATGGCCTTGACCATTGCCCTGTGCTGGTTGGCTCTGCTGGTCCTGGCCCAGCCAGGCGTTTTCGCGCCCCAGCGGCAAGCGGCACTCGCCCAATGGGGACGTGTGAGTTTCGTCAAGGTGGCCCTGGAATATCTGGCTACGCTTCAAGACTGGCCTCTCGCCTGTCTCCCTGGCCGCTCTTAACGAGGTGGGTATGTATCAGAGCATAATGCCTCCTGTCCACCTCTCTGCACCTGGATGGTGCGGCGGCATATCGCTACCTGTGTCAGGGTTCTGAACTGCTGCACTTTTGCGTGTAGACAACACGAGGGGACTCTGATAGACTCTGTACAAGCCCACGCCTCAGTGCCCCGGAGGGGCTTCGACGATGACACCAGGAAGGTGAATACACATGACCAAACGCGATGATACACCCGATCCTTCGATGGAACCCACAGAAGAGCCTCACATCAGCTTGACCCAGGACGCGACCAATAATCCAGGGGTGGACCATGCGCTGGACCAGGAAGGGACAATGCCCACGCCAGAAACCTCCCCGGCATGGGCACGGGAAGAAGCAGCAGCGGATCCTCTCCCCATTGAGGCCGAAGCGCTGGACGCAGGCGAACAAGGGACTCACCCCAGCGAGGCATACCCTCGCCAGCGCCAACAACACGGCAACCGACACGCCGCCAGGTCGTTGTGGGAGCTGGCATCACGCTTGGCCTGGTGGGTATCAGTATCGGCTCGGCATTGGCACTCACTCAGCATTCGGCGCTGTTGGGAACCATGCCGAACACTGGGAGTGTCTCCGCGACCGCTGGGGCCACTGGGGCAACCCCCTCGCCTGGGACAGGCAACACGTCTGGGTTGGAGCAGCAACTGCAAGCCTGGAGGATGAAACACCTGACTGTGCCGCCCGCGAAGCGTTTCAAGCACCAGTCGGGCACGGCCAGGGTGCCGCTGGGGGTAGTTGATCCCAGCTATCCCAATCCGTATAACCCTTATCAGGTGCGGCTTCAGGGCTATCTGCTGGGCGGGGAGGTCATTGGTATGAAGCAACTCTTCTGGTATCTGGGGCTAGAATCCATTGATGGCACCCAATTCGTGGGTAAGTTTCGTGTCGGTCCCACGGATGCCAAAACAGAGGCATTTGGTATCTTGGTCACAGAGCAAAGCAACGATTTCATCGAAGGCGGAGGCACACCAGAATACCCAATCACGCCTTTCGCGCCCAACACGCTCGCTCACGGGCTCGGGGTGCTGAGCGGGCATTGCCTGGTGGTAATGCTGCTGCGACAAATGTTGCCGCCAGAGGCAGGTGAGGATGTGCCATCTGGCATGCTGACGGAGATTAATCAGCAGGCTGCAATCGCCGACCACTTTACCCAGTTTGATGTAGATGTGGTCCAGCGTACTCCGTTCGCTCGGATCCCCAGCGCGGAACTCGATCCCATCAGCGCCCTCATCGATACCTCATCCATCAGCTATCACTCTGCTGCTGATGCCGCGAGATACCCTCTAGTGACACAGGTGACGCTCAGACATTCTGACCAACTCTTTCCAAAGCTAGTCTCGGTCTAGCGGAAGTAGCAGGGGTATGAATGGGTCGATTCGGAGAGAAGCTATTTCACGGCCTGGACACGCGGAAGCTGGGCGCACACTACCAGAGCGATGTTGACAAGTCCGGTCAAGGACTTGTGGCGTTTTGAACTTCCTGAGTCTGAGGGAATACGGGGCATATCGAGTTACCTACGTTTGAGTGCCTCCCTAGCTGCCTCACGAAGCGGGCGCGAGTGTGACGGGCTTTGCAGATCTGCTATTTTGCTCACTGCTGGCTCGGATCGAGCGATGCCTAGACGACTTAGCGCCTGCACGGCTGCGCGTTGGACCTCCCAAAACGGCCAATCCAGCAGCGTGATCAGGTACTCGCTGGCTTGTGGAGTCATGATCTGTAACTCACCGATGGCCTCGGCGAAAGCAGCGCGTACCAGCGAACCCAAGATATAACCTGATTGCTTCTCTACAAAAATGGCCTCCGCTTCTTGCAGCGCTGGTTGCAGCGCCGCCGGGCGCAGCTTCAACAGCACGCTGAGGGCGATCTCTCTTCTGAGTACATCGTTGGAACCGAGATACGGGATCAGTGCTTCCCCTGGCGCTTCGGGGGAAAGGTCTGAGAGGCCGTACCAAATCTCGGAGCGTACCAGGCTATCGTGATCTTCTAGGGAGGCACGCACCAACGTCTCTACTGGCGTGCGCGCTCCGTGATTGATCAGCGCAAACGCGCAGGCGATGCGCACATCATGATCTGGATCATCGTGTAACGCCTGGACTAAGGGCGCCATGGGGGCGCGCTCCCCCAGATGCCCAACGAGGGCTGCAAGTTGCTCATAGACCGTGCCATTCTTCTGGCTGCGCTCAAAGGCTGCGACGACTGGCTCAACCGGGATGTCCTGGGCTGGCTCCTTCAGCAACTCCTCGGCTGCCTTCAGTTGTGCTACCGGGTTGCCCTCCTGGAGAATCCGGAGATGCTCCTGGATCGAGGGCCGTCTGCGTTTCACGGCTCCTGGCGTCAGGAGGTCCCGCATGTCAAGGTAGTGGGCAAACGTGCGCAGGAGGTCTTGCGCCTGCTCCTCAGAGAGATAGGGGGTCAGGTCTACAGACGCCTGCTCGTGGAGTTCGGCTAGCGATTCTGTGGCGTAGAGCCGCACGCCAAAATCAGGGTCTGTCAACGCCGTCGTCACCAATGCCTCAATGGGCGCATGGACGCCCAAGGTTCTCAGGAGGCTCGCATTATGCCCGCGCACGCCGGGATCGGGATCCTGGAGTGCAGCAATGAAGCTCTGCTGAGGGGCGTGTTCGCCGAAGCGAGCGAGATCGGTGAGGGCGTGCATCCGCACCCAGGGATCAGGATCTGTTGCCGCTTCCACCAGGGCTTCCAGGGGCATGTACTCCCGACACGTTCCTAGACGCCAGGCAGCCTTAATGGCTTCGAGGGGCAGCGGACCAGCATACTGCTCAGCCACCTGCGCCGCACGGCGGCGCACCTCCGGATGGCCGTGCGCGAGTCCAGTCACAATGAGGTCTGGAGGCACAGGTTCCCCCAACCGGAGCAGGACGGCGGCGGCTTCCAGTTGGACCGTGGGAAGGGGGTTCGCCAATGCGGCACGCACCAGAGTAGTTGGCGCGTGCGGGCCCAAGGCTCCCAACACTTCCAGCGCAGCCAGTTGCACCTCTTCCTCACGGTCAGAGAGCGCCGCTTCCACCAGCTGGAGCGGTGCTGCCTCACCCAAGTGTTTTAGACTCATGATCGCCGCTGCTCGGACCCGCGCGTCCTTGTCTTGTAGGGCGCTGGTAAGCGCCTTCAGGGGCACTTGTCCAGCAATGGCCCCTAACAAGGATGCTGCGGTGATCCGCATTTCGGCGTGGCTCACGTGTAAAGCGCGAGCCAAAGCCAGACTGGTGGTGGAGGGGAGCGCCGCTGCCCCCACCAGTTTCAGCAGTGCTGCTACCTCCTCTTCATTGGGAAGAGGAGCAAATACAGGATCGGTCATATCTGTCCCTATCCGCGATAATGATGGTCGTCACCGACGATTGTGCGACTCACAGCCATCTTCCAATAGGGCGACCAAAGAGTTCCTCTGGTTCACCTAATCCACTCCATAAAAAAGCTCTTCCTCCAAAATATCTGATCATGTTGACGATTCGAGGATCAGGACGACTCTGGAACCAGTATTGGAAGTTTCCATTCTCCCACCATGAATACCTGGCTAGTTGGCGCCCAGTTTGGAATCGTTCAAATCCGCGAGTCCCCTTTATACCAGTTAACTGAGTAATATCATCAGGGGGCCCCTCTCTGGAAGTTGGTCCAAACAACCCATTGTCGCTCAGCTTCGTCTCAATGCGCCTGCCATCGCTCGCAATAGCATCGGGATGGAACTCGGGATCTCTTGGATCCGCATGTTCGTATAAAGAATTATCTCCAACTTCCTGCCTGACCTGCAAGGTATAAGCGTCACCTGGCTTGTTCGGGTCCAGCGGCTGGCCATCGCTTCCTCCCCCGCCTCCTGAAGAACCGCCAGCGTCCCCAACATCCCCACCTTGCCTCCCTGCCGCATCAGCAACGTCAGCAGCCGTTTGATCCACCTCGTTATTCAGCGCCTTATCCAGCAGATCCCCACCAGCCTGTATGAGTTTTTCGCCCGCGTCGCCCACCACGAAGGCGTCATTGACAATGAGTACCGCCGCGGCAAATAAGTCGAACGTCCGCTGTCCTGGCGAGAGGCTCCGATCGCTTGCCGCCTGAATCGCTGTCGAGATTTCGGGAAGATTCAGGAAATCCGACACGTCATTCCATAGGTTGGTGGCGGCTGTGCAGAGGAAGCCCAGGAAGCTACCACAGAAGTCATGCCCACTGGGGTCGATGTTGGTCGCCGGGCTATCAGCCGCATAGGCATAGGCATCCATTCCGCGCGGATCCAAACCACCACCAGGCACCACCGAATCGGCGCTGGTAAAGCGTCCAGAGGAGGGATCATAGTAGCGGGCGTTGTAATAGTCCAACCCGGTCGCGCCATCTGCGCGCTGGCCGGTGTAGGCGTAGCTGGTGGGCATGGTGCCGCCCGCCCAACGAGCCTGTCCATAAGGGCCAAAGAGCTGGGCGGCGGTCACGCCGGTATAGTCCACCATCACGGTGGTGCTGGTCAAGCTATCGGTGATGGGATAGTACCAGTGGGTGTTATCATCTTCGGCCACCAGCAAGCCATTGCAGTAAAAGTAGGTGATCTTGGTGGTGGAGCTGCCAACGGTTTGGACCTCCTCCAGGTCGCCGATGTAGGTGGTGGTTGTAGTGGTACTCCCACTGGTCACCTGCATCTCAAACCGGTTGCCCTCGCCATCGTAGCCGTACTTCACGGTGGTCGCGCCGTTCGCGCTCACCCACTCGATGAGCCGCCCCTCGGCGTCATAGGTCAACTGTGCGCCCGTCTGGCTGCTGCTCGTACACTGTTGCACACTGGTGGGGGCACGGCAGGTCATGTCGCCTGAGGCATCATACTGAGCCGTATAAGTGCTGCTGCCAATCGCATCCACCGCATGATAGTGCGTGCTGTCGTAGGTATAGCTGCCCTGGGGATTGGTGGCAAGCGTTCCGGTGAGGGTACTCTGGGTGAGGCGCGAGGAACTATCATACTGATAGCTTGCGGTATAGGTCGCGGCGCTCAGCGTGGTGCCATTAACCGTTTGGTTGGTACAGGGGTTGGTGCCTGTGTCTCCCGCCCAGATCAGCCGATCTAGATCATCGTAGCAGAACTGCTGGTTGTCCTGTCCCCCGCTCTGTCCGCCTGCCGCTGGCAGACCAGCGCTGACGCTGGTGATATTGCCCACCGGATCATAGGTCACGCTCTGGCTGTAGTCGGTGATGGAACTGGAACTGGTGGGGGTTGTGTAGGTCGCCTGCGTCTGGCGCAGATCGTTATCATAGGAGAGGCTTGCACAGAGCGTGGAGCTAGTGGCATACGCGCAGGAGCCGGTTCCACCGACCACATAGCTATCGGGCAGCCCTGCAGCTCCGGGAGCGCCATTGTAGGTGATCGAGGGGATCAGATAGTTGGTCACCCCGCGCGCAAAGCGGGTGACGCTGGTAAGCCGCTGCTGATTGGAGTAGTTATATTGCGCGTACTCCCCAGTGGGGTAGGTGACTTTGCTCAGTACCCCGGCATCATTGTACGCCCACAGGATAGGCTGGTAGGTCGTGCCTGCCAGGGTATCGACCTCCCCGGTCAGTTCTCCCCGCGCATCGTAGGCATAACAGTAGGTGCCACTGAAACTGTTGTTGGGACCACTGGTGAACTGCTCGGTCGTCACCTGCCCAACGGCATTGCTGGTGGGCGTAATCCCGCTGCAACTGACGCCCGTGGGGACGGTGCCATCATAGCTGTAGGTGACATAGGCCCCGTTTGGGCTATTGGTGGTGTTGCGCCAGAGGGGGCGGTCGAGGGCATCGTAGCCCGCATACACTGTGTCTCCCCGCGCATCGGTCTCCTGGATGACGTTCCCATCGTTATCCACCTGCTCGGTAGTCGTGCCACTGTCGGGATCGCTCGTTCCGATCTGCCGCCCCGCCAGGTCATAGCTGATCGTCGTGGTATGCACTCCGTCAGGATGGGTGATCGTTACCAGGTTCCCCTGGTAATCGTAGGACTGAGCTGTCGTCGCGTAGAGCGTATAGGGACTGCTGGTGCCGGTGAAGGTCTCAGTATAACGGGTGCGGCCCAGGGCATCCTGGAGTGAGACGTTTTGATGAAGGTTGGCATCGATCATCTGGGTAGCTTCGTAGGTCGCGCCATCTGGGCCGGTAAGTTGGAGGTAACTGGTGGTACTGGTGGCACCTGCTGGATCGGTGGCCTGAATCTGGCGTCCCAGCGCATCAAAGGTCGCCCCCTCGCCCAGTTGCGTAGTATCGGGCGTGCTGTAGGCGCCGCTGCTGGGGCTGCCACTGTAGGCGCTCACATAGTAGGGACGGCTGCTGAAGAGCGCCTCTTCTCTGGCATCGTAGGTGGTATAGGTGACGACATCATGGGAACTGTCGGCAGGCGCGCGGGTCTCGACGACCTGGCCCCAGCCATCATAGAAGCTCCGGCTGGTCACGGTGGTCGTGCTGTTGTAACGCTCGATGGTATCGGTCTCGCTACAGGGCAGGCTTGGCCCGGTCGCCGGACACCAGATGGTATAGACATACTGGATGGTGAGCAGGTTGCTGCCTTCGCCTGGGGCGACCACCCCGGTCTGGCGACCAAGCGCATCATATTGATAACTGGTCGTCTGATTGTTGGCGTCCGCGCTGCTCTGAAGCCATTCGCCAAAGCCATAGGCAGCGCCACTCCCCAGCGTGTTGGTGCTGGTGGTTTGGCCCAGCGCATTGGTCACCTGGGTGACATGGGCCGTATAGGAGGACGTGTCGTAGCTGTAACAGGTGCTGAAGCCCTGGGATTGTGGCTGCCCATCGACGGTGATCGTCAACGTGCAGGCGCCCATCTGCCCATTGGGTTGCTGGACGGCCAGCAGGTTCCCGTAGGGATCATAGGCCGAGGTGGTGGTGAGGAAGGTATAGGAGGAGCCACTGCTGTTGGCCGCTACACTCGTCTGCCAGACCGTTCCCGTCGTGGGAGGTGCCGTCAAGGAGGTGGCCCCATCATAGAACAGTCGAGTCAGTTGCTGGATCGGCCCGGTCGCGCTGCCACTATGGATCGCCTTCTGGGAAGGGGTATTGATAATATAGACGCCGCTGGCCCAGGTCGCGCCAGCACTGATACTGTCGTTGACTGTGTAATCGATGGTCTGCACACTATCCTGACCGGGGCCGCCAACCGTGCCGCCATCGCTGGCGACCGTATCAATGACGGTCACATTGCCATAATCGTGGCTGCCGCTGTAGCTTTGCCCGGTATCATACGAGTAGGTCACGGTCGTCGAAGGCGCGGTGCTGAGACTCCCACCGTCCACGAGCAGAGTCTGGGTGGAGGCGATGCGCGGGTCACAGACGGCGATAGGATTCTCTGGATCAGGCTCAGCGACGAGTAGGTGCGTGAGATTGTCGGGGGGATCGAGCGTATACCAGTTCCCATCGGAGCCTCTCGCCGGGGTGGTGGGATCGCCCACAGGCGCACAATTGAGATCGTAGCTATTCAGGGTGCGCCGTAAGAGGGTCGTGCCGTCACTGGCATACACATCGGTTTGCGTCTCAGCCCCGGCGGGCATATTGCCGCTGGCCCAGTAGGGCGAGGTCGGACAACTTGTGGTGATGGGGGTAGGAGAGACGGTTGCTCCTGGAAATATGATGACATTGGGGCAGGAGTCTTGGTACAACACAAGGGGCGGGCTGCCAGAGGTTTGGGCCAGTTCGGCTTGATTCCAGACACCCCACCCCTGAGTGGTGATATAGGTGTGGTCGGTAACCGAGAGCGTGCAGGCGGTTGTACAGGCCCCGCCTCCCGAATCGATCTCTTGCTCCACCTCCTGCACCTGCTGGAACCCGCGAAACTCGGCATTGTAGAAGTCGAGATAGTCCCCATCATCCACATTGCCCCAGTCCCACGTCGCCTGGCAATCTCCCGGGGCGCACCAATTGTTTTGGGATTGCACAGCAGCCATCGCATAATTGTAGGACCAGTGGTGATCCACCGTGACCGTGGCGCCCCCGATGGTCTCTTGCACTTTGGTATCGCGCGCCACCAGGAGAATGCGGCTCCAGTGCTGGGCATCAGCGTATGCACAGGGGAGCGTACTCAGGTCGCTGGCCGTACAACTGAAGGGGTTCGTAACACTGCGCCCGGCAGGCACCCCCTCCACATTCATATGCCCCTCTTGCCAGGTGAAGGTTTCCTGCACCCCCTCTCCGTTATCGACCTCCGCCAAATACCGCTGGTTGTAGGTTTCCTGGTACAAGGTAACATTACACCCAAAACGAGTACCCATAGGATCAGGAGTAGTGCTAGCCCATGGAACACAGGGCGGGATATAATTATCATCTCCGATATTTTGATACAGGGGATCAATATAGCGCTCCTGCAACACCGAATCGTCGCTGCAGGTGAGAGCAGAATTCGCTGAGCAACCACCATAGTAATACTCGCTCGAGGGGGAGCCCAGGTAGGAGAGGATCATGGGTGGCAGGCTGGTCCCCGTGTTGGTGCTATTGCCCGTCCAATCGGTGCCAAATTCCTGGATCTTGGTGAGGTCGAGATAGCCAGTAAGGTAGGTCGAGGTGCCTGCAACAAGGCGACCGATATAGGCGTTCGTGCCGAACCAAGGCGAAGCGGTTTGCTCATATGACAGGGCATAGGCGCGTAAGAGTCCCCAGGAACTGGTGCTGCTTGGACGCACCTGCACCTCGATAGCATTGAGGACAGCGATATTGGTCATGCTTGAGGTATGACTATAGATATCTACTGCGCTGTAGGACTCATCACAGCGAGAATATGGGTCCGTCCATCCCTGGCAGGCACTATCCCCACCCGTCAGGCGCGTTACCCCTGTGCCCTGGTCAAAGACCACCTGGACCAGCGGCTGCCAGAGGGTAGGAGTACTGCTGCCGCTGGCACAGATCACGGTGGTGCTTAAGCAGGTCGGCGAATCATAACTGACAGTGGCAATCTCCGCATCTTGTACATAGGGTAAGGAGACAGTATCTCCACTGTAGGTGGCATAGCTAATCGTATTCGTATATTGCCGGTAGGTGATATGAATCTGATTGCCATGCGGGTCCACCATCGCATCTAGCTTCCAGCTATAGACGTATTGGAAGTACCGCGGTGATAGGCCATCCAGCCCGGTGTAGTCGGCTATGCCATATTCCACTGAGTCATCGGTCGCGCCAAATTCCAGCATCTCGCCGGAGGGCAACCACACCCGCCAGCAGGGGTGGGTCCAAGGCGTCCTCGTCAGATCGTCCGTCGTGCAGTTCAGTTCGAGAATCTTGGCATGGCTCTCTGGAGCGGTGTACCATTGGGCGGGCGGATTGACGACCGTAAAGGGGGTCAGCACATTCCAGCCTTGAGAAGGATTATAGGTAAGCCCCTCCCAATCGATAGCATCCGGGCCTGTTGCCCAGTTCGTGTCTTGGGGGATGAGAGGCATAGACTGCCCATTGAGGGAGAGGGTCCAGCTATTGGCCCACTGGTTGGGACAATAGATACTGACAGGGCCATTCCCCGTCCCTAATTGATTGCACGACTGTCCTCCAACCGCAGCGGGATTACAGTTCTCCCAGCCAGCATTATCGCCTGAAAGGGTTGTGAAACCGTGACACCCGGAGGCTTCGTTCTCCTCCGACCAGGTGATGGAGCCGAGATCAAGGGACCAGCCTTCTCCCACCCAGGGGGCATCCGCGGTGAGACTATAGCTCTGATTCACCATGGCGCTGGAATACGAGAGCGCGAGTGGGGGAACAAAGCCGCCAGGCCCAGGGGGCAGGCTCACGGGGTATTGATAGGTCAATGCGCCAGCGTTCAGGTTGTTCTGAAAGTTCTGGATGGTGGGCTGCTGATCGAATGGAGACGGGCCAGTGATCGAGACATCTGCCCGCCCGGTGGCAAACAGTGGCGCCAGAGTCGCCTGTCCGCTGAGCGCGGCATTTGGCTGGGAGGTAAATGCTACCAACTCCTGGGTCGCATGGGCAGAGCTGAGCGCGTCGGCATTCCCTGCCGGTGCCTCTGTCGGAAGCGGCATCGTCCCTTGAGGCAGCGCACTCACCAACGACATCTTGATCGCCGTTGGGACTATCGCCAGGGCCTCTTGTGGGGTATATCGGAGTTGGAAGGTCACGGGCTGCTGAAAGGCTAGGCCCGGAATCAGGCCATGCGGACCCAGCACCTCCAGGCGGTAGGTGCCCAGGCTGACCAACCCGGAGGCGCCACCGCCCATCGGACCTGAGAGCCTGGTGATTTGGAAGTAGGCCGGTCCGCCCACCTGGGTCAACTCCTGGCTAGTCAAGGCTCCAGCGGGAATGGTGATAGAGAAGCGCTGATCGCCGGTGACAGCGGAGGTACTCACGGTGGCCTTCAGCGGAATCTTCGCCACGACCACAGGAGGTGAATTGAGGACCGCACGGGGAATCAGAGTGCCCTGGGGAGATTCGCCCATCTGATAGGAACCGAGAGGTTGAATATCAGGGACGGTGGGATCTCCCCAGGTAGCGGCCTGGTTCGCAAGGGCTTGTGCTTGCGTTAAGGGAATGAGCGAGGTGGTGGTGTGCGGTATGGGACGTGTGGGCGGGGCCAACGTCGACAGCGCGGTCAACAGCCCATTGGGACCGAAGAGGAGCGTGAGGCCCACGAGCAGGGAGACCAGCCAATCACGCACCCGATGCGACCTGCGTGGGGCCCGGCGCATCAGCGCGGTGCGGGAGGAGCAAACGTCAAAGAGCCGACGAGAAGCACCCAGAGATGAAACCGCCATCGCACACCTCCGTGTAGGGGCCAGAGTGGGGGTCATGAGGAGCCCACCAGACAACGCCGAGGGTCAACCAGGATCGCCTGCGGCAGGAGAGGGTGCTGGAGGAAGTGTCTGATAGCTAGGTGGAGACACACCGCCCCCTGCGCGCGTCAAGATTCGCGGACGCTGAACCAGGAGTAAAGACAGGCGCTCTGCCTCTTATCTCCTCTCAACAAAAAGAGTAACCGAAGCAGCACAAAAAGTCAAGCCTTCCTGTATTAAGTTTGGGTATGAGAAGAAAATTAAAAGAGCAATGGTATGAAGATGGATCAGCGGTAGCTTCTTTAATGAGGAGCTTTTATCTTATCTAATGAGCTTATTACCTTCCTGATGCTGGTTGACCTCTCTCGCTTTTACCTCTGGATTGACGTGAGTGGCCCAACACCTTGGTAGAGTGGTTTTCTGGACAAAGACGCTGGGCCAGATGTTCATCAAGCCTCTGGACTCCTCATCCCTATCAAAACGAAACAGCCCTCCTTACAACTGCTCTACATAGCGCGCAGCCACGGCTTCAGGAGGGTTGGTGTAGCGCTGGATATAGCGCTGCGAGCGGTGTCCCAAGCGTCGTTCCAACTCATACGCATCAGCCCCTGTAACCTTTGCCAGTTGGAAAGCAAACGTGTGACGTAGATCATGGGGCCGGAGGGGAGAAATCTGCTTGGATGGGTCGCGGATTTCGGCATCATGCCAGCGCCCAATCTGAGCCAGGATCAGGTTGATCGTCCGCAGCGAGTGCCGTCCATCTGAGGCACGTGCTGCGACGCCCGCCGCGCTCAAGAACAGCGCAGAAGCGGCGGGCGTCAGATCACGCGGGTGTTCTTTTTCTAGGTAATCAGCCAGCGCCGCACGAGCATCCGCTGAAAGAAAAACGGTGCGCTCAGTCTTTCCTTTGCCGCGCACCCGCAGAATCTGGGCACGCCGTGCCGCCCGTAAGCCTTCCGGCGTATTGGGCAGGACCTGCTCTAGGTCAAGCTGGACCAGCTCTTCACAACGTAATCCAGTGGAGAGCAAGACATAGACAATGGCGCGATCCCGCCAGGGTCTCGCCTGTGTACGAACTGTCTGCTGGTGCTGCGTGTCTCGACGACGGCCTTTGTACTGGTAGAATCGCTCCAGCCGATCACAGAGGTTCTTGAGTGAGCGAATCTGGCCCTCATCTAACGCTCGCGGTTCGAGCGGTCCTAGGCCGACCTCACCGATGCCTTTAGCCGGATCCCCTGCCGGAAAAAGATCAGGTGACTGGGCATGGACCCAGGTGGTGAAGCCAGAGAGCGACGCTATATGGCTGTTGATAGTCGCCGGGGCCAGTTCTTGGTCCTGTAAGGCCCTCTGCCAGGCGATCACGTCACGACGGACACAGGTGGAAACCCGTTCATGCCCATAGGACTGGATGAAGAACGTCTGGAAGCGCTGGAGGTGCAGTGTGATTTTTTGCGTGACGCCCGTTGACCGTACCCCATCGATGGTGAAGCGCAGATAGGCGGCGATCCAATCAGTAAATCGGTCCGACAAGAGCGCCAGGGGCTGGTCAAAGGTGTCTTGCACCTTTCGTGAAGTAAATTTGCGAGGATCTGACGATGAAATGACTGGCTTTGCGGTGTTCATAGGCATGATTTACTTCCTAGAAGGGACGTTCTGTGTAGTATTTTGCTCCGTGCTCTAGTATACGCTAAGGAGGGTTGTCAGGCAAATGTTCAATCATAATAGTTTTTGTACCGAGTCAGCGATTATTTACCACCTGCCGTTGCTGCCCCGCTTCCAGAGACAATCCCTGTCCATAAAGTGCTTGACGGCTGCCTGTATGTATGCTATAAAGACGCTGGCTTCCCCCTACGCTTTACTCTAACCAAACACCACCGGCTGACCTTGCATTCTTCGTGCGGAAGCAAGGAAGGTTCTTACGCGAGCTCGTAGCCATGCAGCAGGTATAGTTCAGGCTTTGGCAGCGACGGTAACTCCTTGGCCTGAACCTTAGTGTTAGGAGGCTACATAATGCCTCAGCAATCCCCATCAGATCACCCCTACAAGCATATTTGGTCCATCGATGCCCAGCCTCTCGACTTGGAGATAATTGATGAAAAGGGACTGCCACTCAAGCATTACAACTTGATGCTTGTCGTTGACGAGCTTACTCGCATGATTATTGACATCCGTAGAGAACCCTCCACCCAAGACGAAGAACCCAACTCAACTCAGTAGGAGGTATTGAGATGGGCGTTCGGAAGGTACGCCATCACGGTTTCAACATCATTGGCACCTTCGCCGGGCTCAAAGCGAATTCCGTTCCTTACGAGTCAACGATTGAGCGCGATTTCATGTACTTTCTGGAGTATGATGCACGCGTCGTCTCCTACGAGTCTCAACCACTTTTCATCACAGGCACAACCGAGGATGGAACACCTCATGTTTACACGCCAGACTTTCTTGTAATCCGTACAACCGACCGCATTATTGTCGAATGCAAACCAGCAAACAGGGTCGACGACGAAGACATTCAACAGCAGTGTACCTTGGGGCGCCAATGGGCTGCGTCGCATGAAGACCATCACTTCCTCCTGGTCACAGAACAGGAACTGCGCGCAGGCCATCGGCTGAACAACCTGAAGATTCTGTGGAAATACAGCCGTTTTCCTGTTCTACCAGCCACTATCAAGCGTTGTGTGGCAGCTCTGACCGCACATCCAGAAGGGATGTCCTTTCTGGACCTGGCAACCGAACTATCCGACGGGGCTACTCCGCCTCTGGCGCAATCACCCACCCTGTACGCACTGCTCTTTCAACATGTGCTGGTTGCCGACTTGAGCCAACCACTCGGTCCTATTTCGCTCCTCTTCCTTCCTGCTGATCCACCAACTCTTCTTCCTTAAAAGGAGGCTGCTATGGCACGCGTTCAGTTTACTGAGGGAACCCGCTACGAACAAAATAAGCAGATGTACCTGATTAAAGGTCCGTTGCCAGAAGGCAGGCTACTGGTCGAAAACCTCACGATGGGTCGTGAAGAACGGCCTGCTGTGCAGGATCTCTATGATGCTTGGGCGCGGAGCGAACTCATTTTCGCTGTCCCTACCAAACTTGCGTCCAAAAGCTCTGCCAAGGATATAGCAACGCGCTACACTATTGCCGATTTTCAAGGGCTTCCCGAGGAGTATCGCGACGAGGCATGGCGGCGCTATGATTTGCTCTTGCCCCTCCTGAAGAAACCGCGCGCTGAACGTACTCGAGTAGCTATCCAAAACTACGCCAAGTCGCTGAAGAAAACGCCTTCTAGCTCACAGGAAGACGAACACGCACAAATCAAAGAGGATCAAAATGCAGAAGGCCTCGAGCTAATAAAATCGCCCTCCAGCCCTGTGAAACACAAACGCTCAAGGATCGGGCTAGCAGAAAGCGCCGGGAGCCTCGAACGGTGGCTGCGCAATTTTGAGGAGAGTGGATACGACATACGCGCCTTGGTGCCGGGGTTTAGTCAACGCAAGGATACGGGAATGGGGGAACTGGATCCCGAGGTTGAACGGATTATCCAGGCAGTCTTCCAAAAATGCAAGCAGAAACCCGCCCATCGCAGGCTAAAGGATATTCACCTGATGGTAGTCAACGAAGTGGCTAAGCAGAATCGGCACCGTCTACCGGATCAACAATTAAAACCACCTAGTGAGAGCGCTGTGTACGTGCGTATTCAGGCCTTCGGTGCCCCATCAATATTGAGGAGGCGAGCCAGTCGGCGCGAAGCTCAGGCTGAGCAGCCCTACTTACCAGGTCCTGATCCGACCCGTATCCTGGAACGGGTGGAGATTGATTATACGAAACTCGATCTCTTCATCGTGGATGAGGAGGATCGCTTCCCTATTGGCAGGCCCACTCTGACCTATGCCCTTGATGTCTACAGTGGCTTTCCGCTTGGCGTCTATGTTGGTTTTGAACGCCACAGCTATCGCTCCGTGATGAACTGCTTGCTTCATGCAATTCTTCCCAAGGTAGATACCAGTGTGGAGTATGGCACAAAGCACCCCTGGATCGCTTTTGGCCTCCCAGAGACGCTCATCGTTGATAATGATCGGCCATTTGTGAACCACCACATCAGAGATGCCTGCGGCCAACTCGGTATTCATCATGAACAAATGCCAGTTGAAACACCGTGGTTCAAGGCAGCGATCGAGCGTTTCTTCAGAACCAACGCTACTGGCCTGATCCACAGCTTGCCAGGATCAACCTTCTCCAATGTGATAGAGCGTGGCGATTACGACGCCCTGGAACATGCTTGCATCTCGCTCAAAGATTTTTTGCGCCTTCTGCATATTTTTTTGCTAGATTACTATGCTCAGGATAAGCATACCAAGATGGGGATCATCCCGGCCCACCGCTGGGATGAAAGCCTTCAGGCAGGCTTCCTTCCTTATTTGCATACCAGCGTCGAAGAGACACGGATCATCCTCTATTGCACGACCTACCGCACAGTTTCCAGAAACGGGATTGATTTTGAAACGCTTCGCTATCAAAGCACAGATGCCCAGCGAATATGGAAGGAGCTTCTTAAAGAGGAGCACCAAGCCGAGAATGAGGATGATGAGGAGCCTGGCGGGCTCAAGAATGGGATAAAGATTCGCATCAAATACAATCCTGCCGATATCAGCAAAGTTTATATCTTCGACTCCAAGCAGCAGAAGTGGATTTCTATCCCTGCCGTTGATCCAACCGGCTATACTCAGGGTCTCTCCATCTGGAAGCATCGTGTCGTGCGACGCTATGTGCTCCATAAAAACCAGCCAGTCGATATCTATGCCCTGGCTGAAGCCCTGGAACACATCCGTCAGATTGTCGAGGATGCCTACAAACGCACACGCAAGACACGCACTCGGTCCCAAGCGGCGCGTTTCCAGGAAATAGGCACTGATCCACTTCCAATTCCAGCAGATAGCACTGAAGCTGTCTTTCAAATCGAAGCTGGCACCGCGAATAATGCAGCGGCACTGCCACAGCCACAGTCAACACCGATGATCGCTGCTCCAGCCACAGAAAAGGCCAGAACAACGCCACCCGAAATCAGTCGACCTGAGAATCAGACAATACCCACCGCAAGCAGCAGGCCAGGACGACCAACTCGCTCCAGTAAGAAAAAATCCTCACCGGAGGCCATTTCGCCCCCTGCGCCCGCTCCACTTGACCTGACAGGTTGGGGTGCTGATTACGAACTTCCTATACGGAAGTAGTCCTGGAGGTTGAACGATGAGTACTGCTACCACCATGCGGCTTTTGACGAACGAAGAAATCTGCCAACTTTCTTTGGAAGAACGGAGTGCCCTAATTGAGCAAATTCGGGTCAAGTACCCTCGGTGGAGTAAAATCCTGGAGGAGATCGAGCGCTGTCACCGCTTACAGCGTTACGCCGCCGAACCCCCAGGATCCTTCCTTGTTGGAAGGACTGGTGCCGGCAAAAGCACGCTCCTTGAGTCCTATGCCAAGCGTTATCCTCCCATTGTGGATGAAATGGGCAGACGTCAGCTCGTCGTCCTGGTAAGTAACCCCTCCACAGGTTCCATCAAAGACCTGGCAACGGCCATTTTGCAAGCGCTAGGAGATCCCCGAGCCGAGCGCGGCACGGTTGGAAACAAAACATATCGTATCAAGCAATATTTCAGAGATTGCAAGGTAGAACTGCTCATTCTAGATGAACTCCAATCTTTCGTTGATCGAGAAAGTCTCCGCGTGCTACACAATGCTAGCAACTGGTTGAAGGATCTGATCAAGCAAACCAAAGTAGCATGTGTATTGGCGGGGCTAGAGGGCGATGCTGAGGAAGTCGTCAACACTAATGAACAACTCGCTCGCATGTTTCCTGACCCAATTCACCTTGATCCTTTCGGATGGGATGAAACCAAGCCGGATGGCGGTGCCGAGTTTCGCAAATTTTTGATGCAACTGGAGCAGATGCTCCCTCTTAAAGAACCATCCCACCTGGCTGATGAAGAGCGTGCCTGGCGCTGCTTTGTTGCCAGCGGTGGCGTGATTGGCTATGTTATGGCGCTGATCCGACGCGCAGCCCATTTAGCACTGGAGACAGGACGTGAACATATCGATGATACTTTGTTAGAGCAAGCATTCGCCCAACAACTCAGTGGTGAGCGGCGCGGGATTCCCAATCCATTCATCGGAGGGAGGCCAGAACGGCCCAAGGAGCCAGCTAAGCCAAAGAAGAGGGCCGGGAATGTAAACCGGCGAAGTCGGCCACGCAAGCAGCACAAAGAAGGGCTAAAGCACGTTCTTCATCCTTGATCTCTTTTGTTCGTGAGGAATGACCGTGCGGTTGGTGAATCCATGCCCGCCTCTGCCTCTGGTGGAAAGTCTAGTCAGCCTGATGAACCGGTATGCCAAGGCCAACTACTATCGTGAAGCCAACTGGCTTGAGTCTCTTCTGCCTACTCCGACGCGAGAGAACTTAAACCTTCTACAACGGGCAGATCACTTTGCCAGGTTGGCAGAACTGACTGGCTGGACCGTTGGGGCGCTGCAAGGACTAACGCTGCATCGCTTTGCGCCCTGCTATGCCCTGCCCTCCGAGCAGCCCTGGCAGGGCGATACTTCCTCTCTCGATACCATGCCGCAGTGGGACCACAGCGGGCTGGCACTCTATGTACATGGGCAACTCACGTCCAAACTCTGCCCGCTCTGCTGGCGCAAGCATCGAGCCATTGTGCTGCCCTGGTCGCTGCGTCATGTCACCACCTGTCCTGTACATCAGGTCCTCCTGGTCGATCACTGTAGCTGCTGCGGGCAACCGCTCCGGGCCAACTGGATGCGAAATAGCTGCCGAAACTGCAAACAGCGTTTGACAAACCTGCCCACGATCTCTTTTGCTGGTCACGCTGCCAGCGAGGCAATAACCCGGCTGATCTGGAGCGCCCTGGGCTGTTATGATGAACCATACCTGCCACCATCCCTTCATCTGCCTTCTGGTCATCTCTTGCAGAGTGTATGTGCTCCTGCTGTGCTGCAATTTTTCTGGCACTTTGGGCAACTGCTTATCAGGCGCGATCCGCAGTCGCCACTGTTTGATTCATCGCTGCTGCTCCCTGGAACCTCCTGGACCAAACCTCCCGCCTTCCTTCGACAGGCATCAGTTGCAGAAGTCCACGGCGTCCTGACTGCCCTGTGGCGATTACTTGATGGATGGCCGCAGACCTGGGAGATGACACTGGAACGAATCGTAGAGATTGAGGGGCCATTTGCAACTGATGCACCCGAACGCCTTCCACATTTACTTACCACCCAGTTTGGCGCGCCAGAGTTCGCCTGGATGTATCGCGGGTGGGAGGATTTTATGTGGAAACATCGCGGCCGCACGGCAAGTCTCTATCCCTGGTTCCGCCACTGGCGACGCACACAGCAACAACAGGAAGTTCGTCTAAGGCATCCCCTTCTTTCGCAGCGAGAAGCAGCGAGGCGTCTCCATGTGGGCGAGCGAGCCTTGAAACGCTTCCTGGAACTGGAACGCCTTCGTACTCCTCCTCCACTTCCTGATTCAGCAATGGTGCTGCGACATTGGCGCTTGATTGAGGCCGAGAGCGTTGAGGAGATGCAGCATACGCTCGAGTCAGAGCTGACCTTAGAGCAAGCAGCAACGGCCTGCGGAATCACTGAAGAGGCTGTGGTAGCGCTTGTCAAAGCTGGACTATTACCTGCCATTCGTGGTCCGGCGCTCGATCATACCCCTGTGTGGGCCTTTACTCAGCAAGGTATCCAGGAGGCGCTCACCCGCCTCATAGGACATCTGCCAGTATGTACTGCTGAGATAGCAGAGAACAACGATCTCCTGACCCTTGGGCAAGCGCTTCGCGTCGTAAGTGGAGCCGGAATCCGGTTGCCCACACTGCTACAGGCTGTGCAAAAAGGACAGGTGGCAGGTCTTCGTCTCACCAATGAAGTAACATTGAGCATCCTTCGCTTCGAGCGTGCGAAGCTCCTTGAGTACCTGGAGGAACACCGACCTCCTGAGCGTGAAGACATGCTTTCCATCCAGGAGGTTCGCCGCACGTTGCATTGCTCAGCGACCACGCTCCGCCGATGGCGTGCTAACAGACTCCTCGTTCCTCATCAGGAGAGCATGATTGGGAACAAGAGGAGTTGGTGGTACCGCCGCCAAGATGTAATGGCATTTGCGGAGCGCTATATCACTGCCTCAGAAGCTGCCGCTCTCCTTGGCTGTACAGACCTGACAGTGCAGCGTTGGACACGAGCAGGTATGCTACCAGCCATTACCGGGCCTGGGATCGATGGAGGCCATGCTTATCGCTTCGATAAGGCAGCATTGCAACAATGGCGTGCTGAGCGTATGACCTCGCACGAAGTCGAACAACTGCTGAGGATCAGTAAGCCGACCCTTCATCGATGGATACAGGAGGGCAAACTAACACCACTCGTAGAAGGGAAAGGGAAGCATCGCTGGTTTGCTCGTTCAGAGATCATACACCATCAACGCTCCAAGGAGTTGGCGTCATCAAACCGAATTGCGGCCAGCGCTCATGCTGGAGATTAATAGTCCCAGGTCGCGTGGCCCAGCGGCTCCCGATTGAGTTCCTCGCGGTAGTGACGCCACAGCGGCATGAAATGATTCAGATACGCGATGAAGCGGTCATTATGATGACGTTCGAGCAGGTGTACCATTTCATGGACAACGATGTACTCTAAGCAGTGAGCCGGTTTCTTGATCAGTTCAAGGTTCAACCAGATGCGCCGCGCCTCAATATTGCATGTGCCCCATTTGGTTTTCATCTGTTTCACTCCCCACTCGGCCACCTCCACGCCAATGATTGCCTCCCATTTGGCAATCAGAGGGGTGATCTCTTCTTTGAGCCGACGACGATACCAGTTCATCAAGACACGCTCTCGCTCAGCAGTATCGCTGCCGATTCGCACAAAGAGGTCCATCTTCTTCTTGTTGCGAATGATCACCGCTGGCGCGCCTTTGTGATACTCCACATTGAGCAGGTAACGATTCCCTTGATAGTAATGGCTCTCACCGGAAATATACTCGCGCGCCGACTGGCGCTCCTGGCCCTCAAACTTCGCCTGCTGCCGATTAATCCAGCCCAGCCTGGAAATGACAAAGAGGCGCACCGCTTCGTCATTGACGCGCAGCGGCGCTGCCACCCGCACCCGACCTGCCGGTGGATAGACGCCGAGATGCAGGTTTCTGATGTCCTTGCGCACAACATCGACAACCAAGTCATGGACCCGTAGCTGATGCTGCTCAATATTCATGCTGCTGCTTTGCCAATTCTAGAATTTCATTAGCGAGATCATCATCATCCACGACTCCCTGGATCGCGTAGAGCACTTCGCGTTCCTTGACGATATTGTTGCCGTCGCGCCAGCCATCTTTTTTGGCCTGCTGGATGGCCCTATCTACCTCGATGGCAAGCTGTTCATTCTGGCCCAACGTATCGTAGAGTGCCCGCCTGGCACGGGTATTCAGCGATTTGGGATAGGCTGGCCCGCTGCCCGGGTTTTGTACCTGCTTAGCAAGCTCGACGATCTTCGCAAGGTAATCCTCGTAGTCGCGTGCCTGGCTCTGGCGCTCCTGAATCAGCGTATCAAGCAGTTCAGACATTTTTTCGTAGTACCTGGGGTTAATGGGCATCTCGTCGATGATCACCCGGCGCAGATTGTTTTCGATGGTTTCGGCCATCGCAGTCTGGCTATTGGAGATGCCCTCAGGCAAGTCCTTCAAGACATCCAGCCCGCGCTCGATGATCAATTGAACCAGACTGACGCCGTCCTCAAAAGCCAACACCTTTTTACTGTCCCCGGCCTGAATATAGGCGTCGAGCAGATGACGCATAGCTGGCTCATATGCCTTCAGGTCCATGACGTCGCCACTCGCCAACCTGATTGATTCGCGCAGATGTTCGTAATGTTTCACCTCGTCCTTGATCTGCTCAGCCTCCTGTGGGCTATAGCCTGCCTCCTGCATCTCATTGGCAAGGTCCGCATAGGCACGGAGCAGAGACGCCGCGAGCTTGTAGAACATCAGCCGCTTGGCCTCGTTCTCTTTGAGCGCGTGGTGGTTTCTCGTATCCGGCGCGCAGAAATAGTGCTGATAGTCCTCTAAACGTTTGGGCGCGGCAACCGGCTCACAGAGCGCTTTGATCGCCTCAAGGGCCGCATCAAGCTGCTCTTTGCCTTTTTGCAGGCGGTTGCTCAAGAGGGTGGCAACATCTTCTTTATCATACCCATCGAACGCGCCCGATGTGTAGTCGTTGATCGAACGCGCAAGGCTCTGGAAGAGGTCTTTGTAATCGACGATATAGCCATAGCGCTTGTCTTCACCATCCAGGCGGTTGACCCGGCAGATGGCCTGAAACAGGCCGTGATCCCGCATGTTTTTGTCGATATAGAGATATGTGGCCGAGGGCGCGTCGAAGCCGGTCAGGAGCTTGTCCACGACGATCAGGAGTTTCATCTGCCCCGGCTCTTTGACAAATTTCTCTTTGACCTCTCGCTCAAAGACGGCGGGGTCTTTGCCACCCAGCATTTTTTTATACACCTCGTACTGCATAAGCGCTTCGGTCAGGCCGTCGCCTGTGGTTTCGCCCTTGGGTGGGCTGGACGGTGGCTTGTAGGAGGTGATGATAGCGCACTTGTCAAAGCCTTGAGAGGTAAAGAGTTCGTAGAACTTGCACGCCTGATAGATGCTGTCCGTCACCAGCATGGCATTGCCCCTGCCACTTTTCAGGCGGTCTTTGCGCTCCATATCCAGCATAATATCGGCAACAATCACTTCCAGCCGCGACCGCGCGCTGAGCACCTTCTGCATGGTAACCCACTTCTGTTTCAGTTGGGCACGCGCCGCAGCGGTCAAACCGCTGGTCTTGGCTGCAAACCACTGATCGATCTTCTCCGGCGACCTGAGATGCTGCTCGATGTCGCGGGCCTCGTAGAGCAGGTCCAGCACTACCCCATCCTCTACTGCCTCGTCGTACTTGTAGGTGTGGATGTAGGTACCGAAGACGCGGGTGCTTCTTTTCTCCTTATCCCCTTTCAAGAGCGGCGTACCGGTGAAGCCGATGAAGACCGCGTCCGGCACGATGCGCTTGAGTGCTTTGTGCAGCTTGCCCGATTGGGTGCGGTGGCACTCATCGATAAAGACGTACAGATCGCCCTTGGCCTTGAAGTCAGACGGCAGGCTGCGTCTGATCTCTTGAATATAGCCCTCAACGTCGCCCTCCTCCGTGCCACGAGCCTTATGAATCAGCGAACACATCAGCCAGGGCTTCGTGTCGTTCAGCTTGGTGAGGAGGTCTTTGCCGCTTCTGGCGCGATAAATGTCTTCATCCACCCCCAGGAAGATGCCTTTGATCTGCTCGTCTAGCTCGGTGCGGTCGGTGATGATGAGGACACGCGCATCGTCCACATGCTCTCGAATCCATTTGGTCAGCCAGACCATGGTCAGGCTCTTGCCGCTGCCCTGGGTGTGCCAGATGATGCCGCCCTCGCGCTTGCGCACGCGCTGCTGCGCGGCGCAGACGCCGAAATACTGGTTGGGGCGGCAGACCTTCTTGATCCCGGAATCGAAGATGATAAAGTCATGGATGATCTCCAGCAGGCGCTTCTTCCCACACAATTGGGTCAGATGGCGATCCAGCAGGTTGTCAATGTCGCTCCCTTCTTTCCAGGTCAGGTAATATTTCTCAGGGGTTTCGATGGTGCCATAGCGCAGCCCCTGGCTATCGTTGCCCGCCAGCACAAGCTGGATGGTGGTAAAGAAAGGCTGAATAAACTCCGGCTTCTGATTATCCAGGTTCTGGCGAATCCCCTCGCTGAGGGAGACGGTGGAGCGCTTGAGTTCCAGCACGGCCAGCGCAATCCCATTGACATAGAGCACCACGTCGGGTCGCTTAAAGTGCTGGCCCAGAATGGTCACCTCTTCGGCCAGCGCGAAGTCATTCTTGAGCGGTTCCTTCCAGTTGATGAGTTCGACGGTTTGGGTCTGCTGGCCCACGCTGAGCTTGACCGGCACGCCATAGCGCAGCAGCTTATAGACGGCCTTGTTGCTCTCATAGAGGCTTCTGGCCTGGTTGCCTGCCTCTCGTTGCAGTTCGTACACTGCTCTATTGATAAGCGCCTTGCTGTACCCCTGGCGCTTCAGGAAGCGGCGCAGCAGCCTCTCTTCGATGTTGCTACCCCCTCCCGGGCGTTGTTCCCAATTGCCCAGATAGTGATAGTGCAACCGCTGTTCAAAAAGCTGATGAACCACGCGATCCTGCGTGCGGCGCTCGATCTGGCCGACTTCGCTCATCTCAACCTGATCCTCCCTGTGAGTAGTTCCTGCATCATCCCTTGCTTCAAGGCGCGTGTCTTCTCGCGCCGCTGCTCTAAGGCATCAATTTCAGCGTCCATATCGCTTAAAATTTCGACGATGGCCGTTTGTTCTTCGACTGGGGGGAGATTCACCTCGTAGTTCTTCACAACATTCCAGTCAGAACGAGGCATATGTGTGCCGTAGGAAGAGCTAGATACTTCGATGAAGCGATCCGTCTTCACGATCTGAAACAAGAACTGGGGGATGAGCGCAGAACGCTTCGCCGACAGAACCCATATCTCTGTCGAGCAGACACCATCTCGGTATGCGAGCCAATACTTGCGCAGATAGGCACGTAGCTTTCCAAACAGCACATCATCTTTTTGGAATACCGATTTGAGAGAGGAGCTTTCTTCGGTCGATGTATAGCCAAGAAGGCTGCCTGTACCTGGTTCGATGTGTTCTAGCTCAATGCAGAACTCATGGACCCCGGCCTGTCGAGGGTCTACTCTTTCCTTCCTTAACTGAGCAATATCTCCCAGCATCCGCATCTCCCACTCTCCGCCAAACCCGGACAGCCGCGTCTTTCCGGTGAGAAGTTGCTGCATGGCGGCCCGTTTGATGGCGCGCTTCTTGGCAATGAGCCGGTCCAGCGAGGCAATCAGAGCATCCACATCACTCAAGGCGGCGGCGATGGCGCGCTGCTCAGGGAGCGGGGGTACAATGACCGCAAGATTATAGAAAGTTTCTCGACTTGTTGAGGGGATTGCCGATCCGCTGTCTAAACGGTTAATATCATGAGTGAGCAATTCGTAATATGCCCATCTCAGATCTATATCCTCTTTGGGTTCTAAGTAGTACGCTGTGTCAATTACATAAAACGGCTCTTTCGAGAAATGTATACCTCGATAGGCTCCTTTACGGCCAACAATTACACCCGGATGTCTGCAAAGCATTTTGGTATGCGTACCAATAAACCCATTGGTCCCGTATACAGGATAAGGCCCGTGCGTATTTTCGTATCCACGTAGTGATTTACCATATTCCAAGGTCGCTAGTTTGCCCCAGGAAGTTGCCTCCCAATCCTCCGGTATCACCCCCACCTCGGTCAGCTTGTAGCCCGGCTTGAGTTGTGTGCTGTGCGCGCTTACTGCCATGAGAAGCCCATCCTTTTCAGGTGTGCGGCCACCTTGCCGCTCAAGACCTCAACATCTTCAGAGAGCCTGGGCAGCGGCGCGGCATAGCGCTCGGCCAGTTCTTTGACGCGCCCGGTCAGCGCCTGGGAGACGCGGTTGAGTTCGTTCTGCACCTCAGCGGCAAGGGTCGCCAGCCATTTATCGTCTATCACCAGCGTCTTGACTTCATCTTCGCTCATGGTCCGGTATTTAGCGGCCACCTTTGCGTCAAGAGCCTTTTGCGCCTCTCTGATCTTCTTGCCGGCTTCTGATTCCTGGTCAAGCAGCCGGAGGTATTCAATCAGCACGGCACGCTCGTCGGCTGCATCCGGGTCGTCGAAAATATCCTTGAGCCGCGCATTCAGGCTGGCTCTGGTCAGTTTGCCCTTCTCGTTTTTGGCCTCTTCCAGCAAACCGCCCTCGCCGCCATGCTCCTCTTCCATCTCTTCCAACTGGCGGCTAATGGCTTCTTTGGCCGCCTCCAGGTCTTCAATGTGTCGCTGGTCAGCGGCAAAGTAGCGCTGAATAATAAGCTGCGGCGGGATGAGGTCGCTGTTGGCCTTCCAACCATCTTGCGCGATCAAATACACATCATCCTGCATGGTGTCGGTCCAGTAGGTCATCAGAAGCTGGTAGACATCGTACTTGTCGATCAGCCGGGCCTCGACAAAGATGCCCAGCACCTCCTCGGAGAGCGTTTCGATCAACTGTTTGGGACTGCTGCCCACGCCCAGCCCCTTCAGGCCAGGTAAATTATTTATTTTCCACTGCTCAAACAGGTCGGTCACGGCCTGGGTATAAGCCACAAACTCAGGATGCTCAAAGATGGTTGGTTTGATCCGCGCGACCTCCACGCAAAGCTGGCTGTAGCCTGGGCGCGGCCCATCGGCAAAGAGGCGCTGCTTGAGCGTGGGAAACACCTGCCAGTAATCGCCCAGCGCCTCAATATCGCGGTTGGGGATGCCGCCCAGCAGATGCGCCTCGATGTCGTGCAGGTCTTCGGGTTCGCTGCTGTCGATATAGGGCGGGATGTTGAGGTTGTAATCGTTGGCGATAATTTCAGAGAGGCGCACCATGCGCGAATACCCTGGTAGTTCAAGCTGCCGGTTGAACACATCCACGATCTTGTGGATGTCCTGGTGGCGCAGGCGGTTCTTGTTGCCGTCTTTCATAAAGCCTCTGCTGGCGTCGATCATAAAGATGCCCGTCCGGCTGGCGGCGTTTTCTTTGTCGAGGATAATGATGCAGGCGGGGATGCCGGTGCCATAGAACAGGTTAGGCGGCAGGCCAATGATACCCCTGATATAACCCTTCTTGATGATGCTCTTGCGAATATCGGCCTCGGCATTGCCCCGGAAGAGCACGCCATGCGGCAGAATAATCGCGCCTTTGCCAGTGCTTTTGAGCGAGCGGATGACATGCAGCAGAAAGGCGTAATCCCCATTTTTCCTGGGCGGCACGCCATCTCTGAACCGATCATAGGGATCATGCTCCGGATCAAAGCCATTGCTCCAGGCTTTATTGGAAAAAGGCGGATTGGCGACCACAAAATCGAAGGTTTTCAGATGATCGTGTTCATCCTTAAAGAGCGGCCTGGAAAGGGAATTATCCCTCTTAATCACGGCATCCGGGTTGTTGTGCAGGATCATGTTCATCTGAGCTAAGGCGGCGGTGGCATTATCCATTTCCTGCCCGTAGATCGTCAGGCCGCGCGGGGCCTCGTCGGCAGCCTTCAGCAGCAGCGAGCCAGAGCCACAGGTTGGGTCGTAAATCGTCTGGTCCTGCCTGGTTGCCCTGTTGATGCCAATCACCCTGGCAATGACGCGCGAGACTTCGGCAGGCGTGTAAAATTGCCCCTTGCTCTTGCCTGATTCGGTGGCAAAGTGGCGCATCAGATATTCATAGGCATCACCCAGCAGGTCGTCGCCGCCCGCGCGGTTTCTGCGAAAATCCAGTTCAGGCTTATCGAAAATGGCGACCAGATTGGAGAGGCGATCCACCTTCTCCTTGTCCTTGCCCAACTTGTCATCATCGTTGAAATCAGCCACATCGATCACGCCCTTGAGATTATTCGCCTCGGCCAGTTTGCCAATGATCTTGTTGATCTCGTCGCCGATTTCCTTCTTTCCCTTGAGTGCCACCATATCGGCAAAGCTGCCGCCCGCCGGGACTTTGATCAGCGCGCGGGGCTGCCCGGCGTATTTATCAGAGACATACTTAACGAAGAGCAGAACGAGGACATAATCCTTATACTGCGAGGCGTCCATCCCGCCGCGCAGTTCATCGCAGCTTTTCCAGAGAGAGCTATACAGCTCGCTTTTCTTGATCGCCATTCCAGACCTTCTCCATCAACTCCCTGTGGCACCTTCGTTCAGGGGGTAATAGCAGGGTGCGGTAGCATGCTCTTCTGTTGTGATGGCTCTATTTTAGCACTCCCAAACCTTAGCTGGTAGTCACTGCTACCGGCTTGGCGTCTACTCGCTCTGATCTTCATCAGTAAACGGTAGCTGACTTGGGCGGCTAACGATAATCACATCAGAGATATCAGGAATCTTCCGCAGGGTGCTGGCAGTAAGTTCATGCTCTTGGACTGAAGAGGAATGGTCATAGATAAAAACCAGAATTCGGTCGTAGCGCTCACGTGTCTCCAGCAGATAGGCAACTGCGTCTTCCATGATCTCCTTCTCTATCTTTTTAAAGTCACCAGCTTGTCGGCTATACTTGGCTTCGACGAGCAGGCGCAGGGAGGGGATGCCAAAATCAGCGCGATAGGTGCTGTGGCCTATTTTGGGCAACGTCTCTTCATCAACAACATCATCAAAGAGAGAGCGCAGGATGAGCCAGACAATATCCTGCACTTCGCGCTCACTGGAAATCGCCCAACGGATTGGATGCTTCATTTGCCGCGGATCATCCCAGCGCCAACGGCGGAGCGCGGCTTCAAAGCGACGGAGAACGATAGCTACATGATCTTGGGAGAGAACCAGCTCATCGACGCTGCGCGCGAGAGAGTCATTTACCGCGCTCCAGAGTATCGCGGCACGCGGTGTATCAAGCTTTGAAACGTCGTTGCTCAATACAGTGCGCAACAGTCGCGCTTGTATATCAGATAGCGTTGCGTGCGGATCAGAAAGGTGCAAGGCACCTTGCCTGATACACCACTCCACCAGCGCCAACTCTTCGACGCTCATATAAGGCCGAAGGTCGTATACAGTATTCCTCTCGCCAGTCAGCCGGTAGCGGCTGTACCCAAATAACAAAGCATGATAGGTACTTGCCGAAACATGTCGTGGGTCATCAATCACCCTAGTAAGCCAGGCACGATAGTTACTGCCCGCTTCTCGCAGTGCCAGACTTCCCAAAGTGAGCCCGAGAAATTCGACTGGCCGGTATGCAAACGACATATGATCTTCGGGAAAAGGGTTCCGCAGCCGAAGTTTTTCCAGACCAGCGGCAAAAATCTGACGCATATCTTGTGAAGCGGTAGCGCTAAAGTGATAAAGGGCATATCCGAGCGCGGCCAGGGCCGGTGCATAGCTCAACCGTGATGTATTGTTTGCCAACCATTCCTCGGTGGCGCAATTCACATCCCAGGTTATGGAAAAGGCAGGCTCATGCCCAAGCACATGGAAGGCAAACAATCCTTCCAGATTTCCAGGCGTATTGCTCTCAGCAATCCTCTGGAGGAGAGAGGATTGTTGGGTACTCAGCAACTGAGCCACAGGGGTTGCTACAGCACTGCTAGTTGCTCTGGCCCGGTTGTCTGCTACCACCGTTTGGATGGCCTCTGGTGGCAGAGATGGCTCAGCAGAGGCGTGAGAAGAACTCATAAAAACCACCGACTTCCACGTAGCAACGTCGCCAGGACATCAGGATTCCAATTGCGCACCTGGCGTAACTTTCCGAGCAATCCCGCAATACGATCAGAGTACAAAATGGTGACCGGACGGCTGGCTGGCAAGAAACTCCTCCAGGAAAGCGCCGTGAAGCGGTAGACCTGACCAGCCAGATATTCTAGATCACGAAAGGTGGATTCACGGTGCAGATGCAAGAGCAAAGGGGATGGTGCCCCCTGAAGCGGGGTTTTGAGCTGCCTTGGCCCGGTGACGGTAAGTAAAATCTCTGATCGATTCAAAGGCACGGCAAAGCCGCGCTCTGGCACCCATTGGCCCTTGATCTTGCCTTGGAGCCAGGGCTCCTGAACCATCCAGTCTTTTACTCCCCGGCTGTTACGGTCAAAGAGAACCCAGTCGTGCTCTTCGCTGACATGCAAAAAAGCAAACTCCACCTGAAAGTCGGTTAACTGACCCACGAGCTGCTTGACCGCCTGCGCCTCGACATCCTTTAACGGCTTGCAGACATGAAAAATCAATCGCACCGGATCGCCGGGCTGCCAGGCGTTGCGCAGCCGAATATCCTCAATAGCAGATCGCAAGGTAGTTAGTAGCGCCTCAGGATACGCCTCGTACTCCACTTCTCTTGAGGTATTGGAAAGCAGATAGTTTCCGTCAGCCGTGAAGACCGTGGTGATGCCCACAAACCGTTCTGCTCCACTGAGCCGTTCGGTGCGGAGGGTGGCACTGCCAATACCAATGACGAGTTCGTGTGCCAGTGCTGGTGACGCCGCGAGGACAAAGGGAGTACCACCTAGTTTGGCATAACTGGCTAAGCCGATATTGTCTAATGTATGGCGGATAGAGGATTGATACCCAGGCGGCACCCGGATGGATTCGATTTCCACCTCTTGCACTGGGATGCCATGCGACATCAACGCTGATTTGGTCGCCAGGTATGGATCTTCATCCCCCCGTAAGAGTTGGTGGCGCTCTTGAATAATGACAAACGCCAGGTCCGGTTTATTTCCAGAACTCAGAAGGTGCAAACAGGCTTGCCGGTAACTCGTTGACTCCCGCGGACCAGGTACAAACGTCTCAAAGCGGAAGGTGCAATCATTCAGATGATACTTGCGGACAAAGCCTTGGGTAAACACCTGCACACGCGCTGTCTCCACAGGGGGCATGCCTTCTTTAAATTGGCGGAGAAATACCTCGACATCACCCTGATATTCCTGAGGCGTAATCACTGCGATCTCTGGCCGCTTTTTCGTGAAACTCTCAGCATCAAACGGTCCAAAGTTCACCAAACCACCATTGTGCCACGTATTCGTTTTGCTGCCTGCCGGGTCAAACACAAACGTGGGCTTAGGAAACTGACGATACGTTCCTGTATCTGTTCCTTTAGAAGGAGCCAGCAAGTCACCAGCCGTACACGAGAGGTCAGCAGCTAACAGGAGATCGCCGTTTTCCCGGAGCAAAGAGGCAATACTGTTTACGCGCTGCAAACGCCCTGGCGCGCCTACAAGGTGAAATACTTCCTGATCTAGACGCTTCAAAATGTCCTCTGTACCAGGCAAGTTGGCTAAGTGCAAGCAATCTATAAGGTTTTCATCGCGAGCTTCCAGCCACGATTGATCGGCAGACACCTGCGAGACGTCAGGAGCATCGGTCAGGAGGAGGGTCGCTCCAACAACCTCCCGCACGCATCCCACCAGATGACGACGGATGACCGGGTCAATTTGAGGATTAGGGGGCTTCTCAGATGGCCGCTCAGTGAGTACATACCGGCCACGCATGTCGAGTCCGCGTGCCAGCAAATCGGCAACAGAGCAATCAATCTCATTCCGCGTGCGAAAGCGAATCTGAAGCCCAAACGTGGGAGCGCCCGTGTGTGGGGTCAAAGTGCGTGCATCCAGGCTGTATTGTGGATACACATGCAGCCAGTTGACCCGAGCCGCGTCTTTGGGTCCGACCGCTTTTGCCAGCAAATCGAGCTGTGGCTGGCGGGCGATAAAGGTAGGCGGATTAAAACTACTAATGGAATAGCCACGCTGGTGCAAGAATCGCAAGACAGCTTCTTGAAGCAAATAGCGAACCAGCCAAGGCATCTGCTGAACAGAAAATGTTTGAGGCGTGCCCAGCACTGTGGCATTCTCATGCAAGGGAACACAGAAAATTTGATCGCCATCCCGCCAAAAAAGATGGCTGTCGCCATATGTAACACGTAAGGCATGTAATTGATCAGATGTCTCAAAAGGGAGAACGCTTCCCTCAAAGTGATCAGCACTGAGAGTCACCTGAAGAAAATTCAGCCGGAAATCCGGCGGGGATGGCAGAGCATATTTGGTTGCTGGTCGCTCCCGAAAGCCCGTTCTCATCTCCAACAACTCCTCAAAAACTTGGCAGGGGCGGCAGACACCGCACAGAAACAGCAATTCCAAAACTATACACGCATCAGGATGCCCTTCCTGACAGACAAGTGTTCAAGCAGCAATTGCCAAGAAAGAGGGGGATCTGGTCAACGAGTCTATCGACTATCTAACCTCTTCCCTGAAAGTTGACCGGATCCCCCTGAACTACAGAAGAACGTCTATCTCAGACCCAAGCTCAGCAGTGGCGCAATAAGGTCCAAATAACGGCGCAATAAGGTCCGAACCGCGCGCAATAAGGTCCAAAATTTACAAAGAAAATAGATTAAATGTCCAGGTTCTTTACCTGCCTGGCATGAGATTCGATAAACCGCCTGCGGGGGACGACTTCATCACCCATCAGCGTGCTAAAAATCTCATCGGCCTTGACGGCATCCTCAACGCTGACCTGAAGGATGGTGCGGGTGGCCGGGTTCATGGTCGTCTCCCACAGTTCTTCGGGGTCCATCTCGCCCAGGCCCTTGTAGCGGCTGACAGATACCGTTTTGCCGTTCAGGCTGGCGAGATAGGCGTCGCGTTCCGCGTCGCTGTAGGCATAGTGGCGCGTCTTGCCTGCCTGAATCCGGTAGAGCGGCGGCTGGGCGATATAGAGCCGTCCCTCGCTGATCAGTTGAGGCATATAGCGATAGAAGAGCGTGAGCAGCAGCGTGCGGATATGGCTGCCATCCACGTCAGCATCGGTCATCAGCAGCACGCGCCCGTAGCGAATCTTCTCGGTGCTGAACATATCGCCAATGCCAGTGCCCAGCGCGATCACCATATTCTTGATCTCTTCGTTGCCCAACATCTTATCCAGCCGTGCCCGCTCGACGTTCAGGATTTTCCCGCGCAGCGGCAAGATAGCCTGGAAATGGCGATCACGCGCTTGCTTGGCTGAACCACCAGCCGAGTCTCCCTCGACTAAGAACAGTTCACAGCGTTCGGCGTGGCGCTCGGAACAGTCGGCAAGTTTGCCGGGCAGCGTCGTATCCAGGATGCCCTTGGGCTGGCGAATCAATTCTTTGGCTTTGCGCGCAGCATCGCGGGCGCGGGACGCCATCAAGCATTTGTCGATGATCTTGCGCGCCTCGCTGGGATTTTCTTCGAGGTATTTCGCCAGCGACTCGGCCAGCAGACTCTCCACCTGATTGCGCACCTCAGCGTTGTTGAGCTTGTTTTTTGTCTGGCTCTCAAACTGGGGGTTGGGCAGCTTCACGCTAATCACAGCAGTCAGACCCTCGCGCACATCGTCGCCGCTAAAGTTGCTGTCGGCGTCTTTCAGCAGGTTAGCCTTGCGGCCATAGTCGTTCAGCGTGCGCGTCAACGCGGAGCGGAATCCCGTCAGATGCGTGCCGCCATCAACTGTGTTGATACCGTTGGCAAAAGAGTAGAGAGTTTCGCTGTAACCGTCGTTATATTGCAGGGCAATCTCCACCAGCGTGCGGTCCACCAGCTTTTCAATGTGCAGCGGCTTCGCCATGACACAATGCCGCGACTTATTCAGGTGGCGCACAAAAGACATCAAGCCACCCTCAAAATAATAGGTCTGTTCGCGCTCCTGGCCGGGCCGCTCGTCGCGGATACTGATCGTCAGCCCGCGATTGATATAGGCCATCTCGCGGAAGCGCTGGGCGAGAAGGTCAAAATTAAAATCGCGTGTCTCCATGATCGTCAGGTCGGGGCGGAAGGTCGTCTTCGTGCCGGTGCCTTCTGCCGGGCCAAGCACGCGGACGCCACCCCGCACCGGCTTGCCCTGGCGATACTCCTGCATATAGGTCTGTCCGTTGCGGCGCACCTCTACGCGGCACCACTCGCTTAGCGCGTTCACCGCCGAAACACCCACGCCATGCAATCCGCCTGACCCCTGCTTATATGCCTCGCTGTTAAACTTGCCGCCCGCGTGCAGGGTGGTCATCACCACTTCCAACGTGGATTGCTTAGGACGCTTGGGATGCGGCTCAACGGGAATGCCCCGGCCATTATCTTCATTGGTCAGCGAGCCATCGGGGTGAATTGTGACCGTGATGTGATCGCAGGCGCCCGCCATCGCCTCATCCACGCTGTTATCGACGACTTCATAGACCAGTTGATGCAAGCCCCGGCTATCGGTGCTGCCGATATACATGCCAGGACGCATGCGTACCGGCTCCAACCCCTCCAGAATCTCTATGTGTTCGCTGCCATACTGATTCGTCGCCGCGCCATTGCCATTGGCGTGTCCATTGCCGTTCACGCGGCCAGCGTCGGTTTCAAATGCATTTGCTGGTACTTCAGGAGTCTTTTTCATAGAGGCCATGCCGAAAATACCTTCCTCTTCATCAACGGTAATTGGTGCCCAGAGGTGCTTGATTCTACCGAAAAGTGCATTTCCCTATTCTTTTTCAGCACATGAAAAACGGCTGTCGCCACCGGTGGGCGTCCAGTCGCTCTTTCATATTGTAACATATTTTAGAGGAAAAGAAAAGGCCCTCAGAGCAGTTGCCGCCTGCTCTGAGGGCCTTTTCAACGGCTCTTTGGAGATAGCCTTTTTTACCCTTGGTCCTCTCTCCTGGATACCTCAGATTGATACTCTGATGCCCGTCCAAAAGCAGCAGAGCAAAACGTATATCGCATCAGCCCTTGGTGCCGGTCCAGGAGGCTCCCTGAGAAGCAGCGGCAATCAGATTATAGCCCTGATCGCAATCGATGGCATGAGTAAAATAATTCCAACTGCCGCTGATGCTCGTGGGGCTGCTGAAGGTACCGCTGAGCGATTGAATCTGATAGGGCGTCTCTCCCTGGCAGGTCACGCCATTCGAGAGGCTATACTGATCGCTGGTGACGGTTTCCGTATAGGAAAGTTTGCCGCTCTTATAGCTGCCGCTGCACGTTGAGGTCAGCGTCTCCTGGTAGGTGACGCCGATGGGCTGACCCGTGTTGGCATCTACGACATCGCCGCTCACGGTATAGGGCTGGCCGTTATCGTTGGGACCGCAGACACTGCCGCCGTCGGGATCAGGGTGGCCGGTGATAATCAATTCCTCTTGAAAGCTGTTCTGTCCCTGAATTGTGACCAGCACTACGAAGCTGGCATCGTCGGCGGGCGAGCCATGAGGGCCAGGGGTACTCGCCTCGCCCTGGTGAACGATAGCTATCTGCATCCCGCTTTCGGTGCTGTAGCCCTGGTCATCGCGCGCTGTCAGCGTGTGGCTGCCAATGCCCCAGGCATCTGTCACCATCAGGTCAGTAGTCACACTGCCATTGTTGTCGCTCTGCACTGGCTGACTCCCTGGCGCCGCCTGCCCATCGAGCAGAAAGGTGACAGAACGACTATAGGAGAACCATTTGCCTGTGATATGGAAAGTTGTGCTGCTTGAGCCAGCCGGAGTAGTGCCTTTCTGGTACTGGCTCATCACGGTAATCACCGGGCGGGGGATGATCTCCACGCGCACGCCGTTTTTGGTCGTATAGTGGCTGGCGTCGGTAGCAGTCAGCGTGTGGAAGCCATAGCGCCAGTCGCCTGTGACCGTCAGGTTTGCCGTAATATTGCCTTTCCCATCGCTGGTGACACTTTTCGCGCCGGGCGCCGGGTTGCCATCCAGGGAGAAGGTCACGCTGGAGTTACCGGAGAAATCCTGGCCGGTCACATGCAGGACCACCATCGGCGCACCAACCGGAGGCATGTGGCCCGCCGGGTGAAAATCGCTCGTCACCTGAATGACCGGAGCAGGCCGGGTGAGAATATAGGCAGCCGTTGCGCCGCCCGCCCCGACCACCACAGTGGCAGCGACTACCGCGGTGATAATCTTGGCCTGCACAGTACCCAGCAGCTTATAGCGCAGGCCACGCGCGACACCCTTTCCAGCGACCCGCGCAGCAGTCGCTCCCTGCTGCCAGGGCTGCGCGCCGGCCTGGGGTGCCGACGGGGCGCCGGGCACGGACGCCGCCCCACTTTGGGGACCAGCATACCCACTGGGCACGCCAGGCGCTCCACTCTGAGGGCCAGCATAGGCGCCAGGCACACCGGGCGCCGCCGCTTGGGGACCGGCATAGGCGCCAGGCACACCGGGCGCCACGGGAAACGCAGCGGGCGCCTGCGGTGCAGCCATCGCCCCACTCACCCCTCCCATAAAAGGAGCCGTAGAGAAGACGGTTGGCTCACCAGAGAGATCGCCAGACACGGCGAACGATTGGCTACAATTTCCGCAGAAACGCGCCCAGAGGGGAGCTTCCGCGCCGCAGTGGGGGCAGGATTTGGTCGGCTCCAGCGGCGTTGTGGCGCGCGGCTCCAGGGGCACAGTCACTCTTGGCTGCTGGGCCAGGCCCATCAATGGCTGGGTAGCGCGACAATGGCCGCAAATGGTCGCCGACTCTGGCAGTTCCGCTCCACAATACGCGCAGCGCTTGGTTGAGATTGACTGTGGTATTGGCTGCTGCCCGGCAGGTGCGCTCAGCACCATTGACGGCTGCACATGGCCGCAGTGTCGGCAGAAGTGTTCGCCCGCTCTTATCTCTCTCTGGCAAAAAGCACAGCGTACCATCATCGCTCTCTTGCCTCCGTTCTCAGGATCATGTGCCCAGAACGCGGCCTCCTCGACCACGTCCCTACCCCCGCCTCTGAGCAGATGCACCAATGCTCGTATCGCTTGATAGTGACATTATACACCAGCTTGCTATGGTGCGTGTTTGTTACATTTCTGACTGAGCAGCGATTCATCAGGTGAGATGGCCTTCTCGGAAAGGAGCATGCAGGGAGAGATGATGCAACGTCGACCATCTATGACCGACCTGAACGACGCACCTGCTGCCAGGTTATATCGCACCTACGCGCCAACCATCCTGACCTATCTGCGCAGGCGCACCGCCTCGCGGGAGGACGCAGAAGATTTGCTGCTGGAGGTGTTCCTGGCCGCTTTCGAGCGCAACAGCCTCGCGGAACTGCCGCCAGATCAACAGATTGCCTGGCTGCGCCGGGTGGCGCACCATAAGCTGATTGACTCCTACCGGCGCGCCAGCCGGCGTCCGTCGGTAGCGTTAGACGAGATTGCAGAAATGGCCTACACTGACGATGACCTCGACCCGGAGGCGCAGGTGCAGCAGCACGAGACGCTGCGCGACCTTCAGGCGGCCCTGCGCAAGCTCTCGCCTGCTCAGCAGCAGGTGCTGAGCCTCCGCTTTGCGGACGGCCTGCGCTGCGCCGAGATCGCCAGCAAGCTGGGCAAGCAAGAAGCTGCCGTCCGTATGCTGCTCTCGCGGACCCTCAACCTCTTACGATCCCTCTACGCGGATCGCTAGCGAGGAGTATTCTTATGGCACACGATGATGAAGTCTTCACCCCTGAACAGGTGGATGAACAAATCGAATACCTCTGGGACGCGCTTCACTTTGCTCAACCGGGGCAGCGCAAGGCCCCAGAGATGGAACTGATCGAGAACCTGCAACGCCATTATCAACAGGCAAGGGCAGACGCCCGCTCGCTGGATGCCGTCTGGCAGCGCCTGGCGCAGCAGGGCACGCTCTCTCAGCAGTCGCCACCACGGCGCACACGACCACCCCAGAGCGTCAGCCTGCCTCCTGAGCATCGGCGCCCTTCCGGCCCTGCGGCGCCCAACCGGCGCAGATTGCCCCAACTCATTGTTGCCATTGCGGCAGTCTTTTTGCTCACCGTTCTGGTGGGTGGTCTGGTCGCCGGGCTGGTGCTGGTACGGCATCAAGGCCCGGTCACTGCTAACCGGCCTACCGGACAGGCCACTGGACGGCCTACCAGCCAGGCTACAGGGCAAGCTACCAGCCAACCTACCGGACAACCGACCACGAAACCGGGCCAGACTCCGCACGTCACGCCCTTACCGACGACGCTTGCGCCGCCAGTCGTCACCTATATTGGGAGCGATGGCAATGTCTGGGAGAAGAGCATCTCGCAGGGTAAGACTATTCAAATAACAGCCGACGCTCAACCTCATGGCGCTCAATACAGTGGGCTGGCCTGGGCGCCCGACGGAAGCATGCTGGCGGTACTACGCACGGCTGCCGACACGACGCAGAATGGGGCTTATACCCTTGTACTCTTACCAGCGGATGGCATGGCCCCCCGCTTTGCGACACTGGCCGGGCCATTGGATAACCAGCCGTTCGCCTGGTCGCCGGATAGCAAGCTGCTTGCCTATCGGCAAGTGACAGGGCAATACTTGCCTTCGGGCAATGATAAAGAAATCCTGCACATCTTGAACGCGCAGAGCGGGCAGGAAGTCAAGAGTCTGGTCTTCGACCGGGGGCCTTCTGGGTGCGGTGGCGGTGGTTTTGGGCCACTCACCAGCACTATCTTTGCCGTGCATCATGCCTATGAAGGGATCGACACCTTTGCCTGGGCGCCCGATCAGCAGACCATGCTGGTCGCCTATGCGTGCTTCAATGGACCGGCATCGCAGATTGACCTCAACACCGGGGCTACCAGGAGTACCATCTATCCAAAGGACGCCAGCTATCAGCCCAACGGCAATCTAATTCTGGGTATCTGGGGTGATGGGACGTTGGGGGTGGTTGATTTCTCCGATAATCATGTGCGCGCCCTGGTACAGCCGCCGCCTTCAAACGGCCAGTACGCTGTCTACCTGGGGTGGTCAAGCTGGAGCCACGACGGTCAGATCATCTATTACGAGTACGAAGATGGTATCTGGAGTATCGGCGTGGATGGCTCGAACCCACATCAGGTGATCGCCGGCACACCGGTGGATAGCCAGCATGTGGCGACTGTCCAGCTTGTGCCCAGCCTCTCTCCAGACAGTACGCTGCTGCTCTACCTTCAGGCGCACGGAAGCAGCATTGATGACGCGAATGGTAATCCTACGATCCCAGAAACGAACCAGTGGTATATCGCGCACGCCGATGGGAGCAACCCGGTGGCCTTGCCGCAGGGAACGACTGAGGCCGCCTGGCAGCCAGGAACATGATGGCCCATTTTTCTGTAACATTCTTGCCACAGCAGCGATAAAGTAAAGAGGAGATAGCAGTCGCTCCAAAAGTACCATCTGTCGCTCAGGATGCCGGGGCCGCTGGTAATAACGCCTTTCGGCCCTGGCAATCTCAACTGTGAACTAGTTCACAGACAACGGCTCGGCCATTGGCTACGCTGGCTCCCAAAGCAGAAAACCAGAGAGGACTACGCCCTCGATTCTCCTGCCATACTGCGGTTCGCCTGACATATCTCCCATGCGGAAGATGCCCTGGCGCATGAGGTGGTACTTTATTAGTGAGGCAGATGAGAGCAATACGCTATCTCAACCGTAGTATATAAGAGAAGAGGAGCCAGTATCATGCAGACCCAGGCAGCCGTTGTCTACGAATACGGAGAACCCTTCCAGGTGACAAGCCTGGAGCTTGACGAGCCACATGAGCGCGAGGTGCTGGTGCGCGTTGCCGCCGCTGGCATCTGCCACACCGATGAGCATGTGCGCATTGGCGAGATGCGCCCGCGCCTGCCCCTGGCGTGTGGGCACGAAGGCGCGGGCGTAGTGGAGCGCGTGGGGCCGGGCGTCACGCGCTGCAAACCGGGCGACCATATTGTCTTTAGCTTTATTCCCGCCTGCGGGCACTGCCGCTACTGCTTAATGGGCCTCTCCAACCTGTGCGTCTTGCAGAGCCGCACCATGGGCGGGCCGCGCCTGGATGGCTCCTATCGGATGCGCGATGGCGCCGGGCGCGAGGTCGGCCAGTTCTGCCTGATCTCCACATTTAGCGAGTGGACCGTTGCTCCCGAAGAGTCCATCGTGGTAATCGACAACGATATACCGCTGGACAAAGCCGCGCTGGTCGGCTGCGGCGTCTCCACTGCCTTTGGCGCGGTAGCTTATCGCGCCCGCGTCGAACCAGGCAGCAGCGCCCTCGTCATGGGCTGCGGAGGTATTGGCATCAATGTTGTACAATCTCTGGCGATTGCCGGGGCGGCACAAATTATTGCTGTCGATGTCGTTGATGCCAAGCTGGAGGCGGCGCGCGCTTTTGGCGCCACGCACACGCTCAACGCCCGGCATGATGACGTGCCCAAAATCGTGCGCGGTCTGACAGCAGGGCAAGGCGTGGATTATGCGTTCGAGGTCAGCGCAGCGCCAGCCGCCGTGACCCAGGCGTTTACGGCCACGCGCAAAGGCGGCACGCTCGTCCTTATCGGCATCTCACCTGCCGATCAGCGCAGCCTGCCAATCGCGCCGCAAGAACTGGTCTTATTGCAAAAGAGCGTGATGGGAACGTTGTATGGCTCGGCCCAGGCCGCCAACGACATCCCCAAACTGCTGGCGCTGTACAAAGCCGGGAAGCTAAAACTGGACGAACTGGTCACGCGCACCTACAGGCTGGATCAGATCAATGAAGGGTACGCCGATCTGACGGCGGGAAGGAACTTACGCGGCGTCATAACGTTTTAGTTTCCATACCCTCTGCGGGTCGGGGAGCAACGAGCAAGAGCAAGCCTGTGGTTCGGAGCAAAGTATAACTTCTCGTTTGGAGGCTGTCCAGTCGTTAGCAATCAGTTAACCTATTATCCTTGGTTGGGAAATTGATATTACATTTCCCTGCCCTCATTCGTCTTTCTCGATGGGAGAGCCGAAAGGGGAGCAGGGCTGACCTGGCGCTCTGTGCTTCCTTGACGCACGGAGGCGCCAGCAAGGCAGAGAGCGCATGCACAAATCAATGGAGACGGCGCCGCTCGATGAGCCGTTGCCTGCCGGAAGCGCCACTACAGGCGACCAGGCAGCAGAGCCAGCAGTGGACAGAGAAAGGTTGCTGGAGCAGACTGCATCCATGAACATTGGGGCAGCCAGGCCGGGCGACACCGCACTCAGCAGACATCCAGACACTCCACTCCCCTCGTTTGAGGCGCTCTTTGAGACCTATTACCGGCCTCTCGCCAGTTTTCTCTTCCGCATGCTGGGTGATCTCCAGCTTGCGCAAGACATTACCCAGGATTGCTTTGTGAAGCTGCATCTGGCAATAAAAAACGGGCAGGCGCTGGAGAATGTCCGTGCCTGGCTCTATCGGGTCGCTACCAACGCCGCGCTCGACGAGCGCCGACGGCGCAAGCGGATTGCCTGGCTGCCGCTGCTGGGGAGCAGCGAGCGCAATGAAGACTTTCTGGACCCAGAAGAACAGGTAATCTTGCGCGACCGGCTGCAACAGGTGCTGGCTGGCATCTCGCCCAATCTCTCGGTGTGCCTGCTGTTACACTTGCATCATGGTTTTTCGCACGATGAGATTGCCAGCATCCTGGGCATTTCATCCGGCGCGGCGCGCACGCGCCTGCAACGAGCGCGCGAAGCCTTCAAAGCGCGCTGGCTCACTATGGAAGAGCGCAGCAGTGCCGGTCGCAGCACCGCTGCCCGGCAGAATCATTCAGGCAAAAGGCATGGCGCGCCGCCCAGGGATCGGAGCGCCACCGACGCAGACCAGCAACACGGGGGGCATACGACGCATGAGTCACACGCTATCTGATCGGTCAAAGTTGCCCGACGGCACAGATAGGTCTAACCACCAGCCTTCCCCCGACAACGCGCCTTCCCAGCGCACCGCCCTCCCTCACTGGCAAGCGCGGCGGCGTCTGGCACTTTTACTGGATACCACCGCCGAGCCAGCACTTCTTGAGCGCCTGCACCTCCATCTGACCGGCTGCACACGCTGTCAGCAAGAGTTCGAACAACTCCGCCAGGCAGAAGCATGGTTTCAGTCCCAGCCACCAGAAGTCCCACAGATCGCCGCAAGCCAGCACGCCGCCTGGGCTGCCATTCAAGCGCGCCTGAACGGCCAGGCTGCTCTCGCCCCCAATGGAACAAGCCACCTCAACGGGAAATCGGCAGACGCAGCAAACAATCAGACTGCGGCGGGCGAAGATAAACTGGTCCCACTGTCAGCGGCGGGCAGCCAGGCGAAGGCACATAAAGAGCCTCATCTGGAGCGCCCATTGCCTGCTCCGCAGACGCTGGCCCCGCTCGCCGTCGCTCCCAAACCCGCCAGAAAGCCCCAGCGCTTCACCTCGCGCACTGCCCTGATTGCCACGCTCGCCGCCTCATTTCTGGTAAGCGGCCTGGCAGCACTCATTCTGGTGAATCTCCCTGGGGAGAGCAACACCAACTCGGCCACGACAACCCCGATCCCACCTATCACCGACATCTTGGACCCCGGCAATAGCACGCCCGTCCTGGCCTTCGACTCCATGACACGCAATCTGCTCACCCTCACGAGCGATGAACGACCTGATTGCCCATCCAACCAGTCCTGCCCAAACTCTGTGCAACCAGCATGCCTGCATTTCTCAATGTTGAATGCTGATTCCGGCAAACGGCTGAGTGATATACTGCCCGCCTGCGCGCAGCATGGGGACACCCCAAAGGCTGACACGTTCATTGACCTGTATGAAGACAACGACAGGCAGCAGGCACTGCTCATTGACAGCGCCCAGCAGGTCACAACTATTGACAGCCAGAGCGGCGCCCCCACCGGCACTTATCCCCTGGCCTGCTGCGCCAGCGCCGCCATACAGGCGGGCAAGACCCTGCTGGATACCCGCGATCATCTCTTGCTGACCGCTGGAGTGAGCGCAGCCAATCAGCAGCTTGAGGTGCTGGTAGCCCAGGACGAGACCAACGGCCAGACCAGATACGAGACGCCAATTTCAGGCGGGCAGCTTCAGGGAGCGCTTTTGAGTGCAGTAACGGGTTGGCTCTATCTCTGGACCAGTTGTGATGCCGCCAGCAACGGCGCCTGCGTCGAAATCTATCAGGCATCCACCGGCCAGGAAGTCAACACCTGGGTTGAGCAGTTTACCGCGCTGCCGCTGGCCGCCGACCCGACGGAAAATGTCCTCTATGTCCGCCAGGAAAGCCAGGATGGCAATGATGCGACGCTGGCGCTGGATGGGAGTTCAGGCGTATCGCTGGCACAACTCCCCCCGGCCTATGCAGTGGCCGTCAATGGCCCCCTCCATCATGCCTATCTGCTGGGTGACGAGGGCGTCGCTATCATCGATACGCGCAATCGGCGCAAGCTCAGTACCCTCCCGGTGCTGGCCCACGATGATCCTCCCTGGACAGTGCCTGCCGTTGATGAGCGCTATGATCGCGTCTATCTGCCGACGGTGCGCGGCAAGGTACTGACCGCTCAGGATAACGCAGCCGGCCAGTTGCAGCTTGGTTCGCCAACCCTCCAGGCAGCACTTGATGCCGAGCGCCTGGTGGCGCAAGATTGGGAGCATAGTCAGGGAACCCCGGCTCCCTGGGAACTGCCCGTTGGCCCTGGAAACTTCACCTTCTATTATATGCTAGAGCAGGCGCTTCCCAATGGCTGCAAAACCGCGCCCGTTGCGGCACGCACCGCCGCTACCGCCACGCCGCTGAGCGACGGCAGCTATTCGGTGACAATCTCGCTGGCGTGGGACGATCAGCCCACGCCTCAATCCCAGGCGGTCACACCCAGCAGTTCACCTCCATCTCAGCCCTCCTATCCTCATGAACATAGCTGGCTCTACCACATCCCGGCCAGCGGCGGCGCGCAGTGGACCAGCGACCAGGGCGAAGCCCTCCCACGCTGTTAGGGGTCGGCGATTAAAATCGCTGCTAAGGGCCTGCGGCCAAGAAACCCGCGCGGCGGGTTGTGGTGCGCCCGGAGCGGGGGTAGAAGTCGGCGTGAGCCGACGTGATGGCCGCAGGCCCTTAGCGGCCAATTCATTGGCCGGGCTTCTCCAAACGCGCCTCCAACGCTTCCAGCCGCTCGCGCAGCTTGCGATTCTCCTCCTTCATCGCGTCGAAATCGCTGCGAAGCTGGCGCACTTCATCGCCAGCCGCTTTGCCCTCTCGAATGGTCTTTGCCGCCAGCCGGGCCGTGCGCACCAGCCGACCATCCAGGTCGCTGGCCGCAATCTGGTCGAGCGCGCCCAGCGCGCTGGTCTCGCGCAGCGCCGCCAGCGAGCGCGCCGCCGACGCGCGTACCGGCGTCCAGGGATCGTCCAGTCCCCCCAGCAAGGCGTTCACCGCCTGCTGGCGGGGTTCACCATTGTCCAGCCGGTGATCTTTTGCCAGCGTGCCCAGCGCGCCAGCCGCCGCTGCGCGTGCCTGAATCGGCTTTGAGCGATCCAGCCAGCCCGCCAGCACGCCCGCTACGGCAGGGTCGCCCAGCGCCGCCAGCCCCTGGAAGACGCCCGCGCGAATGATCTCGTTCCAGGACGGGCGATCCAGCGCCGCCACAAGCTGCGCAAAGGCTCCGCTGGTGCGCGTCTTGCCCAACGCGGTGGCTGCTGCGCCCTCAACAAAATAGCTGGGGTCGCCTTGCCTCAGCAGAGCGGCCAGCGCCGATGCCGCGCGTTCGGCCAGTTCCGGCTGCTCCGGCGCGCGGAACGATCCCAGCGCCGCGACAATGCCACGCCGCGCTTTGGGGTCGCGCTCCTGTTCCAGCGCTGCCAGCAGCGCCGTCAGCGCGGCCCCGGTGCGCAGCTTGCCAAGCGTCGCGGCAATCTCCGCGCGCACGCCCCAGAAGGCATCGCTGCGCAGCGCCTCCGTCAGCGCCTCAGCGCTTTTGGCGTCGCCCAGCTTGCCCAATTCCTCGGCAGCCTCAATGCGCCCCAGCACATCCGGGTCATGGACCAGTTGATAACGCAGCATCTCCGCCGGGCGTTCAAATGTGAGCGTCTTCAGAATCCAGCCGCCCGGATCGAAGCGCACGGCCAGCGGCTTGCGCGGCAGCGGGAAATAGAAGCGCTGCTGCGCCTCATCAATCTGCACGCGGAACGTGCTGATCGTTGTCTCGCCCTCCGGCGCGTCATCAGCGACTGGCAGCGTAAACGCAATATCCACTGGCGTTACAAAGCAGGGGTGATGCTCGTCGATCTCTTGCTTCTGCCTGACCGTCAGCGAGGCCAGTTTGTGCTCGCTGTCCCAATTGAATGTTACCTCAAACTCCGGGTGCCCGGCGCGATAGACCCACTGCTCAAAGAAGCGCCCCATGCTGCGCCCGCTCGACTCTTCAATCGCCCGTTCCAGATCAGCCGTAATCACCTCGCGCCCGCGATTGCTCTGAATGTAGTGCTGAATCGCCCGCCAGAAAGCCGCCTCGCCCAGCACAAAGCGCAGCATATGCAGCACCAGCGACCCTTTCTCATACGCATGGCCGTCGAACACATCGTTGCCGCTGCTGTGGTAGACGTTATAGACGATGGGCCGCTTGTAGGGTTCTTCGAGATAGCCTTGCAGGTTGTCGCGCAGTTCGTAGCGGAACTCATCTTCGCCATCATCATGTTGGGTATAGGCGGCTTCAAAATAGGTGGCAAAGCTCTCGTTCAGCCAGATATGCGCCCAATCGCGGCAGGTGAGCAGATCGCCAAACCACTGATGCACCAGTTCATGGGCCACCACCTGTTTGGGCGCTGTCGCATCCAATGCCGCGCGCGCATCGGGAAGCAGCGTAAAGCTGTGCGTCGTCGCGGAGGTATTCTCCATTGCGCCGGTAAAAAGTTCGCAAACAATCTGGGCGTACTTTTCATAGGGATAGCGCACACCAAACTGCCGCGAGTAAAACGCCAGCATATCGGGCGTCTTGCCCATCATCGCCCGCGCGTCGGCCTCGCGGCCAGGGCGCACATAGTAGGTGACGGGGATGCCATCCCAGCTTTCCTGCACAGCGGCAAATTCGCCCACCACCAGCGTCACCAGATAGGCCGGATGGGGCACATCGTGGCGCCAGTGATAAGTCTTGGTGCCGTTGTTCACGTCTTCGTCTATATGGTCAAGCCGCCCATTGGAGAGCGCGAAATACTGCCCCGGCACCGTCACTGAAAGCGCCGTCGTGGCTCGATCATTGGGCGAATCATGGCAGGGGAACCAGAAATGATTGGTCTCCGGCTGGCCCTGTGTCCAGGCTTGCACAGGCCGCGTGGGATCATCCGGCCCCGGCTGCACAAACTCCAGGCCAATACGCGGGCGCGCCGCGTAGCTGATCTCAATGGCAAAAGTTTCGCCATGCTGATAGGCGCGGTCAAGCTCAATGGTCAGCTTGCGGCCATCCTGCGATGCGCGCAGGGCCGGACCATTCACCAGACCAACCCGCTCAATCTCCAGTTCGGACGCGCTCAACTGCACCGAGCGCAAATCATCAAACAGCGCCCGAAACGTGGTCGTCACCGTGCCGCTGACGCGCTGCTCCTCCAGATCAAGCGCCAGGTCCAGCGCGACATGGGCCACATCTGCCGGGCGATCCGGCGCGTACTGCGCTGTGTCGCCGGGCAAAGCAAAATGATAGGGGTCGGTTCCATCTCGCATCTGCATCCGGCTGAACTCCTGCCGCTCTTGCGCGCGCAGCGAGCGATCACAATATCTCACGAATAGTCTCCTGCCTAAGAATCCTGCCAACAGTTTTTATAGATGAGAGTAGTATACCCCAATTACTCAGCATCGCATCGCTCCAGGGAGCGCCCAGATAGCCATGATCCCTCTATGAAAAGCGCCGCAATGCGGGCCAAATATAGCCGCTTTTCGTGAGATACTCTCATCAGAGCATGTTTCGACACGAACCATGAAAGGGGACTTCCTTGACCACACAACCTATGAAGACCATCATCCTCGACCTCGTGCAGCAAGGCCACCACGATGAAGCGGCCTGGGCACAGGAACTCACCCAGACCGAACGGGCCGCCATCGGGACGCCGTACCTCTGGTCGGCCAGAGATCACCTTGTTCACCGAACCTTCGGGCGTCAGAACCTCATCCGGGTCTTGACGGCTATCCTCCAGCAGCAGGAGGTGCCACCAAGAGAAAAAATCAACGACGAGGTTAACGGAGCGCTATTTGCGGAGCAGCGGCTTCGCCCCTGGTCCGAGCTTCACGCCGAATCAGAGCAGGTCTATGCCGACCTCATCCAACTGGTGGAGCATCTCAGCGAAGACGAGTTGATGGATACCCAGCGCTTCACTGCCATTATTTCCTTGGGACGGCCACTCTATGCCGCCTTCCTGGGCTATTGGTACGAACACGGCCAGGAGCATCTCGCGCAATACTACAGCGACCGGAACGACTTGCCGCGCGCGATAGCCCTCCGTGAGCAATGCGCCAACCGCGTCCTTCAGTTGGAGTTGCCAGCATGGGTGAACGGGTGGTTCCTCTATAATCTGGCCTGCTTTTACGCGCAGCAGCAGCAGTTGGAGCAGGCCGTCGCTCGCCTACAGGAAGCGGTGAACTTCAATCCTCGTCTCCAGGAGCCGGCAAAGAGCGACCCAGAACTGGCGGCATTACGCGATCCAGCGGTTTGAACACCACCGGAAATCCCAGGCGACTGTGGGCCGATGCCGCTCCCGCTTCGGCCCAGCTTCCCCGCCCCAGGCCGCGCAGGCGGCTTTCGCGGGCCACAGGCCCCTGGCAGCCACTCAAGTGGCTGCTGACGCCCCAGGCTTGACTTTTCAGAGAGCAGGCGTTATACTCTCTCTAGCCCCTCGATTGTGCAGGGGTTACGTTCTTGACCAGACAACGGCACGGCGCCCAAGGTGCATCAAACACCACAGACGCCACTCACCCCATCCCCGGTAGACCCGGAGGATGGGGCTTAACGGGTCATTCTACCACCTGGGTAGACCATCCCTCGCGGCCTCCCATCCTCTGGACGGGCTGAGCGTTGTCAGCCATCGAGAGCGGCAGCAGACGGCAGCCCAGCCTCCCGGCTGGCAGCGCCGTCCGCCTGTATCGCTCCCAAAGGCGGACGCGCACGCTCCGGGCAGATCGGCTGAGGGAGCCGCGTGGCTGTGTCAGGCAGCCAGAAAGGATGGTTTTCCCCATGCGGACCCGCACCCGCTTAAACGTCACCGTGGCACGGTCCCGGTTACACTTCCTCATAAGCTGGCTGGCGCTGGAGGCCACCCGGCGCACCCAGGCCGCCAAACGCCTGCTCCCTTCGGTCGTACACTTGCTGGATCAGGCGCGGGCCACGCAGCAGATGCTCCAGCCCTGGCTGGAAGCCTTGCTGGCGCGGCGCGGCGCGCTCAGGGGAACGCTGGCCCCGGCCCTCTGGCATCGGCGGCTGGCCGGACTGGTCCAGGCCAATGCCTGCCTGGAACCCTTCAGTTTCGCCGAACTGCGCTCCTGGTCGGCCAATCAGTTGCTCTGGCTGCTCATTGAAGAACTCGTGCGGCTGGTGCGGCTGTTTGAGGCGCCCTGCGCGATGATCCGGCGGCCCGGCTGGGACCGCTGGGACGACCACTGGGAGGCCGCGCGCTGGGCGCTAGTGGTCTGCCTGGTGCGCATTAACCAGTTAGAGCGCACGCTGGATGCCCAGTTGACGGCCTATCCGGCGCAGGCTGGGCTGCGCGAAGCGCTGCGCGCCGCCTGGCAGCGGCTCACCACCGGCCAGGGATAGCCACTTTCGCGCATCGGAGCAGCAGCGCCAGACCCCCAGCCCCTGCCGCCAGCGCTGGCGGCAGTACAGGCGCCCGCGCACCCAGCCCCTGTCGGCACGGAGGCCGACGGTACACGCAAAGGTCTGCCTGTACCGCCGGCTTCCAGTCGGCCCGTCGTTGAGCCAGCACAGAGGCTAGCGGTACACGCGCATCCCTGCGGGGGAACGTCAAGACAACGCCAGCGCCATACGATAGATACCCGGCAGCGGTTGGTAGCCCAGCTTCCGGTTGATCGCCAGCATCGGCGCGTTTTCAGCATCGTTGTGCGTGCGCAGATAGCGAGCGCCATACGCGCGGGCGCAGCGCAGCGTCAGGAGCTTCAGCGCCAGGGCAATCCCTCGCCCGCGATAGGGCCGGTCCACGCCGGTCATCATGTTGTACATCGCCTGGGTTGCCTCAAAGAAGCCAACGGCAGCCATGCCAATCCAGTCGTCCCCATCAGCCGCAACGATCTGTCCATCCGCGCGATACCAGGAGGCCTCGCATACCTGCGCCTGGAACTCCTCAAAAGGCAGCCAGCTTTCATAGCCTGGCGTATCGCGGTTCAGGCGGTCATTGAGCATATAGAGTCTGTGCTGAGCCTCCAACGTGTTGCCCAGATCGGCCAGCGTGAAAAAGCGGATACCGGCGGCCTCCACCGCCTCGATCCGCCCGGCAAAGCGGCGCTCATCAAAGCTGGCAACGTCCAGCGTCGACTCAAAAAGATGGCGCTCGATCTGGAAACCCTGCTGCTGGGCAAAGCGCAGGCACGGCGCGCAGTCGTCGCGCACCCTGCCATGCAGCCGAACAGCGCCTTGCGCCCGGCTGAACGCAAGCGCGTCCTGATACAGCAGCGTGCCCACGCCCTGCCCACGCCAGGCAGGATCAACCACCACCTGGAGATCAAACAGGCCCGGCGGCATCCAGGGGTCTCGGCCAGCGTCATTGAAGCCAACAATCTGCCCTTGCGCATCCACCGCCACCACACGGCGCAAAATCTGTCCCTGGGGCCGTTCGGCCTCCCACTCCTGAAGCTGCTCGGCAGTAATTGGCTCAAGGTCCACCGTATTGCGCAGCTTGGCAATACGCGGAAAATCGCTCTGGGGATCAAGCGGCTGCAAACGAAAACGTGTGTGCATCGTAGATGGTCCTCTCTTCAAGAAGCAAACAATGGAGCAAAAAGAGAGCGTGACCCGGCGACGCGCACAGCGGCAGAGAGGTGAGGGCAACAACAGGAGCCAATGATCTGGGCCGAAAGGCAGCATCCAGAAGCTGCTCACCTGGTGGCAACGCTTGCCTGTGAGCAGAAACGTTCAGGGCGGCGCCTTGTCCTGCCGCATCAGCGAACGCGCCGGGCTGATGCGGCTACTTCGTTCCCAACCAGACGTGGGAGATAGAGGACGCCAGGGCCTGAAGGGCCTGGCAAGAAGCGATTCTTCATATTGGGAAGATAGCATAACATGCGCTGCTCTGTCAAGCGCCTGGCGCGTAATGAAGTTTTATGAAGTTTGACCAATGAGAGAGGCCATGTTGGTTGGCACAGCCAATCGGCGATTAAAATCGCCGATTGGCTTTTACATAGCTCTGATTTCTCATCAGCCAGGCTTGACTTTTCAGAGAGCAGGCGTTATACTCTCTCTAGCTCCTCAATTGCGAGGAGCCACGTTCTTGACGCGACAACGGCACGGCGCCCAAGGTGTGAACAACACCACAGACGCCACTCACCCCATCCCCGGTAGACCCGGAGGATGGGGCTTAACGGGTCATTCTACCATCTGGGTAGACCATCCCTCGCGGCCTCCCATCCTCTGGACGGGCTGAGCGTTGTCAGCCATCGAGAGCGGCAGCAGACGGCAGCCCAGCCTCCCGGCTGGCAGCGCCGTCCGCCTGTATCGCTCCCAAAGGCGGACGCGCACGCTCCGGGCAGATCGGCTGAGGGAGCCGCGTGGCTGTGTCAGGCAGCCAGAAAGGATGGTTTCTCCTATGCGTACCCGCACCCGCTTAAACGTCACCGCAGCCGAACGCCTCTGCTACAGCCGCCGCAAGCTGGCGGCCATCTCAGCCCTGAGAAATGCGGGGCTGGACCCCACCGTCTGTGGCCTGCACAAAGACTACCGCGTCCCTGGCATGCGGGGCAAGGTCTATCTGGTGCAGCATCCTGGCGGCATCATCTATGCCTTTGCGACCCTGCCAGACATCCTGCGCTATGCGGCAGAGCGGCAGGCAGGCTATCCCTGGCGTCAGGGGCCGGTCCTGCCAGAGCCAAAGCGCGTGGGCTGCGCGGGGAAGGACTGCACGTATGCGGCGAATCTGATGATCGAGGGGCAGCCCTACTGCCAGGGACACGCCTATATCTACCGGCAGCTCTTACGCGCCAGCGGCAAGGGGGTGTCGTGA
>Ga0209581_1000379_pt1 | contig 103819 bp, 95 predicted proteins | sample Coa_R2_FD_187160 | JGI IMG/M metagenome (GOLD analysis project Ga0209581, IMG submission 187160) | Surface soil microbial communities from Centralia Pennsylvania, which are recovering from an underground coalmine fire - Coalmine... | ecosystem: Environmental > Terrestrial > Soil > Unclassified ...
CACGCGTGTGCGCTCGGCCCATTACCCTCCTGGGGGTGAACGGGGGGCGGGCGGGTTGTTGCCCCACCTCGGCCTGGGGACCTCCAGGCCCCAGTACCTGGCGGAAGCCAACCGGGAAATCCTGGTCGGGATCCAGATCGAAACGGCAGCCGCAGTGGAACACCTGGATGACATCCTCGCCGTCCCCGGCCTCGACCTCATCTTTATCGGCCCCAACGACCTGCACCAGTCGCTCGGACTTCCCGCCCAGTTCTGGAGCGAGCATCCCCTCTTCCTCGACGCCATCGCGCGCATTCAGGCGGCTGCTGGTCGCAGGGGGCTGCCGGTCGGGACGCTCTCGCGCAACGCAAAAGAGGCGAAGGCACGCCTGGAAGAGGGCTTTCGCTTCATCGGACTGGGCAGCGACGCCCACTTCCTGCTGACCTTCGCGGGCATGGAGGCCGGTGACGTGCGCGGCCTTCCGCCTCCTGCTGGGGCCTGGTGTGATGTGGTGAGCTTCCCTTCCCGCAGCGAGGCCGGACAAGGGCTGGCCCTGGAAAGGAGCGCCTTATGAGCGTGCGCCTGGCCGTCGATGTCGGAAGTACCTTTACCGACGTGGTCCTCTACGACGAACACACCGGGCAGGTCCGCGTGAGCAAGCGCGCGACAACACCCGCTGCTCTGCACCAGGGCGTTATCGCTGCCCTGGACGAGGTGATCGGGGGGGACAATTTGAGGAACGCCACCACGTTTCTCCATGCCACCACGGTGGGCATCAATACGCTGCTTGAACGCTCGGGACCCCTGCTTGGCCTGCTCGCCACCAGCGGGTTCCGCGATGTGCTGGAACTGCGCCGGGGGACGCGGCACGACGAGCGCGGGCACCACATGTACGACCTGCTGTGGAAAGCGCCTCCACCTCTTGTCCCACGCTGGCTGCGGCTTGCGGTACAAGGGCGGGTGGCTCCCGATGGAGCGGTCGTGACCCCTCTCAATCTCGCGGATGTGCGCGCGGCCTGCGAGGTCTTCCGGCAGGCCGGGGTGACCTCGATTGCCATCGCGCTCTTCAACGCCTATGCCAATGCCGTGCATGAACAGCAGGTCGCCGAGGTGCTGCGGCAGGCTGGCTTCACGGAGCTGGCGCTCTCCCACGAGGTCTGCGGGGAGATCTCCGAGTACGAACGGACCTCGACCACCGTCGTCGGTGCCTACATTGGACCGCGCGTGGTCCAGTACCTGGGCGAACTTGAGCAGGCGCTCGGCAACCGTGGCTTTGCAGGAAGCTGCCTGCTGATGCGCTCAGGAGGGGGTGTGCTGCCCTTTGCGGAGGCGATGGCCCGCCCGGTGGAAACCGTGATGTCCGGCCCTGTCGCAGGCGCGGTGGCAGCAGGCCATCTGGCGCGCAGACAGGGCTTCGAGCGGGCCATCGCAGCGGACATGGGGGGAACCTCGTTCGACACCTGCCTGCTGATCCAGGGCAAGCCGCGCCTGCTCTACGAGGCCCAGGTCCTCGGCTACCCGGTCCAGATTCCCCTCGCAGATGTGCGATCGGTCGGTGCCGGAGGGGGCTCCATTGCGCGAGCGGAGGGAGGCCTGCTGCGCGTGGGTCCGCAGAGCGCGGGCATTCGCCCCGGCCCGGCCTGTTACGCACACGGTGGTACGAATCCGACCGTCACCGATGCTGCCGCCTGCCTGGGCATGCTGGCGCATGGGCAGCTCGCCGGGGGACTGCGGCTCGACCTGGGCCTCGCTCGCCAAGTGCTCACCGAGCTCGGGGAAGCGCTGGGCATCGAAACCGACGCGGCTGCCCAGGGTGTGGTGCAGGTCATGGTGGCGGCGATGGGCGTTGCCATCCGCTCCGTCTCCGTGGAGGCCGGTGAGGACCCACGCGACCTGCCACTGGTCATCTATGGCGGTGTCGGCCCTGTGTTCGCCTGTCACCTGATCCACGAGCTGGGCCTGGCCTGCGCACTGGTACCCACCCACGCTGGGAATTTCTCGGCGAGTGGGCTGCTGCTCCAGGAACCCACGCGCAGCGTGTCTCAAACCGCGCGGCTGCCGCTCTCCGAGGACGGGCTGGCCAGCTGTAACCAGCGCCTGGAGGCGCTGGTCGCGCGCCTCTCCCATCCCGCGCCTTCCGGCTCCCCCGCGGCTTCGGAGCAGGGCCAACGCGCACGGCTCGCGATCGCCGTTGACATGCGCTATAGCGGACAACTGAACGCCCTCGCTGTCGAGCTTCCCTGTCAGCCCGGGGGAGCGATTGCTCCCCAGCTGGGGGTGAGGGACATCAGAGCAGCGTTCGAGCGTGCCTACCTCGGCCAGTATGGCATCACCCTGGAGGGGCCAGTGGAGATCGTTGCCCTGCGCGCCACTCGCCATGAGCGGCTCCCAGAGATCACCTTTGCTGCCGAGAGCGATGACCGCCGGAACGAGGAGGTGCCGAGATCGGTTGCGGCCTACTCCTTCACGGCGGGGAGGCGAGTAGACTTTGCCGTCATGCACCGAGGAGGGCTGCAGCCAGGCAGACTCGTATATGGGCCTGCTATCCTCCTCGAGCCGACGTCCACGACCTTCCTCGACCTGGGCTTCGCGGCGCTCGTGCTGGCCGATCGCACGCTGCGCATACAGAAGGAGCAGCAGTCATGATCACTTTCAACACATCCTCCGGCCTGCCGGTCGACCCGGCCACAGCAGAGATCATCCGCTACGAACTGGCCGGAGCCGCCGACGAAATGCGACTGGCGCTGGTGAGGAGCGCCTTTTCCCCCATCGTGTACGAGGGCCAGGATTTTGCAGGAGCCCTCTACGACACGAAGCTGCGGCTCCTGGCACAATGTTCGACCTTGCCGCTCTTTCAGGGAACGCTCGATGTCTGCATCGCGGCGGCCCTCGCGCATCTCGGGGGCCCTGCGGCCCTGCGGCCTGGAGATCTGTACCTGCTCAACTACCCCTGGGATACCGGATCCCATGCCAACGACATGGCCGTGGTGGCCCCCGGTTTCGTCAATGGGCACCACGTCGGCTTTGCCGTCGTCAAAGCCCATCACATGGACCTCGGAGGGACATTCGCGGGCGTCACCACCGCTTCCTCCGACGTGTGGCAAGAGGGGTGCCTGTACCCCGCCGTCCGGATTTTCGCGGCTGGCGCGCGCAACGAGGACCTGTACCGCACCCTGCTCATGAACACGCGCATCCCCACGGCCTTCGCCGGGGACCTCGCCGCCCAGTGCGGTGCCGCACGCCTGGGACTGGCAGGACTCGAACGCATCCTCCGCCGTCACGGCCAGCAAACCTTTGAGAAGGCTGCGCAGGCCCTTTTCCAGCACGCAGAGACCCACATGCGCACGCTGCTGCACGCGCTTCCCGACGGCAGGTGGACTGCGCAGGGCGCGCATGATGGTGGAAGCGCCGGGCTGACCGGCCCGGCTCGCTACAGTGTCACGGTGGAGATCGCGGGTGATGAACTTTGCGTCGATCTGACCGAGGCCGCCGCGCAGGTGCGCGGGCCGGTCAACTCCCCACGCGCCTCGGTCGTCTCGGCTGTGCGCGCTGCGATCATGGCCTTCGCAGGCGCGGGAGAAATCGCCAACGACGGTCACTTCAGGCCCATTCGCGTCCTCACGCGGCCCGGAACGATCTTCGATCCCCTGCCAGGGGCACCGGTGGGATTGTATGCCTTCCCGCTCCTGGCCATGATGGACGTCCTCTTCGCGGCCCTCGCCCAGGTCGTTCCCGGGCGCATCCCGGCAGCCGGCAACTCCGTCGCCGGCTTCGCCCTGTGGGGCGTGCGCGAGGCGGGTGATTTCTGGGGAGGGGCCACGCACTTTTGCGGCGGGCAGGGGGCCTCGGCTCTCTACGGCGACGGGGGAGCACCTGTCATGCACATCGCTGCCTCGGGCATACGGCACTCCTCGTTCGAAGCCTGGGAGGCAGCGCTGCCGGTCATCGTGCTGCAGGCAGAGTATGCGCAGGACTCCGGCGGAGCGGGCCGCTATCAAGGCGCGCCTGGAATCACCATCCAGATGCGGGCGCTGCGCGAGATGGATCTGACAGCGATTTTCGAACGGACGCAGACCGCGCCCTTCGGCCTTGCCGGCGGAGAAGCAGCGCGCCCGAATCGACTGCGGCTGTGCTACCCCGATGGGAGCAGCGAGTCCGTCTCGCGCTGCAACCGTAGAATTCCGGCCGATACGCTCATTCTCATTGAGATGTCAGGCGGCGGAGGCTACGGGCTTCCCCAGGAGCGCAGGATCGAGGCCATCCAAAGTGACCTGCGGGACGGGTACGTCAGCGAGGGGTGGGCGCACCAGCACTACCCCCACGCCTTATAGAGCAGACCAATTTGCTTGCAGGAGCAACGGGAGGGATAACATGAACCACATCAGGAGCGCGCGCCGCGAGGCGGATGGCTACCAGTTCGGGCGGTACTATTTCGGGCTGTCCGAAGCGCAGGAGGCACGCGCTGCACGCCTGCATGCCGAGAGCATCGTGATGGACATGCTCTGGTGGGGGCCGGTGACCTACCGGTCCTTTACGCCTGCCATGGAAGAGCAACTGAAGGACCTGTACGCCCGGCACCAGAGTCCCGGCCAGGCGGTGTGGGACTCGTTCTACCTGGCCGGACGCCTGGCGGTGGCCGGGCAGTTCCCCGAATACGAGGAGGCCTGGCGCGCTTCAGGGCTGACCGGCGGACACTACCCGCTGCGGGTCGGCACGCCGGACGTCTTGCTCACGTCAGCTTCGCACCTGAACCTGCTCGTCGATGGGCTGCCCTGGACGCGCAAAGGGCTGCAGACCAGCGACTTCGTCGAGGCCAAGGCCAACGGGCAATTGGCCTACCTGGTGCAGGCCCAGCCCATCGAGCCCATTTCGAGGGACACACGCCTGCTGGAGCAGGCCTATGCCTTTGGGCTGCGCATGCTGATGCTCACGTACAACGCGCAGGATCTCGTGGGATCGGGCTGTACCGACCGCACCAACGGCGGGGTGACCTATTTTGGACGGAAGGTGATCACCCTCTGCAACGCGCTCGGCATCATCATCGATACGGCACACAGCGCGGAGCGGACGACGCTTGATGCGTGTCGCTTTTCGTCACAACCGGTGGTTGCGAGCCACAACGGGGCGAAGGGCGTCTACCCGCATGACCGTTCCAAGAGCGATGACGAGATTCGCGCCATCGCAGAGACCGGCGGAGTGATCGGTGTCTTCACCGACGCCTTTTTTCTCACCGGCGACCGGCAGCAGTTCACCGTGACCACCTGGCTCGACCACGTCGACTATATTGCCAACCTGGTCGGCTGGCAGCACGTCGCCATTGGGACCGATGCGCCATTTGCCGGGCCGAAGTGGGCCGTGGCCAAAATGGGGGAGTGGTCGAGCCAGACGGGCTTTCGACCGGCGGAACACAGCACCGACCCAGGGACGGTCATTCACAATCTTGCCGGTTTTGACGACTACAGAGATCTGCCCAATCTCACGCGCGGCCTGGTGGCTCGTCAGTATACCGATGAGCAGATTCGCGGCATTGTGGGGGGGAACCTGCTGCGAGTACTCGAGCAGGTGCTGGGTTGACCACCCCAGGGGCGTCTCTACGCAAGGATTTGCACAACAGAAAGATCTCCTATGTCAAGAGGGAAAAGCCCATCAGGAGAAATTGGGTGAGAACTGAAAGAGAAAAGATGGCAAGAATCAGGCAAATGAGGCTAGACCAAGACCGAAAGGGAGATGGTCAAAGGAAAAGCTGGTTCCTCAAAAGAGGTGGCTGGCGAACTCACAGAGCTTCAAGCAGCTCGTCGTGCGTGGAGTTGGCGAGCGTGCTCAAAGGTCTCAGCCTGGTAGCATTCAGACTTTTGCCACATCGCATAGATCAGCCGGACCCAGACATTGGCCAGGGCACGGACGGCGACGGTATGGCTTTTCCCCTCCTTCCGTTTGCGTTGATAATACTCCAAGGCCCAGGGTTCGCTTTGGGTGGTTTGCCAGGCAAATTGATGCAGAGCATTGCGCAGGGGTTTGACACAGGCATAGCGTCGGTGAATGCGGGAATACGTCCCGCTCTGAAAGACCACCGGAGAGGTGCCCGCCAGGGCTTGCAAACTAGCCGCGTCGGCATAGCGTTGGCGGTCGTCGCCGATTTCTGCCAACAGCCGAGGGGCCAGGCGGCGTCCGGCTCGCGGCAAGCTCTCAAAAATCTGACTGTCGGCATGGCTCAAAAAAAGCTGTTCGATGTCCTTGTCGTAAGCGGCGATCTGCTCGACCAGGGGCAGCAGTTGCGCGATCAAGGCCAGCGCCAGCCGCGATTTGGTGCGCGTTGTCACCTCATCGGCTCCCAATTGAGGCTGACGCAACGTTTCCACGATCTTGGGGGCGACTTGAGCTGCCGACGTATGTCCGGCCTGTTTCAGCACCTCCGTGATCTGCTCAACCGAGGCACTGCGTGCTGCTTGAAGGGTAGGATACGTTTGCAAAAAGATCAAAGTCGAACGCTGCTGAAGTTTGGCGAAGAGATCCAGAGCCACCGGGTAGTAGGCTTTGAGGCAAGCAGTCAGTTGATTCACCAGCCTGGTCTGCATCTGGATCAACGAATCCTGGTCGCGGGTGAGCGCTTTGAGTTCAGCGATCTGGTTGCTATCTGGAGTCAAGCGGCGCAATTCCGCAAAGTCGGCACGGCCCGTTTTCGCCAGCAAATAGGCATCAATCTGGTCGGTCTTGGCTCCAGACGCAGAGCGGCGATGATCGACCGTCGTCGGATGAACGGGATACACGTGCCAGCCCCGTTCCAGCAGGAAAGTAATCAGCAGGCCATGAGAAGTCTCGACGATGCAGGCCAGGTTCTCTTTTCCTGTGAAGCCAATGATAGCCTCCAGAAAGGCGTGCAGTTTCTCCAGACCCTCAAGACTGTGAATCACGCGAATCGGCGCGTGGACTTGACGACCTGCCTCATCAATGACCAGGGCATCATGGTGGGTATCACTCCAATCAATGCCAGCGTAGAACATCAGCGACTCCTTTCTGTCCGAACAGGTTCCTGGGGGAAGCGTGTTCTTATCCTGTGGTGCTCAATCAAGGCACAATCTCCTAATGATCGGTTAACCCAGGAACGCCGCCAGAGAAGCCAGATCTTTCTGAATAGGTCGAGCCTGATGAGAGGAGGAGGCTTTCTCCAGCGAGTTCGGCATATGATACCAGCAAGTCTCTCGCTTGCTGTGACCCTTTGTCGAGAGGGTCTGTGAATATATTACTGGATAAGAGAGGAAACCATGAGCGTCATCGTCGATCAGCTTGAGCTGAGAGTAAGGAACACCAGTTTTTCCCAGCAGCAACTCGCCGCTGGCATAGACCCCCTCGGGACCCTCATCATCTATACCTTTGCCGCCTTCCTCAATGAGAAAAAAGTGGGGACTGGGACAGGCTACAGTCTCGTCGTCTCGGCTGATACCGCCCACTGCTCGAATAGCCTCACACTGCCGGGGCGCGGGGTGATCCTCTTTGGCGGGGCCGAGGAAGTGCATACCGGGGGAGAAGTGATCTCTCCCCAGCCAGCTGAGGTCCCCATCCTGGGAGGGACGGGCGAGTTCGCAGGAGTGGTGGGTACGGTGTCCATGACGCCGGTGCATGGAACCGCCCCGCTGGAACACCGCCTCGTCTTTTCCCTGGAATGGCCCTAGTGAGGCTCAGTTCCTTCGATTTGCGCGCCTCGGAGGCGCGACACATGATGCTGGCGAACAGGGGGTTGATCCACCTCACTCCTCGTGCGGTTGAAACGGGCTAAGCCACCTGCGTGTGCAGTAAGGCCCGGCAGTCCATCTCCCCCGCGCCGAAGAGGACACGGGAATGACCTACGCGAGCAAGGAGTGCCCCTATGAAGTTGAGCGAAGAAACCCGACCGCAGATCTATCCACTGGTGACCGTCGATGGCTTCATCGCCATCGACCTGCCCGATGCGCCCACGAGCGGCGGTGGAACTCGCCTCGCCCCGGATGTCTCTGAGGTTGAGGCAAGCCTGTTGGCCCGTGCCATGAGCTATAAGTTGGCGGTCGTGGGGTTGCGGGTGGGTGGCGCGAAGATTGTGCTGAGAGCCCATCCACAGGAGCGCGCGGCGGTGCTAGAGCGGTTTCGCCGCGAAATCGCGCCCTGGCTGGCTAGTGGCCGACTCATGACCGGGCCCGATCTGGGAACCAATGAGGCCGATTTTGCTGGCCTCCCGACTCCAGGAGGCGACGATGGCATCACGGTGGGGCGGCAGATAGAGGGCATGCCTGCCGAGCAGTATATGACGGGCTATGCTGCGGCGGCAGCCATCGGAGCGGCGCTGCGTTCGTCGGTGGGAGCAGACCTGCATGGCACGCGTATCGCACTGGAAGGCTTTGGCAAGATCGGGACTGCTGTCGCGCTCCAGGTCGCAGCCCGAGGCGGGAAGGTTGTGGCCGTCTCCACCCTCGAGGGGTGTGTCGTAAATCCGAGCGGGCTGGCGGTTCATACCCTGTTGGACGCACGTGAGCAATACGGCGATTCCTTTATCCACCACGTCGGCGGCAGCGTCGGTTCGCGTGAGCTGCTTTGGGGCGTGGAAGCCGAGGTGGTGGTGCCAGGCGCGCGCCCAGGGATTCTCAACGCACAGCGCGCCGCCCGCCTGGCTGCCCGGCACGTCGTGCCGGTGGCAAATGCCCCCTATACGCAGCGCGGTCTGGCAGTCTTGCATGATCGTGGCATTGCCGCCCACGCCGACTTTCTCGTGAGTGCAGGCGGCGCAATGGCATACCTGCACCCGGACGTCTCACGAGCGGCGAGCAGCGATGCGGCCCTCTCTGCGCTCGACCGGCTGATGTGTGAGCGCATCGCCGAGGCGGCGGACTGCCCTGATGGCCCGTATAGCGGGGCCGTCCGTTTGGCACAGGCGTTTCTCGCCAGCTGGCGGAGGGCTGAGCAACCGCTGCCTGCTCCCCCACTCGCTAAGGAGGACTAGGATGACGCTGCTGCCTGCCGGGGAGACAACGAGAGAAAAAAATGCCTTGCGCCACGTGATGGGCAGGTTCGCCACTGGAGTGGTGCTCGTGACTACCGCAACCGCCACAGGGCCGTCGGGCATGACCGTCAACTCGTTCACCTCTGTTTCGCTCGACCCACCGCTTGTCCTGATCTGCGTCGACCTGACCAGCCAGACGCTGCCAGCTTTGCGCGCGAGCGGGCATTTCGCAGTCAACGTCCTGGCAGGTGAGCAAGAGCCCCTCGCGCGCTGTTTCGCGACCAGATCAGCGGAGCGGTACGCGCATTTCTGCTCCGCGAGCTACCGGGTAGGTGCCACAGGCTCCCCCGTTCTGGATGGAGCGCTGGCCTTCCTGGAAGCACGGATCGTCGCCGAATTCCCTGGAGGGGATCACGCGATTCTTCTTGGACAGGTCGTCGCGATGGGAACGAATGACGGGGAGGAGAGCGCGCCGGATAAAGGACGATCACTTGCGCCAGGTGAAGCGCAAGAACCATCTGCGCTGGTCTTCTATCACTCTCGCTACTGCCGCCTGACCTGAGTGTTTGCCTGGCACCGGAGCAACGGGGACACTTCCCTGGACAGGCTTCTGCCGTGGACAGCATTCCAGTGCCCTCATCACCACGAATGGAACGCGTCCCCAGAGCAGATCCGAGTCCATCTCGTAGAGGTCCTTCGTGCTGATGCAGCCTGCCTGGTGCGTCCAGATCACGCATATGAGGGCGAGGTGTTCTGTGTCGGAATGCGTGTCCTCTGAGGAGAAGTGCCGAGACAGCCGGGCGCTCCACCTCTCGCCTGGGTCGGATGGTGGTGAAGGGATAACGCCAAAAGATCACGGCCTTCCCTGCTTCGAGCAGCAGACGCGCTCGTCGCGCATGAACCGGCTCGAACGGCGTCTGGTTGGCATCTCTTACCAACGAAGACGTTGGACACCTTTTCTCCGTGCGGGCCTCCCCTTTCGGAGGGCAAGCTCGCCTCGACAAAGTTCTCGGGCAGCATCTCCGATGGACACTGCCTAGACCGTTTGTCGGTCTGTTGGCCTACCAGAAACGTGGCCTTGTACTGGTCGGTGACGGCTGGCACTGTCATCTTGAACGTTGCTGCCAATGTCATCGTTCGTGAACGACTGCTCCATGACCCCCTTGAGCCGTCCCAGGCTTCGTCGGTTGTAGGCCAGCAGGCAGGCTTTCGCCTTAAGAAGCAGCGCTGCTCTTCGTGTGTTCCTGCGTCCCGGAAGCCACTTGCTGTGCCTGTCGCTGCGCCTGTTGCACCTTTTTGGTGGTGATGCTTGTGACCAGGACGGCAATATGCCCCGCCTTCTGGTCCAGATAGGGGAATCCCTCCGCAATGAAGCGGTCTTCTTCGTCCTGTATGGCCTCGGCCACCTTTTTCCACTGCTTGGTGGAGATGTACAACAGATAGGCTGTCGAGGACTGCGGCGGGGTCGGCAATCCCTTGGGAAGCGCCGGAATGTTCGCTGCCTCAACCATCGTAGCAACACATCCTCCTCGCTCCACCACCTTTCCCGGTCGTCCAATGATCGTGATCTTCATCGTACTGGCCTGTCCTTTGCTTGTTTGTGCCTCGGCAATGATCGACCACCGATCATCCCAGAGCAATGACGAAAGCACCACGGGACGAGCAGGCGTTGGCTGCTCCCGCCCCGACCGCGCCTTGCGCTGGCGACGGCTTCCCGGCAATGGAAACAGCTTGTGGCGAATTTCAGGGGAAACCGCTTCTTTCATCAGCGCAAAATAGACCCCTCCCAGTGTCCTCCGCCGCGAACCATCCGCGACCAACATGCCACCAGCTTCCTCAACGCGCAAGGTCTCTTCAAGGTAGTGCAAGGCCTGTTCTTCACCGAGGATCTGGACAATGCGCTGCAGGTGCGACAAGGGGATCACGTCCACCTCGCCCAACTGCTCAGCGATGCGGGTGGCTACTTCTTTGACTCGTAGCCACGGACGCTCTTTGGGCTTTCCTTTGGTTTGTACCAGGCGCAAGAAAGTAGCAAGCCGACCGTTCTCGGAAGAGGCCTCTTCCTCTCCACCCTCGAACTGGAGCGCTTCCTCAGCAAGCATTCGCGCCTGAGTACGCCCCAAGGTTTGCACAATGGTGAGCAGTTCTGCCCGCTTCGCCTCATCTGTCACCCGGAGTATCCCGGCGAGTTGCTCGGCTACCTCTTGCTGTGACGGTTCTTTCGGTCGCCTTCGCGACCGGTCGCGTGCTGGCATTCCAACCTCCCTCTTTCTACTCATGCTGCCTGTCCGAGGGCAGCCTTGCTCATGCTGCAAGCCATTGTAGAGAAAAAAGCCTCCCGTGTCAAATACGATGAGTTCACCCACTTCACGAAGCAGCACTACAGCGCACTTCCCGGAGCAATCCAACCATTTCTTCTTCAGGCTACAGGAATTCTGGAAATGATAGTTATGTAGGAGCAAGAGGCATATCACTGTCATCGTGGCCAGGTGGTGACAATCATCACTTTCCTCCACTGAGTAGTGGCTCGTTTCGAGCGGCGTTCGAAACGAGGTTGCCAGGAAATTCCTCCATGAGTTTGCCACATGAATGGCTCTCACATCGATTTTCGCCTGAACGATCATACAGGTTGACATTCCTCGCACGTTCCCCTATGATCAGTCTCCTTTTGCAGAGTACTTACCGTTTTCTTCTCAACAAAAAGAATGGGAGAAGAGAAGCGATTCTGATCTGAGAGGTTTTCTACTCGTTTCACTCACAGGAGGGTTCTCGTGGCAAACCAGCACAGCATGAAGTACACATCGCAGCAGAACTGGTGGCATCGCACTGTGGATGTCATCGAGTACTTTTTGGTGAAGTGGGGTTGGCTCATTTTCGCGCTCGGACTTGTAGCCATCTGGCTCCCGCTGCCGATGGCCTGGCACCAGGGGGTCGCCATCGTGTTTGTGGTTCCGGCGGCTTTTCTCGGTTTCTATTGGTGTGTGCGCTTTCTCGGACACGCCAGCCTGGCCGCTTCGCATAAGGAGTATGGCAAAGCGGCCATGTTTCTCGTCGTATCCCTGCCGTTCTTCGCGTACCTCTACCTGGCTGCTCTTCACTCCGATCCAACCTTGCACTGGAGTCTGCCTGATACCTGGCGACAATGGATTGCAACAGCCTTTCTCGCTCTCGTGTGGCTGTTTTGCATTGCTTTGCGCTGGTGGTACCTGTCAGGTGAGGCTCTCGCCATGCGTCATACCTCTGAAAGGAGCAAGCAATGATGCAGACGCTAATCCAGACATCACAGCCACAGGTGGACGGGTCTCCAAACAAGCTTTTCGCGCCCTGGCTGCGTCCTGTGGAACAGGTGCTGGTGTCTCTGGCCGCGTGGGTCATTGTGCCAGTCTGTCCGGTTCAATAACAGCACGCTCCCCAATATATTCCCACAACGTCCGTAAGGGAATACCCATTTCCTCGGCCAGGCGTTGTGCTTTGCAATGGCGGATGCGCATCCATTTGCCAAGGGCATTAGGGTATTTTGGATGCGTCTGGCGCTTGCTCTTTGTTTGCATACGTCCGGGTCTTTTCTAACTGGCAACATCACCCCCTACCACGCTTCCCCCGCGCCAATTCAACTACCTACCAAGCAATCATTATAGCTGCTCTTTTTCGGCTACCGAAACAACCATGCCTTCGCTAAAAAACGCTACTACAAACCATCAGGTTTTTCTATTGCTCGTTGCAAGTGAAGTACTGAGGATGTTTGCGAGGGCCTCTCCTACACAGGACCGCCTCTTCTTCAAGCCTGGTCCGACCATTCTTGCAGGGCAATGTGCGCCAGGTTCTCGATGGCCGCCGGATCGCGCAGCAAAATACTCGTCTCGTTTCGATATTCCTTATCCTGCTCCCCTCGATAGGAAAGCCAATTAAAACTGCCCAGAACGGCAAAGGTGCGGTCGCATACCAGAATTTTCTGATGCGTCCCGCTGGTCTTATGGATATCCAGCAACCCCGCTCGCTCAGCGGGTGCCTGGCTTCCCACTGCCGCTTTCAAGGCAGCAATGACGCGCTGGGCGTTATTGCGGTGGCGGCCCGCGTCCGGGTCGCCAGGCCGCTCGGTCGTGCCATAAGCGATGCGGACCCGCACCCCGCGCTTGACCGCCTGGGCAACGAGATTGCACAACTGGGCATCGCAGGCCCGCGTATTCATCCAGGGCGACACGATCAGCACTTCTTGCTGGGCCTCCCGCAGCGCCTGTTCCAGGAGGGCCCGGTGCTGTTCTGTGCGTAAGAATTCGCCCTGGTGCCGGTGGAGTTCCGCCAGCAGGCGTTCGCTCTCAGTACGTTTCGCGTCCAGTTCCTCTTGCAGACTGCGGATGCGCGCTTCCAAAGCCTCGCGTTCGCGCTGGTCAGCCGTGGCGGTAGTGCGCCGCACGAGTTCACTTGACAGTTGTTGCTGGAGGCTCTGTACTGAGCTTGAGGAATGCGCAAGGTCCTGGGCGACCTGCGCCACTACCGTGGAAAGCGCTGCCGGGACGGGCAGCGGATTTGCTGCCAGGGAGATGGCGTCATCGGGAAGGAGAAAGGTTCCACTTTCAAAGTGGCGCTGCAGCGCCGCCGATTCTGCTCGTTGCAGCAGCAGGTTGCGGTAGACGGCCAGCCGCTGCGCGCCCGTCTCCTCCTGGCGCACCACCACTACCGTCACCGGCGCGATATACTCCGGCGACACCTTCTGCAAGCTCAGGAGTTCAATCACTTCCCGGTGTTGAAAGCCCGGTGCCTCGCCCAGCGCCAGAGACACTTCTTTGATTCCGAAATCGCCCAGCGTCGGGCGCTCGTAGCGAGCAGGCGGGAGAATCACCAGGCCCTCTTTTTCCATCTGTTCGACCGACCACGGGCTATCTTGGTGCGGGATCGGCAGCCAGGTCAGGGCATTGAAGTGCAGATGCGCCCGCCGGTGATGGGGAACAGGTGGCGCTTGCTTGTCGCCGAGCGCCTGGCGTCCTTTCTCCGTCAAAAAGAGGTGCCTGCTGCCATCAGCTTCCGGCCTACCCTGGTTGATATAGTCCCGGCGCAGCAGGGTAGCCGCGGGCGCAACCAAATCGCGATCGTCCAGACCAAGCAGCCAGGCGATCTCCTCACGGCTATCCACGCCCAGGGCAATGGCATGGAGCAAGTAGATCTCGAAGAAGGAGAGTTCTTGCGGCTCCAGTACCTCGACCTGGATTTGCGCATAAAAGACCGGAATGCCAGCGTCGAAGACGTGCGTGGCCTGATAGCCGGGAAAGTCTTCCCGCACGAGTGCGGTGAGTTCATCCATGAGCGGCCTCCAACGAGAGATCGGTGAGCTGGCAGTCCTGGGGATGCGTGCGCACGTAGCGAATCAATTCGACGTAGGGGTTGCCTTCGGGGCCACTGCGGCCACGCTCCAGCGTCACGTGGTCCCCCACGATGATCAGCGCCTGGCGGGCGCGAGAGAGCGCCACGTTGAGCCGCCGCCGGTCGCGCAGAAAACCGAGCTGGCCTTCCTTGTTCGAGCGCACCGGGGAATACAGGACGATATCGCGATCGCGGCCCTGGAAGGCGTCAATGGTGGCGATCTCAATCGAGAGAGCCTGCCAGAACGGGCTGGTCGGAAGAATGTCTGCCTGCAGTTCGATGATCTGAGCATTGTAGGGGGTAATGACGGCCACTTCCTTGCGCACGCCCTGCTCCCGGTAGCTGCGCTCCATCCAGTGCAGAAGCTGGGTGATGCCCTGGATCTCGGTCCGGTTGTAGTAGCTCTGCCCCACGTGCGTCTCGTTGTGCCTGGGCAGCTTCGCCGTGGAGAACCAGGTCACCGGACGTGCCAGCCAGGGTAGTCCATGGGCGCGTTCCTGACGCTCGACTGCGTGCGTGAGTTTGCCCTCGTAAAACACCTCGCTCACCAACTGCCCAATGGCCGGGTGCATGCGGTGCTGAACGGTGAGCATCTGGACGGCAGGTAGGCGTTCGTCTTTCCCCTGGGCAACCAGGGTAGCAAACAAGCTCTCTCCCAGTTCATCCCGCGATGTGCCGAGATGGTGGAGGTCTCGCTCCGACAGTTCTTCATCGAGCATCGGTGGGAGTTGGCGCTCGTCTCCAACCAGAATGGCTCGTCGCGCGCGCACCAGGGGGACCAGCAGCTCCGGAGCCGTAGCCCGTCCCGCTTCGTCAATGATGGCCCAGTCGAATTCCTGGTCTTTGAGGTAGTAGCCGCCGGAGATGAGGCAGGTGGCTGCCAGGATCGAGGCACGTTCGAGAATGGGACGGGCAAAATCCTTGCGCTTGCCGAATACTTTGCGCCAGTTCTTGACCAGGGCGATCTGTCGCTCTTCCTTGACGGAAAAGCGTTCCGGGGCTAGCTGCTGGGCCACGACCTGGCTGAGACGCTCACGCTCCGCTGCAAGTTCAGCCAGCGCCACTCCTCGCACCTCTTCTGGCAGCGTTTCGCGAATCAGTTCCAGCGTCGTCTCCAGGTCGTGTTCCTCGTCGCCCAGTTCCTCCAGCCACTGCTGGCACTGCAAGAGGTCATCCAATACCTCTTCAGGCAGGCGTTGCTGGCGCTGCTGGGCGCGTCTCCTGCGCATCCGTTCCTGTAGGGTCGCCAGCACCTCGTCGGTGCGCGCCAGCACCTCGGTGCGCCAGGCACCCAGTCGCTGCTCGATGGTCCACACTTCCGCCCCGTGGCCGATCTTTTCCGTCCGGCCAATCCGCACGATCTCGACGCTTGCGTCTCCCTGTAACTCGGCCACGCGCCACAGAATATGGTTGACCGCCACATTGGATTGCGAGGCCACCAGGATGCGCGCATCGGGTTTGACCTTGAGAATCTGCAGGATGATCTCCGCCAGCGTCGTGGTCTTGCCGGTGCCGGGTGGCCCTTGCAGAAGAAACAGGTCGCGGGCGGCCAGCGCCTGGCGCACAGCCTGTTGTTTGTCCTCAGCCAGGTCGCGCTGGAAAAAGGTGAGATCGGGGTCGACCTCATCGAACTCGGCAGCCGCCAGGTCCAGCAACACAGCAGGCAAATGTGGATTGACTGTCCCTCCGGCGCGCACCATATCCAACGCATCTTTTTGGCGCGTGAGCGAAGCCTGTGCCTCTTGCTGGAAAAGACCTATGACGCCCGAAGGCGGCAGGTCGTCGGCAGGCTGCAACGGTGCCTGCATCTCAGCGGTGTCGCGGATGATCCGCACTGTGCGGCCATCGATGCGGCTGAGATGGCCAACAAAGGTAGCAGCGGCCTGGGGTTTTTCCGGGTCAATGATCGCCATAGGGGCATTGTCGGGCCAGGGCAGCGTGTCCGGAGGAGCCTCGGTTAAGGTAAAGGACAGGCTCTCCGACCCCAGGCGAGTCACACGGGTGTAGGAGAGCTTTGGGATGGCATCCAGCCGTTGTTGCTGGTGGAGAAGAACAGATTGCCAGAGCCGGGTGAAATCCCGGCGCTCGACCGCCCGCTTGCGTTCCGTGAGCGCTTCGACCTGGCGGCTTGCCAGCCGATCAAACAGTCCATCGAGCGTCTGGCCGAGCGCCGAACGAAGCTGGAGTGGAGGGGTATCATCACCCAGATGGGCAACGACCTGCCACAGATAGCAAGCAGGAGTTCCCTGGCTCTTCTGGCGTTCCATCTGCGGCAGGTAGGGGACGTGAACGGCCTTGACCACCAGCACCGGGACAACAGGATCACGCGCGCAGACGAGCCGCAAGGTATCGGTCAGCAGGCGCAGCGTGCCATCCTGGTGGAGCGAAAGCGAGACTTCCTTCGGATCCTCGCCGCCCAGTTCTTCGAGCAGCGCCGCCTGCGCCGCCTCCGTTGAAGTGCGGGCGATGCGTCCCAGATTGAAGAGATCGCGCCGCGCAGTCTCGGTTACCAGGAGGTAGACCTCCGGGAGGAGCTCGAATCTGCGGGTCTGTTCGAGCAGGCGACGCACCTGGGTCATCTGCGTGAAGCGGTCGGCGGGATGTGGGGCCAGCATGTGGTCGAGCAGGTCTTTCATGGAGCGTGGAAGGCGTTCGAGTGACTCGATAAGGCGACGAGAAATGCCATCAGGTGGCGGCTCGCGCCGGGAGAGCATATGGTAAAACACGCAGCCCAGGGAGAAAATATCGCTCTGCTCGGTGATGGCCTGCCCGCTACGCTGCTCCGGGGAGGCGTAGCCCACGGGCCAGAACGACGAGACCGTCAAGCCGGTGCCGAGTTCGTACTTGAGATAGCTCACGCCAAAGTCGCTCAGCAGGGCGTGTCCATCCGCCGAGATCAGGACGTTCGACGGTTTGACATCGCGGTGAATAATGCCCTGGCTGTGCGCGTGCGCCAGCGCATCGGCCATCTCACGCATGAGCGGCCAGCACCAGCTATCGTCGGAGCTGCGCTGATGCGCATGGATGACGTCGAGCAATGTGCGTGGGAAATAGTTGAACACCAGGTAGTGGGAGCGGCGCTCGTTGGACCAGCCGTAATCGAGGACGGTGACAATATGGGGATGTTCGAGCTGCGAAAGCGCGCGGGTCTCGCGCCGGAAAATTTCGCGCTTGAGCGCGTCATCGTGCCTGGTATCCAGCAGCTTGACGGCAACGATCCGGTGGCCATGCCGGAGGTCTTCGGCCTCGTAAACGGTACTCATGTTCCCGTTCCCCACTTCACCCTTGAGACGATACCGACCGGCGACAAGACCAGCAGACCTATTCAGCATACGCTTCCCCTCTCCTTCTTCTCATTGTTTCTCAGCAACCACCTCGCTGTAGGTAGTGGTATGACGTGTTCACCAAATCCCGCCTGCAGATGCCCCTGCGTTGACAACAAGCTGTATCCCAGACTGCGCCTCTCTGTTACAGGTAGCACAGAACCGCACAAGCAGCAGTATAGCATAGATGTTCTAGATGGACAAACTTTGATCAGGCAGGATGCCTGATCCTTAATAAATAGGCAAAGTACATCTCACTTCTGATAAGCAATCTGCCTTTATTCTTCACTTTAGATAGAAGTGGTCAGATGTACGACATTGACGACAAGCTGGCAATTGGGCGTGTACATAGACAGCCAAAACTGCTGCCTCTTGGTTCTATTTTGCTTCGCTTCTCTGCTCGCCTGTTTGAAGGAAAAAATCACGTCGTCTACGTGTGGATCAAAGGCAATTTCGCTGAACTCTGCCGCTTGAAGTAGCCGTCCTTGCAGGCCACTTTCTCCTCGTTAAAACCGCTCCTGCCTCAGGCCTGCATCTCTCCTGTCCAGGGATGCGCTTGAAGCATGGCACGTTGCAGGAACGACAGCGGATCCTCATCGAGGGCCTCATCGCGCTTCTGTAGCTCAAGGAAACGCTGCATGTAGGACCCGCCTTCTTCGTGTTTCCCCTGGAGGTAGCAGATCAACCCCAGTTGCTCGTAGAGCAGTCGAACCAGCAGGTGCGCATCACCCAGACGCTGCTCGGTAACCTGTAACACGTGCTTGAGAAGCGGCTCAGCCTGGGCATACTTCCGTTGTGCCTCGTAGAGGCGCGCGAGTCCCCGCAGAATCGTCACCGTCGTCTCGTGGGTTGCCCCCAGCGCCGCTTCGGCGAGCGCGAGCGCACGCTGGTACAAGGGTTCGGCCTCATCGTAGTTGCGCCGGGAGGCAAGAGCCTCGGCGCGGGAGTACAACATCCCGATCAGCAGCGGGTGATCCGCTTCCAGGTGGCGCTCGGCCCAGCGTACCACGTCTCCGGTGACCTGGATGGCCTCCTCGGACCTGCCGAGGGCTGTAAAGACCTGCGCCAGCGTGCTGCCCGCGCTGATGCGCAAGAGTGGCTCCGCGCCCTGGTCCTGCTCCACAACCGACCAGGCGCGCTGCGCGAGGCGTTGCGCCTCTGCCTCATGCTCCTTTTCTTGCAGCAGGATCTGCGCCTTTGTAGCGAGACACATTCCGACAAAGAGGTGATCAGGTCCGAGCAGATGCTCGGCATTGGTCCAGGCCTGGTCAACGAAATGCTTTGCTTGTACGTACTTTCCCTGCGCAATAGACACCTGTGCCAGCAGATGGCTGCTTGTCGCAATGAGAAGCGGACGAGTGTCACCATCTGACTGTACCTGGGAAAGAACCCGTTGTAAAAGGGGCTCGGCTTGCTCATACTTGCCCTGTTGCGCGTAGATATGCGCGAGTTGTGTGCGTCCAATGGCGACGTGGGGATGATCCGGCCCGAGAAGGCGTTCGTGCAGAGCAATGGTTCGCTGCGTGAGCAGTTCCGCCTCCGCATAGTCCCCGTGAGTGCTATAGCGCAGGGCAACAGTATGCAGGAAGGAAGCAGCCTCGATCTCCTCGGGATCAACTGCCTTGCTAGCCAGAGCCGCCGCCCGCTGTGCGAAAGAGCGCGCTTCTTGCGTTCTGCCCTGTGTTTTCAAGATGAGGGTGAGCTGGTGCAGGTTCGCACTCAGAGCAGCATGCTCCTCTCCCAGCCAGCGTTCGCGGATGGTGAGGGCGCGCCTGGCCAGCAGTTCTGCCTCCTGCGCCTTTCCCTGGTCGAGGACGACCTGCGCCAGCAGCGCCAGGTCGTCGGCCACCACTGGATGCTCGGACCCCCGTTCCTGTTCCTCAATGGAAAGCACGCGCCGCAGCAGCTGTTCGGCCATCGCCAGGTTGTTCAGTTCAATATGCCTGGTGGCTGCGTTGTAGAGGGTAATGGCCGTCTGTAGGTGATTCGGCCCCAGCGCCTGCTCCTCAATGGTTTGCGCGCGTGCAAGGAGCGGTTCGGCCTCGCGGTACTTCCCCTGATCGAGGTAGAGGATCGCCAGGTTATTGAGGACTGCGCCTGTATCCGGGTGTTCCGTTCCCTGTGCGGATTCCGCAATGGAAAGGGCGCGCAAGAAACAGGCTTCGGCCTCGCGGTATCTTCCCTGTGCGTGATAGAGTTGCCCCAGGTGGTTCAGGAGGATGCCCACCTGCGTAGCTTCGCGCCCAAGACGCTCTTCCAACAAGGTCAGCGCCCGCAAGTAGCATGGCTCTGCTTCCTGATAGCGACGCTGCCCCCGGTAGAACTCTGCCAGGCGATGCAGCAGCGCTGGATCATCCACACCTTCCCACCCCTCGCCGGAGGGGATGAGCGTCTGGAGCAGAGCGAGGAGGGAGCGCGTGCGCTCCGGCTTGCGTTGCAACATAACGGTTTGTAATAAGGTCCCTAGCAAGGCGAGTTTCGTGGTGAGGTCGAGCGCCTGCTCCTCGGTGAGGAGCGGTTCGACCTCTTGCAAGAGCTGCTCCGCCTCGGCATAGCGCTGCTGCCTGATGAGCAGGCTCGCCAGGTTGATCCGCAACTGGACCCGCGAGGTCTGCTTCGTCTCCGACTGTTGTTCCTCAAGCTGAAGCCGCTGCTGCATAGCCCGCTCTACCTCGTCCCAGCGCTGCTGGGTTACCAGCAGCAAGATCAGATGATCCAGCAGTGCTGCCACCAGCGCAGGGGCAAGAGTGGCCCGGTGGTCAGCGACACCGGCCAGCGCTGCTTCAAGCAGCGCCTCCGCTTCGGGATAGCGTTGCTGCTCCAGGTAGAGATGCGCCAGGTTGTTGCGAATGAGGGCGCTGTGGGAGTTCTGGAGGCCAAAGAGGTCATCGAAAAGGGACAGGGCTTGCTGATACAGCCGGGCAGCTTCGGTGAACACACCCTGCTCGACTGCCTGGATCGCTCTTCTGTGCAGATGATCAGCATATCGATAGCGCCTCTCACCTGTCCAATCACCAGTTGTCAGGTAATGTTCCAGTGCCTCTGCATCGACGACCCAGCGTTTTCCCTCGCGCTGACCTGCCAGCTTGTGCTGGCGTAATAAGGCGGTGATGTGTCCCTGGCTCAAGCCGGACATGTGGCTGGCTTCGTATGTGGAAAGCATTCGGGCCTGGTGCCGCGCCGCTTCATCCTTCTCTTCCATCGTTTTCTCCCGTCATTTGATAGGTATAGGCATGTGGATCTTGCCAGATAACTGTACCGAGATGCCGCGTGATTGCTTCTGCTAGAGCATCCGGTTCAGGACTATACCAGCTGAGGATGTATGTTGGAGTGCCATCGATCACCCGTTGCTCGGCCGCTGCCAGGATATCCTTGAGAAAGTCGTTGAAATTGACGCGGTCTCCCTTCTCAGCGAAGAAGGTCACTTCCACCAACCAGAAGCTTGCAGGCTCGAACTTCGGATCCCTGCGTGGACGTAGAAAGAGTGTGGTTCCACGAGGTGCGAGTGCCTGGAGTTGTTGCCGCGCAGCCTCGGTGCGCTGTCGATACCATTCACGTTCTATGGGGTCGAGATCTTCCGGCATTGTACTTTCCATTCTTTCAGAGTGACACTAATGACCCATTTTGCCACCAGACTACTGCTTCTGGCTAAGCTTGAATCCCACTTCCTACCTCACTGTTCTCACAGGGCCTGAACGGTCCCTACGATAGTACCAAGTCGGCTAAGCAGAGTGATGAGGCCGGGAAGAGTGGAGACATAGATGGACTCAACGTCCTGCCCAATCCACAGCCTGACGTAGTACGCGCAGTCAGGAGGATTGCCCTCCTTCTTTTCCCCGCCATAGACTTCAGCACGCATTCCCTGCTCCTGTGTTCCCATGACCAACGCTGGTTTCGTCTGGTATTTGAGACGATGCAGCGCTTCCTCAACTGAGATGTTCTCATCCAGGCACCGGCGAGAGACCACATCCTCCACAGCTTCCCAGCGCCCCAGATCAAACTTCCAGGCAGGAAAGGCGGTCGTTCGCGTACTGGGTGTCTGAGAAGCGGCGGACGTGGTTCTCGCTTTCCGGGACCCTTTTCCTGAAGAAGAACGCGCCGGCTGCTCTGCTTGCCGCACGGATGCCGTAGGGGAGTGCTTACGTTGCCAGGGAAGCGCCTGACCAGCGAGGCGACAGGAGACATACTCCACAAAGTCATTGAGTGTGAAGAGATGCTCAGCATCCTCATCTGAGATGGTCAACTGAAATTCCTCCTGGATCGCCCAATGCGCTTCTACCAGGTGCAGCCCACCGACTAATCCCTTTTCTTGCGTGATATCGCTCATCAGAGCGAACGACTCAGGCTCCACCCCAAGCGCCCTGCCAAGCGCGCGCCTCACTCGCGCTTCCACATCAGCAACATCCTGCTGGTCTTTCATATGCTTTTCCTGCCTTTGACAAGTGGGCTCTCGTGCTATAGGTTTCCTGTTCTCGCAAAACACAAAGGCCAGAAAAACAGCAGCAGAGCTAAGCTTTTCTGGCCGACAGAGCCAAATACGATGCCTCCAATACTTATAAGAGTACTGAAAGCATGTCTCTTCAGCCTGAGAAGAGGGAACTTATAAGGCAAACAGGCTTCATGCCTTACTTCCCACCACCTTTGCCGCCTTTGTCCTTATCCTCTTCGGGCATACGATCGATTTCCCAATGCGTGATCATAAACGTTCCTTTCCATTCGTTTCAGGTGGCAACCTCTTCTGGAGAGCTGCCACATTCAAAACAGCTACCAACAGGAGCGAACCATGCGAACCCAGGTATCGCACTTCCGTTCACTCAGGACGCACTACGAGAACAACCATACAAGAACAATGCTAGTTCCTGGTATCTTCGCCTTCAAAGGACATGATGTAAGCGTCTAGATCAGGGTCTAGAGCCAGCGTGCGGAAGGAATGGGAAGATGCTGTGATGCCAAGCTGTTCCATCTCCGGGAGCAGCTCATAGGCCACCTTGCCCACCGCCAGGCGGTCCAGCACCGTCTCATCCTGCGCGACTGCCTGCTCAATCAACCATCGCCCACGCAAGTACACCACATCTTTCGTATTGCAGATACCCGCCTGAGAGAGATCAGGCACACCGCGGAATGTGCGCAGGCAGCGGGTAAAGGCATTCCTCTGCGCGCGTCGCTCCGCCGTTGGCCGATCCTCATCGTCGCGCCACAGGAGTCGATACAATAACAAAAACGGTTCGAAGAAGGCCAGCAGGGAGGAAAAGGTTTGGGGAGGGCAGGCCACTCCACATGCAAGGCCGACTGCAAGTGTTCCTAACCAGATGCCTGAGTCATCCACGGGATCGCCATGCATCGTTGCCGCCTGCCGTTCATAGTAGTCGGCAACGCCCTCCTCAGTGATCAAGTACCCTTTTGTTCCCAACCCGAGGAGGCCCAGCAGCGAGCTTTCTCCCGCAATACTCCGCGCCACATGGCCTGCCAGCTCGTGTGACACGTACTCTCGGAGTTCATCCAGGGGTATCGGGTCTGCAGGCAGAAACACCTGGCGCAGACCGGCCTCAACCCGTGGCCCCGCCACGTTCGGATCAAGGACGACCTGCCAGTCCTCGTACCCATGCGATTGCAGGACCGCCTCGAAGAACCGCTTCGCTGCCTGGGCTGAGATCGCTGGCACATCAGCAGCAGGCGAATAGACCGTGCCGAAGGTGCCATTCGGTTCTCCTGCCAGGTCGAATGAGAGGTGAAATCGGTCGCGCAAGACCGTCATCACCTGCTGACAAGCTTCTCGTGTAGCGTTGCGCCGCTCTTCCTCTTTTTGGTTGATAGCTTCTGTCTCTGCTTGCTGCAAGCCCTGTAACAGAACCTGCCTCACCTGCTCCAGCGCATAGTGCATTTCTTCACTGGTAGGCTGCGGATAGAGGCGTTGCATGAGACTCCAGAAGCGCTCACCGTTCCTTTCGTAGGTTGCTTCGATTACGCGCAGGAAACAGACCTCATCCTCGATTGCGCCATGATAGAGGCGACGGACCACCACATTTGGTTCGTGTTCGTTGATGTCTGCATCAAGCTGTAGAAATGCTTCAATTCGCCGCCGCACTTCCGCGATGTCAAGCGCTGGATAGGAAAGCCGAGGCTCTCGGCAGGCAGCGTGCGTCTCATGCAGTTCTCGCTCTCGCGACTGCAACAGGATGGTCTGAAGCTGGTTCCTGATGGTCTCATCCACCTGTTGCTGCGTTATCAGCCGCTCCCATTGCTGTTGCTCTTCTTCCGTGAATGGACCCGCTGGAGCCCACCACCAGTAGGCATCGTAGGCACTCAACTCGCGATAGCGACGAATCCAGCGCCAATCCAATTGAAACCGTCCCTCCGGTGATACTGCGCGCGCGTCTTCGATTTCCCGAAGCGCTTTCTCCGCTAACACTTTATACATTCTCCTTCGCTGCGTGTGGATCGGAAGTAGTTCTCGTAACAGGCGCTCCGCTTCCTCAGCTCGGCCACTCAGCAGATACAGGCGAGCCTGATTCACCTGATAGATCCAGCGATCAGCCTGAGAACGTGTATCACCTGCATCGGCGCTGCGCGCAATTTCCTTGCGCGCCAACGCATCGAAGCGCAGAGCCTCCTCAAACTCCCCCAAGGCTGCCAAAATTTGCGATTTTTCCCCATAAGAGGCCGCCAACGAATCAAGGTCGGCATATCCCTGCTCTTTGAGTTCGATACAGCGATTGATGCTGTGAAGCGCCTCCGCAAAACGCCCCGCTCGATTGAGCTGATAGGACAGGTTATTGAGGACGGATGCCTGCTTTTTCTTGATGGTATCACGCTGGAGCGGGGGTAAGCCTGGCTGCTGCTCTGCACGTTGCAAGAGGGCCAGGCTCTCCTGATACGCTTCAATCGTCAGAGCCCGCCTCTGCTTCATCTCCTCCACCTGCCCCAGGGACTCGGCATACTCACCCCACTCGCTGTAGAAAGAGGCCCGCTTGGACAACAACGTCGCATGGAGTTCCGGATCGTCTGGCAGCAAGGGAGCCAGGCGGGTCGAGCAGTCCTCGAGCAGGTGCATTGCCTCTTCATAGCGATCCTCCCGCATGAGGCCAATCATGAGATGATCCACCAGGTGAACCTCCATCAGCGGCTCGACCCGCAAGCGCCCGGCAAGAACCCATCCATAGATACGCTCGTAGTCCTCTCTCCGCTGTTTTGCGTCAATCATCTCGCCAAGATACGAGGCCAGATAGTAGTGCAAGAGCAGCACACCACTTTCTGCTTCGATGTCAGTTTCAGGGGAAGTCCATGAACACTCTGCCTCCACCTCATGAACCAGTCTAGCCAGGCGTAGAATCTGTCCCGCATGGAAGCTGAGCCAGCCATGGTAGAGGACCAACTCAGCCGTTGCTAGCAGGCGGTGATGGCGCAGGAGAAGACAGGCAAGCTCGGTAAGCACCAAACCTTTCTCTTGCGTGTCAGCAATGCCCCGTTCAAGCCAACGCTGAAGAGCTTCAATCAAACGAGCTTCAGAATCGCGCCTCTCAGAGGGCGAAAGCTGCTGCCGGACCTGGGCTGCAACCATAGGCAGCAAGCGCACCCGCTTGCGATAGGCCGCTACCAGGGAAGCGTCTCGTAACTCCTGCAAGGGGGCTGGATCGCGATACAGGACTTTGAGAGCAGGTCCCCCCAAAGGCAAAGGAGCCAGGGCAAGATCGCTCAAGGCAGCTTTCGCCTCTGTGGAAAGCCGCTGGATCACCCGCTGCAGAAGGGGGACAACACGCGAAGCGATGGGGCCAGCAAATAACGAGCGATCCTCTAGCAAATGCGCGAGACGACGACTTTTGGTCTGGTCTGCTGACTCCATCGATTCATCCACTTCATCCTCGTCATCAAAAGCAGACCAATCGCCCTGCAAAAGCGGCTCTTTCATCAATTTCGTTACCCACTCCAAACATATCGGTACTCCCCCTACAGCTTCCACAACCCGTCCGAGATGCTCCTCTGGAAGATCACTCAGCCCCAAACGCTGGAGCAAGACAATTCCCTCGTCCTGCGAAAGCACAGGAACGAGTTCTTGCCTAACCCACTGAGCTTCGAGTGTGAACCAGGTTGGCCACTCCTTCGTGGCCACAATCACCGTGGCACGATGGCGGGCATGTACAAACGCTTCATAGAAGTGTTTCCAGATGGGTGTCAGATTTCCCCGCTCATCAAGGAGATGTTCGGCGTTGTCAAGCAGTACAAGTACAGGCCGATCAGCGTGTGCCAAACAACTCATTATCTCTTTAATCCGGCTTTGAAGGCTCATAGTGAGTGGCATGTGGGGTACTGGTCCAACACCTTCGCCCACTTCACTCAATAGCAGTTCCAGCGCCAGGTCAGCACCAATGACTTCCTGCTCACGCTCGGGAAGCTGGCAAAGAACGACGTAGTAACGCGGAATATGCTGCTGAAAATAGGTGGCAATGCGGTGGAGTTCCGAGGTTTTGCCGATTCCGGGCGGTCCATGAAGGATGATCCACTTGAGTGGGGACTGTCCAACAATGGCCTGATAGAGTGTGCCGAGCCAGTCCTCTCGACCAACCAAGTGACTAATCTCCATCCTTGATAGGATACTCTTGGAAGTATTCCTTTGTAAAGGCTGTGATGGCACATCAGGAAGTTGGTCAATGATAGCTAACTTTTTGCGTAGCTCCTCCCATTCTTGCGGTGATTTAAACACTTTGTGGGTTTTCTTAGCCAGAAGCTGTTTTTTCGCAAGACTAAGAAAAAGATCCCGATCGTAAAGAGAAAGTCGTACACCCGCATCTCTCAAGGCCTTATAAATTTCTGCTAACTCATCAAACGTTGGAGATCTTTTATTCAATTCAAAACTGGAGTAGCGCTGCTGCTCAATGGTATTTGGCAGATATGCAATCACCCTTGACTGCGAGATACCATGTCGATCACGGAGCCATTTCAGAAGTCCTCCGAAATGATCAGGTGACGTAGGTGCTATGAAGTCGTTTACGTTTCGTAATTGCACCGTAAATATCCCTTCTCACATATGACCTTCTACTAACTAACCCGATGTGCAAGTTTTTAAGCAACCAACCGATCTAATTGAAGCGGAGGAGCCTGCTCTTGCAAGTTGAACAAGACGCAAAGTGTATGCATCAACACCATGCGCAGCAAACGATTGCGCAGATGCCACAGATCGCGCGCCCACACCCGCTTGACGCCACAGCGATCGGTCAATTGTCCAAAGACCGTTTCGATGCGGTAGCGGACGCGGCCCAGGACAGCACTCCAACTGTGTGCAGGCTGGCCGCTGGCTTTGCGAAATGGTGCTTGCAAGCCTATCCCGATGGTGCGCAAAGCGGCTTGCAGGTCAGGCAGCCAGTAGTTGCGGTCGCCCAACAGCAAGCCACTAGTACCTGCCGCCAGGTCCCAGACGATCTCGCCTTCATGGACGTTGGCAGGGGCCAGATACATCTGCGTGATGACTCCAGGCCAGCACAGCCGCAGGTGCAAACGAAAGCCGTAGAAGGTTTGGCGGCAGGTATGATCTTTGCCAAAGCTCGCACTGTCATCGAACCGCCGACAGCGATAGGCTCGCGCAAATTGGCAGACCGGGATCGGCATACTATCTACGATGGCCACTGTCGGGTCATAGGACAAGAGCGTATCGCGGATCAGGCACCACAGCCGCTCTTTGATGGCCCACAGATTGGCGGCCTGGCGCAACCAGGTGGTGCGCGCCATAGACGCCATAGCGGGAAAGAAATGGCTGTAGTGGCGACGAAAGTAGTCAAAGACTTCCTGATCTTGGGACAAGCCCAGGTAGGTTCCAATCAGTTCCATCGTCATCACTTCGCTATCGGCCAACTGAGGCATTGGTCCGCGTTCACGCAAGCGTTTTCCTTTCGTCACCTGGGGCAACAGGTCGTCAAGCAGACAAAAACATGTGATAATACAGTCGTCCAGGTTCATAGTCTCCCTCCTCAGAAATGCGCAATACTTCTGAGAAGAGTAAATCCTATGAACCTTTTCTTTGGCAAGAAAACTTGCACATCGGGTTAACTAACGTCTACTCCTAAATATTGGCTATGCTTCGTTCTCAACCACAGAATATGCGCATTTATTAGATCAAGTATAACCAATGCGCAAAAGATTGTACAGACAAAATTGGCGTATTTACGCCTGTTTTTTGTCTCATACAACGGTTTTATCTGATACACTTCACACAGAACATAAAATTACTTCAAATTTACTCTGTACCTGAACAATTGAACAAAACAGAAAGGGTAAAAAGGAGTCTCTCTGAAGTAGCTAATGTATGGTGTGCAGAAACTTGCACAGTTTCTGCACGGTTTTACCTTCCTAAACGAAGGGGATTCCGCATACACTCATCTTAGGCACGCTACAAGAGACGGTACTCAACAGGCTTCCTAAAACGGATGCATAACGCCATCCTGGTTGCCTAAAGGAGAACACCCTGCTCACTTCTCGCGCACCGATGCCGGGATACCAGCATCAAACAGTGGGAAAGAGTAGTGCAAGCGGTAGGTATCACCCCGGTCGGTTAAGAACTGGACATCGAGTGGCGTTCCATCTTCATCGAAGGAACGCCGCAGGATCTTGAGCAAGGCCGATGGGTCATCTGGTGACATCCCAAAGGTAGCCCGTTCAACGCTGCTCGCCTGGACGCACTCCACGGTTTCCTTGCACCAGAACGGCTTCTTGCCCAGGCGCTGCATAAGCTGGTAGACATCGCTATCCGGCTTTTCCAGCTCCGGCATCATGGGGGCAAACCAGAGTGGGAGGTACTGATCGTTGATGCACACAATGGTGTCGGCGTCTCGGCGCTGCAGGTTACGGTGATAAATGACGGCTTCTCCCTCATTGAGTCCTAACAAGCGCGCCACCTCGGCATCAGCGTTCTGGACCTTGAGCGTAACGACCTCCTTCGAGGCCGGGTAGCCACCCTTGGAAATATCGGCGACGAAATCGCCCCGCCGGTTGGAGTCCATGCGGTGGCGCTCTGAGAGGTCAGCCACCCGGTACTCGTTGATCGCCGCATTGTTGGGCCAGGTCTTTTCAAGCGCAGGCAGGACGCGCACCAACCCCTCCGTCGCCAGGCGCAGCAGCACCGACTGAGTGGCAACGTTGTTGAGGCCGTAGGTTGCTTCCACCTGTTTCGTTGTCAGCACCTGGTCAGCCCGGTACTCACCAACCAGGATTTTCCGCCGAAGGTCAAGGTATGCCTGCGTCATCTTTGTCGTCAGACGCAAGCCGGGCGGCACGGTATGCAGGATCTCTTCAGGAGTTGGTCCTCTCATGACATGCCTCCGCCAATTGGCTGCTTGTCAACAAGGTCGCGCAGTGCAAGGATTTGATCCGCCATGCTTTGTACCAGCGTTTCGATAAGCGCCCTTCCCTTATCAGGGTCGGCCTGCTCAGGCGCGCCCCAAATGCCCTCACGTGTGAGGGCATAGGAGCCGAGAGCCTGGAGAACGGCCTGCACCTTGGCGGGGGCAATCACCGGTTCGTCATGAGCGGAGGCAGGTAGCCTCTCAAAGACAAGATCTGGCCAGTAGGCCCGGATGACCGAGGTTTCTACCGCGCCAGCGTGGATATCCTTCGCCGACGTGATACGGCTCTCGTCCCAGGCTTTACCCACCTGGGCGATGGAGGGAACCACGGCAGTAGGAACTCCCTCTCTGGCCGTGATTTCGGTGGCAAGAGAAGCGAGGAGATCATTGCCACCATGCCAATTAACCAGGACAAGGAGCAGTGGCATATGCCAGGTGGTGAGGCTATATGCGAGGTCATGCAAAACCGCGGCAATGGTTCCGACGTTGAGCGCGAGCGTGCCAAGTCCCCGGTGTTCCCAAGAAGCCGAGAACGGGAGAGCGGGTAAAAGCAGGGATTCCGTTCCCACTAGAGCCTGGTAGAGGCGCTCCGCCAGCAATTGAGCAATGCGTAAATCGGTATCGATGGGCAAATACGGACCATGCTGTTCACAGCTCCCAATAGGGAGCAGCACAATCATACGCCGCATACCCCGGATGGTTGGCGCTGGATTGGAAGTGTTCATGAATGATAAATGCATCCTTTATTTGATTAAGATAAACATGAACATTATAACATACACAATGTACGGTATTTGTTCTCTTTTATCAAATTAAGTCAAGGGTCTTGACTTTTCAATCTATCCTGTGTTACTCTGTTCAGAGTTAGAAAAAATTTATCAGAGCGAGAAACAGGGTGGTCTGCACAGGTCTGGGGAGATCTGCAAGCAGAGTGTAGGAGTGGATGGCTTCCGCTATCCATGCTGAGGGATGGGCTGGGGAACGAGGGGGATTGGCCCGTTCGATGTGGTTGATCTCCCTGCGCCCACAGGAGGCTATGCGCATGATGCAGCGCATAGAGGCGAAAGGATACACAAGTAGCCGGCACCTGACTTTTGAATGGGGAATGCATCAGTGAGGTTGTCTTCGTAGGTTGGCCCTCGTAGGTTGTCTTCGTAGCGCGTTGTTTGTAGGTCGTTATTTGTAGACCGTTACTCATGCAAACGCCTGGAGCTGGAACTCCAGGCGTCGCATGAGCCAACACAGCCACTACCGAGCCGGTACGTCCACCAAGACCACTCCAGGCCCGGTGGCGGCAACTCTGTCCGTTCAGTTGGACAGCCGACTCTGGTTTGTAATTATGAAACACCCCAGAGGCCGCTGTCAATTCCTGGGGGTTCTATGGGGTTACAAGCAGAGCAGCGCACGGTACCCATCTGTTGGGAGGTCGCCGTGTCCGAGATACCCCAGCGCTATCGCGGTCGTCTTCCGCGCTGGGCGCGCCGGTGTTACGTTCAGGAGCCGGTCAGCTCCTACGACCGTCCTGGCTGCTACCTCACCCGGATCGCGCTCACCCCCGAGGGCTTGCGCAAAGCCGGGCCTATTTACCTGGACCCAGAGCGAGAGGACCAGCGCGAAGTGCTTGACGTCTTTTTCTCGCTTATCGCCGCCGCCGAGCGCAACTCTGCCGATACCAACGGGGTCATTCGGGCGCTTCCTGCGAGTTGTTTACCGCACGACGCTCCCTTTGCTCAGAACGGAGCAAGCAACGATATCCTCTACGTGAAGGAAACGGGAGTGGTCGCCGAGCGTGTGGTCTCAGATGAGCGTGTTGAGTGCCTGCAGCTTGTTCACGTGGCTGTACTCCCCCATCGTCTACGGGATTACAGCGCACGCTGCGTTTACAGCCTCTGGCTGGATGCCGACGAGGTTGCCAGTGCCCCCCTGTGGGATTGTGAACTGGCAGGGCTTGAGTCCCAGGAACTCCACGAGCGCGTCTCGCGCTCCACCGTCAGCCCCGGCGAACAGGCACAGCAAAGCGAAGAGAAAACAGGGCAGCGGAGCGATCCTCAGGCAGAAAGCGAGCAATACTCGTTCCTGCCTCTCAAGGCAGTCATTGAGCTGCACGAGTATGAGCTAGACGGCTTCGACCCACAGCAGCAACTGAGCGTGCTGAATGCCGCGCTGGCCAAGGTGGTGCGAGCGACCACCTATCGCGCCCTGGAAGCATCGGCGTTGGCCTATCTTCCCACCGAGCAATTGCGAGCCATCGCGAACTGTATCGATGCCGTGAAATGGTGGTATCTGGCACTGCCACGCCAGGCGCGAGAGCCAGTGGCCCGCCTTATTGCGCAGACCCGTGCTGACGGGCGCGTCCTGGGGTACCAGGCGATTATTGGCGTACCAACGAGCCTGGTTGGCACGATCGATCGCCACCTGCTCGTGCTGCCGCGTGGCAAACCGCGTTTCTGCGCTCCCCAACCGACCATACAGGCACAAACAGCTAGCAGCGGGCGCAGAGCGACTGCAGCATAGGACAGGCCTGGTCTTCCTCTCGCTGGCATGCATGCCAGCAGGCAGGTGAGGCCAAAGCCCTTTCACAAGGAGGAACACACAAAGAACAAGCGGGAGGGAGATCCTCCCCCGGTAAGACAGCGAACAAGAGGACACAGGCCAATGCGAGGTGGATGCCCGCCCGCCTGTGTAGGGTCGACGTTGTCTTTTCTAGTGGGTGAGCTGCCGTCCGTTGCCCCAGCTCGTTCTTTGAAGTCCGTCTACCGCATGCCAATGCTGGGGCACAGGCGCAGCGCCGATTGGAGGAAAATGGACCATGTTTGACCTGATCGCAGGCCTGCTCATCCTCGGTGGAAACCTGTTCAATCTCAAGCAAGGCTACCCCTATAGCCGCCGACTTCAACGCTACCGACAAGGCTTTCGCACCATCTTTAAGGTAGGAATAGGCTACGGATCCGCCTGCGTCCTCAACGCGTTCTGGCCTTCCTGGCATCCTGTGACGCTGTTTTTGCTCCTGCTGTTCGTCTGCGCCACAGGGTACGACAATGCCTGCTTTATTTCTCTTCTTCAGCGTTCCTTCTCTGTCTTGCGCATGGTTGGGAAGAGGATCACGTCGCGAATGGAATGCTGATCGGTCATGAGCATTACCAGCCGGTCAATGCCGATACCCAACCCGCCTGTAGGCGGCATGCCGATTTCCAGGGCTTCCAGGAAGTCCTCGTCGAGTACCTGGGCCTCGTCGTCGCCCTGGGCGCGCTGGCGCATCTGATCCTCGAAGCGAGCGCGCTGATCGAGCGGGTCGTTCAACTCAGTGAAAGCGTTGCCCAGTTCCAGGCCGCCGACGAAGGGCTGGAAGCGGTCGGTCAGGTCAGGGTTATCAACCTGCCGCTTGGCCAGGGGTGAGACATCGAGCGGATAATCGGTCAGGAAAAGCGCCTGCTTGAGGGCCGCGTACCCCTGCCGGAACATCTCTCCCTTCAGGTCATCGATCAGGCGACCGCGCCCCAGCTTGGGATCAACCACGTAACCATGTTCGCGCATGGCTGCCGCCAGGCTATCGTGGTCGGGATAGCGATTGACGTCGATGCCAGTAAACTCGGCGATGGCATCAAGCAGGCGGTAACGCGGCCAGGACGGCGTCAGGTCAATCTCCGTCCCCTGATAGGTGATACGCGGGGAGCCGTGTAATTGCTCGGCGATAAAACAGATCATCTCTTCGACCAGCCGCATGATGTCCTGGTAATCGGCGTAAGCCTGATAGCATTCCATCATCGTAAATTCCGGATTGTGGCTGCGGTCGATGCCCTCGTTACGGAAGTTGCGCCCAATTTCATAGACGCGCTCAAATCCGCCCACAATCAGCCGCTTGAGGTACAACTCGACGGCGATACGCAGGTACAGGTCGCGGTCAAGCGCGTTATGATGGGTGATAAAGGGCCGCGCTGTCGCGCCGCCATAGAGCGGCTGCAAAATGGGGGTCTCCACTTCCAGGAAACCATGCTCGTCCAGGCAGCGACGCATGGCCGAAATGGTGCGGCTGCGAATCACAAAGATGCGCTTCGCCTCGTCACCGTTGGCGATTAAATCCAGGTAACGCTTGCGCTGGCGCAGTTCAACGTCTTCCAGGCCATGATACTTTTCAGGCAACGGGCGCAGCGCCTTGCTGAGAAGCCGATAGCGCTGCACACGGAGCGTCCGCTCCTGGCGAGGGGTACAGAAAAGAAAGCCGGTCACTTCGAGAAAATCGCCAATATCAATCAGCCTGAGCAGCTTATAAGCTGCCTTGTCGACCTCGTCGATGCCAAAATAGAGCTGAATGCTTCCTGTGCCGTCCTCAATATTCATAAAGGTGATTTTGCCGAGGATACGCTGCAAGCGAATACGCCCTACCAGGGTGTAGGACCCTTCAGGGCCTTGCCATGCATCAAAATGCTCCAACACCAGATCAATGGTATGGGTGCGCTTCACAGAAGATGGATAAGGATCAATCGTCTTGCTCTGTAGAGAGCGCAGGTGCTGTATACGTGAAGTACGCTCGTCTGCCACGATATTTCGTTTCCTTCTCGAAAAGTTGTTGGAGACTATTCTAACATTATTCATGCTCTACGCATAGAACTTACAGGCCACCTGAAGAGGCACCATAGCCTCTTCAGGTGGCCTGTAAAACAGACAACATGTAAACAGGGCATTTACTTCGAATTTAACCACCCCAAGAGCATTCTATACGGCATAGATAGGAACCCCTTGCTGGGTCTGAGGAAATCGCTCAAGCCCAAAGGGCGCGAGAGGGGAGGGAAGATGGCCTGTAATGAGGAATTCGACCAGGAGCTGTGCTGTAATCGCGCTCAACAGCATCCCAAACCCCCCGTGGCCACAAGCGAGAATAACGTTCTCCCAACCTGGAGCAGGCCCAAGAATAGGCCGTGAATCTGGAGTTTGCGGTCGCAACCCTGCCCAGGAACGCTTCACTTCGCATGTAGCAAGTTGTGGCGCGAGGTGTTGGACCGCTTCGCGTAGCGAGGCGATACCTTCTGCTGTCGTTGAATTGTCGAATCCGACTTCATCCCGCGTTGCGCCAACGAAAATAGTTCCGTCTGCCTTAGGAGCCAGGTAAGCTCGCTCGCCAAAGATGATGCGCCGTAGCGGAGACGCAGGTTGTAAGATGGCAAAGCACTGGCCACGGAGAGGCCTTACGGGAAGAGGAAGGTTCAGCCATTCTCCGCAGGTGGCGGCCCAAGCTCCAGCAGCGATGATAAGATGGTTGCAGGCAATCTCGCCCTCTGGCGTGACGATACCAGCCGCGCTATTTCCACACCGAAGTATTCCTGTCACCGGGGTATGAGCCAAGATAGCCGCTCCTAAGTTTTCAGCTGCACGAGCATACGCCTTTACAAGAGAGGCGGCGCTGAGCTGAGGCTCATCAGGATTATAGATGGCAGCGTTAACGTGATTAGCCAGCAGTGGCTCAAACAAGTGCAGACCCGTGCCACTGAGAAGCTCCATGTGGAAGCCCCGCTGCCGCCAAAGTTCTATCCATGTATGTAGACGGCCCTCATGCCGCGCCTGCACAATGCGTAACGTTCCCGTAGACTGGTATTCGATGGAAATACCACTCGCATCCTCTAATTCAGGGACGAGTGAGGGAAAGAGAGCCAGGCTGTCCAGTTGTAAACGCATGTAGGTATCCTGGGGCTTGAGGAATGGCCGGATCGGTGCCAACAAACCGGTTGCAGCAGATGACGCTTCGGCTCCGATTTCCCCACGCTCCACCACGGTAACATCTATGCCTCGCCTCCTGAGCTGGTAGGCCAGAGCACACCCTATTACCCCACCGCCTACTATTGCTACATCCGTTACTTGTTTCATGATCCTCCTAGGTATTACCGTATGCTAGCCAAGCCCAAGACGCTCACCTAGCTCCCGAACACCGGGATGTTTGTTCCCTGATAGACTTCTGTACAACTGGACTATTTTTTCTCTATTACTATCCGAGCGTGTTGCTTCGATGATATCAAGAGCGTCAAGTGCCAGGTCGCAAGCACCGCCAATGTCGTGGTCAGCGTAGCAAAGATGTGCCTCCGAAATGAGAAGGTTCCCGCGCCAACGCGTGAACTCAGGAGGGAGACTCTCACGCACAATGAGAAGCGCATCTTGTGCCTCGTCTATATTTCCATATCGCCTAAGTACATCCCCTCGGATCATCATGAGACCTGGAAGGTCTACCTTTGCGTAGCTCCCGTCGCCATCCAAAGTTCCATACGCCCGCACAGTACGACCGACGTCATCCAGGAGCGCGAGGCTCTTCCGCTGGAGCTGCTTATCCGCGGCATTCAGGTGGGAGTATACCTCTGCCAGAAACACAGAGACATAGCACCGCAGTGGATCACGCGCCCTTGCCGCATAAGGCAGCGCCGCTTCGGCATCCTTTGCTGCCAAGTCATACTCACCTCGATCAACATAGATCTTGGCCCGTCGGTAGAGCGAAGCAGCAATCAACTCAGCATTGGTTAACTCAAATGCCAACTCCACGGCCGCATTGCCCTCGCGAAGTGCTTCAGCGTGATCGCGCCGGTCGCGCGCGATCACGCTCCCGAGCTGCAAGAAGCGGCAGTAAAGCGCCTTCAACTCGTCCTGAGAGATGCCATGCGTACTCTGAATAGTCGCAATCAGGTGTTGCTGCCAGTACGACACGGTTCTTGCAGAACGCTGTGCGCTACTTGTGTAGTAGGCTTCCCAAGCCAGAGATAAGACATCCTCGTAGGCCTGCATGGTATGGGGGTGAATCGGTTGGAAGGTGGCGATCAAAGGATAGCCGCTCTGTGGCGAACCAATCTTCAAGAGGAGGGCAGGAATACCCAAAATTCCCGCCAGGGCCTCACGGCGGCTAAGAGATTTCGGCAAGGCTGGTGTCTCCTCCAATTCATAAGCTCGACTGACAGAAATACCAAGTTTTTCTGCAAGTTCTTCAATATTCATGCCGCACCTTTTCCGATAGTGGCGTATTACCTGGCCGACGTGGGGGAACCCATCCTCGCCTGGATCAAAGTGTCCATATGCATACCACCAATAATACTGTGATGACGGCTGGACGTCCTGCATCAGATGAACTACCATTGCTGATCCCCTTTACTGCTACGAGCCCGGAGTTGCTCGTCCAACGCGTTACTACAAGAGTAACTAAAAAGTCTTCTTTCTACAATCCCTATTGCGTGGATTCCGGAAAAAATCCGCAATTTTGGAAGTCCTTCGATCTGCCTGGCACAAAGATTGTGTAAACTTCTTACAAAGAAGTCACAGTAGAGTGTGCTTCCCTTGCAAAGACGAACGCAAGGTCATGTACGTTTTACAAACCTAGGAACATTGTAAGGAAGAGGAACGATAGCTGCACTTTGACAATCGAAAATGTCATATTCCTAATCTGTGCTGGTTCGCTCCATGCGCTTGAGCATCCTTTGTATCAGTCGAGATGGATTGCGGAGTATGTCATCCAACACATACCCTTTGCGCAGTCCATCTTTCAAGGAAACAACCTCCCGGAACCCGAGTTGTTGACAGAGGTTCTTCCCCTCCTGGGTCACGCCGATGCTGTACCAGTTTTTAATGTCATACTGGGCAGCGAGGAGCATCGCCCACTTGATGGAGTGGTACAGCAAAAAGCGGCCACGGAGCCGGTCCATCAGCGCGTCCCCCGTCGGAACAACGGCAATTCCTGCGATGTAGACTGAGAGCGCCGAGTCTGCCCACGGTCTGATGGCCTGATCGGGAATATCCTTCTCGCGCAGATCATCGCGCAGAAGAGCGAGGATGATTTGTTCGTCGAGTGGAAGCATCGTCACCATACCGGCGAGATACTTTCCTGCCTTCACGGACATCGAGATCTCAGGATTGATATCGCGCCACTCGAGTGCGCGTTCAAAGCTGATGATATCCTCATCACCGTACAGTTGACGGGCATTTTCGACGGCTACCCAAAGATCTGCTGTCGTCGAGGAAACAAAGGAGAGGTGGGATACACGCTGTTGCGCCTTTTCTCGCCGTTGCCGACGTGCAAGCACATCAATGGCACCCTTTGGAAAAAGCATACCAATTTTCCTGTGCTTTGGCAACACATAGGGGAGTTCACCATCACGAGCCTTTCGATACACGCTGGCTTGAGAGAGGTTCAGAAGGTGTTCCACTTCCTCGAGTGTATAGAATTCGCCCTGTTGATCCTGATTCACACAGATACCTCGCCTACTCACGTATTTTCCCTATTATACATGAGATACGAGAAAATGGAAAAAAATAAAAATCTCGCCGAATAGCAAAAATTTATATGTAACAATCTTGACTTTTTTGATAAATTAATCTATTATGATAAAGTAAAGACTTTTGAGAGAGTTAAAGCAGATACAAGGGTGGTCTGCACAGGTCTGGGGGACCTGCAAGCAGAGAGTAGGAGTGGGTAGCTTACACTATCCATTCTGAGGGATGGGCAGGGAACCAGGGGGATACGGCCATTCGATGTGGTCGAACTCCCAGCGCCCATACGGTGCCATGTGCTGCATCGTGCGCATGGCGGCGAAAGCACAAGCGAGTAGCCGATACCTTGCTTTCTATGGGGAATGGCATCAGGTAGTTGTTCTTTGTAGGTTGGTTCTCGTAGTGCGTTTTTGTAGATTGATCTCGTCGTTTATTTTTTGTAGTGCGTTTTTGTAGGTTGTCCTCGTAGTGCGTTTCTCACAGTCCTCATGCAAACGCCTGGAGTTCCAGCTCCAGGCGTCGCATGAACCAGCACTGCCACCGGGCCGGTACGTCCGCCCAGACTTCTCCTGGCCCGGTGGCAGCAATCCTGTCCGTTTGGTTGGACAGTGGGCTCTGGCCCCATCCATTATGAATCACCCCAGAAGCCGCTGTCAAACCTCGCCTGGAACCTGGGGGTTATTATGTCTGCATGCGTCGCAACGGCTCCTACCCACACCGATGGGCAAAGACTACCAGTGTGTTGTGAAGTGTCCATTGCGCAGATTCCACTGCGCTACCGTGACCGCCTCCCACGGGGGGTACGCAGTTGCTATATTCAGGAACCGATTCCTTCCCACGATCGACCTGGTTCCTACCTCACACGCATCGCTGTCACCCCCGATGGCTTGCGCAAAGCAGGGCCTATTTATCTCGATCCTGAGCGAGAGGACCAACGAGAAGCGCTCTCCACCTTTGTGGCGCTCCTGAAAGCCGCCCAGGAGGACCCGGCCTGTCAGACTGGCACGCTTCGCGCCTTTCCCGCGTCCTGGCTTCCGCAGGATATACGCTCGGGGATTGCACTCTGTTCCGGTGAAACGACGCTCTACCTCGAGGAAACGGGGGTCATTGGCGAGCTGGGCCACGATGACGGGGTTGTGCGTGTCCAACTGGTCCACCTGGCTGCGCTTCCCCACTATCTGGTCCACCCATGTCAGCATCGCATCTTGAGCTTCTGGATGCTCCAGGATCTCGTGGAACGCGCTCCTGAGTGGGGGTCGGAACTCGCCTCCCGCGAAACGCTGGCACAAAGGGAACAGGTGCAGCGCTACATCATGGAACATGGTGGTCATGCTGAATCCATAGCGGCGAAAACTACCTTCCCAACCGACCCGCCTCAGCCAACATCCGAGCAACTCGCATTGCTCCCTCTCAAGGAAACCATTGAACTGGCTGAGGAGGACCTGCAGGGCTTTAATCCTGAATTGCAGGTCGCCGTGCTGGATGCGGTACGCAACAAAGTGGAGCAGATCCAGAGGTTTGGTTCCTGGCAGGGCAGCCACCATTCCATTGCATCTCTTCCACGACGCCAACTCCATGCCATGCAGGCTTGTATTGAAGCCATCAAGTGGTGGTATCTCTCGATACCACCAGAGGCACGTGAACCTATTACGTGGGCGCGGCCAATCGACGACGCCCACGGGTATACCATTGGCTACCAGGTAATTATTGGTGTACCTTACTGTCTGGCCAGCATGATCGAGCGCAACTTGTTCGTACTGCCGAAAAACACACCACGTTTCGATGCTTCCCAGTCAGCAGCGGCAGAACGTAGATCACTACAGGTGACGGCTGCTGCGTAGTAGAGCAATCGTCTGCTCATTAGGTGGGCAAAAACCGTTTCACAAGGAGGAACAAGAGCAACACGTGGGAGGCCATATCCTCCCTTTCACGAGAAAACTAACAAAAGGTCACAGGTAGATGCGAGGTGGATGCCCGCCCGCCTGTGTAGGGTCGATGTTGTCTTTTTCGTCCGTCCCGCGATTGCATTAGGAGATGTAGCAAGACACCCCTACCTCCCAGCATCCACAGGATGACGACTATTCAGCTTTTACGGTCTCATCGCCGCCTGCTTTCTCATTTTTCAAACAGACGGCTTTTAGAGAGGACAATGTTCCATGCGATGGCAAAAAACACACCTTTTGATTGCTCTTGGCATCCTTTGCCTCCTGGTCGCTGCCGCCTGCTGGACCAGGGTGATCGAATCACTGCTGCTGGCGCTTCACTTTTTCTTTCAGTGAACGCCGGTACCAACAACACGCAGAACGACTGTCCAGGTTGTCAAGGCTCTTCCTTGTGCTTGCCATGAGGTGGTGTGCTGGGAAGCCAGGCTTCCCAGTGTGCAGCGAAGATTGTGCCGTCCGGCATATCTTTAGAATGAGAATGAGCTTTTAACTCACCCATTATCTTGACCAAGAGCTGAGAAAAATCCGCACTAAGTGTAGAAAATCGGCTGGGATGCGCGATACTTTTAGAAAAGCGCAGCGTTGGTAAAACCAGCCTTGTTTGGCTGGAGAAGCACCTTGATCCTCCTGTGCTGAAACGCTTTTTTCTAAAAATAGCGCGAAATTTGGAACCGTCCTAAAGATATTTCGGACGCCATGTTGTTTGTCAGGATTATAGTCGCTTTCTGAACCAATTGTCGTCGCGTATTATGATGTAAAAGATGCAAATAAGGTGCGTTTCTGCCGCAATTGCTGTCGTGACATCAGAAAGGGGTTCGAGTACCATTTTCCTTCTTGTTTCGGCGTCATTTTTTGCTGAGGCGACAGCAATTGCGGCAGAAACGACAGCGTATGATGGCAGATCAGGAGGGAAGGCGAGAACAGGCCGGAGCAGTATCAGACAGGTCACAGATCCAATCATTTCTGCCGCAATTGCTGTCTTTTGTGCGCTTTTTCTTTCCAGGGGATGAACCTTCTACTCAAAAAAAGAGCATTCACAGACACGACCGATTATGAGGCGGGACCAAAAACCTTCTTGATGCTTTTCTCCTGCTTCTTGACTGCCTTTAATCAAGCAAACTGTGATTTTTTATCTGGCGGAATAACGACAGGAATTCAGGCAAACCACACGCCACAAAGATGTTTGAAAGCAAGAAAGAAAAATAGACCATGATTCCTGAACCGATCGTCTTTTGGTCCCTCATTCTCCTCGCCTGGATCAGTTATATTCCCTGGAGCAAGGCGGCACGTCGCACGCGCTTGGCGATCTCAGGCGTATTGCTTACAGGGGCAGTGTTTGTCTGGGTTCTTCATCTCCTGGGCATCTACGCCTGATCTCTGCAATGACAAAAGCGTTTCGGGCAACCCTCACCTACGGCGGGCGTATGCCGACAACACGCCAGAGTACCCGTCCTACACTGTTCGTTCCAGCAAGGAACTCCCATTTTCACTGGTTGAAGTTTACTTGCTTTGCATACCACCTGATAGAGGAGGGGAAGACAATGATCCTTGAAATGATTGCTCATGAAAGCGGATTGCCGCCTGAGTTTTACCAACGTTTCCCCAATCTCAGCGAGACGGAAAGTAGCATTTGCTACGCTATTTATCGCGCGCAGATCACGACGCTGAGCGATGATGATAGAAGGTTTCTTGACAGGCAAAAGCCGCTTATCATTGACTATCAAACGATCGACTTCCAAACGTATGAGCAACCTGTCGCACATCAGTCATGACTGCCACACGTGAATGGTGGAGTCAACCAGTTAAAATGACAAAGCGCAACGACGACCAGGGACAGCATCTCCTCCGGGAGCAAGGGTCACTCGAAGCGCGAAGGCCAGGCCTCAGCCCCCAGCAAGCCATCAACAGCTTCCGTGCGCGGCTCGCCCCGAGGGGCAGCCACCCCTTGTCACACAATGCACAACACAGGCAAGAGGTGACTCAACTGGCTGCCTGGCTAGAACACTCCTGGCCTCTGCCACGGGTGTAGTCGTCCCACTGTTTTACTGTCAGTAACGCTTGTCGCAAGAAAGAGCAAAGAATATGCTACGTGAGTCTTCTTTCTCAACCAAACGACCAACCCTGGGTTCCACGACGGAGACCATCCTGGCAGGATGGAAACGCGCCTGTGAGGAAAGTTCTGCTCAAGCGTCTCGCGTCCGGGCGCTTTTGACGATCGGTGGGGTAGGCGAGTGGGAATTCTGCTGGCAGGATGAAACGCTCCATCGGTTGTTGGGTGCTGATACATCACGCCCCGCTACAGCTGGCGAGCAAGAACTGCTCCGGCGATGCATCACCTACGGCTGGTTCTTTGTCTATCAACAGCCAGCAGCAGGACAAGAACCGATTCTGCTCCATGCCGTTGGGGGCGTTCTCCAGGAGAGCTTGTCGCAAGGAGACCAGATGCCTCAACAGGAGAACGAGGAAGTGTTTTCCGGCGTGATGACGATGCCGCCTCTATCAGCTCCGCCTGATCGCTCTTTCTGGCGACTATTGGGACCTCTGGTCGTTGGCCTGACGATAGCTCTGAGCCTGGGTGTGGTGTTGCTTTTCCGCAACAAGCTGCTTGGAATTGGCGTGGTGGCGCTCCTCCCAGTGTTCGTATGGTTTGGCTCTCGTCACCTGGGTCGGCGAGGAATCGTCCCTCCACCTGCTGAGTATCGCCGCGTTTCTCCCACCATTCGTCCCTGAACACCTGTTGTTTCTACCGAGTTGCACAGGAAAAGCGTCCATCTGTCCAGGCACCCTGGCGAGCGAGAAAGAAGGGCGAATCATGTTTCATACCATCCTGATCACAGCCAGCATTATCATTGCGAATGGCTGCTCACTGCTCTCCTACAAGTACCCGGCAAGTACCCGGTTTGAACGCTATCGTCGCGGCATTCGCCTGTTCTTTGCCTTGAGCATGGGTGGAGGTATTGCGCTTCTCCTTGCGGCGGTGATGCCGTCCTGGCACCCCCTTCCCTGGTATGCGCTGCTGGCCTCAGCAGCGCTATGTGGGAAAGCAACCCAGCAAGCCTTCGTGGCTTGCTGTCAGCCAGAGATGCGGCTCGAGCAGGCCGCCAAGGTCGTTGCCTGGGTTCTACTAGCCGCCGCGCTCGAACTCGCTGCACGAGCAGCCGCACAGACGGTAGGCCTCTAACTGGACGGGAGCCGCGAGGTTACTTTTCCCAGTTCATCAGACAGCAGGGTTTGCACGAGCAAGCGGCAAATTTGCTTCACGGGAAGATGTTCTGCACTTGATGAAGCACTGCCGGGGAGAAGACCGCTCCCTGACACCTTGTTGGTGGCGGAACCCTTTCCTTTGAGTGGCTTTACCTTGACAGAGCGTGCCAGCGTGGAATAGGCTCCCCACGTTCTTTCACGTGAAAGGAGGGATCGTATGACTGAAGTTTATTCTTGCAATTCGATCGAAGAGGAGGGACAACCATGATGCATACAGCGGCTTATCGGTTCGACGGGTCTAACTGCCGCAATCGGGAGGGCGGCCTGCCCTCACACATACGCGATTTCTTCGAGCGCATCAAACCGCCGGAGGAGAAAATGTTGTCGGGGACCGGGTACTTCCTGGACCAGTGGGACCGGGGGGTTCTCCATCTCACCCCAGAACAGGCCGCCGAGCTGGGGCAGCTTGTGGCCGAGTGGAACGAGCCAGGGGAAGGCGAGACGTGCCACGCTTTTTGGATTGAGTTCAGGGAGGCCACCGGGGCGGAACACCTTGTCCCGGTGGCCTCCCCCAGGGGCGAGGTGCCGAATCAGCACTGGCAATGGTGAACCATGAAAAACGGCAGATGAAACTCTACATGATACCTGTGCCGTCTACGGCGCTACCGTCCAGGCGATTTGCAGCACAACAGACTCGTGATTCGCGCCCGGCGGGCTTTCATTCCTCGCAGATCCTTGATGTATCATGGTTCTTCATTTCACCACAGCCACCCATCTCATATCAGAAATCTGCCTTCGAGCAAGGGATGGACATGAGGAATCATACGCAGGTGGAGGGGGCCTGGCACAATACGTTGTTCCTACCCCCTCTGGATCACTTCGGACCCAGCCATACACAGCAGAAGACCTATCTGCAAACAACGTACTCTTTCGGCAGAGGATCGCACAGGTCCTCTAAAAACGTGGGAGGCGCTTTCCTTCGCCAATCGTTTGTCCCGTTCGACGAAGGAAAGCGCCGTTGAGGCGGTGGTTCCCGCCAGCAGTCCTAGTATACCTGATCAGGCGGGACCTCCGCAACGGAGGTTTTTTTATGAGCCCTACGACGACGGATACGACACCGTTCCCGGCGGCACAACCACCGGTCTGCTATTGCTGTGAGATAGCCCTGGGACGGACGGCAAACCCCTACAAAAGTACTACCTGCCCTAAGCATTGGGCAGGTATCGCCTTCCGGCTCTTCCGCCAGTTAATAGGCACCGGCCACATGCGACGCCTGCTCACCTGGCGGCCAGATCACGTCCTGAGGTGTTCGTGGTGCTGGCGTGATGCCGGGCTGCAGAGCGCGTTTCCAGCCCACTGGACATCAGGGGTGTGTCACCAGCACGCCCGCTGGATGTGGAAGCAGGCGCGCCTGCGCCAGAGACATCGTCAACACCTTCGCAAGCCCGTCGCTGCTGGTTCCTTCCGAGCAGAACAGGAGGAGAGCAAGGCATGAAGAGGTCAGGCTCATCCGCAAATCCCCTGGATCCATTTCGTCCGCCGGCACCAGGGAGCCGCTTGTGTGATACCATCGTCCGCTCTCCAGCGCTTCGCCCGCCCAGTTACCGGGCGCATAAACGTGGCCTTGCGCGCGCGTATACGCGCTTCCGCATGCAGCGGGCCACCAAAGCCCTGCGGGCCATGCGGCGGCACCTGAAAGCTCTGTGCCGCCAGCAGCAGGTGGCGTTGGAGAGAGCGTTCTTTGAAGAAGCTTTCACCCCTGTGCTTCGTTTGACACACACCGCCGGGGGTAAACATCCATGACCATCTTGACGGCTGACAGCCAGGCCTGGTTCAGCGACATCTACGCGCAGGAGTGGCACGGCTTGTGGGGCTATCTCTGCTATCTGCTCAGCGGGGATCAGGAACAGGCCGCGGACCTCGTGCAAGAGACGTTCGCCCGCGCCTGGAAGGCGCTGCCCGAACAGATTCTGAAACACGATCTGCACACGCTACAAGATCTGAAGAGCCTTACACTGCGCCCCTGGCTCTACCGAATCGCACGCAACTGCGCAATTGACACGCTGCGCCGCGCCCGGCTGGCCAGGTGGTGTTCCTGGGAGGATCTCGATCTGGATCCGCCTGATGAACGCTGCGCTGATCCCCAGGACGCCTATCTGCTCACCGGCGTAGCGGGTGAAGTCCTGCGCGGGCTCCCGCCCAAACAGCGGTCCGCGCTTATCCTCGCGTATCTGCACTGCGCCACCCAGCGCGAGATTGCCGAGCAACTGGGACTCGAGGAAAGCGGTGTCAAGGTGTATCTTGCACGCGCTCGCGCCGCTTTCTGCGAGCGTTACTGCCAACTCACAGCCGAACAAGACGAATCCGTAAGCAGGCAGGCCTCCTCGGTTGACCTCCCTCCTGGGAGAGAGCCGGAACAAGACCTGACCAACGTACTGCCTCTACCATCATCTCTCGATACAGGAGAAGTTTCTATGATGCTACAATCAACCACCGACCACCTCACCGCTCCAGCACAAGAGACATACACCGGCATCGTTGTCGATTCAGAACAGAAGATGCACCAGCTTGAGCTGATATCTTCTCCCGCCGGTTCCCGCCTGCTGCTGGATGGGGGAGAGGCAACGATCATTGGTGTTCACATGACCGCGATCAGCCTGCGCACGGCGGAGGCAACGATTACCGTCTCCCCAGATCGCTTCTGGCACGCCCTGATGGGGGACGAGCCAGTGGCCGGGCAGGCCGGCTTCCTGCTGGCCGAAACGGTGGCGCGCTGGCAGGTGGAACAGGCCCGCCGACAGCCCCTCCAGGCATTACAAGAGGCGCTCGAGCGCCTCTGCACTCTTGGACAATGGGTAGAGGCGCTCACGTTGCCTGAGCGATTGCCCGACCCCTTCACCTTGAAGGTGTTGGAGCGCTACGACCACACTCCCGCCTCGGTCAAGGCCATTGCGTTTATGCTCGGCCAGCCGCACGAAGGAGTCGTCGCGCTGCTGCGCCAGCTGGGCAAGCAGGTGGACACCATTCAGGGGAGAACAGCCGCCGCTTCCACCACTACCAGTACGCCTCCTGCCTCACCGCCCGAGGCTTCAGCCGACGACGAGGCAGCTGCCACTTCCGGCGCGCCGCTAGCGGCACCGCAGCTGCGCCTGGATCGGGTCGCGCGCCCACGCGAGCAATTCCGCTGGACCCCCGAATTGAAATGCCGACTGGAGGCAGAGTTCCTGAAGCGCACGGAGACCAGTAACGCTGATGCCGTGCGCGCGGTGGCCGACCTGTTAGGGTTGGCCGAAGAAAAAGTAAACTACCAGGTGTATCAGATGGGGCTGCACACCAGGCGGCGCGCTTTGCTACAGAGAGCGGCAACGCCAGCAGGCGAGCAGAACACCGCAGGCGAAGAGGAGGGAGGATCGTCATCGCCGACGACCGTCCCATCCTTTCGCGCAAGCTGAGAGTCCCTCGCCAGCAGTTCCTCTGGCCGGGGCGGCTGCCCCATTACCAGGAGAAATTGCCACCGTCTCTGCCTTGCTTCACGTAGACGCAACCAGGCAGTTTTCTCCGCCAGAACAGCAGGCTGAAGGTATTCCACAACCCCGGCGTGGTGCTATGCGCCACCGCCGCTCTGAGAATGGAGATAAGCATTCACTCGATCCACCGGATGTCGGTGAGTCAGATGCCGTGATGACCTACCTGCGCGAGATTGGCCGCGTGCCAATGATTACGCACGAACGCGAAATCGAACTGGCGCAGCGCATCGAGGCGGGTGATCGCGAAGCGATGAAGCAGTTCATCCTGGCGAACTTGCGTCTCGTGGTCAGCATTGCCAAACGCTATGTCGGGCCTGGCTTGACGCTGCTGGACCTGATCCAGGAAGGCAATATCGGCCTTATCCGGGCGGTACAGCGCTACGACTGGCGGCGTGGGCATCGCTTTTCCACTCATGCGACCTGGTGGATTCGCCAGGCGATCAGCCGGGCCGTTGCCGATAAAGGCCGCACCATCCGTCTCCCCGTCTATGTCAACGCCGCTTTGAACCGCATTCGCCGCGAACGCCAGCGCCTCTTGCAGGAACTTGGCCGCGAACCGACCGACCTCGAACTGGCAGCCGCCACCGGCCTTGACCCTGTGCGCATGGTTGAATTGCAGTCCGCCCCCGGCGCTCCGGTTTCGTTGGAACTGCCCGTAGGCGAGGATGAAGAGCAGGAACTGGGCGACGTGCTGGCCGATACCGAATCCGCTTCACCAGAAGATATCGCCATCACGCAAACCCTCAAAGACGAAGTACAGCGCGTCCTCGAATCCGTGCTGACGCCCCGCGAGCGGCTGGTGTTACAGCTCCGCTTCGGCCTCGGCAACAGCCAGGCTCACCCGTTGGAGCAGGTCGGACGCAAACTCGGCATCACCCGCGAGCGTGTGCGCCAGATTGAGGAGCGTGCGCTTGCCAAGCTTCGCCAGCCCGCCGTGCTTGAGCGGTTGCGCGGATAGCCTCCCTGTCTTGGCCCTCGCCCGGCGCGGCAGTCCATCTCACTGGATGCCCTGGCCAACGCCAGCATGGTACAGGTGTCAGATGGGGCCACCATCACGGTAGTATTCACATTGCATGAGCAGAAAGCGAGGAAAGGGATGACCTACACTCCAAGCCAGGAAAAGTTCCTCCGCACGTTAGCGGCACTCAACGATCAGTGGAACCGCCAGGATGACGAGAGCCAGCTCTCGTCTGAGTTGGATGCGTTCGCTGAGGAGCATGGCGTCCGTATCCGTCACCAGCGAATTGGGCGTGCCTTTGGCTGTTATCTCGTCTCTGCTGACGATCTGGCGCGCATTGCGGCTCTCGACCCAAAGGACATCCCGCCTTATGGTAAAATGCCACGTTGATCGTCCAGTTCAGCCGGTCGGGCGAGTGATACAACGCATGACTCGCCCGACCGGCTGACACGCCATTCTCCACGGCCTGTCAGGCAAGGCAGCCTATCGCGCAGGAGTGCCTGGCTGCTTGAGACCTGCCATCCTGTAAGGCGGGTCTAGGCGCATGCCCAGGGAGGAGCAAGCTGCCTCTCTGTCATGACCGCTTCTTGAGCAAGGGCTTCGAGGATGGCCTGTCGGCGCAAAACCTGCCTCTGGCAGGAAAGGAGACATGCTTGGCACAATCTCTCCACGCTTTTGTGGGCCAACGCCCTCTTCAAGAACTCACACAGCTCATGGTAGAGGGCTACGACCTGGTTTTCTCCACCAGAAACCTGGTGGTCTGGTTCACCTGTGAGCAGCAACCTGGCGGTCCTGTCACCGCGCTGTACATCTTTGCCTATGGGGAGCAGGTCTACCAGGACCAGCACAGCAACCTCCAGAGCCTGCTTTATCGGCAGTTTTGCTGGGACCTGTCCCGTTTTCATCTCTGGCCGCGGGGAATCGAGACCTCGCATGAGAAGATACGTTTCTTGTCTTCCACCGGACCTGATTGATTCTGGTACCTGCGAGGCAACAAGAGGAAAACACATGCTTCAACTTACCGTTCAAGACGTTCTTACGACGCGACCCTTCCGGCGCGCCATAAAAATCGCGCCAGTAAAGATTCGGCCTCTCACAGAGGCCGATGTGGCACAGATCGGCCCATCATTTCTCGACCTGGAACAGCGTCCACAACGGGTCGAGGTGGGTCGCTACCTGTGCGTTGGCGTCGACCATGAGCGGTGGACCTGCTCTGATAAAAGTATGCAGGAGCGCGTAGCGATCAGCGAGCCGGATGCTGAAGGGTTTCGCCTGTACGTGCAGCGCAATCCGCAACCCGTTCTGGCCACGATCATCGATGAGCCGTTTTGCTTGACGTTTCCCGGCGGTGATCGATGGACAAGCCGGACAGGCGGCGCTATTACCTGGAATGGTCTCCTTGGGGATCAGATGATCATGCGGGTCATCGAAAAAAGCATCTTCCTCAGGACCTACCAATTTCTGGCAGACTGACTTCTCGCATGCAGAGAACAATGCGGGACCACCGTTCGCTTCTCAGCGGATGTTCTTTCCGACCTCAGAAGGCTGTCCACCTACTCGCTCAGTGAAAGAGGCAGACCCTGAGCTACTTCAAGGAGGTACTGTTTATGACTCTCCCCCCAGAAGGCATCGCCCCATCCTATCAACTCCAGCCGCGCAAGTGTGGCAAATCCTCGTGCCAGCAGTGCAGTGAAGGTGCTGGACACGGTCCATACTGGTACGTCTACTGGCGAGAACAGGGACGGATTCGTTCAGGATACATCGGGAAGACGCTCCCCGAAGGGGCTGTAATAACGGCTTATCAGCAGCAAAAATTGTTGGCCCTACAAACCCAGGCAGCCCATGCCCCACAAAGCACTCCCCACAGGTCCACGCGGCGTGTGCGGAAAGCACAAAGCCGACCAGGACGGGGAAGCAAGCAGCTTACGACGAGCGAGGCGTGAGCGTATGCCAGGGCAATGGCAGGACGACCACCAGAAAGCCTTGGCACACCATTTCGTTCGCCCTGGCATGGAACCTGTGTGGGCCACGATGCTCGACAAAGCGCGATATCGGGTTTATTACAGAATCGGCGTGGGAAAGCCCCGTCCTTTTAATAATTTTAAAGCGGGGAGTCTCAGACCGGTATCCTGCGCTTGAGGTCACGATCATCAGTTAGGACGTCTTCACCGAAAATCCTCTGTATCAAAAAAATAGCATGCTCATGTGGGGCGAGCAATGAGCCTGGGTCACTGCTCAATTCGTGAGAAAAAGGAGCGAATGATGTTTTTCGCAGGTTGTTTGTCGTTTTCCTTTCTGCTGTATATGGCGACGAACTGGGAGATCACTAGCGCTCTCAAAGCAAGAAAAACGGTTTCGCGCTTCACCCGGACCGTCAACGTTCTTTCAGGAGGCATCTTTGCCCTGCTGCTCTTCATCATCATCGCGGCCCTCCTGAAAAAGGCAGGGTTGGGGTAATAAAGCGCTTTTTCGGCCTGGCGCCCCAATCCAATGTGCCTCCCATGCACATAACCACCACAACAAACGAGGCATCCCTCTGCCCTGGAAGCGCTACCGGCAGTGAACTGTCCCTCCGGTAGCGCTTCAGTCGGCGCGGTGCGACACTCAGCCAGTCCATCACAGCGCAACCATTGCGCCTTATCGGCTCTTTTCGGAGAAGTGGGTGCGCGGCAGGAGCAAAAGGGAAAGCAAAGGAAACATATGTCACAGATACGTTCACCACAGTTTATCGTCGCAGGCCGCTATCGCCTGCTCTGCCAGCTGGGGGTACAGGCACCCTCGGCCTTTACCCAGGTTTTTCTGGCGGACGACCTCTTGAGCGGCAACCAGGTCGTTGTGAAACGGCTGGCTCCCTGGTTAAGCCGCGCCGACGCACAGCTCGGGCGCGCGTGCCTTGAGCGCGAGCGGGACTTCCTTACGACCCTGTCACATCCCTGCCTGCCTGAGTTGTTGCAGGTTTTCCCCGAACAAGATGGGCAGTCTCCCGCGCTGATTCTTCGTTACGTGGAGGGATACACGCTTGATGCACTGCTTTCCAGGCGGCGCAGGGAGCTGCGCGGGAAACAAACGCTCACCGCCTTCCCTTTGACATTTGTTCTGCCGTTGGGAATCGCGCTGTCCGAGCTGCTCATCGTGTTGCATGAGAGACAACCGCCCATTATCCATCGCGACCTCAAGCCGGCTAATATCGTCCTGGATCTGCAAGGGCGTGTTCACCTGCTGGACTTCGGGAACGCCCTGCCAGGCGATTTTGTCGTGCGAACCGCATTCGACCAGCGCCTGTGGAAGCTCGGTTCACGCGGCTACGCCGCTCCCGAGCAGTACCAGACTGGTACGCCCACCCCGCAGACCGATCTTTATAGCCTGGGCGTCGTGCTGTGGACGCTGCTCACCGCCGAGGCCCCCGAGCAGCGCCCACAGGCACAGTTGTTCCGCCTTGCCCCAGCGGGGCGAGGACCGCTGCAACCGCTCCTCGCCTCGCTCCTGCAATACCAGCCAGCCGACAGGCCACGATCAGCGCACCTCGTCAAAAGCCAGTTGGAGGCGCTACTACATCAGGTGTGCGCTGAAGGCGACTTCCCAAGCACAGCTTGGAGACAAGAAAAACCCCTCCAGGGCGAGTACTCACCCTTCGCTTGCTTGTGATACGAGGAGGAAAGATGATACACCTAAGTGGGGTGGCTTCTCATGAGGGCTATACAAGAGCAGGGCATCCTAATGAGGACAGCTATCTCGTCCTGCATGGCCAGCGCCAGGATGGGGAGATGGCGCGCCCAGGCGGGCTCTTTGCCGTGGCAGACGGCATGGGTGGCCTGTGCCAGGGTCAGCTCGCCAGCAAGTTGGCGGTACAAACCCTGGCGCAGGCGCTGGCCCCTCTACTGTCTAGTGGGGAGCCGTTCACGGACTTGAAGTACCTCACGCTCCTGGTGACCGCGGTGCAGGCTGCCAATGCCGCCATCCGCGCCCGCATCCAGCAGGGGGAGGGGAAGATGGGAACCACGCTGACCGCCGCCCTGGTGATCGGCAGCAACGCCTATATCGCCATGCCTGGTGAGCAGCATGGTCCTCTACTCGAAGCATGCAGCAACGGAATTGTCTCTCTCATCCCCTCGCCTGCACCTGTTTGAGTGGCCACGACGAATACCCATAACAACAGGGTTGGATAGTGTAGGGAGACGGAGATGTGATGAAAACAAGGGGTACATAGGGTACTCCCCCAGACAACCTAGAAAGATCGAGAGAAAGGGAAGGAACAGCCATGAGTGAAAAACGGCCAGGAGCGTCGGGTGATGATGAGCATATTCTTTTCATCAAGCTTCCGCCCCCTGGAGTGGGAAAGCAAACACGGAATCTCTCTGTGGAGATGGCGCTGGCACGTCTAGAGGCTGTTCTCAACGATGTAAAGGCCGATCTGCGGACGGTAAAGCAAGCTGCTCTGGCCTTTCGCGAGGCCCTTCGCATGCAATCGGAGCAATGTACCGCACTCATTCAGATCTTGCAGGTGGTCAGGCGGAAGACCACTTCCTGTCTAGAGTTCCTGGAGCGCGAGCCAGTGTTCTGGGAACAGAGGACGATAGCTATGCTTTGTCTGCAGAATCTCGACGGCGAAAAGACGGCGAGCCTGATCCTGCGCCTGGATGCGTTTCGAGACCTGCTTTCGAGTGATGGAAAAGGTCGCCAAAAGAGCCGGATGCAGGCACATATTCGCTTGCAAACCGACCTGACGAACTACGTCAAACACCTACAAGACCTCATCGAGGAACTCGAACAAGTGCCGCCGAAGGTTCGGGCTTTCAGGAGGTCGTCACCACTATTCGCTGACGACTGAAAAACGAGCAATTCGATTGGCTCATCCCTAAAAAGGGAAACGCATGATGGAAAGAGGTGAAACAATGGAGCAAGAGATGCAGATTGTAACAAACCACTTGATCCAGCAAGCTTGTGCTACGTTTCGAACACGTTGTTCCTCTCATCCCCCTCCATTGCGGGATCTTTTTGAAGTAGTTGTTCAGATTGCCAGGGAGATCAGTGAAACACTGACTGCCGAACAAGTGTTGAGCTTGCTCCAGGAACATCCTGAGTGGGTTCAACAAGAGGCGAGACTGCCTGGAAGGACTTCGATCGCATCGATGGTCGCTGAACATCTGGCCACGCTGATTCGACACTATATCAATACGCATTGGACTGCCCTCTTATTAAATCAGCCATAGAGACAACGTTGCCAGACACAGGAGAAAACAGATGATACATGATCGTCCCATCTCTCCTCCTGGCATCGATGTTGGCCATCAGATCACGGGGTCTCACAGTTTCCCAGTTTCCTTGACACGGGGATAAGCGCGAAGGACAGGTAGCATGCATCTTGTCTCCCTCAAGCAAATCCCACCTTTTCTCCTGTGGCAGGAGCCTGCCACATCACCTTCCACCTTTACACCTAGAAAGGATCGTTCGCATGACACAACAACCCACAGGCACAGGCGGTTTTACCGTCCACAGCACGCCAACTGGAGGCCCGGCCTCCGGAGCGGCACCTGCCACCTTCTCCACCTTCTCACAACAGGTTCCCCCTCTTGGCGAGGAGGACGAAGAGAACGTGCGCGAGTCCACGGCAGCCCGCCACCTCTACTTCTCCCTGACCGAAATCGGCACTGGCCTGCTCTCCAACGCGGGGCAGATGGTCACCACGTTTTACTCGTTCATCTTTATCCAGTTAGGTGCGCAAAGCCGCCTCTTCGTGGAGAAAGGACCGTTTGGTGGCCTCGGTACAGTCATGGCCACACATCCCGCCTTTGTGTGGGTCGCCCTCGTCTTTGCCGTCGGTTCGCAGGTTCTCTTCCAGGCGGGCTGCCAGATTCTCACCAAAGGTTGGAAAAAGCGCCAGCGCGAATTGCGGGAGCAGGAGCAGCCACGCTACGGCATCGTGCGCGTTCTCTTGCAGAAAGAGGTCGGGTACTTCTTTACTGGCGTTGGTTTCGTGCTGGACGCGGTGGGAGACCTTGGCTTCGCCTATGCGTTTCTCATTCCCTGGTATGTTTGCATCCTCTTCGCCGTTCTGATGTACGGACTCTCAACGTTCATCCTCTACGACGGGGACGAGCGCTTTCATTACGCTTACCCTATCTGGTGGAAAATGCACAAGGCCCGCAAGGTGTGGACGCAGGCGGCTCTGGAGAAGGCCCGCATCATGCAGGGCCTGACACCTGATGGCCGCGCTCTCGCCGCTCCCCGCTAGCTGTTCCCTGTTCTCCTACTTTGTTCGGCTGTCTGGCCGCGACCCAGTGCGTAGGCCCTCGCCAGGGCGCTTGTCCGCACGGGCAGGAGTTCTTCGTTGTTCCGGCGTTTCTCCTAGCGAGCGCGCCACCCATTGCACAAGGAGGTCTACATGAAAAAGATCCTGGCCCTCGTGGGTGTCCTGGTCATTGCGTCCTACGGTTATAGTCAGGGCTGGGACACCGGGATCATTGTCCTGGTGATCGTCACAATCTCAGTCACCGGAGCCTTGTTCTACCTGTTCTACCGTCGGCATGGCCTGCGAGGCATCGCCAACGGATTCCTGCGCGCCTACGACCCGGAACTGCCACCTTTGCCCGGAGAAGAAGAGGAGCCGTTTGTCCACACCGAGGCACTGCCTGCATCACGTGGAGAGGAAAGGCGGTCCCTGCGCTCGAGCGCTCCGCTCTCTCAGCCAGAAGTCGCCTCGCTTCCCTCTACAGGCCAGCTGGGATCGGTCACAGTCGAAGAGGTACAGCGATCTGCTTTGCCAGCAGCCAGCTACGGCTCTCCTGGGGCTGCCAGGCTCCTGCCTGCACCTTCGACGCAAGCAGCTCCTGCAACGCCCCGCTATGTCCTCCACCTGGGTCCAAATGCCTACGTGAGACTGGAGGAGGCCTTTATCAATACCTTGCTCCTCGACCCAACGGGATCCAACGCCCGCGTGCTGGCGGAGGAGCTGGCCAATCAGCATATCCCGCTGCTGTTTCTCGACGTGACCGGGGAGTTTACCTCCCTGCTGGTCGAGTTTCCACAGGGCCGGGGCCTCTACGGGTCTGCCGCCAGCATCCCAGAGGCCCATCGCTCGCGGGCCGTCGTCCTGGGACAGGATCAGATCGAGGCGGCCACCGACTTCGGCCACCGCATCCTCCAGGAAGGGCTGCAGGTGCTGTTTTCCTCTCGCTCCTTCTCGTCGGTCAGCGAGGCGGCCACCGTCTTCTGGCGGGTGTTCGAAGGCATGGTGCAGTGGGAAAGCCACCAGAAAAGGCAGCATGGTCATTCGATGCAGGCAGGAGTATTCGTCAGTGATGCCCACTGGCTGTGTCCAGATGATCTGAGACACAGTCCCTACCGGGACATTCCCACCCTCGCCGAAAAGGTGCGGCAGAATGTCCTCTATGCCGTTTCGCGCGGTGGGAATTGGGGCATCTGGTGGTACCTGCTGTCCAGGCGCATCAGCGGCATGGACCCCGAGGTCCTGCGCGCCCTCCGTCTGTGGATGATCCACCGGCCCCTGCCAGCGGAGGTGCGGGGCGGCTGGCTCACGCCCTATACGGGCGTCCAGCCGGGACAATTCGAGCTGCTCCCCTCAGAGGCGACGCTGATCATTGATCGACAGGAGCGCGTTCCCCAGCAGGTGCTGTTCCGCCCAAGCCGTTCTCTTCCGGTAACAGCAGGCCGGCCGCTCTTTACGCTTCCGGCGCTCGTTCCTTCTCAGCAGCAGCAGGAGGCTGTCCACCAGCCCCCTTTTCCGCAGGGGTGACGCCTCAGCAGTCCCCCGGCGTCACCCCTGCTTTACCAGCACCGTCAATACACTCTGCAGGACAGGAGAACAAGCGCGAACCTGCCATCCTACCAGCAGAAGTGGCATTGAGCGAGAACACTGAGGATATCGAGGGAGAGGCAAGCGAGAACGCCCCGGTCCCCTTTCGCCAGGCAGAACTTGCCTGGGCGGCGCTGCTCTACGAAAGCCGTAAATTTTTTACCGTCCACGCCCTGCGTCACCCTCCCAAGGATCTGACCCGGTACGCGCATGCCCTTGGGCTGGAGCCAAACAAGAGTGGGGAACTGTTTTCCTACCGGAGGGCCAGCCACTTACATGACTACGTCGGGCAGCAGATGGACCCTGCTGAACGCGACGACCTGCTGGCCCACGCGCACTCCTGCTATAAGTCCTGGCAACGCGAGCGCCATCTGCCAGGAGCAGCGCAGCAAGAGATGGCGTTCGCCTTCTCCTACGAGCCAATTCGTCTGGGCGGCTGGCAGCTTCCTCCACTCGACCTCGCTTGCCGGGTATCCGCCAAAGGAGACGCCTCCTCAGAAGCCAGGGTGCGCAAGGAAGAACAGACCTGGCAGGAGGCGCGAAGCGCAGCGCGCCTCGTAGAGAAAACCCTGACCAGTTTTCGCGTCCCAGTTCAGGTGCAAACAGAGGATATCGCCATCGGCCCTGCCATTATTCGCCTGGGTATCCGCCCGACAGGCATCCCCCGCCTGCGCCAGCAGGACGAACACCACCCCGCGAAAAAGGTGCCGGAGTTCGACGAGGGCGGTCAGCCAGTGTACGAAAGGCGGACTACGGTGGCCCAGATCATGCGGCACCAGCAGGATATCGCGCTGGCGCTGGCCGCCGAAACCATTCGCTTTCAAGCCCCGGTTCCTGGCCGACCCTTTGTGGGTGTCGAATTTCCACGCAAAGCCCCACGGGAGGTGAACTTCTGCGAGATCATCAGCAGCCCTGGGTACCAGCAGTCCCTTAAGTCGTCGAAGCTCGCGGTCGGCCTTGGCATTGACGTGACCAATCAGGTGCGGGTGGCCTCCATCCGGAAGATGCCCCACCTGCTCGTCGCGGGAACAACTGGAGCCGGAAAAACAGTGTTTCTCAAAGGACTGATCGCGGGCATTCTCCTGCACGCCAGCCCCGAGGAGGTACGGTTGGCGCTGGTCGACCCGAAGATGGCCGAGTTCAGCCTATATGAGGGCATACCACACCTGCTCACCCCGGTCGTCACCGACATGGAGAAGGTTCCTTTCCTGCTCGAACATGCCGAAAAGGAAATGGAGCGCCGGTACCGCCTGTTCGCAAGCCTGCAGGTCACCGACCTGGAAAGCTACGCACGCCTGCGCGCCTCACGGCAGCGTTCCGGCCAGCCGCCGCTGGAGAATCTGCCGGCCATTGTGATCATCATCGACGAACTGGCCGACCTGATGCTGGTGGCCCCAGAGGTTACCGAAAAGCATATCCAGCGCCTGGCCCAGAAGGCGCGCGCCACCGGCATTCACCTGGTGCTGGCAACCCAGCGCCCAAGCGTAGACGTGATCACCGGCACCATCAAGGCGGTGGTTCCCACCCGTATCTCCTTTCGGCTGAGTTCGGCGATGGACTCGCGCACCATCCTCGACCGGGGCGGAGCCGAGCGCCTGCTCGGGCGCGGCGACATGCTCTACGTCGGCGCGGAAAGCAACTACGAGCCGCAGCGCCTTCAGGCCGGAAACATTGACGATGACGTGGTGATCCGCATCGTGCAGTACTGGTTGGACGAGCAGGAACGCCGCGTGCAGGGACGAGACGCTGACCCCCTGGACCCCCAGGAAGTCAGCCAGCCGCCGCTTGACCTGCAGTGGAATCTGGAGCCCGCCTCGGCCCCTGAAGCGCCACCTGCCACCGAAGACGAACAGCCTCCTTCTCGCGAGAGCCGTGAAGGAATGCTCAGCGAGGCGCAGCTCTTCGAGCACCTGACCAATTTTCTGCTGTATGAAACGGTGTTTGTCGATGGCACGCCCCTGCCGGTACGGCTCTACACCCTTTCGCACGAGGACCAGCTTCTGGTCGCCGAAACGCTGCTGTGGAAAGGCTACCGTGGTTCGGCGGAGCTGCTGAACCGGAAACTGCGCACCAAACGAGGACCAGCGCTGCGCGACGAACTCGTGAAGCGGGGATTGATGGACGAGAGAACACAGCAGCCACTTGCCCCTTCCGAACGCCTGGCACCGCTGCTGGTGGAATGCGGCCTGCTCGACGCCGAGACGGGCGCGCGACTAGACGAGCCGGAACGCCAGGCAGCAGAGCCGGAGTCCGCATCGACCGACGAGCCGGAACAGCCAGCCATGTCCACAGGGTAGTCGCAGTGGCTTGAGTCGGCTGAGACCTGCTTGAGGAGGTCGCCGCTGCAACCAGACAGCGGTCAAGGAACAGGCGGGCTCCTCGCAATGATGCACTTGCCCATCCATGGACCGCGCTGGCACAACACGGTTGCCGCTCCTGGCATGCTGACACCTCCGGCTTCCACTGCTTGGTCGGCGCACCCCTGTTGTTGAGCCAGGAGGAGAAACCGGAGAGAGGGGGCCAGACCAGGAGCCCCCCCACATGGGTCAACCTGCGACGTGTCGCTGGATCAGCTCATGCTGCGCGTGCTATGAACACCCAGAGAGAAAGCGTCTCTTCAACGGAGGCGAATCGAGGAGAAAGACCATGGACTTTTTGAGCGAGCCTGATGTTCATCCTTCATTTCCTGAGTTGGAAGACCCAGGCTTTTGGCAGTCCATCACCGGGGACATGATACCCGAGCAAACTTTCCGGCACCCCACGCTCCACCAGGAGCCGTACCCAGCCATCCCCGAAAGCAACACGGTGGAAAGCTGGGGCGTGGCGCTGCCCCTGGTGGAACAAGCTACCGTGACCTTCTCCAGTGCTGAGGACCTGTTCCCTCCCGCCTACACGTCTGTGTCAGAACCCGCGATGACACAGAGGAGTCCTTTCCTGCCTGCTTTTGCAGCGCAGTCATCCAGGACCAGGCCAGGTTCAGCGCTGTGGTTCGCCAGTGTGATACTCCTGCTGGTGGGGTTCCTGTTGCTCGTTCCTCACCATACACCTGGAGCGCAATCAGCAGCTTCCAGCTCCCTGTCGGAGAGGCGCACCGCGCAGGAGGTGCAAACGGCGACGATCACGCTCCCGCCTATGGAGATTCCAGATAGCCCCTACGTTGACATCGCCCGCCAGGACGCCATCGACGCTGGCATCTCTCCTGTGTACTTCGTACGCCAGATCAATCAGGAGAGCGGCTTCAACCCGCACGACCTCTCGCCCGCGGGCGCAGAAGGCATTGCGCAGTTCATGCCCAGCACAGCAGCAGGGCTGGGCATTGACCCCTGGGACCCGATACAGGCCCTGCGGGGAGCAGCACAACTGATGGCGCGCCACCTGCGTTACTACGACGGCGACGAGGCCAAGGCGCTGGCCGCTTATAACGCGGGCCGGGGAAGGGTGGCCAGCGCGGTGAATGGCTGCGGCGCTGACCACTGGCTCGACTGCCTGCCAGGGGAAACACGCCACTACATCTACCGGATTATGGGCATTTGAGGGTACGTGAGCAGGCGAGAGGAGTTGCTTTTCCCCTCCTTTGCAAGACAGGCTGGAGCCACCCGGTTTTTCCCTTCCAAAAGCTGCCGTGGTACCACCTGCAGGGATCCTCTCACTGTTCCTGGTGCCTGGAGAGAAAAACCATGGATGTTTCGCCACCAACCATTTCAGGCTACTGCGATGTGTGTCCGACGAGCGCTGAGGTGCAGGCAGTGTTAGGCCCCCTGGGCTTTCGCCAGACCTTTGCGCTCGACGCGCAGCCTGCTGGGATCGAAGAGTCGGCTGCTCCAGCGCAATTCTATTTTGAAGACGCGGTAGGGACACAGGTCTGCTTCCTGGCTGGTCGTGACACCTCACGCCGGGGCAGCAGATTGCCGCCGCATGCCAGCCGCTTTCTCATCTACGCGGGAGGGTTTCCCTCTGTCGTAGCAGGCGTTCGCGCTGCTCTAGAGCAGCGCTGGTCGTTGTTGTGGCAGCCGTCTGATCCATCTGCTCCCGCGAACAAACGTCCTCCCCGTCGAAAGCTGCGCCGCCATGAGGAACACCCATGAAAGATCGACATCGTACTCCCACCATCCCGGTGGTGATTGAATCAACGCTCATTCACCTCCCACCGAAGGATGAGCCTGTGGACGTCTCTCTCCGGCACAAAAAGCAGGAGCTGTTCGCGCGGCGCACGTTGTCCGGGCAGAGCAGGAAGAGGCGCATCGTGCTGCCTGTTCTTCTCCTGCTCTTCATAGGAGTCATTCTGGTGGGTGTACTCAGCCTGCTCCAAACGGCAACGGCAGAGATACACATCACCCCCACCACACTGGACAAGTCCGTCTCCTTCACGCTGTTTGCCCGATCGTCTCCAGGCAATGCACAGGAGCTACGGGCTTCTCTGCACGCCCGTAGCAAACAGGTAACCGGCCTGCGGGCGCAGGCGACCGGAACGCGTGTGATTGCGGCGCGGCAAGCCCATGGCCTGCTCGTCTTTTACAACCAGGCGGCCACGTCTGTCCTTGTCCCGGCGGGAACCAGCTTCGCGTTCACAGGCAATACGCATCTGCATATCATCCTCGACCGGAACACCATCGTCCCAGTGGGTTCCCTGCCCGCCTCTGGAGAAGCAAGTGGTCCAGCCCACGTCCAGGAAGCTGGCCCCCAGGGTAATATACAGGCTGGTATGCTCGATCAACTCTGTGCGTGCGGCGAGAATGGAACCCCACTTCGTGTGGTCAACCAGGCCTTCACCGGAGGCACGCCTGCAGGAACGCAGCCGCTTCTGCTCCAACAGGACATCGACCAGGCTACGGTACCAGTGCAGGGTTCATTGGTGCAACGCACACGTGCGGAACTCCTGAGCGCGGTGCGTGACATGGCGCTTACACCACCAGCGTGTGACACGCTGGCTACCAGCGTTCCTCCTGCTGGCAGTACAGTGGATTCAGCCAGCGTCACCCTTTTGGCAACATGCAGCCTGTGGACCGTGAATCGCGAGGCGTTGCAAGCACACATAGCAGCAGCATTGTCGACTGGCCCCTTTGCCCCAGGCGATAGGCATTTCCGGCTGGTCCATTGGATGCTCTCCTCGGCACTGCATACCGCCGCTGCGCCAGGTCAGGGCTTCCGTCTTGAGGGACGCGTCAGGACAACCTGGGTGTATAGGTTTGACCCGGCAAGCCTGGAACATATCGCGCACCTGGTGGCTGGCCAGACACAAGACCGCGCCTTGCAGTTACTAACACGCCTTCCAGGCGTGGCCCACGCCACGATTTCCTATCTCGTGGTATGGATTCCACTCCCAACAACCCCACAACGCATCCATTTCAGCCTTCTTCCCTACTGACCAGAGAATCCTGTCCACATGCCGCAGGGAGCAAAAATTGCATGGAGCCAAAAAGGATGAGGCGAGCCAGGCAGCACGTGAGCAGGTGCTGGCCAGATGGTACGAGTTGGCTGCTCAACTGAAGCCGCTGCATGCGCGCGTTCTCCTTCAAACGGAGAACCAGCACACAGAGCCCGGTACCGTTTTTTCACTGGAGAGAGGAGCAATACAGCCCTTGGACGAACAGACCAACGAACTCGAGTGCTTCTTGAAACAGCATCCCTGGTTCAGCCAGGAACGGCTCGCGCTGCCAGCTTTTATCCAACAGGCACGAGTGGCGCTCGCCTCCATTACCACGAGAGCGAGCGCCTTTGAACAAGCGTATCGGCTGTTCGAGGAAAGGCAGCCCACCAGGGTCGGAACCTCTTGTCAGGAAAACGCTCATCCTACGGTGGATGACCTGGTCGAGCTGCTGAGAGCGCTTGAACAAGCACTGGGAGCTTACCAGCAGATTCTGGATCAACACAGACGGTTGCCTCTGGTCTTGCTTCCTCTGCGCATCCCTGTGCTAGTGGAACTGGCCGCGCTGCATGACACCCTCTGGAAAGCGCTCTTTTTGCTGGGCAGAGTGCGCTCCCAACAGAGGCAAACATCGACGATGCGAGCGATGGAGCAACCAACCTTGCTTACATCCCTCGAGACGGTTTGCACCGGGACGCAAGAGGTTCTTCAGCTTTCGCAGTTCCTGTTTGACCAGGTACACTTCGCTGTGTGTAGGCAGGGGTGGCAAGAGCTTTGATGAGCGTTTGCGCGCGGTAAAACCATACCGCTCATAGCTCCTCGCAACGAAAAAGGAGCTACAGGATGTTTGTTCTGCTGTTCTTCTGCAGATACTTCCCTTTCTCCTTTTTATGTTTCTAGACAAGTCTTTTTCTGGAATGATGCTCGTTCTCTTGATCAAGATCGCTCGCCTTGCACACCGTAGACGCAGTATGAGCAGTCTATGGATACCAACGGTACTGTGGGGAACAGCCTCTCTGTGCGAAGCAGTACTGGGCATCAGGACCATCTTCGTGTTCCATCTCTGGGAAAAGAAAAAGATGTTTCCACCTTTCAGAGCGGAGTGCAGCGGTTTTTTTGCAAACATGCCATGTTACCCTCACATGTCGCGCTTTTTTATGGTATGCTTGGATACAAAGAGGGCAACACACCATGTAAAGCGAGCAACGTGTCATTGGAGATGGCATCACACCTTTCTGAGCCAGCAGGACAACAGGAAGCTGCACCGCAGGACAACACGCACACCGCGCTTGTCACGGCTTCACCTGTCTCGCTCGTTCTCGTTCCGTCTCCGCTTGTCCTCGCAGACCAGTCCTTCCGCTTCCGCAGACACGTGATCTTCGTCTTACTTGTTGGCATGGTAGTGCTGGGCAGCCTGGCGACCGTGTTGACCACCCTGCTGCCCCTTTCTGGGCAGGTGACCCTGACGATTTACCCGCAACGTCAGGTCGAGCGGGTGAACCTGCGCCTCAGTGGAATACAAGTCGGGGACCACCAGATCTCATCTGCCTCAGCTCCGCACAGCGCTACCGGCGCAGCGACGGGAAGCGCTTCGGTGGCCGCACAGTTCGCCCAGGGCGAGGTCAGTTTTTTCAACCTTGCCCCCTATCCGCAAACGGTTCCCGCCGCAACCGTATTGACCGCCACCAACGGCGTCCAGGTGCGCATCCTGGCAGCAGCGCACATGCCAGCCAGCGTCGGGGCAAAAGAAGGCATGGCGGTTGTACCTGCCCAGGCGCTGCAGACCGGCGCGAGCGGGAACCTCCCGGTTGACGCCATCAACCAGTCCTGCTGCGCGCCCGGCATCTGGGCGAAAAATACAACGCCGTTTTCCGGCGGCCAGGACGCGCAAAGCTACACCTACGTGCTGCAGCGCGATATTGACCACCTGACAACTGCTCTTGTGGGCCAGGCCACACGCGAAGCGCAGGTGATCCTGGAAAGCGAGGTCCGCCCAGCAGAACAGCAGGTGGAGGGAAGCGGTTCCTGCTCGCCCACCGTGTCTGCCGATCATCCGGCGAACAGCCGCGCCGCCCTGGTCACGGTCTCCGTCCAGGTGACGTGCAAGGCAGAGGTGTTTCAACCGGGGCGTGCGCGAACGATAGCCCACAACGCGTTGATCGAGCAGTCCAGGAAAGCGCTGGGTCCCTCCTACACCTTGAGCGGAACCGTCACGTTTGCGCTTCAGGCAGCCGAGACGAGCCGGGGGCTGCTCTGCACTGTGCAGGCCTCTGGGACCTGGCTGTATCACGTGCAGCGACAGGACATCCTGCGCCTGCTGGCACGCTTTACAGGCCGATCGGTTCAGCAGGCCAAGCTGGCACTCGAACACCTCGCGGGAATCGCCCGCGTAGAAGCAAGTGGTTCCTCAACCATGCCAGACGATCTCCACCAGGTCACGCTGCTCTTCCAGAGCTAAGCCTCTTCACAAAGGACACACTGCTGCTATACCACCACCATGACAGGAACGAGGGCTGACCGTCGTTAAGTTTGACCCAGGCATCCTCGCGCACGTGTAGCAAGCACGTTTTCACCATCGCTCGCATCATCCTGGATGTTGTTTGGCTTTACACGTCTCATGACAAAAAAGGGCTTTAGCCCGCCGCAAGCCGCTGTGGTTTCAACCCAGGCGGTTAGGCGCTTAGTGGCTTGAGCCCTTGCCATTACTGTTTTTTGCCCGCTGAAAAAGAAGAGAGCAGGAAAGAGACCATTCAGAGGTACATTGCAGCAAAGAAAGACGTGTGAACATGGCGAAGGCGACTACCACCATTAAGCAGAGCTTGCAGTATCAACCTCAGCATGAGGCGTAGTTTCTTGCTACTCAGGCTCTCTTCAATCGAGTAGTTGCCTTCTACTTTGAGGTGATCCAGGTTCATGAGAAGGTGCTGGAGTTGGGAAGGAAAGAGGCGCTTACTGCGCTAGAAAAGCTCACACATACCACTATGCGTAATCCACATCCGATCATGCCTCTCTCTGAAATCGGGGTGGATATTCCAGCTCTGTTCCGGCGTGCAGCTATTCACGCTGCGCTTGGCTCAGCCCACTCCTTTTACACGCATCTCAAGAAGTGGCGCGCGCACAAAGAGAAGGCCGAGGCGAAAGGGAAGAAGTTCACCAAGCGCCCACCTGTGCCGCCACGCACCTGGCACAAATCAGCGACGCTTTACGCAGGGATGTGGAAAGAGCGTACTCACTCCTCTCTGGTCATCAAACTCTGGACGGGTACGTGTTGGAGTTGGCTCAAAATACGCCTCACGGGCCGTGAGATTTCACTCGATGCTGAGATGGGAAGTCCGCAACTCATCAGACGTGGCAAGTGGTGGTGGCTGCATACTCCTATCGAGAAGCAATTCAGCAGTCCAGCGAACATCGAGAAACAAGTCACCACCAATACGCAGACGAAAATCTGTGCAGTCGATCTGAATTTGAACGAGCACATCGCCGTGGCGACGATCCAAACGGTTGAAGGTACGATCCTTGCTACCAGGTTTATCGGTGGTGGCAAAGAGATAGCCGGCTTTAGGAAGAAACAGCTTGGTCGTATCGCACGCAATCGAGCGAAGACTGGCATCTGTGCTTCAGGCGAACAAGATAATATGGCTCTCTGGTGCAAGCTACGCAGCCGTGATGAGCAGTTTGCTCATTTCGTAAGCGCGCGTCTTGTCCAGTTTGCCAAAGCGCACGAAGCGACCATTCTCGTGTTTGAGCACCTCTCGAACCTCAAACCCACGAAAGGCAAGTATAGCACGCGAGGCAACCAGAAACGCGCGTATTGGATGAAAGGGCGTATCTTCACCTATGCCAGGTACAAGGCGTGGAATGAGGAGATGGTCACCAGTCGTGTGAACCCACGAGATACCAGCCGTGAGTGCGCGCGGTGTGGAAGCCTTGTTGCTCGCTATGCAGCGGGAAACCCTGCAGAAGGCTACACTGAGGGCGCACCCCTCGTGTTCTGTCCTGTGTGTAATATGCGCGGCAATGCAGATAGAAATGCCAGCATGCGCATGGGGCACCGACTTCTTGCGCGCTATCAGCAATCAGTTCAGGAAAAGCCTCTCGCTCCTCTCGTCAGAGGGAGGGAAGAGAAATCTTCAGGTGTTGACCACTCCCAAGATGCCAAAAGCAAAGATCGGCCATCTACCGATCACGCCAGGCATGGAGAAGTCAACGGGCATGGCACCGCCCAGGAACAAAAGAGCATGGATGGATGCGCTGTTCCGCGCTTTTCCTCCTCCACTACGGTAGATACCGAGTCGCAGCCACGCTGCATTTCTTAGCATACCGCGTACAGAAGAGAGGCGAAAGAAGCCGCGCGATTTCCAATCGCGGCGGAGTGTCACCACGATGCTGTTTGTGCTGTTGACCATACTGCTTGAGGACGGCGCGCCGCCGCGTCTGCCACCAATCGTATCTTTCATCAGGTGAACAATCATGACAAAGGCAAACGATATTGCATCCATGTTCCTCGTGCAGGCACTTGAGCAGGAAAAGCGAAGGATTCTCCGCCTCCTGGATGCCCTTGCCGAAGCGGATGCTGCAGAGGATGATCCCACGAGAGTCGTCGGCATCTCGGCGGAGTATGCCCTTGACCGCATCGGCACGTCCTGTATTTTGGGTGAAGTGGTTGGGGATCTCTCCCCGAAGCAGTGGCACTGGATTCGCGATGTGGCGAACCGGGAACACCCGAATCATATCGTCTCCTATCAGGGGCGTGAGGTCGGCTTCTGGTCCTATTCCTGGCCCACGGAACGCCGGACCACGATCTGCTTTACCCTGGACCCGGCGGTCGTTCAGGCCTATATGAAGCTCCCTGCCGATGTGTTGGCGCGTGCTAGCACACGGTGCCTGACAGATGGGGAGAAGCGCCCGGTCAATCGCTGGACAGCGCGCCAGGAAAAGATGAAGGGGTAGAGGACGATGAGGGATGCCAGTGTTCCCATGCAAGTGAAGTGGTGCGGTGCATCTCCTCGTAAGGGCATAGTGGGTTGCGACCACCTTGACTATCGCTTCTCAGAGAAACCGTTGTGGTTTCCGCCATCTCTTGCAGCAGTGTCCTGCCTGTTGCACAGGTGTGGCACTTGTTTATCTCACTTCCTTACCCCGCAACACCTGGACGTGCCTGATTCCTCTCAAACTTGAGGGGCATGATTCCCCCATGCTCTTCTGAAGTATGTTCTTTTGAAACAGTGATCACATGCATGAAAGGCAGCAAGAAACCATGACAACCATCGTCGCCACGACCATTCGCCTGCTGAAGATCTATGATCTGCTCCCGCTGGATTGGGAGACAGGCAAACGCCTGCCAATTGAAGCGCACGACATGCATCTCTGCGCCCGCTGTGGCAAACTGCACGCCAAGGTCTACGTGGTCGAAGCGGATAGCACGCAGTACGAGGTGGGCGCAACCTGCTGCAAACGCCTGTTTGGCTGGGAGCCATCGCACGAAGAGGTCATGCATGCAGAAGCAGTTGCCCGCGATCAAGCGGTGCAAGCTGCTCTTCAAAAGCTGGCGCAACCGCTCATTGAACAGATCACAAGCCAACCTGTCCCTGTACCGTCCTATGTGCGTTGTTGCCGTGGACTCAGGGGATATGATTACGGGTTCGCTGCTGATGGCGTGGGGATCTGGGTCGAGACGACCGACCGAACAGCACGCCATCCGCCTGAAGTGGTCATTCCTCAAGCGGAGAGGGAACGCTTTGCCAACCTGTGGAAACACCGCCAGATATGTTTATGGATAAGCGCGCAGTATAGCCATTGGCCGAAAGCGAAGCAGAAGAAGTTAGAGTTTGGGCTGCTTGAACTGCTCGGACTTCATCGATCGCAAGAGTAGGGACACTTCCTCACATGCAGGGGCTGACCAGGAACAATTTGCCCTTTGCTGTCCTCTCGTTCACCGCCAGAAGCCAGTCTATGGGTCCATTCCCTCGGGGAACGGGCGCTGCTCTCAATATTCCTTGCCCAGACACCGCAAGCCAGCTGCTGAAAGGTATGGTGGTGTGATGTCACACCTCTCTGGTGGCTCTGTGCCGTAACCCATTTTGAAGTACCCTGGGGCCAAGTGGCGCCTGGCTCCCGCCATCATCCGCTATTTTCCGCCCCACCGACACTACATCGAGCCGTACTGTGGAAGCGCCGCTCTGTTCTTTGCCAAAGTGCCAGCGGAACACGAGGTTCTCAATGACCTCAATAGCGATATCGTCAACCTCTTTCGTGTCTTGCGGACACGCGGCGAGGAACTGGCGCGGGCCGTCTACTTGACGCCGTGGGCCGAGGAGGAATACCTCTCCCTGGAGCGCGACTGGCGCGATGGGGATGAAGTGGAATGGGCCAGGAAGTACCTTGTGCGCTGCTGGCAGGCGCATGGAACGCTGCAGGGAAAAACCACCAACGGCTGGCGGCACAACGGGTTGCATGGCCGCGCCTTTCCCGCCAGGCGCGAATGGGCGCAGTTGCCCGAGCGCCTGCTGCTGGTCGCGGACCGCTTACGACAGGCCGAGATCCGCCAGCGGCCTGCTCTAGAGATCATCGCGTACTACAACAGCCCTGACGTCCTCCTGTACATTGATCCCCCCTACATCCGTTCTACGCGCCGCAGTTCGTCAGGACACTACACGCACGACATGACCCTTGACGACCATCGTCGGCTGCTGGAAGCCTTGCGTGAACACCAGGGCATGATCGTGCTGTCCGGATATTCTCACACGCTTTATGACGCGGCGCTCTCCGACTGGCAGCGCGTTGAGATCCCCTCGGTCACAGAACAAGGGCAGCACCATCCCGAGGTGCTGTGGATCAATGCACGCGCTCGCCAGCATCAACAGCTCCCGCTCTTTTGAACGCGGACACGCGCCTACACGTGGCCCAAGGGCCGCCGCAACATGGAAGTAACCACCAGCGTCCCATGCGCTCCACAAGCCATCAGAGTACTCTTATCGCCCGGAAAGGATGCGTTCTCGTATGCGCAAACACGTCTTTTACGGCTGGTGCCTGCTCGGCCTGGCCGTTTTTTCACTCGCCGCGTACCTGCTGCTGGGGAATCCCGCGCAGGCCGCTCGCCTCACCACCCCTCTTCTCCGCACTTCACAGCATCCCGCGCAGGTCCATGCGCGCCCATCTCAGCTGGTGCGCATCGGCCAGTTCGAATGCTGGCACTGGTGGCTGGAATACGTCTCGCACGCCGAGTGCGAACGCTGGGGACCGTCGGACTGTTCGACCACCTCCATGACCGAGGTGGCCAACTACTATGGAAGGCACCTGCGTATTCACGACATCCTGGTCGTCGAGGAACAGCTGGGCGAGATCACACCGGAGCAGGGGCTGCTGGAATCAGCCGGGATCGCGCGCACCATGGCCGCCTTCGGTTTTCAGACCCGTTACGGCTATCTGCTCTCACTCGACCAGGTGATTGCCACCGCCAATGGCGGCAGGCCGGTCATCGTCGACTGGCCGCCCTTCAGATATGACGGCGGCCACCTGCTGGTGGTGGTGGGGGGTGATCGCCAGTACATCTACCTTGCCGACTCCTCGCGCTATAATCGCCAGCGGTTGACACACTGGCAGTTCCTGCAGTGGTGGGCAGGCTTCTCTGCAGTGGTGACGCCCCGGTAAGTAGAACGGTACTTCATCGACCTGGTATACGACTCGCCGGTGAACGGCATCTTCGAGATCCGTGGCTAGTACGAGGCGTTTCGCCAGGTGCAGGAGGAGAAGGAAAGATGAAGGAAGACTTTCTATGTCAAGAGCGAAAACCCATCAATGAGAAATTGAGAGAAAAGTCATGAAGCAAGGAGAATGGGGAAGCCCTTCAAGTGAGCATGAAGCAGTGTACCATGCCGCGTCCCGGTGTCAAGCCGCTTGGCTTTCCTTGACACCGCGCCGCTTGCATGGTCAGAAGAAGGCATGCTCTGTTGAAGGCAAAAAAATAGCCAATTTTGCCTTTCAAGCAGGAACGCTTCTAAGCGACTTTGGGAGCGTGGAGCTGCCTGGCCTGCTCAAAAGTCGCCGAAACATAGGGTTTGTGGGACTGGAGCAGAGCGAAAATGATCCGCGCCCAAATGTTGGAGAGGGCACGAACAGCGACGCTATGACTTTTCCCTTCTGCGCGTTTACGCTCGTAGTACGCTTTGGCCCAGGCTTCTTGTTGGGTACTTTGCCAGGCAAATTGGTGCACAGCATTGCGCAAAGGTTTGATACACCCCAATCGTCGGTGAGGTTTAGAGTAGTTTCCGCTCTGGAACAAGACTGGCGAGGTGCCTCCCAATGCTTGCAAGCTCGCCGCGCCCCCATAGCGATGGGGATCATCGCCAATTTCAGCGAGCAAGCGTGGAGCCAGACGTTTTCCCGCCCCAGGCAAACTGTTGAAGACCTCATTGTCTTCATGACTCAAAAAAAGGTGTTCAATCTCCTCATCATATGCCGCAATCTGCTCGATCAAAGGCAGCAGTTGAGCCACCAGAGCCAGCATCAAGCGCGACTTAGTACGCGTCGTCACCGCAGTCGCATACAGGTGCGGTTGATGCAGCGTTTCAAAGATCTTGATTGCTGTCGTCTCCGCTCTCGTATGTCCCGCCTGCTTGAGGGTCTGGGTCATCTGCTGAACCGAGGCTCCCATTGCCTTCTGGGGGGTGGGATAGGTTTGCAGGAACAGCAGGGTCGATTTTTGCTGGAGTTTGGAAAAGAGGTGCAAGGCAACAGGATAGTAATCCTTGAGGCAGGCGGTGAGCTGGTTTACCAGTCGGGTTTGCATCTGGATCAAGCTGTCCTGGTCGCGGGTCAAAGCTTTCAGTTCAGCCACCTTCTCACTATCGGGGGTCAGTCGATGCAGATCGGCAAAGTCGGACCGTCCTGTTTTGGCAAGCAGGTACGCATCAATCAAATCGGTTTTCGCACCCGAGGCCGAACGTTTGCGATCAACGGTGCGAGGATTGACGGGATAGACCGGCCAGCCATGCTCCAACAAGAATGCAATCAGCAGGCCATGTGTCGTTTCGATAATACAAGCCATCTGCTCCCGGCTGTGCTCGCCCAGGATCTGAGAAAGCCACGTATCCAGTTTCTCCAGACCTTCTGGGGTATGAGCCACTCGGATCGCACTCAGCTTTCGACCCGTTTCGTCAATGACCAGCCCGTCGTGCTTCTGGTCTGCCCAATCGATCCCGGCATAGAACATGGAAAAGCTCCTTCTGTAGACACCTTGTTCCTGAGCGGCTGTGCCCTTTTACTGAGGCGCTCGAAGCGCGACTTTCTCATCACCAGTTGCTCTCAGGAACACCACCAGGGAAGCGCGAGCTTTCTTAATCGGTCGAACCGGACGGAAAGAAGAGCCTTTCCCTGGTCTGTTCAACAGTTCACAAGAGCAAGTGTATCGCTTGCTCCGGCCCTCTGTCGAGTGGGCTTGTAAGTATATTAACGTAAAAGGAAAGAAAGGCAGAGTGCCAATGAGTGAAATGCCCTACACGCCCCGCGCGATTGCGGGGGTTGACTGGCAGGAGTGGGAAGTGGCCCTCTTGTCCATTGCCAGCGAGGCCAACGCGCTTGGCCGCCGTTCCAGCGCGCATCACGATGAGGAGTTGGCAGCTGATCTGATCGACTTGCGTGTGTCGCTCGATCTTTCCAGGCTGGGACCCCTGCTTGAGCAACTGGTGCGCGTCCACTTCGAGCGGGGGCAAGCCGTCGCCACGCAAGGAAAGGAGTAAGCAGCACATGACCTGCTCACCTGTCAGGTCGTGGTACACGACCTCAGCAAGACATGTACAGTGGAACCTTCTTCCAGGCTCTTGCGAAGGCCTGCTCCTCGAGGGGGGATGCGGACCGTTGGCATTTCCACCTCACACACGCAAATGCAGGATGCGTTCGCGCAAAGAGCAAGCCATCATGATGGTAATCCAGCAGACTTCGTCATCGAACGGTTCACGTAGATGGGGTTTTCAAGCCAGCAAAGCTCTGAACTTGAGACTGGCTCTTTCCCCTCGATGGCTGGCCAATTTGGATTCCCCACATACGCCAGGGGGAGATCAGGAAGTCTCGTACTCCAGCAGGGGCTGGGGAGATGCCTGCTGGTTCTCTCTCCCACCATGGCATCGCCCTCTTTCACGACCGAAGAGCAGCGACGTACCGCGGAGAAAATGGCATGAAGCGACCTTTCACGACCGAAGAACGACGGCGAGGCGGGCGCAAGCGGGCGCAGAGCCTCAGTACCGAGGAGCGACGCAGGGGAGGATACACCCGCACCGCTCAAGCATCGCACCTGGCCCATAATCGGAGGCAACCCTCCGATGACTACTGGGCATGGTCGGTATGTACGGTGCGGGGCAGCACCGGCCTCAAGCTCGTCCTGCCCCGGCAAATCCACTTTCTCCGACCGGAACAATTGGCCGGACCGGGTGGTCACCCTCTTTCAGCGCGGGAACAGCGTCTGCTCTTCGGTGTGTACGTCTGGCAGGCCACCTGGGAAAAACTGCCCTGGCCACTGCCGCCGACAGACGAGGAATTTTTCACAGAGGTGGCGCGCGTCCAATTCATCGTCGGCCGGGATCTGCCACTCGCGCATCCCCTCAATGCGCTGTACATCGCCCCGAACGACTTTTGTGACGAGGGCGGCCAGCCGTGGGGCAAGACCCGGCAGCGCAAGCTGTTTCGCGACGCGCTGCGCTGGGCCAGGGCCTATGCGGAAACAATAGCCCTGCTCTTAAGAGCGATCTACGGGGATGAGCGATGGCACTCCCTCCCCGCTCCCGAGTCTTCCATCCCCCCGCGCTATGTGAACGGCCACGGCGTAAGCCGGGAGCGCGTCGGCCAGCGAGGGAGCGTCGCTATCTGGGGCTAGTGCGTGCCATTGTCAAGCGCCGCTTCGGACGCCCCGACCTGCCGCCATACGCGCGCGAGAACCTGCTCCCAACACATCCCTACGCCTTTAATGACAGCCTGCAGCCCTGGTATGCTCCAGTCGCTCCCACCAGCGAGGAGTTTTACGAAGGTTCATGATGTACACGACACGAGGGGAGAAAGCATCTCCATGAGATCCCATGACCAGCCAGAAGCCGCTGCCCAGATGCCTGCGGCACCACCTCCACGAAGCGCACTCATACAGCGGATGGCCCAGCAACCGGCCTCTGTCCTACGCGCCCAACTCGCCACACAAACCAGCCGTTTCCTGGCAGGCGAACCAGCCGATGATCTGCCTGGACTCGCCTTGTTCTGGCGCGCCATTGTCTGGCGTGACGAGGATGCATGGGCCGCTCTCTACCAGCAGTACGCGCCGCTGGTGTTCATCTGGATAACCCAGCAGTCCCGTGCGGCTCCTCTGTTGGGACAGGATGGAAGCGCGCCGCTGGTCAACGCGGCATTTGCGAAATTTGCGCAGGCGCTGACACCGGCCAAGATGGATCATTTTGATTCGTTAGCTGCGCTCTTGAAGTACCTCAAGCTGTGCGTGCAGAGCGTGCTTGCCGTCGAGGCGCGTTCACGACAGGCACGCCAGTACGAGGAGACGCTGGAAACCATCGAGCAGGAGCCAGCTGCGAACGATCCTGCCGACGATGTCGTCTCCACCATCTCCGCCCAGGGCTTATGGCAGGTGATTCAGGAAGAACTGCACGGCGAGGACGAGCGCCTACTGCTCTACCTGGCGTATGCGCAGGGCATGAAGCCAAGCGAGATTCGCAGCCAGTATGGCCACCTGTTCCCCTCAGTGGAGGAGATCTACCGCATCAAACGGAATGTGTTGGAGCAACTGAGACGCAACCGCCGCCTGCAGCAGTTTCTTGTCTAGCAGCGCTCCACACAATCTCGGGGTAGAAGCGAGCAATGCCCCTGGTTCCCCGGCCACGCACAAAAGCGAAGCAGTTGGCTTGCTCACCCACGTGCGGGCGGCGGGTTCTCGCCACAGGACCCCGCTCCATCTCACATGAAAGGAGGCCAAAGCATGAACCAGCGCCCAAGACACATTCTGGTCATCGACGACTCTCAGGTGGTGCGCAAGATCCTCGAGGTTGGCCTGCGGCGCTCCGGGTTCGCGGTCGAGACCTTCGAAGACGGCGTAGCAGCCCTTCGCTCCTTGCAGGAACCTGGACGCAGCGCCCTGCCCGATCTCATCATCCTGGATGTGCTGCTCCCCAAAATGGACGGCTACCAGGTGGCACGCCACCTCAAAACCCATCCCGATCTCGCGGGCATCCCCATCGTCATGCTCTCACGCAGCGACGGTGTCGTGGACCGTCTTAAAGGGCGGTTGGCGGGGGCGCGGGCCTATGTCACCAAACCTTTCCAGATCGATGAGCTGGTACAGGTGATAGGCGCGCACATGGAAGCGCCACGACAGCCAGGCGAGCGCCAGGAGGAAAGCGGAGTTCCACGCCCATGAACACGCGGCGCTGGGCGAAGGCAGCCAATCAGGCTCGGACGTGGGGGTCGAACCTGCATGCAGCATGGGAACCAGCGTCTGCGGCAGTTCCTATCGACGGCCTTGCCCCCTGCCTGTTCGGGTTTGCCGTCCTGCCAGACAGAGGGGAGGGGAGGCGAGGTGTCATCGCTCTTGTTCCGCCGGGCAGGCATCTGCTGGGCGGCGAGGTCCCGCCCATTTCCCCGTCCGTTCCAGCTACGTCCCCGCAGCACCTGGTAGACTGCACACAAAAGCGCCCGCGAGGAAGCTCCGAACAGCGCCTGTTCCATGCAGGAGGATGGTATGAACACCACAGCGAACGAATCCACCCGGTCCTTTGACCAGATCTACGACGAATATAAAACGGGCGTTGCTCAGTATATCTATCATCTGGTGGGAGATCGCGAACAAGCAGACGAGCTGACACAGGATACCTTTTTGAAGGCGTTTCGAGCGCTGCCGAAAATGGATTCGAATTTGAAGGTGTCAGCCTGGTTGTATCGCATCGCCACCAATACGGCATATGATGCCTTGCGACGCCGCAAATTGATTGCCTGGCTTCCCTGGCAAGATCTTGACCACGAGCCGGCGGACGTCGAAAGCGCGGACCCGCAAGTACGCTACGGCACCGCCGAGCTGGTGCGTGCAACGTTGGCGCGCATGCCCCAACACTACCGGGCTGCGCTGCTGCTCTATACGCAGGAAGGCTTCTCCTATAGCGAGATCGCAAAGGCGTTACACATCGCGGAAAGCGGCGTTAAAATGTATTTGTCGCGCGCGCGCCAATCCTTTCGCAACCACTATCGGGCGTTGGAGCAGCCTGAACCTGCCTCCTGAACGAACAACAGCCCCCGACCATGACCCATGCGTGCGGCCCGTCCATCAACCAGGCAACACGCAAGCGGGTGGCAGCATCCCGCTCTGCTTCGGTGCCTGTGTAGACGGTCGCAGGTACGAGGGCGCTTGTGTTCAAGCTCCCCTGTCATGACAGGGGAGCTTGAACACAAGCCGAGCTGCTCGGTCTGAACGAGCCTGGGTATGCGTCTGCGACCGGAAGCTGGCAACGACCGTCTGGCGGAGTGCAGGGCATGCGGCACGCAAAACATCTCCCCACCCTACAGCACAGAAAGGAAATAACGCTTTGACAACACCCACGAAAAAAACCGGGCGAAGCATCTATGCACGCCCCACCATTGAAATCGAGTTCGATCAACAGGCCCTACTGGCTCCCGGCTGCTGCCGCTTTGTGCCAGTCGTGATCAGGCTGTGCGACCTGCCAGAGGCGCATGTTATCGAGACTATCCATTTCGAGCGCACCGCGACGAACCCGGCTTGCTCTCCAGCCGGGGATTACGAATCACATCCTCAGCAGCCCTGGAACTTTCGCTACACAGGGCGATCGTTCCCCCGCTACCACGAATTCCAGGTCACTTTCCTGGCACGAGCGCACCCCAAGGAAACAGGGCTGTTCGCGCTCAAAATCGAGTCGGCGGCCTACACGGTCCTCACAGAGGTGACGTTCGTCCTGCAGGCGGGGCGAAGTGAACCGTGGATACGTGGGGTCGCGAAAGGGGTCAGGGACTATCGCTTCCTGCCGCGCCTGCGCAGCCAGGAGGACCGCGATGCCCTGGCTGGCGTGTTCCCCTCCTTGGGGGACGTCGGGTCCTGATTCCCCTGCCGCCAGCTTCTCGCTAGCAACGCCACCTGTTCTTTCGAGCAAACAAGGAGTCCATCCCCCTATGGTCGACAACACACAAGTATCCACCATCCCACCAGAAGAGTCAGTGGTCACGGTGATTCGCAACGCGTTTCCCATGACCGAGTACCAGGCGCTACGCGATGAAATAATCACACGCCTGGAGCTACGCCAGCAGCTCTTCACGTTCGTCCTGATCGTGGCCGGGACCTTTCTATCGCTTGGCTTCCAGAGTATCACCCTGGCAACGGCCTGCCTGGTGTACCCCGTGATCGCGGTGTTTCTCGCGGCCTCCTTCGAACAGAATGATGAAAAGATAGGCAGCCTGAGCGCCTATCTCCGTCAAATTGAGGAGCGCTATCAGCTTGAGGGATGGGAGACCTCCCGGCTGCACAAGCGACAACAGAGGCGGGAGAAAGTCCCTCCACTCGGCGCTGGTCTGCGCTGCTGTTGCTTGCCGACCCTCCGGCTGTTCCTTGCCTCTGCGCTTCGTTCCCTGTCCTTTTCAGCACGTGGCCTGTTTTTGACCACCCAGGTCCTCTCGCTTGCCATTGGCGGCGTGCGCATTGGGCAAGCAGGCCAATGCCTGATCGCGCTTCCACTTGTGGCGTGTGGGGTCCTGGCGACAGGGGCAACGTTCCTGATCATCCAACACAAGCGGTCGTAGGAGGACCGTGAAAGGAGCATCTTCCATGTTACACACGTTTCCTGTTTCCAGCACGGGTCAAACCCGTGAAGCCGCACTCCGTGCGGCGGCAGACCGGGCAAATACCATTTTTCATTCGATTGCCCTCCTCAGCGAGAAGCACCTGGTGTCGGTTGCCCCCACCTTCCTCACTGACGACGCGGGGGCAGGGCTGCAAACCGTCACCCTCGTCTACGTGCTGAACGTTCCGGCAGCCATCGCACAGGCGCTCGACGACACACAGGCCCGCGTTCCAGAGCAGGCCTTCCAACCTGCTCCGCAAAAGGCTGGCGCGGCTGCCTGGCTCTACTCGTTTGGAAACTGGCTCCCCATCGAGGACCCCTGTAGCTATCCCCAAAATTACACCATCGATGGGTATCGTCAGGCACTCGAGAAGCAGGGGTACCGTTACGAGGGGGAGTTTTTTGATCTCAATACGATTGGCTGCTCGCAGGCGTCCGAAGTCGCGGCGGGATTCGCCATCTACGTGGCAGATGAAGCGGCGGGGCGCGCACAACACCCACCCTACCCCTACCGGGTCGACGCCTGCCTGGTCCTGTGTGATACGGAACCTCCCATCTCTACCCCCAATTATCCGAGCCTGCTGCTCCTGCTTGCCACCTTTGCCCCCATTGTAGAAACCCGGGTACGCATCGCGCACCTGGCAGCACAGGCTGAGGAGGAAGAGCATGTCAGCGAATAGCATATCATCTACCTGGTTTACCAGGCCCCTCCATCTCCCTTTCCCGTTTGTACCGCTTCCCTCACTGGCAGCCGCAATCGCTGCCGCAGCGCTCTTTGCGGCACTGATTTGCTGGGGGATGTGGCTTGCACCACGGCGCTGGCCGTTCGCGGCCCTTTCAGAACCGGCCTTTCCTGGGGGCTCACCGGTATGGGGAGGCCTGGCGGCGCTCCTGACGCTGTCCTGCGTGATGGCCGTATGGAAAGGTCTCCAACCGGCGGACCTGGCCGTTGCCTGCCTCTGGGATCTGGCGTTTTTCCTGCTCCTGCTCTGGCGAACGGGGTTACGTCGCTCACAGGTTCCTCCTTCTCCAGCCATGCGCCAGCGGCCACGGCACGAAGACGAAATCTATCACATCCGGGGCGCATCGCTCAAGCAACGGTATCCCCTCACGGAGGACGAAATCCTCCGCCTGCTGCACGCCGCCCGCTCTGGGAATGCGGTGACGCATAACTCCATCCACGTGCGTCTGAGGCAGGCACTGGGTCCTGATCCACTAAATCGAGACGTCGATACAGAAATGTGCGCACTGGATGACTGGTATGTGCAGTGGTGCCAGTCAAACACCAGTCCCACACGCGCAACGGCGCAGCACTGCGCGGCCCTGCTCCAAAGGCCGCGTCCACCAACGCAAGCTGGCTCGCTTCACGTCACGTTTGACCCGCAGCAGAACGCGCAAGACGCGGCCGCCACATCCGGCCTACAAGCCGAAGGACTCGAAAGAAATGAAGGACGACAACACCACTGACGAAAGGAGAGAGATATGCTCGAACGTGTGGTTCCAACCAGCGAGGCAGAAGCCTTGCTGAAGCAGCTTGCGGCAGTCAGCGTCATCGCCCGCTGCCCCAACACCGGAGCCGAACTCAGCCGGTCACAGGGCCAGTACGTGCTGGTCATCGATCGTGAGAATCACGTCAAGCGGCACTGGAGCCGCCGAAACATACGCACCGACGAGGAGGCGCTGAGCCTGGCGAACCGCGCCCTGGAGCGCTACCTTGCGCAGCACAAACAGCCGCCTGAAAACGGACCGCAGTAAGCAGCGGTTTTGTCACAGCTGCGCCTCCGTTCGCTGGCAGTCTTTCAAGAGAAGCAGACTTCCGTATGGCGCAGCTGTACCCGTTCAGTTCCCACCCATTTCCATCCACCTTCCTGGTGCATTCCACGCTTCCCGTGTACAGTGTTGTACGAAAAACAGACAGGATCCTTGCAGATTCTGCTGGCAGCAAGGAGGCGTTCGATGGAAGACACCACCGGGTCGTTTGAAGACCTGTACCGCGCATATTATCCGCAGGTCGTTGCGCGCGCCTTTCGCCTGTTGGGAGACAGGGAGCTGGCCGACGATATCGCCCAGGAAACGATGCTCGCAGCGTACCGCTATCTACCGGAACCCTTTTCCAGCCGCTCGCCTGGCCCCTGGCTCTGCCGGGTGGCCCGCAACAAGGCCATAGACCTGCTTCGCAAGCGCCGGGGCGGACAAGAGGTTGCCCTGGCGGAGGGAATCGAGATCGCAGGACAGGGCATGACAGGCGACCCACAGGAATGGTATACAGGAGATGCCTCGCTGGTACGCGCCGCGTTGGCGCGTATGCCTGCTACATTGCGGACCGCACTCATCCTCTACGAAAGTGAACCGGGAAGCTATCGCGAACTAGCGCACCGACTTCAGACGACGGAAAGCGCGTTCAAAGCACGCCTCCACCGGGCGCGCGCGTGCTTTCGACACAGCTATCAGGAGGTGCAGCAGCGCCGGTAGCTGTAAGCACCGTTCTTGTACAAGGAGCATGCTCATGCAGCTTGGAACCATTGTCTCCTCGCTCTCGCATATCGACTACCTCGGCCAGGTCTTCGGTCCGCATGACATCGAGTGCGTACCCAGGCCAGCCGATTACGCCTTTGGCCGCTTCGTGCGCGTGGTGACTCGTACCCCAGCCCAGGTCGGCAGGGAAGCAAGCGCACAAAACAGCACGGCAAACGCTTCCCAGGTCTTTGCCGTTGGGTTGATCTACAATACACAGCTCACTCCGTCTGGATTCGATCCAGGTTCGCCCCGTCTTACCAGCGAGCGACACACGACGCTGTTCTCGCCGGACGCCAGCTACGAACGAGCAGTGCTGATTGCCGTCATCCTGCTGGGGACGTTGGCAAAGGAACCCCAGGCCACCCGCCCTATGGTCCTGCACGGTGTGCCACCGCTCGCCCTGGATGCAGGCAGCGTCATTGAAACCATGACCGACGAGGAAGTGCGCGCGTTCCACTGCTTCAGCCGACCGGAGCGCGCAACGGAGCCAGCGCTCCACCTGGGATATCTGCCGCACCTGCTGGCGCACCGCCATCGCCTTGTGCCGCAGCTCATCCTGCGCGTCCTTGAGCAACTGGAACGCCTTCTCCCTGGACAGGCACTGCAGCTCGCGCATCTCAAGCAGAATTTTGCCTGGCAGCTCAAAGTAGAAACGCTTGGCTAACGGAACGGAGGAGTCGCATGAGCCTTCATACAGCCAGTGAACGAGGGAACGCCACCAGGTCTGCGAGAACAACCTGTCACAAGCGCTCGGCAGGCAATGCGCACAACTGGACCGCCGGGGGGCCTGGCGGCTCGCCCATAACCAGCACAGGCGAAAGGCGCGATCAGGGACCCATCCAGAAGATCGTACAGCACGCGGAGTGTTCTAAAGGGGAGGCAGTGTGATTCGACAAGCAAGTATCTACTCGTTGAAACAGCTTCCTCCCTGTGACAGGGCTGCCTACGGCCAGCGCGTCCTTACCACGCGCTTCTGGTTGCGTGGCGTCAGCAGACAGGACGTCGACTACTGGCTCCCCGATGCAGGCCCCAGCGCACACCTCTTACGTGCGCTGCGCTCCGGGCAGGTGTCCCCGGAGACCGCCCTTGTTCGCTACGAGGACGAGCAGCGCTACCAGCGCGCTTGCCGGGTTGTTCATTACGAGGAGGGCCAATGCACATGTGACCAGGTGGTTGCGTACTCGCCGCTTCACGTCTTGCGCCAATTGGAGCGGGAACACGGCACCATCACCTTATTGTGCTGGGAGCCGGAGCCGAGTCCCTGCCACCGGCACCGGCTGCGCGCCTTGCTGCTGGAGGGAACGCCATGCGCTCTGCATCCAGGACAGGCGCGCGCAGTCTGGTTAGGCGGGGAACCGTTGTGCGTGCGCTGCGCTATTGCAGAACTACAGCGACGACACCATCATCAGAACTCCGTCCACGTTTCTCACTAGCAAGAAGGAGCCGTGCTATGAATCAAACCTCAACGGTGCAACCACCCTGGCCTGGCGCTGGTCATCAACACCCCGTAGGTCAGAGCAGTACCATGCCTGAGACAGCAGTTGAGCGGGAACGCCTGCGCCAGCTGGACATCGAGACACGTCTGCGCTTTGCAGGAGAACGCCGGGCAATGGATGCCTGGTTACGTCCTGAATACAACAAGCAGAGGGAAGAAAAAAAGGCCTGTACGACGCATACATGATCTTGTTCTCCATCCAGCCATCCCCGTTTGTCGCGTATCTGGATAGTGCCATACCGCCTTTCGATACCAGAACTCAGTCTTGCGAACAAACAAGAGGGTTCGTCGAGGTGGGGCGAGTTCGCCCGCAGAGGGCGGTACGCTGTTTGGGATGTGCCAGCAGCCCTGGCACATCCCTGAGTCTGTCGGCCAGGTTCGTCTTGTTAGTTGCTCCGTAGCGTCCATGCTTTTGCCAGAGACCAATAAAGAAGGAGAGAGCCGCCCCTTGACAAGGTGAACACATCGTATCACAATAGTACGAGTGAATCCGGGTGTAAGATCGAGGGTCGTGGTGCAAGGCACGAGCCACTAGCTCAAAGAGAGAGGACAACGTCGATGACCGACCAGGCAAACATGCCCCAGAACTCGCCAGAGGAAAAAGGACAACCAGGCGCTTTGCCCGAATCCGGCGAAGCAACCGAAGTTGTAGCCGCCCAGCAGCCAGATGCGAGCGAGTTAAGTTTGCTGATGCAGCAGACGTTCTCCGATGTGACGGCTGGCATGTCTTCCGAGGAACGCGAAGCTTACCTTTCGACGCTCTTTGAGGGGAGGGGGGATCAGGACACGCTGCTCTTTGCACATGTTACTCCCCAGGTCACCTCAACGCTGGTGGTGCCAAATTATAAGCCAGACCAGGCCATGCGCGAGGCGTCGCTCGCGCCCCAGAGCCAATGGACACCCGCCGGTGATGGGGGTATTTCCTATATCGCATCCAATGCGTTAGAGGTCTATCTCGGCACTCCTGAACACCCCTTGGATATTCCAGAAGCGCTGCAGCATATTCGCCAGCTCAGCGAGTCGACCGTGTTGACATCGCGCATCTTGATGGGGCTCTGGAACAGCCGTCGCTATAATCAGCGCGTCTCTCGCGATGGAAGCGTCGCGATCCTGGTGGACGAGGTCCTGGCCTGGCAGGGGATCCAGAAGCACAGCCGCGCGGCCCACCCTGGGACAGCATCTCCGAAGCGCTATACCGAAGGATACCGCGCAGAGCAGCGCGAGCGCGTAATCGCTGATCTCGTCTTGCTCTCAAAGTGCAACGTGCGCGGGAACTGCACCATCCAGGTGCAGGGGCGCATGAAAAAAATCTATCTGGAAGGACCATACCTGCACTTCACCACGGTGAAGGCGGAAACGCTGTTCGGCACCGAGGCCATCATCGGCTTTCTCGTCGCTCCCGGTGGATGGATCAACGCCTATGAGCAGCACCACAACATCTACCTTGCTGAGGTAGACAGTCAGATCTTTACCCAGCTTCATCCCGTCAACGACCGCTACGCGCTGCGCATCGCGCTCTATCTGACTGAGCGCTGGCGCGAGCAGGCCAAGCAAGGCAATTTCAGCGATCCCATTGCGCTGGCCGACCTGTTAGCAGCCAGCATGATCGAAGTTGACCGCAGGCATCTTACCGAATTTGGGCCGGCTATTGAGCGCGCCCTCTTCAAACTACAGCAGATGGGGATTGTGGGCAGGCAGATGTGCATCGAGGGCTTCCATATCGGAGTCGATCGCGAACTGGCCCACACCTGTATGAAATTGCATGTTCCACAGCAGGCCTCTGCTGAGCAACACGTCTCCGATGTCCCCCCCTGTCTTACCGCCATCGAGTTCGAACACGCACGTTGGGGACAGGCCTGGCTCTCAGGTAAATGGGAAATCCTGCCTCCCCCGAAGCTGATTCGCGCCTATCAACACTTTCAAGCGGGCAGGGGTGGCAGGGGGCGTTCCAGGCGTAAAAAGTCGGAGCAGCTATAGTATCTCCCCCGCCATTGCTCTGTGCGTTTTCCAGGGGCGGGCGAGAACAGGCGTATCGTACCTGTCTGCACCATCCACTTGTTACCAGAAAGCCTGCCCTTTCACGTCATCTCTCTGGGGAAGTCATACTCAACCAAACGGAAAGGAACGTCAAACAGAGGTGGGATACGATCAGCTTTCCGTGGAGGGTGACGAACTCCTCTTGCTTCTCCTGTGTCATTCCGGGACGAAGCTGGTAAACAAAGAAGGACAAAATAAGAGGTGAAAACCGGCAGCAAATTGAGAGAAGAGCATCTCTCAAGAGCGCTTGCTGAACCCCACCATTGCTCCGTGCAAACCCCACCATTGCTCCGTGCAAACCCCACCATTGCTCCGTGCAAACCCCACCATTGCTCCGTGCAAACCCCACCATTGCTCCGTGCAAATATGAGCGTACACGCACCGCAGTAATTACTAATTACAATTACCCTATCCAGACGATCATCTCGTATCTCCGTTCTACTTCATGTAAGATGCAATCAGGGATTCTTTCACCAGGAGGAAACGTTGCAGACCGCTTGGAGCAAGAAGCATCCCTTTGCTATACTATGCGAGTTGAGAGAAGAACATGCTATCTGCTACAACCATTGTATTACGTCGCACCTGGCACCTCGGTGCCTCGCTGGCGCAGGGCGGCTTTGGCAGCGTCTACGAGGCGCTTGCAGAAGACGGCACGCCAGCCGTGATCAAGCTGGTGTCCAAGCTTCCCGGTGCCTCGCGCGAGCTGCTGTTCGCGCCCATGTCCAGCCACCCAAACATCATCCCGATCTGGGACTCTGGCGAATGGAACAATGCCTACGTCCTCGTCATGCCGCGTGCGGAGCGATCGCTCCGGCAACGCCTGGACGAGGCAGGTGGAAAGCTCACAACACAGGAGGCGCTGAACGTCTTGATCGACGTGGCCGAAGCGCTGGCCGGGCTTGAGGCGGATGCTGTTCATCGCGACCTCAAGCCCGAGAACATTCTGCTTTACGAGGGTCGCTGGTGCCTGGCGGATTTCGGCATCGCGCGCTATGCGGAAGCCACCACTGCTCCTGATACACGGAAATACTGTTTCACGCCCCCCTATGCCGCGCCCGAGCAATGGCGGATGGAGCGTGTAACATCGGCAACCGATGTCTATGCGTTCGGCGTGCTGGCCTTTGAACTGCTTCAAGGCCATCGGCCATTTGCGGGTCCCGATTTTCGCGAACAACATCTCCACCAGGTGCCACCTTCACCAAGAGGTTTGCCCCCCTCGCTTGCATCGCTTATCACCGAGTGCCTGTATAAGGAGCCGTCGGCCCGTCCTACACCGGCCAATGTTCTGGCGCGTCTACGTAGGAGCCAGCAGCCTTCTTCGCCAGCGGCAGGGCAGCTTGCCGCTGCCAACCAGATGGTGGTTGTCAAACAGGCGCAGGCGGGCGCGAGCGCCTCGATGCAGCAGACAACCGAAGAACGGAGAAAAAGGCTCTTCCGCATTGCGCAGCAATCGCTCGGACCACTCCTCGAAGGTCTGGTTGAACAAATAGGTGAGGCAGCACCGGCGGCCACTGTTGCCCGCTTGCCAAATCTGGTCGTACAACTGGGAGAGGGAATGCTGTCTGTCGATTCAATACAACCTGCGCCTGCTGGATGTCTTGCCGCCTTCCATCGCTCACCTCCTTTCGATGTGATTGCGTATACCGCTATCTCGGTGCGGCAACCCCCTGATCACTATGCATATGAAGGGCGAAGCCACTCGCTGTGGTTCTGTGACGCTCACGACGAAGGAAGTTATCGTTGGTTCGAGACGGCATTCATGCTCGGTGTTTGGGTTCCCATGAGGAGTACAGTGAATCCCTTCGCGCTCCCTCCTACCGATGAGAAGGCCGCGGAGGCCTTTGCGCAGTTCAGTTCGAACTGCCAGATCGCCTGGGAACCGCTGCCATGTGATCAAGGAGATGAGCAGCAGTTCATTGAGCGTTGGCTGGGTTGGTTTGCGGCAGCCGTTGGTGGAACGCTTCGCCATCCCCCTTCCATGCCAGAACAGTCTGGTGGACATCACCGGCATCACCCTAGCGGTTAACCAGATGCGAAAACAGAGAGAAGAGGTAAGCAGCACAATGCACACTCGGCTTCGTTCATCGATCAAGGCGATGTCACCCACCGATGGGAGCGGCAAATCCTATCGCATGCTCCAGTGCAGCCCGCCTTCGCAGAACACACGAGATTGCCGGGAAAGTAAGCCCTTCCCTCTCTGTCTTGCAGAGACCAGAGGAAGGACAGTTCTCCTCACAAGAAGTGCGGAAAAGCAAAGGAATAAACAGCTTTTCGATCGGCATCCCCCATACGGGCAGCCTCCCTCCTCTGCAATGGAACAAGGGAGAAGGCTAACGGGTACCGAGCTTCTTCGGTTGCCCTCTATGATGCAAAATGAAGACAAAGAATGCACCAAAAACCGGGATAATGCATCCACAATTGCATCAAGATATGCTATACTTGGACAAGGAGGCGCTTTTTTGGAGTGCCGGTCGCCAAAAGAAGAAGGAACTCCGCTCACCCAACGGAGTTCCCACGCTTCTTGATTGAATGGAGGTTCAGATGAGCTAACAGTTGTATGGCGCTGCGCGTCATAGCCAATACGCTGATTCCACCCCGTTTCCCAGACGAGGGGGCAGCATTGACACACCTCCAAACGGGTTGCTACCTGTTGGAAGTATACCATGATCACGTCTTCGCGTCAATGCTGCCTCAAGGGATTTTTGCGCTCTGCGGCTCCTCACGCTGCGCCCCACGAACTTCTCGCGCTCCTTCCACACAAGAAGAATGAAAGGCTGGGTCAAGAGGCCCCAGCACAAAACCATCACTTGATCCGAACGAAAAGGGGAGGAAACTCCTATGGCAGCAACAACCGTAGATTCGTCCGCATCACAACAGCGATCATCTGGATCAGCGCTGAAAGAGCAGCGCTTCCAGGCGCTCGCGATTAGCCCACATGTTGAACGCGTCCCGCCTTCGGTTATCACAGTCGTCACTATCCTCTTCGCCGACTCCCGTGATCGGCGCGTGCGGGGAAGTGGGCTCCTGTTCCTGGCACACCTGCTGCGCCTGGCGACCATCAAGCAGCTTCCACTGGAGGGAACAGACACCTGCGAGGTCGCTGTCCTTGCCATTAAAAGCGTGTTGGATCTCTGCCGCAATAAAGCGAAGTACAACTGGCCGTGGTGCTATGACACCACAGCCAAGTACCTGGCGCTGCTTGTGGCAGCAGGAGTCCTGCTCAAACCCAAGACCCGGCGCGGCCTGGCCGTGGAGTATCACTTTCCCCTGAGACCTTACAGCCCGCCCGAGACGCTGGCAGAAGACGTGCAGCGCGTGCGCATGCGCTGCAAACGTGAGCGTGTAAGCCGCTCTACCGCCCTGCAGCGCATCGAGCAGCTGAGCGCGCTGTCCACAACCTCCGCATGTACCGTAGATTCGTTCGCCCAACTTGGAGGAAGACGACTGCAGGGGACCGTGCGCGCCTTCAAGAATCTCCTGGACGCCTGGTTTCCTGGGCTTTCCATTGAAGAGCATACCGTGTTTGAGGCCTTGCGGCTCGCCCTTACCGACGTTCTACGAGCCTCGCCTCTCACGCGTCAACAGGCAGAACCAGTTCAGAGGCCCACACCAGCAGGAGAACAGATCGTAGATTCCTGGGCTTCTTCCCGGCGTACCCAGGCCAGGCAAAAGCCCAGGGCTACCACCTGTACGCCTATCGTAGATTCGTCCGTGAGGTCAGATGAGCAGCCTCCTCGGCAGTATAAGACCCTCACGGGTACCCCCGCTTTGCAGGATCCAACTGCCGCACATGCTGCCAGGAATCTACCATCTGAGCTTCTACAGTGCGATTCCGCGCTGCCCGGCTCCACTGATTCAGTCAGATTCAGTCAAAAAAGATTCTTTTCGACTGAATCTCTCACTGAATCTCTCAGTGGCCTGGAAGCAAAAGCGGCGCTCGAATCCACGGTCAACCCACAGATGGGCGATTCATCGGTGTGGCGCTGGTTGCCCTGGGACTTTCCCGCCCTGCCCCTGGCAGTCGAAGATGTGCGCCAGTGGGCGGTACGTCTTTCCCGCCGCTACGACCGCAGCGATGAGAAGGGGATCGGTCACTACACCACGCTGTTGCGCGAGGACCCGCAGGCGCTCTACCTGGCAGTGGTGGATGCTGGCGTGCGCAGCGTCTTTCCGGACCCAGGCTATCGGCCCACGTGTCTTGGAGGAGGGTGGGTGAAAAGCCGTTACGACGACTATCACGCCCACCGCCCGGTGCCGGGACAGGAGGACATCCTGGCCTGGGCAGCACAGGAGTACACGTTACAGGATCTTGATAGGATCCTGGCCGAGGCCGCAGCCTGGCAGGACCGTCGACTTGGGGCGCGCGAGCGCAGGCGGCGCGTACTCCCGCACGAGGTGGTGGTCGAGGAGGTGGACCTTGCTGCTGAGGTCTTCTGGGAACAGGGTGGGGCGACCGGGCTGGGCGAGCGGGGCATCTTGTTTGTGCGTATGGAGGAGGGATCGGTGGTGTCGGTGGAGGAGTATGAACTCCTCCGCATCCGTTCGCTGGCATCTCTGCTTGAGCCTTCGGCGGATCGGGTAGACGAGCCGCGCCTCCAGCGCGAACTGGAGGCATACCTGAGCTGGGTCGAGCCTGAGATCTCCTCACCTGAGGAGACGGAGTGTATCCTGGCGCGCTTGCCTGAGCGCATCCGGAACCGGATTGAGGACGCGACCCGGCGGTTGGGAACCGTTCTCGATCTGCAGGCCTGCGGGGTTGAGCTGGTACTGACGCCGCTGGAACGACGTGTGGCATTGCGTGTGACCGATAGGAGTGACCCGGCCCGGGTGCAACAGTGGACTTTTGTCCACCCGCGTGAAGTGCAGGCCTTTGTCCGGGCGCGAACCGGGAACAGCCCAGGTGCAGTGCCTGGCGCAGAGCGTGGCACGGTGCCAAAGTCCAATCAGCAGGATGGTATGTCCTCTCTGGCGGGAAATCTGGAGCAAGGAGAAGAACCAAAGATGGATCAGAACGTGTGCGCTGCGCTGACCCGCTTTTTTGAGCGAACAGAGAACGAGCTTTCGTCGGCTGAAGCGGCTCTGGTGGTGGAGCATGTCCGTTCCTGTTCGCAGTGCCGCAATGGGTTGATCGTCATGCCTCCTCCCGGCGAATCAAGCATGGGGTGTGAACACTGCCAGGGGAATCTCGGGGCTTACTATGACGCAACCCATCCCGAGCGAGGGCTGGGGGAAATGGACGGACGGGCCGTCTTGATGATCGCGGGTCACCTGGCCCAATGCGAGGCCTGCCGGGATGTGTTTAACGCGCTGCTCCAACTTTCGGCACAGGAGGAACAAGGCGGTTCTGGTATTTAAGCATACGAGCTGCTTGTGTGCTGTTGAACGAGCAGAGGGCAAACCGGCTTTGCGTGGTCTCCTGTTGTGTTGCTTTAAACATGAGGCTCTAGACATTGGAGAAAAGTTGTAGAGCTTTCATGAGCGCTTGCATTGACCATGTGAGGTGAAGTGTTTTTGTGCGTCTGGTAGTTGTGAGAGGAGACCTCTTCTGAATGGGTTGCTGGACTATCCTCGAAGCATGCAAGGAGAAAGGTGATGTATGATGCGAAGACGACAGATACCCAGATTGCTTCCCCTGGTCGTACTGGTTGGTCTATTCTGTCTTGTAAGTTGCGGCCCGTCAAATAATACGCACCCTTCTCCGATAAATCCTACCGTAACGATGCCTTTGGGGTATCAAGGGGGAAAACACTACTTTCCGGTGGGAGCGTTTCATATACAGGGAAATCTGTTTGTGGACTCGACTGGGCATACGTTTTTGCTGCATGGTTCACAAATCGCGGGAGCATTTAATGCGCGTCATCTCAGCGGGGTGGAGGCGCAGGCCAGTCAACATCTCAATAATACCACTTTCGCAGTCATGAGCCAGCAGTGGAATATGAACGTCGTTCGCATTCCAACCTGTGATTACATGTGGCAGGCGAATCCAACTGGCTATCTTGCCCGGCTGGATAGCGCGGTGCAGCAGGCTAATGCGGCGAAACTGGTGGTGGTCCTCGATTTGCATGAAGATAATCGCTGTGGAGCGCCAACACAAAATCTGAATTTCGAACTGCCCTTACCTCTGGCCGTGAGCTATTGGAAGGCGCTTGCCGTACACTACCTGAATAACCCGGATGTCATCTTCGACGTTTACAACGAGCCGTCGACGCGCAAACACCAGGCCTCATTAACCAGTGCTGACTGGCAACTCTGGCTGAATGGTGGAACGGTCGAAGGAACACAGGTGGTTGGTATGCAAGACCTGGTGAATGCCATTCGCTCGACCGGCGCAAAGCAGGTGATAATGGTTGAAGGATTAGGTGGAGGCGATTCGTTTGAGAACATCGGCAACCATTTCATCAATGATCCCAACGTCGGGTACGAGGTTCACATCTATTTCGCAAAGGGGGAAGTGACCTCAAGCGATTGGGAGACCAAGTTTGGCCTTCTCACGCCTCAGCACGCGGTCTATGTTGGCGAGTGGGCTTTCCTTCCCAATGCCTCCTATCCTATTCAATGTCGCAGTGTACCACACGATCAAGCAGACGCCAAAGTGACAGAGTTCATGAAGTATATGGATGCGCACTCGATAAGCTGGTCTGCCTGGGCCTTTATGATAAACAAGCTCATCCTGAACTACACCAATTATGCCCCGACGACCCTCGATCAGCCCTGGACATGCGGAGACCAAACATCCAATGCGGGCATGGGAACGCTGGTGAAACAGCACCTGCTGGCCTACGGGTAAGGTGAAGCTGTTCTTCTCAGAGACGGGTACGTCTCTCGAGGACAGAGCAGCAGGAAAAGCCAATGCCTCGAAACAGTCCGTTTCGAGGCATTGGCAGAGTAGTGCCTTTAGCGCTTGCGCCGCGCTTGTTCGCGCACCTGTTGCAGGTCAGCGACTTCGGCGACGCGGAAGCCTCCCCCTACACGCTCCAGGTAGATGATGGCAGGGAAGTGTCCACGGCGACCGTGAATATCCGCGACAATCGCTGTAGCAGCAGCAGCAAGTCCCGGCGGGTTGATAACGATAGGTCGGGTCTGCCACTCGCTACTTGAGAGTCCCGCAGCATCAACCACGGCGGCAATTTGCGCTGATAAGGCTCCGCCTGTGGCGACCGGATCAATCTGGACCAGCACCGTTCGCACTTCTTCAACCGGCTCCCCGATCAGGCGTTCAATGTCTTCCACCTGTCCAGGCGTCAACGGATGGGAAAAGTTGAGAATCAACACCCTTGTGTATCCTTGTGTGAATGGGCAGCGGGATGCTCCACGCGTCCGAGTCATCCCCTCTTGCCGTTTCCCAAACCGCTGGCCAGCGATATGAAAGCGTGTTCTAGAACTGCTCAAAGCATACAGGAATTGGCATGAAAAGGCATCAGAACCTCTTGTGATTTTTTTCAGAAGTTGTTCTGATTTTTGCTACGGAGTGAAAGTGGGGCTACGCTCCGTCTGGTTGAACGACTTGCCTCAAGGGGAGGTTTCCTGACGCTCCAGCGCGTTGACACGAACAAACGGGCTGTACAGTGCAAGGATGGCTCGTTTACCCCTGGCCCCTTTCCAGAACAGCAGGGCTGACAGGAGAGGCACGGGAGATTTTCTTAGAAACATTTCTGTGCAAGTAATCCTTCTTGATCAACCGCTCGTCGTTTCTCCCTGCCTGATCTTTCCTCAGCGGTGATCCCTGAAAAAGATTGGGAAGCTGCCGATGGAAAGGTGTAGATGAGGCTGCAACGGCCCGTATCTGGCCGTTGGGAGGGTCGCATGTACACTTGCCACTGGGGGAAGAGGACAGCGGTCACATCCTGCTCCATTTGCCGGTCTGCTTTCCGCGTTTTTGGTGTAGTGTACCGGGAGCGCTTTGCAGACAGAGGCAATATCTGCGTTGTCACTCAAGTCACCATGTGTCAAACAGGACCGATAAGAGGAGATACCTGCAGCATGTCAATGCTGGACGCAGTGGGACAAAGAGAAGGGGTACCTGGATGATTGTCTCGGGCGTGTACCGACTGCGAGCGAACTGCACGGTTGTTGCCCGCGTGGTATGTGACACAAGACACTGCTTGGTAGCGTATGCGCCTGAAGGGAGAGGCAGATGAACACGCACGGCGGGACAGAGGAAGCTCTGCTTTCGTTGATTCATCGGGCACTCGTTGAACGGCTTGAGGACGCCTGGTCCGACCTCTATGCGCAGTTTGCGCCCCTGGTACTCTTCTGGATAACGCGTCATCCTCTGGGGCAGGAGTCCTTCGCAGACGAGGGGCCAGATGCAGTAGTCAATGCAGTGTTTCTCAAGCTGTGGGTAGCGGCTCGCCGCGGTGTGACGTTTTCCTCGCTAGCCGCCTTTTGTACCTACTTGCGGGCATGTAGTGTGAGCGCCCTGCATGACTGGAGAAGAAGCTCTGCCAGCCGTCCACGGCAAGAGGTGCTGTTCTCGACCCTCTTGCCCAGCCCAGATTCCTTATACTCGTCCAGCCTGGAGGCGTCTGAGCTAGCCGCTGCAGCGGAGACAGAGGTAATGGATGCGCTCGCCTTGCGGGAGGTGTTTGAGCTGATTCAAGCGGGAGTACGCAGCGAGAAGGAGTTGGTCGTTGTCACTCTCGCGCTACTCTGTGGGCTGGCTCCAGCTACTCTGCTTCAACTGCGGCTGTGCTTTCCACCGGAACTCCGAAATGAGCGGGTTTCCACCGGAACTCCGAAAAAAGTCCCCGCTCAAAATCTTGTGGGCCAGCCTGAGAAGGGTGTCCAGAATAAAGATTTTTTTCGGGATTATGCTGGAAAACCGTACTTTTTTCGGAGGTATGCTGGAATTTTTCGGAGTTGACACACAACTTTTTGAGCCTTTCGAGCTTATTTCATTTCGGAGTTCCGGTGGAAAGCACAGCGGCCTGATCTGTTCCTGACGATGGACGATATCTACCGGGGCAAGCGCAGCGTCCTTCATCGCCTGCGCAAATACCAACCGCTCCTGGACTACTGGACAACCAGGTTGACCCACGTGGAGCAGCTCTGAGTGTTTTTACGCTCTTCCCGGCACCTTTGCGTTCCTGCTTCTGCTGTGACAGGTGGTCTGACGCCGTATGCCCCTTCAGGCGCGCAAGGATTCTCTCCTGCAATCAATGCACGCATTCATTCCCTGGTGAGAGATGCCACACAATTTTGAGATGTTTGCTGGTCGTTGCCTGCTCGCGCTGTGCTATGCTTCTCCTAAGAAGGTGAAGTGAGGGAAAGGTTTCCAGCGTCCCAAAGAAACGGAGGAAGACGATGCTCAAGAACGTGACCATTGATGTCTATGGCGTAGACCAGGATCTGCTTGCCAACCGCGACTATTTGTTCCGCTTGCTGCAGAAGCTGCCGACCAGGCTGGGGATGGAGCTGGTGGCCGGTCCCTGGGTGGAAGATATCCAGCAGGTGACTGATCCCCGCGATGCCGGCCTTTCGGGTGCGGTCATCATCGCGACCAGCCATATTACCTTTCATAGCTGGCCGCCCGACGGCATGATCAACATCGATATTTGCAGTTGTAAAGATTTCGACACGGATCTGGTGTTGGAACACCTGGCGCTGTTGTTTGATAGCAGCGATATCGAGTACCAGGAATACATCCGCGCCAGGCGACAGACGCGCCACCCTATCTCCCAGCGTGCGTCCGCCACCATCTGATCAGGCACTAGCGGCCTGATCCTTGCTCAAGCGACACCGGCGGCATGGTTTCCTTTGTTGGTAGAACCTGGCCTGCCGGTGTCGCTTGATGTTGATGGGAAAGCGGCCGCTGTGCGAAGCCGGATACGTGGGAAGGAATGGTGTTGGCGACCTGCCCGGTAACATGTTCCTCGCTCGTGGTCTGTCTCTCTGCTCTCGATCGCGGGTCGTTGACGTGTGCGGGCGCATCCTGTCCTGTCGAAAGGGGTCAGGTGGTGGCGATAGGGCCAACCGCGCGTAAGTCCCGGTGACAGATCGTCAGCAGTGTGACGACCGCGCACAGCGCGGTGAAGACCCCTACGGTGAGCGTTGGGCTGATTTGTAAGAGCAACCCGGTCAACAGGATGGCGAGTGGTGGTCCTCCATAGGCGATCAGGCGGAACAGGCTGTTGACGCGTCCTTGCAGCCCGTCCGGGATCAATGTGCGCCGGTAGGCGTACTGCACGTACCCCTGTAAGATGCTCAAAAAGGCCAGGGCGGGAGCCGCGACCAACAGCAGCAGCGGGACACGCTGCGCGAGGAAGAAAAGCGGGAGCAGCATGCACATCAGTACTTGTGTTGCCACGCTCACCCTCCCGACGCCCCAGCGGGCCTGTACTTTATCAGACAGCCCTGCCCCAAGTATACCCGCCAGGCCAGTCAAAGCATAGCCCAGACCAATGATTCCAGGGGAGATGCCTGCCCGCGTGAGCATCACCAGGAAAAACAAAAACACGAAATTGTCGACTGCGTTTCCCACTCCTGCCAACAGCGCCAGGAAGCGGATAGTACGCTGGCCAAGCAGCCAGCGCAGCCCCTCGGCGATCTCAAGCCGGAGATTTCCCCTGGCCTGCTCTGTTTTCCGTTCCTGCTGGAACGCCCCCCGTATGCGCAGGAGAGCTGCTACCGAAACAGCGTAGGATGCGGCGTCAACCAGGAAGGGCAGCGCGCGGCCCAGGGCAAGCAGGCCACCGCCCAGCGAGGGGCCAATGGTGTACGCGAGCTGGGCCGCGACTCCCTGTTGGCCGGTGGCCTGCGCGATCTGCTCTGGTGCAACAACCTGCGGTAGGCAGGAGGCCTCAGCCAGGCTGAAGAAGGTGTAGCAGATTCCCTCACCAAGCGCTGCCAGGCACAGGTGCAATAAGGTGAGGTGGCCGAGCCACATCGCCAGTGGAATACTGGCGAGGATGATGCCGCGGCTCACGTCGCACATGAGCATGAGCCGCTTGCGGTCAAGGCGGTCGACAAATGCGCCTGCTGGCAGGCACAGCACCACGAACGGCCAGGCGACAAGCCCTGTGGCAGCTCCCGTCCAGGCGGCCGAACCCGAGAAGGCGTAGACGAGCAGTGGAAAGGCCAACTGGCTGGCCTGGGTGCCGAGCTGCGAGATGCACTGGCTCACGAGCAACAGGAGATAGTCGTGATTGCGCCAGAGTGGCAGATGGGTTGGAGCTACTTGTGGGCTGTTTTCGTGTAGCATAGCGTTTCTCCGTTGGATGTCTCGATACGATGATGTCAGGAAAGCGCTGGCGAGTAATCGGCTCAGCGGTAGGACTGATCTATGATGGTTGTTGCGCGGCTCAGGAGAGGGATACAGGCAAGCGGGAAGCTTCCATCCGCCCGAGCGCTGGCAGCGTATACGTGTGTGCGATCTCGGTAGTCTGGCAGCTGACGAGCGCAAAATCGTAATGCAGCAGCACGTCGTGAACACCCAAGGACGACCAGCGGATTCCGGGCGAGCGCGGTCCGACGAAGAAGACAAGCACCTGATCGCCTTGCTGCAGCGCAGGCAGTTTCTCACCGCTTCGTCTGAAAGAGGTTCCGGTCAGGTAGCCCAGTGCTGTCGTAAACTGGGCCAGGCGGAATCGGGAAACGACCGGGCCGCGCGCCAACCAGCGTATGGCCTGACCCCGACTGAGCAGGCGAAAATCGAAGAGGCCCTCACCGTCGAAGCGCAGGGAGGATGTCACGAACCGGCGCGCTGCTTTCCCCGCCTCGGTTCGGGCGTCCAGGTTCTCAGGCAGGGGAGGAGACAGTTGGTAGCCATAGCGCTCCAGGCAGGTATAAAGCGTAAAGCGCAGGCAGCAGGGGTCTCTTTCCTCGCATGGTGCCTGATGGAGTTCCTGGCTCTTCTCGTCACTCTCACTGCAGCAGAGCAGCGCCTGGTCCGCTGCATAGAGATCCATGTCCTGCCACAGCCAGAGGTGTTCTCCGGTGGGAACGAGCGGATAGCCCGTGCGCTGGTGGAGCTGGCGTGCTATTGACGGACGCCTGATCCGTGTTTCCACCGGCCCCCAGTTCAACCAGGCAACGACCTGTTCAGGTGTCAGCTCTTGCTTGATAAACTGTCCAAAACTGGTGGGAAAGCGAACGTCTGCAAGGTAACGCATCGTATACCATCCTTTCGTGTATTGTCGTGTCCTTTCAGGTCTGATGAGAAATGCAGCGGCGGAGGCCTGGATCAAAGCGCTTCCAGAAGCCGTTGCCAACGGTGTGAATCCCCTGGCTTTCTCGCCGACCACCAACGAGGACCAGGGCGGCACGGCGCGTGTAGCAATAGCGTACCGTAATACACCTTGCGGCCTGACAAAAAGTGCGCGTGTTTTGAAGAGGACACCTCTCCATTTATTGCGATGTTCGTATCAGCGTTTGATCGACCTTTCAGCGCACTGTGCTTTCATCTAGCGACGTCCTCCCGGAAGCGGTACAGCGCTGTTTGCTGTCTCTGGATCAGTGGAAACGTGAAAAAACGGCGTGTGAGCCGGGACGTTGGCCAGGGCATCAGATCAGCGCGCCTCTGCTCGCGTCTGGGGAACACAAGCTGACCCGACGCGCGTCGGGTCAGCTTGTGTTCCCCAGATAGCATTGCCTGGAAAGGGGATAGGTGCAGCGTGTTTACGATGATGAGCGCTGCTGCCGTTGGGCGAGGATAGCGTTGACCTGCCGCTCGTAATCGGAAAGCTGTTCCGCCCCGCGCTGCTCGTCGGCGCGCGTGGCATAGCCGAGCGTATGCAGCATGTGTTCTTCCAGCGCCAACAACAGGTCCCGCTCTTCAGGAGGACACACCTCGAGCAGAATATCTCCCAGTTGCAGCACCGTTTCCCGATTGATGCGCAACTGCCCACTGAAAGCGCGCGAGAGCGTTGATGCGGATCGACCCATGCGCCGTGCCACCTCCTCTTGTGAGACGCCCACGAGCGCACACGCCAGGTCAAAGTATTTGCCGGACATCGTCCTCCGTCCTTGAACAATCTTTCTACCGCGTCCAGGGCGTACCATGGTCTTCCCTCTCATCATAGCGAATTCTTGCGTATTACGCAAGTTTAAGGTATACTATGCGCGCATCAGTTTTTTGGTGTGCGATGTCTGCGCAGCGTGGAAGTGTGCAAAGGACACGCGCCAGTGTGGAGCAAGAACACATGCGGCGGAAGGTGAAAGCATCTACGCGCTCAGTGCCTTTCCTCGTCTTCCCGCTTCTGAAAAGATGAGGAAGACGAGGAAAAGGCTGTCTGAAACAGAGAGCTGACCCGTTCTCAGAAGTGAACAGCTCGCCGTGCTTATTTCATATTGACCGGAGTGCTATGCCATGAGCGCCGTAGATGCTTTCACCTTCCCCGCGGTTGCTCTGCCTCGCTGCGCAGAGATTGTACACCTGGCTATGCTATTATCGCACGTGAAGCGTCCTGGCTGCGCCTGGCAGCGCAAAAGGGCTAGTATGCCTGACGCACGAGGGAAAAGGGAAAGGAACGCCAGGACTTTCCAGTCGTTTTTGTTGGAGCGGCGAAGCGGGAGAGGAGGTAGTAGGCTAATGGCCAATTTCTCCTCACTCGTCTTCCCGGTAGACAGGACTTGTCATGCCAAAATGTCATCTGATGTTCTCCCATCTCTCGGAGAGCATCTGGCATACTTGACGTGAAAAGGGGAGAAGCGGAAACATACGCAACTGCATAAGAAAAATGTCCTGGAATCATGCCTTATTTACTTTTAATACGGCTATTGCTGCTATAATAAGCCGTGATGAGGAGAAACAGGTACGAGCAAACCACCTCCTCTCTTTTTCCGCACCCCGTTTCACCGCTTTGTGTGAGGCATACGTTTTTCCGCCGGACAGAGATCACCTCGGGAGGCGTGTGCTTGTTGTAGGGAACGTCAATGATGGAGGAAATGATATGTCAGCATCATCTGTCTACGAGGGGGAATCCTCGAATGCGCGATCAAGTGACCACCTGCTTCCTTCGGAGCATTACATCGAACAGGCGTTACCGCGCATCCTGACGCTTAGGGACCTGACGGCGCTGTTTGTGGTGATTCTCTTTTTTATTACGAATATTAGCAACGCTGTGGCCGGTGGGCCGGCTGGTCTGATACTCTGGGCGGTAGGAGCGGTTCTCTTCCTGCTTCCGTGCGCCCTTGCTACCGCTCAACTAGGAGTCCTTTTCCCCACCGGGGTCTCGCTGTATACGTGGACTCACCATACCTTTGGTGGCTTCATGAGCTTCTTTGTCGGGTTTGCCGCCTGGGTTCCCGGTCCTCTGCTCGTGCTGGCGAACGCTGAGCTGGTGGTGAACGTGGTCCAGGGCCTCAACGCGCACTGGCTCGTGCAACCCTGGCAGCAGGGACTGGTTCTGGTCGGGATCATCATCTTCTCGGGGGTCGTTTCTTTGCAGCGCCACCGGATGGTGAAACACCTGGTCAACAGCGTTTTCCTCCTTTCGCTTCTGGCCACGCTGCTGGTCGGTGTCTCTGGCCTGGTTTGGCTGTTCCACGGGCAGCCCTCGGCAACCGACTTCCGACCTGTAGCTGCCTGGAATCCCTTTACTTCCGCGAACCTGCCCCTCTTTGGCGTTATCACACTGGGCTATCTCGGGGTGAATCTGCCCTTGAATTTTGGGGGCGAACTGGCCTCGCCTCATGGCAAGGCAAGGCAGCGTTCCATCACGCGCCACCTCCTCTGGGGATCGCTCGTTGTTCTGGCCTGCTATCTGTTCTCGACGATGGGTGTCCTCGTGGTCCAGGGGCAGCAGGCTAGCTTTGTCCTGTTTGCCCCGGTGGCTACGGTCGATATGGCCCTGGGGAAGATAGCGGGTGGGACAACCGCCGTCTGCATGCTGGCGGTCCTCCTCATCGCGACGGTCGTCTACAATAACGTCTTTGCGCGGTTTTTGCTGGTCGGCAGTATTGACCAGCGCATTCCGGCACGCTGGGGGCGACTCAACCACAATCGTGCGCCCGCCAGTGCCATTGTGCTGCAGACGGCCATCGCGTGCGTCCTGGCGGTGCTGTTCTTCATGGTTCTCCCCTACGTGGGGGTACTGAGCGGGCCACCGCAGCACCTGGCCGCCTCCTTTTATTTTGTGGTCGTCGGAACGGCCACGGTGTTGTGGGCATTTGCCACCATGTTCTTGTTCGTTGACCTGCTGTGGATTCTCCTTCGACGACGCAAAGAGATGCACCATCACCGCATTGCTCCTACCTGGGTGCTTGTGTGCAGCTCCCTGGTCGGGTTGCTCGCGGGGGGAGCAGCGATCATTGACACGATTTTGAACTCCTACGACCCACCAGATCTCCCAAATGGGACGTGGTGGTACCTGGTGGCGGGACTTACATTCGTTGCTCTTGTGCTGGGAGCAGTAGGTGGCATGCTGGCGAGCGGGGAGGCGAGCTGGCAGGGGTTGAAGCAAGAGCTGAGTGAGTGAGTGGGTCACCAGCCACCGTCTGTATTGACAAATGTCGATACTACTGGTATCGTGAGGTATTGTTGGGTTCTGAATGCTCCTTCAGATGCAATGTGACCTCGCGGGCGCTTGATGTATGGAGTCTCCGGTTGCCAGAACACCTGCGATCATCACTGATGAAGGCGTATCTGGAGGGCATTGTGCTACTGCTGTTCTTGTTTTATCATCGTTGTGTACATCAGGAGGTGTTTCGTGCCTGACGAACTCGTACCGCCTTCTTCTGAGGGAGGAGCAGTGGCTATTGAGCCACTGCATATGAATGCGATTGGAATCGTCGGCCTGGTGGCTGGGGCAGCCGGGGCAGTCGCGCCGCTCGCGGCCATGTTTTTTAACGTCCCGCTTATTGCTGACCAGGCAGGGGCGGCAGTGCCGCTGGTCTTCCTCGTCTCGGCGATAGGTATGGTCCTCTTCGCCGTCAGCATCGTGTATTTTGCCCGCCGGATCAACTCGGCTGGTGGGCTGTACACCTGGGTCTCCCACGCGCTGGGCAAGGGGGCCGGATTTACGGCGGGCTGGCTCATGATGGGCGGCTATGCCCTTTTTGAAGCGGCATCTGCTGCTGCCTTCGGCGGCCTCACGGACAACACGCTCTCTACCCTCCTCAATTTCCACCTCGCTGGTGGGTGGGTGACGTATGCCCTGCTTGGCATCCTTATTGTGTCGGCACTCACCTATTTCGACATCAAATGGAGCGCGCGTGTGCTTGCGCCGTTCCTTGCACTGGAAATTCTTAGCCTCTTGATCCTGGATATCGCCACCATTGTGCAGGGAGGGGCTGCGGGACAAGACCTGACCCACACCTTTACGACGGCGGGAACGAACCTCAAAGGTGTGTTTCCCGGTGGCGTTCTAGGTATCGGTGTGGGCATGGCCCTGGGAATCTGGTCCTTTGTTGGAGGAGAGCAGGGCGTGGCCTTTGGCGAGGAGGTCCGCTTTCCACGGCGCGCCATCCCCTATGGGATGTTCGGCGTCTTTGCCGGTGTGGGCCTGCTCTTTGTCTTGACGACCTATGCCGCCGTGATCGGGGTTGGTTGGACACACGCTGCCGATACTCTGGGCAACATCGCCAATGCGCCCGGCCCGTATTTCGACCTGGCACGCCATTTCGTGGGAGACTGGCTGGTACCCATCCTCTCTATCACGATCAGCACCTCGACCTTCGCAGCCATCATCGCCTTTCACAATGGGATGGTCCGCTACCTCTACTCCCTGGGCAGAGAAACCGTCCTCCCACCGTGGTTCGGCAAGACGCACCCGCGCTGGCGTAGCCCCTACACTGCCTCCTTCACGCAGAGCGGGTTCTCGATGCTGTTGGTGCTGTTCCTGGCATCGATTTACCAGCGCACCAACGCGGATGGCAGCACCTCTTACGCATTTGTCTTCTCTGCTGGCAGTGGCTTCCAGCAGACGAACGGCATTCTGAGTTATAGCTGGCTGGCCATCATCGGGACGATCAGTTTCATCATCGTCTACATCATGGTGAACATTGCCGCGCCGGTCTATGCGCGGCGGCGCGGGGAATTCCGCGCGCTCACGCATGTCGCGGCCCCCGTGTTGAGCAGCCTGTTCCTGCTCATCCCGCTCGCCTCGTTCGTGATGCCGGCCATTCCCGGCCCGATCGGCGGGTATTTCACCACGCTGGGGTTTTTTCCCACTCCCTTCCCGACCAACATCTTGCCCATCTTCCCCGTACTCTGGCTGCTCGTCGGCTGGGCCTACTCGCTGGTCGTAAAGCGCGCAGACCCGGCGCGTTTCGAACGGCTGGGGCGCATCGTGCGGGGAGAGGAGGAGCAGGAAGTGATAGAGGTGGCTGCGCCCTAGTCCTGGTCGGCTTGCCATACGCCCATCGTGGATGCAGGCGTGCAGAGGGGTCCGGTTCTGGGCCCAGGTCCTCTGTGCGCCTGGGTATCCGCCATGTACACCGCGCTGCGTTTCCCCAGAACCCTCTCCACAGCAGCCCACCCCGCTTTCCTTGTGGCTGCCTGCGGGGGCAAGTCAGATAAAGCTAGAAGGATTGTACACATGAGCATTGCTCCGCAAGCCAGCGCCGCATTGGCAGCCTGGCACCCGCTCGACCCCCTCAGCGAAGAGGAGATCGGCGGCACAACCGCTATCCTTAAGGCATCCGGGAGGATTACTCCCGGCATGCGTATCATGGCCTACAGCCCACTCGAACCCCCCAAAGACGTCGTTCTTGGCTGGTCGGCAGACCAGTCGGCCGAGCGCCGCGTATTCGTGGTCATTCGGGACCACGAGCGCAGGCTTACCATCGAGGCGGTCGTATCCCTATCCGAGCGGCTCATCCGCTCCTGGAGGGAGCGAGATGACGTACAGCCCGCCCTGACGTACCCGGAGGTCTTCGGGGCAATGCAGGCGGCCTTTGACGATCCCGCCTTCCAGGGGGCGCTGGCGCGGCGCGGCATCACGGACCTTGGCTCGGTCGTCCTTTTCCCGTGGACGGCTGGCAACTGGGGACCCGAGGACGCGCCCTCGCTTGGGCGGCTCATCCGTCTGCAGGCCACTGTGAGCCGGGGTCCAAACGACAACTACTACGCGCGGCCTCTCGAGGGGCTGCTTGTCACCGTCGAGCTGGATACAATGACGGTGAAGGTCGACGACTTCGGCGTCGTTCCCCTGCCGCCGCGATCCGGCAACTACACGCCGCAAGGCATTCGCCAGCCGGAAAACGTCCCTTTCTTTCCGGACGGCGTGCGGGCCGATCTCAAACCCATCGAGATTACTCAGCCCGAGGGCGTCAGCTTCCGGGTCGAGGGACACCAGGTGACCTGGCAGAAATGGCGCTTGCGGGTGGGCTTCACCCCCCGCGAGGGGCTGGTGCTGCACCTGGTCGAGTATTATGACCAGGGCAGGTGGCGACCCATCCTCTACCGTGCAAGTCTGTCGGAGATGTACGTCCCCTACGGTGATCCCTCGCCAACGCACAACTTCAAGAACGTTTTTGATACGGGCGAGGTGGGCATCGGAGTGCTGGCGAACAGCCTCGAGTTAGGCTGCGACTGCCTCGGCGTCATCCACTATTTCGACGCCTGTCTCAACGACCCGGAGGGCAATCCTGCACCCCTCAGGAACGCCATCTGCATGCACGAGGAGGACTACTCTCTGCTCTGGAAGCACCTGGAGTACAACCAGGACGGCTCGACGCGGGCAGAGGTGCGTCGCTCGCGGCGGTTAGTGATCTCCTCGATCTCCACCGTCGGGAATTACGAGTACGGGTTCTACTGGTACCTGTACCAAGACGGGACAATCCAGTTCGAGGTCAAGCTGACCGGGATCATCGCCCCGGCAGCCATTGCCCCCGGAGAACAGCCTGTTTCGGGTACCCTGGTGGCCCCAGGCCTCTACGGACCCAACCACCAGCACTACTTCAACGTCCGTTTAGACTGGATGCTCGACGGGCGAGAGAACGCGGTGGTGGAGGTGAACTGCGAGCCACTTCCCTGGGGACAAGAGAACCCACGCGGCAACGCGTGGGTGGCGCGCGAAACGCTGCTTTCAAAGGAAAGCGAGGCCCAGCGCAGCATCGAGCCGCGCCGGGCGCGGTGCTGGAAGGTGATCAATCCCAACCGGCGCAATAGCCTCGGCAGTCCTGTGGGATACAAGCTCGTGCCTGGCTCGAATGCCTTTCCCTTCTTTGCCGAAGGCTCTCCACAGTGGGAGCGCGGCGGGTTCGTCCGCCACCACTTCTGGGTGACAGCCTACGACGAGCGGGAGCGCTACGCTGCCGGGGACTACCCTAATCAGCAGCGCGGTGGCGATGGTCTGCCAGCTTATGTTCGCCAGAATCGGTCCCTTCTTCATACGAATGTGGTGACCTGGTACACCTTTGGTTCCAACCACGTGGTGCGACCGGAGGACTGGCCGGTGATGCCAGTGGAGATGCTAGGATTTTCTCTGAAGCCGGTGGGCTTCTTTGATGGGAATCCAGCCCTCGATGTGCCTCCGCCTGCTGCTCACTGTGACCATCATTCTGCCTGAGCATGCAGTCCAACAAGGAGGGGTACACATACCACCTCCTTGTTGGATGTAGAGACACGTGTGGTCAGGAAAGGCGGTTGGGGCCAGTCATTTTTGAAGGCAGCTCTTTGTGGGGCATCGCTGCATCCCTCGTGTGTACCTGCTCACGCCACTTAGGACCGATTCGGTGCATAGGGGGCTTGTGCAACGTTGATGAAAAGATGTCTCGTTTGCTTAAACGAGAGAAGCCTTCCTGCACGTTTTTCTGTGAGCTGAAACGCCTTTTTGCTACGCAAGGACATGCGAGATGCAGAGGATATGATGGAAGAGATACAGAACGCCAAAGAACCAGCATAGAGATTCTTTCGATGGTCCAACGCTACTACCTGGTGCGGCGGTTTTGCATCTGGTCACTTGCAAAGCTCTCCTCATGACGGACGTTGTCATAACGACCTTCTCCTATTTTCGGCAGTCAGATGGGCGACCACTGGCCAAGCAATGACATCAAATGAGTGGGCCATCTCTGGCGTGTTTGGCACGCAAAAACAGGACCACCTCTTCCGGTCGGCAAAGCAGAGAAGCTGCATGGCCCGCTCGTGGGCGCGCCAGGTGATCTCCTTTTTTCGCTGCCTTGCTTAGGGAGTCCCCGTGAGCTGGTCAATGCCCTGTGGGCATGAATCTCATTGCCAAAAAGCATCCTCACACGAGATACTGAGCGTGTGAGAAAGCTGTTCAGGAAAACGTGCCTGAGGTGAGTTGCATCCAGATGTACTCGTTTTTGCCCCGGATGCAAGCCAACAACACGCAAACGCAAAAATGATACATCTGTTAACAAAAATGATACAAGAAGTTCTTCATGTTCAACAGAGCCATACTTCATAATGAAGATAACGACTAGTGTTTCGTTCCTTGTAGCGTCGGCGTGAACCCGACCCAGGTGAAGGAGAACTGATATGCAGATCGCCAGTAAGCCCGACAGGAAGCAAGCCTCGACGAAAAAAACGCAAGAGTACATTCGCTATTTCCCCTTCACGGGTGCATTACCACAGGGACATACGTTGGTCCTGGATCTTGTGCTTGGTACGCTCTCTGAACTCGCGCTTTGCAACGAGGGACCGCGCCAGGTGATGAAACAACAATTTACCACCAGTGAATTAAGCCTGCTTGTGCCTTTGCTCGAATCCTATCCGTACTTCTGTCCCTACGAATTGATGTTCGCCAGCTTCTACAATGGTGAGGTGACGGATGAGCTGCTTGAGCAGTGTCGCAGGCGGTTGCAGGTGGCGCTGGAAGGAGACAACTGGGATGTGGTCATGCGGCCCATTCGCAATGTGCTTTCACGCATTCGTTTCAAACTGCGCCCGTTCGGTATCGATATCTCATCCCTGCTAGAGACCGGCTATCTGCTGAAAGTTGCACCTAGACCTGATGCCTGCCAGTGCAAAAAACAGGTGGTTGTGGCTCGCATTTCATGAGAGCTATTTGCCCTCATATACCCTAGGGGGTTCTGTTTTTTGTGCCATGCATGTATCTTTCTTTGCTCGCGTTGACACCCGGCAACAGAAGGGAACGAGAACAATTCCATCTTCAAAGACATGGGCGATACATTCGACCCGCCAGGCTACAGTCGGTGCTGACAGTAGCCTATTCTTACGACGATGAGGGATGCGAGAGAAGAGTCCTCCTTTCCCTACGCCAACCCGGTACCGGGTTGGCGTAGCTTCGCTTTTGGTCAGGTTGCCGGGTCTAACATAGACCCGCAGGTAGGCGCACTTTCCCTGGAACCTGGCTGGTCTGCTGTGGGCGACACTCCAATAAGGGATAAGCTGCCCTCCCTGCAGGCCATCAACAGATGGCCTGCAGGGAGGGCAGCCATGTACCTACTCGTTGAAAGAGTACGGATGAGATGGCAGTATCTGAGGGCTACGCATGCACCGGGAAAAGATTCCAGCTTGTGTGATGACGAGCAGGAGAAGCTATACATTTCTCTTGATGTTGCTTGTCTTGAATGGAGGAATGATTCCTGATACGAGATCACGCTCCGTTTGCTGCTGGTCAAGTGGCCCTCTCGGTCAGTAGATGCAATGGCTTTGTAGAAGGAACAGGCATGAATTGCTTGATAAAAAGCTCATGGATGTTATGAATTGCTTCGAGCGCCATCTTAGACAAGCAGAGCGATCTGTTCTTTTCAGGAAGAGGATGGGTTTCTTGTGTGATTTTACCCTTACGGTAGAACGCACAACCTTGCGCTATCCCCGTCTTTCCAACAGCTAAATTCTTGCGTATAAAGAAATTTATGGATACAATGTACGTATATGGGTGTTTATAGCCCTTGATTGTACATGAATAGGATGAGCGAGCAAGAGACGTTGATGGAAAGGGATATCCTATGCGTGTTGGTTTGGTGGAAGATCAGGCTGAGATTGTGGAAGTGATGACGCTGCTGCTGAAGTTGGAGGGACACGAGGTCGTTGCGCATAAGTCGGGAGAGGTTTTGCTGGAAGCACTGGCCGCCGGAGAGATCTACGATGTTCTGTTGCTCGATCTCGGCTTGCCCGATGGCATGTCGGGTCAAGATCTCGTTCGCGTGCTTCGGCACAATGTAAGAACGGCGCGGCTTCCGCTGCTGATCGTGACGGCTGCTGAAGAGCGCGAGATTGCCGAGGTTCTCCGTACTACGCCTGGATTAGCCGTGCTGCGCAAACGGTTCACGAGAGCGCGACTTTTGCAACAGGTACACTCCTTGACAGTCGGCTTGCCGTGAGATGTAACTGGAAGAGGTCATTAAAACGCTTGTGTCTGCAGCTGGCCTATCCCACGCTGGGCAATGCATCATAGAAAAGCCAGCTGACCTGGCCCAATCGTGCTGTTTTTGAGGCGGCTCACTTGGTCGAACAACGTACCCGGCGCACGCTCCTCTTCGCTTTCATTGAGAGCTGACAGTTCGTGCTGCATCCGGCGCATGGTCTCCTTCATTCCCGCTGATAATTCACAGAGCGGTTCTCACACCACTACGCAGGATGTAGCTCTGCTGTTCGCAGATTCGTGTCAAGGTGTGAGAATCTTCAGGTGAATCCCCAGTAGCATCCTGAGCGCACATGAGATATACTTTTAATAAATGGAGAGTTAGATATCCATTTATTAAAAGCGAGAGGAGCGATCTGCTATGCGTGCGTCTTTCACTGCAGTCCTTATTGCGGGCGGTGCCGCCTTTCAGAAGACGCGGCTTGCGCTGTTGGTACTGCTCCCACCTCGCCCCAGGCTGATCCGGTCAAACACCCCGTGAAAGTCCCCCACGGAATGCGTCAAGCGGGCGCCTGCGCTGGTAGTCGCGTTCCCAGCTGCGCCAGGGGAAAGCTGCTGTTGTGGCGTTCCAGGAACTTGTCAGACAGGCGCGTCAGCAGGCACCCCTGTAGATGGTGGCGCACGTAGTCGCGCGTGAGCGGTGGGCCCACGTAGGGCATCGACGGAACAACGTCCGCCTCAGCAGGGTACTGGAAGCGCACCACCAG